>JABAOD010001732.1_pt2 | contig 24824 bp, 23 predicted proteins | sample 7062151 | NCBI WGS metagenome assembly JABAOD01 (sample SAMN14538626, study PRJNA623070) | marine sediment metagenome | biome: marine biome [ENVO:00000428]; feature: marine pelagic biome [ENVO:01000023]; material: deep marine sediment [ENVO:00002113] | place: India: Gulf of Khambhat ... | reverse complement strand
CCCCGTGCCCTTCAGCCCCGCCCCGGCGGGCTTGCGGATATCGAACCGGAATTCCGCTGCGGCCTTCGCCAATCCGTCCCGCACCAGAACGTACCAGCAGTCGTCCTGTGGCGCGTTGCGGCCATGGACGCCGCATACGTAGAGCCGGTCCTCAGCGCGGGTCATGGCGACGTAAAGCAGGCGCCGGTATTCTTCGTCGGCGCGGACTCCCATCGCCTCCAGCAGCGCTTCGCAGGTGGTATCCCGGTAGGCCGCGCCGGGGGGCCACAGCGGCAGATCGCCGTCCCACAGGATCGCCGGCCGGTTGCGCGGCTTCGACATCGTGTCCGGCAGCACGACGATCGGTGCCTGCAGCCCCTTCGCACCGTGCACCGTCATCACCCGCACCTCGTCGCGGCCGGCCTGCTCGAGATCCCGTTTGACCGTCACATCGCCGGCCTCGACCCAGTGCAGGAACCCCTCCAGCGAGCCGGCATGGCCGCGCTCGTAGGCCAGGGCGAGGTTGAGGAACTCGTCGATCGGGTCATCCGCATCGGGACCCAGCCGTGCCAACATGCATTTTCGCCCGTTGCTGCCGGCCGGTGCGGGTGCGGCAAGGATGCCGGCGTACAGCTCGAAGGGCGGACGGAAGTCGACCCCTGCCAGGAGGTTCGCCAGCCAGTCCCGGACGGGGCGGTAGCGGGCCTGGGTTCCGGCCATCTCATTCAGCCGCTGCCAGACCGTTCGAGCGCCGCGATCCCAGGCCAGCGCGAACAGATCGTCGTCATCGAACCCGACCAGCGGCCCCTTGAGCACGGTGGCCAGCGTGAAGTCGTCCTCCGGCAGCAGCAGGAACCGGCCGAGCGCAATGAGGTCCATCACGGCGATCTGGTCGGTCAGAACCATGCGGTCGACGCCGGACACCGGAACGCCCAAATCCTTCAGGCTGCGCACCAGTGTCTCGAAGAATGCGGTGCGGGTCCGGACGAGCACCATAATATCGCCCGCGCGCACCTTGCGGCCCCGCGACCCGAGGCTCTCTCGGCCGATCCATCCGCTGATCCGGTGCGCCAGCAGACGCGCCAGCCGACCGGCGGGGTCGTCGCCAGCGCGGCGCTCGACCGGCAGGCTCCAGGCCGGCTCGTCCTCGCGCTCGCGGGGCCCGACCGGCGGCCACAATTCGACCCGCCCCGCATGGCCGATCCGATGCGCGAAATGATGCAGCGTCGTGTCCGGCTCGACGACCCCGCGCGCCGCACGTTCAGCTTCAAAGACAAGGTCGACCGCTTCCAGCACGGCTTCTGTCGAGCGAAACGACGCGTCGAGCTCGATCGGCCGCCACAGCGCGCCACTGTCGACGACGCGCCTCGCGAAATGATCGCGCATGCGACGGAATTCCTCCGGATCGGCGTGCTGGAAGCTGAAGATCGACTGCTTGACGTCGCCGACGGCGAAGATCGTGCGTGCCACGTCGCGGCCCCCCTCACCGGCGAAGAACTCCTCGGCGAGGCGGATCACCACCTCCCACTGCTGCGGGCTCGTGTCCTGCGCCTCGTCGATCAGGATATGGTCGATTCCGCCGTCCAGCTTGTACAGGACCCACGGTGCGATTCCCTGCCGGTTGAGCAGCTGTCCGGTCAGCAGGATCAGATCGTCGTAGTCGAGGCGCGCGACCGATCGTTTCGCCTCCGCATAGGCGTTCAGCAGCGCGTTGCCCAGCTCGAGCAGCGCCGCCGTGGCCTGCGCCGTGACAATGGCGCGCCGGCGGTCCCTGACCCGGATGAGCCGGTAGCCCTCTTCGTGCAGGATATCGACGAGTCCCGGCAGCGCCGCCCGGACCGACCTGGTGGCGATCGCGCTCTCTGCCCGTAGCTCTTCCCTTGCCGTGAGAAACGCCGTGGCATAGTCGTCCAGCCCTGCAGCGCGGCCGGCCTCATCGGCGGCCAGCCAGTCGGCAATCGCCTGGCCGCGCGGCCGGTCGGTCTTGGGCGTCCCCTGTAGGAGCGCCTGGGCGGCGCGCGTCAGGGACGTGCGGTCGAATTCGCCCTCGCGCGCGGCGTCGGCGGCGACGGTTTCGGCGGTCTCGTCGCCGCGGACGCCGAGCCGGGCACGGATCGCCACGGCCGCCCCGGCAACGCCGCCGTGCGTGCGCAGGAACCGCTCGAGCCGGTGGCGCTCGTTGCTCAGCGTCGCCATCAGCTCGGCGAACCGGACCTCGTCCACATGACGCGTTACGATGTCGAGCGCGGCGCGCAGAGCCGGATCGCGTCCGGCGCGCATGAGAGCGTCGCTGTGGGCCGCCTCCAGCATCTCGGCGGCACTGCGCTCGTCGATGACCTCGAAATGCGGGGCGAGGCCTGCCTCGACCGGAAAGCGCCCGAGCAGCGATTCACAGAACGCATGGATCGTCTGGATCTTGAGCCCTCCGGGCACGTCCAATACGCGCGCGAACAAGCGCCGCGCCTCTGTCATCCGCTGCGGCTCGGGAGCGGCACCCGCCAACGCCTCCAGCGCCGCGTACAGCGTCTCGTCGGTGCAGGTGGCCCACTTGCTGAGTGTTCCGTTCACGCGGTTCGCCATCTCCGCGGCTGCGGCCCGGGTAAAGGTCAGGCACAGGATGTGCTGCGGCGGTGTGCCGTCCAGAAGCAGCGAGAGCACGCGATCCGTCAGCACTTTTGTCTTGCCGCTGCCGGCGGAGGCCGAGACCCAGACGCTGGCCCTGGGGTCGGCGGCGGCGCGCTGATCCGCCGACGGGTCGGGCATCGCGAAGGCAGCGCGGGTCATGGCTCGCCCCCGCCCCCGGCCGACCATTCCAAGGTCCGCGCCAGATGGTCAAAATCATTGTACGGCGCCGGGTAATCCGGCCTCGGAGTCGCGTGGTACGGGGTTCGCGGATCGTCGAAGGCACGGATCAGGTCCTCGAGCCCCTTGCCCGCAGCGGCGGCCAGTCTCTCGGGCGCCATCTTGATCGCGGAGACCTCGCCCGGCGGATCGCCGCCCGAAAGTCGCCAGTAAGCCAGCGAGGCGGCGGTACCGGGCGGCAGTCCGTCAAACCCGCCCTCACGCAGGATCAGGGCCTCCAAAGCGAGCTGCGGCGCCAGTCCGAGCTCGACCAGTTTCTGGCTCGGCGGCGACCCGGTCTTGTAGTCGATGATGGCAAACCCGTCGCCGCGCAGCCGGTCGATCCGGTCGGCCTTGGCCGTCAGCACGAATGGCCCAGCCGGCCCGGCGATTTCGATGCGGCCCCTGATCTCGGAGTGCGGCTCCAAGATCTCGTCATGTCGGCGCGCCGCTTCGCATGTCAGGAACCACGCCGCCACGCGCAGGAACCGCGGCCACCAGAAGGACCGGACGGCCGGCCGCGACAGCGCCGCTCCGAACGCCTCCTCGCCAAACCCTGCCAAGCGGGCCAGTGCGTCCGCCGGAAGGTCGCCGGGATGTTCCCTGACAAAGCGATCCAGGGCTTCGTGGATGAAGCTGCCGCGGTCGGCCGCGCCGGGATCCGCTTCCAGCCGGTCAAGCACGCGCAGCTTCAGGATCTTGTCGGCGTAGACCGCATAAGGTTCACGCATCCAGGTCTCGATACGCGTGACCGAGAGCTCGCGCGGTCGTGCCGCGACCGGCGGGCGCGGCGCCGGCGGGTCGATGCGGATCGTCCGTTCCGGATGCGACAGGCCGCGATGAAGGGAAATCCAGGGCTTTTCCGGCCGCAGCGCGTCGCGGCGGCCAATAGCCGCGAGGACCGCCTCGAGTCGCGTCAGCCAGCGCGACGGTACCGTCGGCGCCCCCTCGGACTTTACCGCGCGAACCAGCGCCACGCGGGGCGCCGCGAAGGCCTGTGCGAAGTCGTGGGCGGCGAGACCGATCCTGCGCTCCGGCGGGGCCAGGCCGAAGTGGGCGCGCATCGGCCGGCTCATCCACGGATCGTTGCCCGCATCCGGCGGCCAGGACCGCTCGTTCAACCCGGCGAGCACCATCAGGTCGGCATGCAGGAGCCGCGCCTCCAGCGGACCCCAGATGTGGAGCCCGGGATGCAGGCCAAAACGTGGCCGGAAGGTCACCGCCGACAGCAGTGCCTCGATCAGTGGCGCGTAATCGCGACCGGTGACGTCGGCGACGAGGTCCGCGCCGTGCCGCAGCTCGGCAATCGCGCCGGCGAGCTGTTCGCCGTCCTCGCCACGCCAGATCCTGTCGGCGCCGGACTCGGTCACGCCGTCCGCCATCTCCTCGGCGGCTGCGAGGTGCGCGCCGAGCAGCTCTCCGAACGGCGTTGCGCCATCCTCCAGTGCCGTGCACAGCGGCTGCAGCCGCGTTTCGAGCGAGTCCAGCAGCGCTTGAAAATCCGCGGTATCCCCGTCGCCGCCGGCCAGGCATTGGCGCAGTCCGGCGATCCCCGGGGCCGGTCGCGGCCCGCGCAGGACCGCCATCTCGAAATCCCGCACCCGGCGACGGAACGCGTCGCGCTCCATGCCGGCCCTGGCGAACGGATGCTTGAGCAGCGACAACAGCGGCACGGGGGACAGCCCGTCGGATGCGGCGCGCGCGACGTGCCGCAGATACTGTCCGGGTGGCGTCTCGAGCACCGGCCGTCCGGCCGAATCATCGATCTCGATATCCCAGCGACCGAGCTCGGCGGCGACACGCCGCGCGAGCTGCCGATCAGGGGTCACCAGCGCCGCAGTCCGGCCCGGCGTCTCCAGCGCGTGCCGCAGCATCAGGGCGACGACGCCGGCCTCCTCGGTCTCGTCGGCGCAGTCCACCCGTTCGACGCCATCGAGCGCGTCCTCCGGCAGGTCGGCGACGGCACGCCACGCGTCGGTCGTCTCGGCCGGGCGCAGCGCCTCGGCCACGATCCGTGTACGGCCGGGCGGGCTGGAGGGCGCAATCCCTTCGGGGCCCGCGTCCCAGTCGCCGACCGCCGCCGGCGTGACCGCGAGCTGTTCCAGCAGCCGCAGGATGCCATGCTGCGGATGCGTCGTCTCGCCGAGAGCCGCCCTGTGCGATGCCGCGTCGATCGTGCGATCCAGCCCCGGCAGAACGATCCGCCCGCGCGGCAGTTGCGCGATAACCAGCAGCAGGTCGGCGGTGGCCGGGATGCTGCCCGTGGAACCGGCCGCAACAACGGGGGCGTGCGGCGGTGTCTCGCGCCACAGACGCGCCTGCGCCTCAAGCAGCCGGTTGCGCCGCTCCGCCGGGTCGATGCAGTGCTCGTCGGCGAGGATCTTCGGCCAGTTCTCGGTGACGATGGCCAGGAATTCGAGGACGTCCTGCCAATGGCCCGCGAACCGCTCCGGCGCAAGATGGGCGAGCGCCTGAAAGTCGAGGCGTTCGGTCTGGACCTGGTCGACAAGGCGCGCCAGTTCACGGGCCAGCCCGAGCGCCTGGTCCGGCGTGATGCCCCGCCCCTTCTTCCACTGCAGGACCAGGCGCGTCAGCAGAAGCTCGCGGCGTCGCTCGGAAATTTCCGGCGGCAGGGTCAGCGCCGCGCTGCCGGACGACAGCCGCAGGGCAAGCGATTCCTCCTCGACATCACCAAGCGGCCGCGTGTCCGGCAGCAGCAGGGCTCGTCCGCCGCTCACCCGGAGGAACGCTTCCGCCAACGACCGACAGGCGCGGCGCGTCGGCAACAGGACCGTGTAGTCGGCGAGGGATTCGGGCGCCGCCCGGGTCTCGTGCAGCAACCCGGCCGCCAGCGCGTCGAGGAACGGCCGTCCCGGCGCTATGGTCAGGACGCGCCCGGGGGTTACCATCGGGACGGCTGCTCCCCGGCCCGGCCGTCGCCCAGTTCCACCTCCGCGATGGCGAGGTCCTCCGGGGTGCCGACGTGATACCATTCGCCGTCGTGGCGCATGCCGTGCAGGCGCCCTGCCGCCTCGGCCCTGTCATACAGGACGTTCAGCGAGAACGGCCCATCGGGCGCACCTTCGAACAGGCGCGGGTGCAGGATCTGGATCCCACCGAACAGGAACGGCGCGATGTCGCCCTCGCCGCGCCGCCGCGCCCGGCCGTCCGGCTCGAGATGATAGTCGCCCCTGTCATTCACGGTGGCGCCCGCAACCGCCGGTGTCGGCACCATCAGCAGGAGCGCGTCCATGGTCTCATCGTTCCAGTGTCCGGCCAGTCGCTCGAGCGCCGGTGTCGGTCCGTCGCGCCACACCGCGTCGGAATTGACGACGAAGAACGGGCCCGTACCGAGATGCGGCAGCGCCGCCTTCACGCCGCCGCCGGTTTCGAGCAGAACCTCTTCGGGCGACAGCGTGATGTCGGCGCGACCTGCAAGATGCGCGGCGATCATGTCGGCGCGGTAATGGCTGTTGACGACGATGTGCGCGACGCCGGCCGCGGCCAGCCGATCGAGCGCGCGGTCGAGCAACGTCCGGCCGGCCAACACCACCAGCGGTTTCGGCAGATCGTCGGTCAGCGGGCGCATGCGCTTGCCGAGACCCGCGGCCAGCACCATCGCGCTTGCGATCTTCACGCGGGTCATGACGTCGCCGTCGCCTCCGGCACGATTCGGGTCTCGGCCGGCAATTCGCGCGCAAACCAGTCGTGCAAGGGCGCCAGCAGCGGATGGGCGAGGTCGCCCTCGAGCCAGCGCCAGACGCGCGCGATGTGCTGCAGGTAGACCGGCTTGCCGTCGCGCCGGTCGAGGCGGGTGAATATGCCGAGGATCTTGGCGCTGCGCTGGGTCCCCCACAGCGCATAGGAGGCGGCGAAAAGGCCCCGGTCCAGCTCCGGGAAGGCCGCAAGGTAGCGGTCCAGAAGTCGCCGGGTCAGGGACGCCGGCACATCCCGCCGCGCGTCCTCGAACAGCGACACGAGATCGTAGGTGACCGGACCCCACAGCGCATCCTGGAAGTCGAGCAGTCCGCACGCCTCGATGTTCGGCCGGTCGGGAAGCCACATCAGGTTGTCGACATGGTAGTCGCGCAAGACGAGACGTTCCGGCATACCCTCGGTGGCGCGGCGCACATCCGTCCACAGACGGCAGTATTCGGCGCGGGTCGTGGCCGTGGTCTCGCGGCCCAGCACGGCCGGCATGTACCAGTCGGTGAGCAGTGTCGCCTCGGCGAGCAGCGCGTCGTCGTCGTAGGGCCGCAACCCCTCTGCGACGGGATCGCAATCCGCGAACCGCCGGTGCAGCTCGATCAGCACATCCAGCGCGATTTCGTACAGCGCCTGCTCGTCGCCGCCGTCCGCGAGCACCCGCGTATAGGTGTCGTCGCCGAGATCCTCCAGCAGAAGCAGCCCGGCCTCTTCGTTGGCGGCGAGAATTGCGGGCGCGCTGAAGCCCCGGACGCGCAACAAGCGGTCGATGCGCATGAACGGCCGCACGTCCTCCATCGGCGGCGGCGCATCCATGAGCACCGCGCTGTCGGCTCCGCGCGATAGACGATCGTAGCGTCGGAACGAGGCGTCGCCGGCCAGCGTGCCCCGGACGGCGTCGCCCCAGCCCGCGTCGACGAGGAAGGCGGCGATCTGCGAGGCCCGTTTATCCATCGGCCAGGTCCCCGAGCCGCTGCGCCCAGTCGTCGGTGCCGCAGAGGGTCGCGACGCGTTCGGTCTCGGTGCCGCCATAAGAGAGCCGAATGTCGAGGCGGTGGGCCGGCAGCCACGATCCGAGCCGCTCCGGCCATTCGATCAGCGTCACGCCCTCGGCCATCGCGTCCTCGATCCCGAGCTCGACGGCGTCCTCGGGCTTCTCCAGCCGGTAGAGGTCGAAATGCCAGATCTCGAAGTCCGCCGCAGCATAGGTCTGCACCAAAGTGAAGGTTGGGCTCGGCACCTCCTCGTCGGTTTCGGTCAGCGCCCGGATCAGGGCACGCGCGAGGGTGGTCTTCCCGGTCCCCAGATCGCCGCGCAAGGCAACCACGTCGCCGGGCCGCAACAGCTTGGCCAGCGCGACCGCCAGCCGGGCGGTGGCGTCCGGGTCTGCAAGCGCCACGGTGAGCGCCCCTGATTCGGCGGCGACGGCCATCCGCGGTTTGTACCCAAGCGCCACGCGCCCCGCAACCGCATCGCGGCGTGCCGCGTGCGGCGATCGGCCGCCGGACCGTCGCGCCGGACCCTGCAGGCAACGTAACATTGGTATGCGGCGGGGCCGCGTGCTATGGGCATGCGCGGAGCAGACATGACGGAACACCACCACACTTGCGACGTGGCGATCGTCGGCGCCGGTCCGGTCGGCCTGTTCGCCGTGTTCGAGTTCGGCATGTTGGGCATGGCCGCACATGTCGTCGACACCCTGGAGATGTCGGGCGGCCAGTGCAGCGCGCTGTACCCTGAAAAGCCGATCTACGACATCCCGGGATTCCCGAGGATCGCGGCCGCGGAATTGGTCGAGCGCCTGCAGGCGCAGGCAGCGCCGTTCAAGCCCGTCTACCATCTGGGCCAGCAGGTCGTTGCGCTGCGCCGCGGAAAAAGTGGCAAGCGATGGCGGCTGGAGACCTCCACCGGCGCGAAGATCGACGCCCGCGTCGTGGTCATCGCCGCCGGGGCCGGGGCGTTCGGCCCGAACCGCCCGCCGCTGCCCGGGATCGAGAGGTTCGAAGGCAAGAGCGTCCATTACATGGTTTTGCGACGGCAGGATTTTGCGGGCAAGCGCGTTGTCGTCGCCGGCGGCGGCGATTCGGCAGTGGACTGGGCGCTGGCGCTGTCTGAGGTATCCGGCCACGTGAGTGTCGTACATCGCCGGGCCAAGTTCCGCGCCGCGCCGGAGAGCGTCAGCCAGCTGCAAGCGCTGGCAGAACAGGGCAAGATCGAACTCGTCATACCCTACCAGCTGGCCGGGCTGGAAGGCGCCGACGGGACTCTGGAAGCCGTGATCGTCGCCGACCTGGATGGCAACACGAGGCGCCTTGCGGCGGACGCGCTGTTGCCGTTCTACGGCTTGTCGATGTCTCTCGGCCCGATCGCGAGGTGGGGTCTGAATCTCGACCACCACCACATTGTCATCGACCCCGAGACTTGCGCCACAAACATCGAAGGCGTGTTCGCCGTCGGCGATATCGCAACCTATCGCGGTAAGCTGAAACTGATCTTGACCGGCTTCGCCGAAGCGGCGACAGCGGCGCACGCCGCATATTCCCTCGTCTTCGAGGGCAAGGAGCTGCATTTCGAGTATTCAACGACGCGCGGCCTGCCATGCGGCTGACGCCAACTCGTGTCGCCGGTTTCAGGTCTGCCGGACCGGTACGCGGCAGACCGCCTTTGTGCCTTCTCCAGGCGCGCTCTTCAGTTCGACGGTGCCGCCGTGCAGCTCGATCAGGCTCTTGGTCAGGGCGAGGCCCAGGCCGGCGCCGGACTCGCGCGCATTGGGATCGACCCGCTCGAACTTGTTGAAGACGCGTTGCTGATCTTCCGGCGAAATTCCGATGCCCGTATCGGTTACCGTGATCAGCATCCTGTTGCTGTCGCGGCGGGCGGAAAGCTTGATCGTGCCGCCGGCGGGCGTGAACTGGATCGCGTTCGAGACGAGATTGAACAGTGCCTGACGCAGGCGTACGGCGTCGGCTCGCATCGTCCCGATATCTTCGGGACAATCGACCTCGATGGTCAGGTCGGTCTGGCTGGCGCGCTCGAGCGCCAGCTCGGCCAGGCCGTTCATCAGGGTGCCGACCTCGACCTCCTGGACGTCAAGCGCCATATAGCCGGCCTCGATTGTGGCCAGGTCGAGGATGTCGTCGATCAGCGACATGAGGAGCGTCGAAGCCTGCAGGATGCACTCGACATAGTCTGCCTGCCGTTCGGTCAGCTCACCGAAATACCGGTTGTCGAGAATCTCCGTGAAACCGACGATGGCATTGAGCGGTGTCCGAAGTTCGTAGCTGACATTGCCGATGAATTCCGACTTGATTCGGTCGGCGTTCTCAAGGGCGAGATTGCGTTCGCGCAGGGCCTTCTCGACCCGGGCGCTGTCGGAAATATCGAGCAGGGTCAACAGCGTATTGCCGTCCGGCAGTGGCACCACCGCATAGCGGATGAATGACTCGTCGGCGCGGTGCAGGCGGCCGCTGCGCGCCGGGCGCTCGGTGACCATGAGGATGATGCGTTGCTTCAGTTTCGCCCAGTCGACGTTCTCCGGGAAGAAGTCGCGGGTGGCATCGACGATCTCGCTGATGTGCGGTCCACCCTCCAAGAGCTCCTCGCTCAGATTCCAGATGCGCATCATGCCAGAGTTATAGAGTTTCAGGCGGCCGTCGCCGCCGAACACGGCGATGCCCTCATAGAGGTTGTTGAGAGTCTCCCGCTGTACTTCGATCAACGTGTTGTACGAGCTCTCGAGCGCCAGCCTGTCGGTGACGTCCTCGATCGCGAAGATGAGCCCGCCCAGCGGATGCGGCGAGGCGACGAAGCGGTACGTGGTCTGGTCGGGCAAATGCTGCAGTTCCTCGAACGGCTCGATCAACCGAGTAAACCACCGGTCGCGCTCCGCCTTGTAAGCCGGGAAATCGACGATCTCTGGCAACCGCCGCCGTTCGCGCAACCATTCCAGCACTTCGTTCAGGCTCGGTTCCGCCTGCAGCGCGGTCTCGTCGAGGCCAGTCTGCTCGGCATAAGCGGTATTGAAGAATTTCAGTCGTTTATCGGCGCCGAAGATGGCAATCGCGGTATTCAGACTCTCTAGGACCTCGGCGTGGGCGGCGATGTGGTCGGCCAGCTGGTCCTGCAGCGCCTCGAGCGCTGTCGCGTCGGTGGCGTACCCGCAGATCCGGGCTCCGACGCCGGTCAGCGGTGCCTCGGTGAACTCCAGGAGGCGCCGGGAATTGCCGATCACGACGTGATGGCTCTCGGACTGCGCCATTCCGGTATTCGCCGCCCGCTCTGCCAGGGCACGGCCTCCGCCCTCGATGTAGCCGGCCGCGAGTTCGCGCTGCTCGGCGATCGTCGTCTTCCGGTCGGAATCCGTGGCTTCGGAATAGGCGCGGTTGCAGCCCGCCAGATTCAGGTTCTCGTCCCGCCACCATATGGGCAGCGGAATGCGGTCGAGCAGGGCCTGCATGGTCGATGCTTCGTCCGACTTGGTGGCCAGATCGGACGACAGGGTTGCCTTCTCGGTAGCGTCGAGTATCCACAGCACATCGCTGTTTCCCAAACTCTCGCCCCGAACCGAAACCGCGAGCCCGTCCGAGATTCCGAGTTGGTCATCGAACTCCGCGCCACCGGAATGCAGGTCGCCGAGGTGTTGTTCGAGCCGCGCACGGTCGCCATTGGCAACCGCCTCCACCAGCACCCGGTCCGCTTCCGCCGTCGGCAGCTCTTCAGGATTGCGCGGCAAGTCCAGGAGGTCGGCGGCGCGGCGGGAAAACCGGGCCGAACCATTGGTCCAGCGCACGTACCCGGCCGGTATGCTCTCAAGCAGCCGTTCGACATCCCGTCGTAGGGCCGCAGCCTGATTCATGACGCGGCGCAACACGAACGCAAGCGCGACCAGCGCGGCCACGGCAACCGCCAGCGCACCACCCAACACATATGCCACGTCGACGGAAACCCAGCCGTCCGCCGCTGCCGGCGTGATGGAGATCAAGAGCAGGAAGCCCGCAAGCCCCAGGCGTCTGAGTGCGACTGTCCGAATCACGCCCGCAGTTTATGTAAGCTGGCTATCGCGCACAAGCCGGCCGACACGTACGGACCATCAATACCGGTATTGCTCGGGCTTGAAGGGCCCCCGAACGGGCACGCCGATATACTCCGCCTGCGTCTGCGACAGGCTGGTGAGTTCGACCCCCAGCTTCGCCAGATGGAGCCTCGCGACCTTCTCGTCGAGGTGCTTGGGCAGCACGTAGACCTGCTTCTCGTAGCTCTCGGGATGCTGCCACAGCTCGATCTGCGCCAGCACCTGGTTGGTGAAGCTGGCGCTCATCACGAAGCTCGGGTGCCCGGTGGCGCAGCCGAGGTTCACCAGCCGGCCCTCCGCCAGCAGGATGATCCGCTTGCCGTCGGGAAACTCGATCTCGTCGACCTGCGGCTTGATGTTGGACCATTTGAAGTTGCGCAGCCCCGCGACCTGGATCTCCGAATCGAAATGCCCGATATTGGCGACGATCGCGCGGTCCTTCATGGCACGCATGTGATCCACGGTGATGACATCGACGTTGCCGGTCGCGGTCACGAAAATGTCGCCGCGCGGCGCTGCGGTCTCCATGGTGACGACCTCGAAACCCTCCATTGCCGCCTGCAGGGCGCAGATCGGGTCGATTTCGGTGACCATGACCCGGCAGCCGGCATTGCGCAGCGATTCCGCGGAGCCCTTGCCGACATCGCCATACCCTGCGACCACGGCAACCTTGCCCGCCATCATCACGTCGGTTGCGCGGCGGATGCCGTCCACCAGGCTTTCCCGGCAGCCGTACTTGTTGTCGAACTTCGACTTGGTGACGGAGTCGTTGACGTTGATGGCCGGGAACAGCAGCGTGCCGTTCTTGGCCATCTCGTAGAGGCGGTGCACCCCGGTTGTCGTTTCCTCGGTCACGCCCCGGATGCTCGTTGCGGTCTCGGTGTACCAGCCCGGTTTTTCCTTCAGCCGCCGACCGATCGCCGCGAACAAGGCCTCCTCCTCGTCGTTGCCCGGCCTTGCGAGGACCGAGGCGTCGTTTTCGGCCCGCATGCCGAGATGCAGCAGCAGCGTGGCATCGCCGCCGTCGTCGAGGATCATGTTGGGCGCGCCGCCGTCGGACCATTCGAAGATCCGGTGGGTGTACTCCCAGTACTCGTCCAGCGTCTCGCCCTTGACCGCGAACACCGGCGTGCCGCCGACCGCGATTGCCGCCGCCGCATGGTCCTGGGTCGAATAGATGTTGCACGATGCCCAGCGGACCTCCGCACCGAGGGCTTTCAGAGTCTCGATCAGCACGGCCGTCTGGATGGTCATGTGCAGCGAGCCCGCGATGCGCGCCCCCTTGAGCGGCTGTGCCGCGCCGTATTCCTCGCGCAGAGCCATCAATCCCGGCATCTCGGTCTCGGCGATGTCGAGTTCCTTGCGTCCCCATTCGGCGAGCTGGATGTCCTTGACAACGTAGTCCTGCGCGCTGCTCATCACCGGTTCCTCTGACTGCTGGAGAAGGGCGGGCTGCCGTATAACAGCGCCGCCACACCAATGCAAGCGGAACATAAAGATATCTTTATATAATCTATCGGCACCACGACGCGGTGGAGCGGACCGGCATTCAGGCGAGTGCGTTGAAGTCGTCGAGCAGTGCCGCGATGCGGCCGGAATCGGCCTGCGACATGATGATCCCGGCACGCATGCTGGCCGCCGCGACGTCGATCTGCCGGATGCGCTGCTTGACGCGCGCAAGGCAGGGCGAGGCCATCGAAAGATCCCGCACGCCCAGTCCGAGGAGCAGCGCCGTGTAGCGCGAATCGCCCGCCATTTCGCCGCACACGCTGACCGGGATGCGGGCGCGCATGCCGGCCTGGACGGCGAACTGGATCAGCCGCAAGACCCCTGGGTGAAGCGGATTGTACAGGTGCGCCACCTGCTCGTCCGCGCGGTCGATCGCCAGCGTGTACATCGTCAGATCGTTGGTACCGATTGCGAAGAAGTCCGCATGAGCTGCGAGCGCATCGGCGGCCAGCGCCGCGCCGGGCACCTCGATCATGACGCCGAGCGGTGGCAGCGGGTCGGCGACCGGCACCTTCCGTTTCTTCAGGCGCCGGACCACCCGGGCGAGGATCTCCCGGACCTGGCGGATCTCGCTGGTCGTGGCGATCAGCGGCAGCAGGATCCGCAGCGGCCCGTGCGCCCCGGCCCGCAGGATTGCAGCCAGCTGCGCCTCAAACAGCTTCTTCTGCTTCAGGGACAGCCGGATGGCGCGCAGTCCGAGTGCGGGGTTGACCGACTCGCCGATATGCGCTCCGAGCGAATAGGCGAGCTTCTCGCCGCCCACGTCGAGGGTCCGGACGGTGATCGGACGTCCGCCCATAGCCGCCACCAGCGCCGCCAGCGCTTCGTACTGTTCCTCCTCGTCCGGCGGGGCATCTCGGTTCATGAACATGAACTCGGTGCGCAGCAAGCCGACCCCCTCGGCTCCCATGGCCAGCGCGGAGTCGACTTCGCGCGGCAATTCCAGATTGGCCTGGAGGCTGACAGCCGTGCCGTCCACTGTCTGCGATGGCAGGGTGATCAGCCGGTCGAGCTGCCGGCGTTCGCGCTCCAGCGCCTGGCGCCGCGCCTCGTACTCCTTCACCGTATCGTCGCCCGGCGCCACGATGACGCGGCCACTGGTGCCGTCGACGATCACCGCTTCCCCTGTTTTCACGCCACCGAGCAGACCAGCGACGCCGAACACCGCCGGAATGCCGAAGGACCTCGCCATGATCGCGGTGTGGCCCTCGGCGCCGCCGAGTACGGTTGCGAACCCGGCCACGGTCTCCGGGTCGATCAGCGCCGCGTCCGCGGGGCTCAACTCCTCGGCAATGAGGATCGTACCGGGCTGCAGATGCGAAAATCCCTGGAACGGCGTTTCGGTCAGGTTGCGGATCAGGCGGGCCCCGACCTCGCGCACGTCGTCCGCGCGAGCCGCCATGTAGGGGTCGGGCAGCGATTCAAAGCCGCGCGCGACATCGGAGATTACCGACAGGACCGCGGCTTCGGCATTGATCATTTTCCGGACGATGGCCTCCTCGACGCCGCGCACCAGGCGTGAGCCGGTCAGCATCAGAAGATGTGCGTCGAGCAGGTATCCGATTTCCTCGGCTGCAGCGTCACGCAACGCCTGCGATTTGGTCTTCAGCTTGGTCAGCTGCCGTTGTGAGCGTGCCAGCGCACCCCGAAATCTTTTGACCTCCGCATCCGTTTCCTTATCGGCGATGCTGTATTCGGGAACCTGCAAAGCGCCCGCCTCGCACACATGCGCGGGGCCGATCGCCACACCCGCGGCGCCGATCACGCCGGTGAACAGGCGCTCGCCCTTGCGTGCAGCGCGCTCAGTCTTCATCGAACCCGCTGGCGATCAGCGCCGCAATCGCCGCGACCGCCTCCTCCGCCTGATTGCCGTGTGCCCGCACCGCGATGGATGTCCCGGGCGCTGCAGCGAGCATCATCAGCCCCATGATCGAAAGGCCCGAGACCTCGGTGCCGTCCTTGGCAACGGTGATCTCGGCGTCGAAATCGCCGGCTAGCTTGACGAACTGGGCAGCGGCCCTGGCATGAAGCCCTCGGCGATTGACGATCGTGATCTGACGGACGACGACACCCGTCATTCGCCCTTCTCTCCCAGCAGGCTGGACGCGACATTGATGTACTTGCGGCCCGATTCCTGCGCCTGCTCGACCGCCTCGGCCATCGAGTGCCCGTCGCGCATGTCTGAGAGCTTGATCAGCATCGGGAGGTTGACTCCGGCAATCACCTCCACCTTCGCCTCCTTCATGATTGAAATCGCCAAGTTCGAAGGCGTGCCGCCGAACATGTCGGTAAGCAGGACGACCCCATCGCCGTCGTCGACGTCGGCCACCGATTTGAGAATGTCCTCGCGCCGCTGCTCCATGTCGTCATCCGGCCCGATGCAGATCGCCGCCACGTTTTCCTGGGGGCCGAGGATATGCTCCAGCGCGTCGATGAATTCAGCGGCAAGCCTGCCATGAGTCACGAGGACCATTCCGATCATTGCCGTATCCTTGAATTGCTCAAGCCAGTCCGTCCGGGTCCCTGTTCGCCTCGCGCCCGACGTCGCGGTGCGTTAAATGCACGCGACGTCCCTGCGATGCAAGCGTTTCCGAAAGTCGCTCGGCCACGTAGACGGAGCGATGCCGGCCCCCGGTGCAGCCGATCGCAATGGTCAGATAGCTCTTACCCTCTTTTTCGTAGCGCGGCAGCAGGACCGAGAGCATCGACACAATTCCGTCGAAGAACGGTGCGAAATCCGGATCGGCGACGATCACCGCACCGACGGCGGGGTCGCGGCCCGTCTTGTCGCGCAGCTTCGGGTCATAGTGCGGGTTGACGAGGAACCGCGCATCGAACACGAGATCGGCGTCGCGCGGCAGGCCAAGGCGGTACGAGAACGATACGACCATGAGCGCCAGACCCGGCGCTCGATCGAGGCCGAACCGCCTGCTCATTTCGTCCTTCAACGCGCCCGGCGCGGTGCGCGATGTGTCGATCACCACATCGGCGCGTTCGAGGAGCGGTGCCAGCATGCGCCGTTCCACGCGCAGGCCGTCGGCAACCGGACGGTCGGCGGCCAGCGGGTGACGTCGCCTTGTCTCGGTGAACCGGCGCATAAGCTCATCGTCGCCGCATTCGAGGAAGACCGAGACGACGCGTCCGGTGCCACCAGACCCTGACATGCGGTCGAGCGTGCCGATCAGGGCGGGCACATCGAAGTCACGGGTACGGATATCGATTCCGAGGGCCAGCGCCCGCGCGCACGAGCCGGGCGGCGCGCCCGCCACGACATTCTCGAGCAGCGACAGCGGCAGATTGTCGACGGCCTCGTAGCCGATATCCTCGAGCGCCTTCAGGGCCGTCGAGCGGCCCGCCCCGGACATGCCCGTGATGACGATGATGGGCGCGCCGGAAGTCGAATTCGTGTCGGAGCCGACTGCTGTCTCGTCGTTGCCCATGATCGGCCGTCACGTTTCGCGAAGCGCCCGCAACGCCAGCTTGACCTTCGCCGCCGCCGACATCTCGAATGGCGAAAGATAAATGCGCGGCACCGCATGTCCGATCAGTTTGATCGACTCGAATTCCGGCACCCGCGGCACGTCGTGCGGCTCCACCATGTCGATGATGAGCGCCACCGGAGCCACGGTCGGCGGCCCCATCTTGACCACGCCGACACCGCGGATCTCCATCTTCCCGGCAATTTCAGCCGGGGGCTGGGCCATCAGGCGGCCGTGCTCGGAGAACAACACTGTTTGGTCGTCCGCGACCAGTTGCGCACCGTCATGGATCAGCCGAATGGCCAGATCCGATTTGCCGCTGCCCGACGGCCCGCGCAGCATGACGCCGGCTCCATCAATGGCGACCGTCGTGGCGTGAATGGTAATCATGACGCATGACAGTGGGGCGGGCCGGGCCACAAGTCAACGTCGCTGTCCGCGCCACCGCAGGATTCTGGCCTCCCGGCACGCGGCATGCTAGGTACTCCGATCCGGCGTCCCGCCGGGACCGTTGCTCCCTGTCCGGAGAGCCCAATCGTGGCGGAGCTGCTCATTACCGTCGCGCCCATCGTGGCGCCCGTCTTCATCGTTGCCGCAATCGGCTTCGGCTGGGCCCGTGCCGGAATGCCGTTCGATACCGAGTTCACGACCACCCTGGTCTCAAACATCTCGTTCCCGTGCCTGATCGTGGCCACGCTGGCAAAGCTTGAGATCGACCCGGCGGCATTCTCTCAGATGGCATGGGCCGGCGCGTTGACGGTGCTCGCGACCGGTGCCATCGCGGCGGTCGCGCTGAAGGCGTTCGGGCAGCCGCAGCCGGTGTATTGGCCGCCGCTCGTATTCGGCAATGTCGGCAATATGGGCCTGCCGCTGTGTCTGTTCGCGTTCGGCGACGAGGGGCTTGCGCTCGGCATCATTTTCTTCACCGTGTTCGTGGCGATCCAGTTCACGCTGGGCATCTCGGTGGCCGCGGGCCGGCTGTCGGTTCGCACGCTGGTGCGCACGCCCCTGGCCTGGGCCTGCCTGCTCGGCATTGCGCTTCAGCTTGCCGGCGTTCGCCTTCCGCACTGGGTCGACAACACCATCGGATTGGTCGGCGATCTCGCGATTCCGATGATGCTGCTGACTCTCGGCGTTGCCCTGGCGAAGCTCAAGGTGACGAGTCTGTGGCGCAGTGTCGTGCTGTCGCTGGGACGGCTCGGGCTTGGCCTTTCCGTCGGTATCGCGCTGGCGGAACTGCTCGGCCTCGAGGGCGCCGCACGCGGGGTTCTGATTCTGGAATCGGCGATGCCGGTGGCCGTCCTGAACTATCTGTTCGCTGCCCGCTATGAGCGGTCGCCGGAGGAAATCGCCGGCCTCGTGCTGGTCTCCACGGCACTCTCCTTCGTCACCCTGCCGGCATTGTTGCTGATTGTCCTGTAGCCCGGAGGCGGTGCGCGACAGCGGACCGCATCCGCGCTATTCGCCCGCAGTGGCAACCGGCAGGCGGACGATAAATCGCGCGCCCCTGATCTTGCCGTCACGGCCGCAAATGTTCTCGGCCCGGATCGTACCGCCATGGGCCTCGACGATCTGTTTCGAGATCGACAGACCGAGGCCGGAATGCGTGCCGAACTTTTCCTTCGACGGGCGTTCGCTGTAGAACCGCTCGAAGATCGCGTCGATCTTGCCGCCGGGAATGCCGGGGCCGTCGTCCTCGACGCGCAGCTCCATCATGCGACCATCGCGGTGCGCAGTCACGCGGATCGTGCCATGGGGCGGACTGAAACTCACGGCGTTCGCGATCAGGTTATGGAAGACCTGGAACAGGCGATCCTCCATGCCCGAGACCGGCAATTCGATGCCGGGTGGAAATCCCAGCTTGACTTCGGCGGTCTTCGCATCGTCGCCGGTCGCGTTGTTGATGTCCGCAAGGGTCAACAGCACCGCCGCCAGGTCCACGGTTTGCGCCTCGGCCCGATTCAGCTCCGCGTCCAGCCGCGAGGCGTCCGCGATATCGGTAATCAGCCGGTCCAGGCGCCGAACGTCGTCCTCCACGATCGCCAGCAGTTGGCGCTGCTGCTTGGCGCTCTTGACCTTTGCCGCGGTTTCAACGGCGCTGCGCAGGGACGTCAGCGGGTTTTTCAGCTCATGACTGACGTCGGCCGCAAACCGCTCGATGGCGTCGAGCTGGGCCTGCAGCTCTTCGGTCATGGCACGAAAACTGCCCGACAGGTCGCCGATCTCGTCCTTGCGGTTGGTCAGGTCGGGGATCGGATGGTTCTGCCGGCCGATATCGCGGCGCACCCGCTCCGCGGCCGCAGCAAGGCGCCGGACAGGGCGCGCTATGGTGCCGGCCAGGTAGAAGGACAGCAGGATGGTGATGACCAGTGCCCCGCCGAACAGCTTCAAGACATCGAGCCGAAGCGCTCGTACCGCCTTGTCGATCTCGGCGCCGCCTTTGGTGATCATCAGTGCGCCCAGTACCTGGCGGTAGCGCTGGACCGGCACGGCCACCGACAGCACATAGTCGTTCGATACCGGGTTCAGGCGCAGCGCGCTGGTGACCTCGCCGGTGAGCGCCGACATCACTTCGCCGTAGTCCGACGCATTCTGTGTCGGTGCCTCGCGGTAGGCCGGCAGGTCATCGCGTCGGGGCAGCAGCCAGTCGAGGAACCGGATCAGCGGATCGAGCAACGGGGTCGGCTCGTCGGGCGGATCGAGGACCTGGACCTGGACCACGCCGCCGCCGCCGACCAGAAGCCGGCTGTCGGCGGCCAGTTCCCCGTCGGGCAGAAACAGGCGTGCCCGCAGGGCCGAAAGATCGCTGAGGCGCCTGACGATCTGCCTGGCCGGTGCAATGTCGAGCATCTGGTCACCGCTCAAGGTCGTGGCGATCGCGCCTTCGCCGATCGCACCGGCGAAGACCTCACCCTGTGTCTTGAGGGCCAGCAATTCCGCCTCGATCAGGCTGTCGCGATAGGCACCCAGATAGAGCAGCCCGACCACGGGAATGATCAGTGCGAACATGTTGACGGCAAGGATTTTTCGCGTCAGCGGTGAGAGCAGGCGCTCGCTGTACGATAGGGGGGGTCTCCTGTCGGCGTCGTTGAACCGGACGGGCCGCTCGTCGACCGCCGTTGCGACCGCGCCGCCATCAACGGACGCTTCGCGTGATGCCGCATTCCTGCGCTTCGGCACGCTCCCCTGTTTCGTGCCGTCGGGCGCCACCTCGGCTTCATCCCACCCGATTTCCGCCGTCATCCTTCGCGGTAGCGATATCCTACCCCATAGAGTGTCTCGATCTGGGCAAAGTCGGCGTCCACGACCTTGAACTTCTTGCGCAGCCGTTTGATGTGGCTGTCGATGGTCCGGTCATCGACGTAGATGCTCTCGCCATAGGCGGCGTCCATCAACTGGTCCCGGTTCTTGACATGGCCTGGCCGCTGGGCCAGCGCCTTCAGCAGCAGGAACTCGGTCACCGTCAGCGAGATCGGCTGTTCCTTCCAGGTGCACACGTGGCGGTCCGAGTCGAGCACCAGGCTGCCCCGCACCATGATGCCGTCGCCCTTGCCCTCCTCGTCGTCGTTGCTCAGATCCGCGCGCCGCAGCAGCGCCCGGATCCTCTCGATAAGCAGGCGCTGCGAGAAAGGCTTCGTGATGTAGTCGTCGGCGCCCATGCGCAGCCCGACGACCTCGTCGATCTCGTCGTCCTTCGAGGTCAGGAAGATCACCGGGGTCTTGACGCTCTTGCGCATGCGCTGCAGCAATTCCATACCGTCCATCCGGGGCATTTTGATGTCGAGGATGGCGAGGTCGACGGGTCGCTGCGTCAGACCCCGCAGCGCCTCCTCTCCATCGGCATAGGTCCGCACCTGGTAGCCCTCCGCCTCCAGCGCCATCGAAACGGAGGTCAGGATGTTGCGGTCGTCGTCGACCAGCGCGATCGTCCGGTGCATCGGCACTCTCCCGAAATCAATTGTGTACAGTATACCCCCAATTTGGAAGGCAATGCCATGTTTGCTCCGCGCTATGTCCGAAATGAGGCCCTTCCGGGACGATTCCCGTCTTACTTTCTGGCGATGCGGCGATATGTCCCGGCACGCCAGCCGGTTCAATGGCTTAGATTTCTGTCATGGAGCATCGAGTTTCAAGAGACGAGCCGGACGTCGGGATGTTGCATGGCGACGGGCCTGTGGGTCACCCGCAATGAGCCGCCGGCGCATCAGTTCGGTCCCCGTCGGGACCATGATCGCGGCCCTCGTCGTGATCGGAGCCGTGGCGCTGCTTGCGCTGTACTTCGGCGGCGGCATCAATCTTACCGGAATCGTCGACCCACCGGTCATCGAATAGGAAAATAGGTCGCGACCGCTCGACTCGGGGCAAATGCACGCACGCATCGGATTGACCCTGTCGATCGACCTGATCTAGTGTCGCCTTGATGGTTCTTCCGCACGGAAGATGAAAAGGGAACGCGGTGCGTCCGGCCCTGGCCAGGCAATGCCGCGGCTGCCCCCGCAACTGTAAGCGGCAAGTCCCCGTCCGCACGGATCTGCAGGTTCGGGCCACTGGGTCACCGGGAAGGCTTGGACAGGGACACGGAACCGCGAGCCAGGAGACCTGCCATCCCCCGGGCAAGGCGCCGTCCGGCGGAACCAAAACGGGACAGTGGGCGCCGTCCCGGTCGACACACGGAGGGTGAGATGTCGCGCTTGTTTTCAGGTTTTTTCGGAGAATCGGCGGCGGATCCGGCCGCGCGGATGTCAGCGGCGCTGGTTGCCGGATTCCTCGGGTTCTTCCTGTTGTTCGCCGTCGGGTTCGCGCAGGTGGCGCATGACGCGGCGCACGACTCTCGGCATTCCGTCGCGTTTCCCTGCCACTAGGTCCGCGAAATGATCTCGCGGACGCTGCTGACCGGCCTGCTGGCGGGTCTGCTGGCCGGCATCGTGCTGACGGGTCTGTACATAGCCAAGGCGCAGCCGCTGATCCTGCATGCCGAACTTTACGAGCACGGTGCGGGATTTTCGGATCCGGCTGGGATGCCCGTCGTCCGGACGATTGAGACTCTGATGTTCAACATCCTCACCGGTGCCGCGTTCGGGCTGATCCTGGCGGCACTCCTGACGTTGCGAGGCCGGCGCGTCGGACTGCGTCAGGGCGTTATCTGGGGAGTCGCCGGTTTCGCCGCTTTCGCCTTGGCGCCGGCCTTCGGCCTGCCCCCGGAGCTGCCCGGCTCTGTGGCTGCGGGACTGGAAGCGAGGCAAGTATGGTGGCTGCTGACGGCGGGCGTCACGGCGGGCGGGATCGGGCTGCTGGTCTTCGCCCGACACTGGCCGGCGCGGCTCGTCGGCGTGTTCCTGATCCTGCTGCCCCATCTCTTCGGGGCGCCGCATCCGGACGCGTTCGGGGGCGCCGTTCCGGCGGAGCTGGCAGCGCAGTTCGTGGCCGTGTCCCTGGGCGCAAATGCCCTGTTCTGGATCGTCCTCGGCGGCGGTGCCGGCTATCTCCACGACCGGCTGGCGGTCATTCCGAAGGACGTCGGCAGCGAACGGTGAACGGTACACCGGCCTCGCCGGCACCGCCCGCCCTGTGCCGGCGGCTGATGCGGGCGGCCGACCGTGCCATCCTGGCTACAAACTCCGCACAGAGCGGGAACCGTGCCGGTGACGCGTGGCCCTATGCATCCCTGGTGCTGGTCGCCTGCGATCACGATGCGAGTCCCGTTCTCCTGGTCTCGGATCTCGCCGAGCACACGAAAAACCTCCGGGCCGATCCGCGGGTCTCGTTGCTGTTCGACGGCACGGCGGGTCTCGAAGATCCGCTGACGGGCCCACGGGTCTCCCTGCAGGGCGAGGCGGCGCCCGTCGGCGATGAAGCGTTGCTGCGCCGCTACGTGCGGCGTCATCCGTCCGCGGAACAATACGCCGGCTTCCGCGATTTCCATCTCGTCCGCATCCGTCCGGTGCGCGCGCACCTGGTGGCGGGGTTCGGCCGGATCGACTGGGTCGAGGCCGGCGATTTGATGTTCGATGCGGGCGCGTCCGCGGCATTGCGCGGCGCGGAAGAGGAGCTCGTGGCGGCGCTGAACGCCGATCACGCGGCGGCGCTGGACCGCATCGCATCGCGACGCCTCGGCCGGCAGGGCGCCGGCTGGCGCCTCGTCGGGATCGATCCGGAGGGCGTGGATCTGCGCTGTGGCGGCGTGTTGGCGCGCGGTGACTTCCCGTATCCGGTGGCGACCGCGGAGGCGGCCGCGGCGGCGGTATATCGCATGGCCGAGGCGGGCTGACGGGTCAGACAGTGCCCTGCACCGCCAGATAGCCGAGATAGGCTACATACAGGACCACGAATATCGCGCCCTCGCCGCGCGACAGACGGCGCCCGGTTGCGGCGAAGGCGATCAGCAGGATCGTCGCCGCGAGCATGATCCAGATGTCGGCCCGCGCGATCTGGACAGGAATGGACAGGGGACGGACAAGCGCGGTCACGCCGAGTATGCCGAGAATGTTGTAAATGTTGCTGCCGAGCACGTTGCCGAGTGCGATGTCGCCCTGGCGGCGGCAGGCGGCGACGACCGAGGTGGCCAGCTCCGGCAGGGAGGTGCCGACCGCAACGATCGTCAGGCCGATCACGGTGTCCGAAACGCCTGCGGCCTGCGACAGCTCCAGCGCCCCGTCGACCAGCAGGTAGGCCCCGCCAATCGTCATCACGACCCCCCCGGCGGCGAGCGACAGCGACGCCGGCAGTGCGCGTGCCGGTTCGGTCGGCGGGCTGGCCTGATCTGACGGCTCGACGGCGCCCGTGGCCCGCTCACGCAGGTAGGCGAGGGCGACATAGGCCAGCAACAGGAACACGAAGACGGAACCGGTCGCGGGACCGATCGTGCCGCGCAGGCTGGCGAGCGCAAGGAGGATCGCCGAGCCCAGCAGCGCGGCGGCGTCGCGCCGGAACGCCCGCGGGCTGCTGGCGATCGGTGAGATCAGCGCTGCCGCTCCGAGAATCAGCAGGATGTTCGCGATGTTGCTGCCGACGACGTTGCCGACCGCGATGCCGGGCGAGTTGCGCAAAGCGGCTTCGAGGCTGGTCACCAGCTCCGGCGTCGACGTTCCGAACCCGACCAGCGTCAGCCCGATCACGAGTGGTGAGATGCCCAGGCGCCGGGCGACCGCGACCGATCCGCCGACCAGGAGCTCGGCGCCCGCGAACAGGAGCACGAGGCCGAGGGCAATACTGATGAGCATTTGCGCAGGCATTCCGAATGAAATGTGGCCGCCAGCCACGGTGCAACGATGGCCGAAGGCAGATGGGCATGCCAGGTACTGCGTTGAAGAGGGTGCCGCTGAAAATTCGCTTGCCGGCAGCGCGTGCCGGTGGCGTCATGCGGTCAGCATATCCGCGAGCCAGAGGACCGCGGCATAGCGCCCGCCCTTGCCGAGGGCGACGAGAACGACGAACGGCAGCACCCGGACCTTGAGGGCGCCCGCCGCGAACGTCAGCGGGTCGCCGACCACCGGCACCCAGGCGAACAGCAACGACCACAGGCCGTAGCGGCGAAAACGCGCGCCGGCACGCTCGAGCTGGTCTTCGGCGAAAGGGAACCATTTGCGGTCCTGCCATTTGAGGCAGAACCGCCCCAGCGCCCAGTTCACCACCGCGCCCAGTGTATTGCCGAGTGTGGCGATGGCGAACAGCAGCGCAACGTCGAAGCCGCGCGCCTGCGACAGCGTCGCAAGTACCGCCTCCGACGAAAGCGGCAGCAGGGTTGCGGCGAGAAAGGCCGTCAGGAACAGGCCAGAATAGCCGCCAAACAGCAGCCCGGCGGCTGTCACGCGGTGCGCGCCATCAGTCGGGCGAGTGGGTCGGCACGGTCACGCCGATCATGCAGTCGCGGGTGACGAGCTTTGCCAGCGCCGCTTCATCCATGTCCTCGGTCGCCGCTGGCCGCATTGGCAGCACGAGGTAGCGCAGCTCCGCCGTGCTGTCGTGCACCCTGACCTCGATATCGTCCGGAAGCACCGTGCCGAATTCGGCCAGCACGGCCCGCGGCTCGCGCACCAGCCGGCTACGGTAGGCGCGCGACTTGTACCAGTCCGGTGGCAGGCCGAGCAGCAGCCGCGGGTAGCACGAGCACAGCGTGCAGACGATGACATTGTGGACGGATGGCGTGTTCTCGACCGTGGTGATCGGAATCGTGCCGGCATCGATGCCGAGCTCGGCCGCGGCGGCGTTGGTATCTTCCAGGAGGCGCGCCTTGAAGTCCG
>JABAOD010005515.1_pt2 | contig 24852 bp, 33 predicted proteins | sample 7062151 | NCBI WGS metagenome assembly JABAOD01 (sample SAMN14538626, study PRJNA623070) | marine sediment metagenome | biome: marine biome [ENVO:00000428]; feature: marine pelagic biome [ENVO:01000023]; material: deep marine sediment [ENVO:00002113] | place: India: Gulf of Khambhat ... | reverse complement strand
GAGTAGCGGGTGTAACTTAGAAGTTCAGCTACTTTGTCAGCGGTTGATGATTTGCCACTACCTGGCTTGCCAGAAATTGTGATGATGTGTTTTTTCTTCATTCCACCCTTACTTTTAAGCCGCTTCTTATGTTGCGGCAATCAAATATTTATAATTATACGATATTAATCTCCATTCTTCACTTAAGTCTGTGTCGCATCAGCTTTCGCAACAGCTAAAAAGTAAGGGTGGGATTCATATTAATTATCTAACCACTTTTTGTATTCACTGAAAACTTTATCCACCGCTTGCTCTTTATTGTGGGTTTCAGTATCAACCACCAAGTCATAGTTGGAAATATCGTATGGGTTAGCGTTATATAGATTTGAATAACGTCTAGTTTCGCTATCTAGTCTGTCTTGCAGGCGTTTAGCGTATTCGCTTGGTTTTTCAGGAATATCTTCAACTGAACGGCGAGCCTCATCTATGTCACCAATAATACGAGTGGCAGCTACTTCCAAATCTAGATCTAGGTAAACCTTGAATGAGTTAGGCATCCAGTGCCAAGCCATTCGAGAATCAATTACTAGCTCATCTTCAGATTCGTATATTGAACGTAGTTTTTCATCAACCATATGATCAATGTCTTTTTCTTGTTCGGCTGCTAGGTTCGTATCTAATACGTTAATACCTCTTTCTTTTCCGATGGCTCGAAATAGGTCGCCTGAAGAGAAGTGCTTATAGCCTAAAAGTTCTGCCACTTTCTTTGATGTAAATGATTTACCGCTTCCAGGTTTACCAGCGATTGTGATGATTTTTTTCTTTTCCATGAATGCTAATAAGATAACATCATCTTGTATTTTTGTGTAACTAACGTAAACCCAGCACTAACTTTGGGTATGCCTGTTCTGCGGGCGTCTCGTAATAGGTTCAAGAAATGCAAGATGAGTGACTGTAAATTAACTGAAATCTAATCCGTGGCTCTAGACTTGCATAAAGTTAGTGACGGGGTAAACTGCTGATGCATGAAAAAACAAACAGTTTTATTTATTGGTCCACAAGGAAGTGGTAAAGGGACACAGGTGACCAATCTGATTGATTACATTAAGAGTGAAGATGCAGATGCTTCAGTTATTCATCTGCAAACTGGCGAAGGTTTTCGCGCTCTAAAGAACTCAGATACTTTTATGGCTCAACAAATCACTGAGTTAATTGAAAGTGGACAGCTGGTGCCTGATTTTTTAACTACTGCGGTGGTAGTGAATGAACTAAAGGATAAAATGGGGGAAGACACTCATTTAATGCTGGACGGCTTTCCTCGCAATGTGACACAGGCTGAATTCCTTGATGAGCTGTTACAGTTTTATGGACGTGAAGCTATGACTGTTGTTTACCTAGATACTCCAGAAGAAGTGGTGCGCGAACGGATGATGGGTCGTGGTCGCAGTGACGATACCGAAGATAGTATTAATGAACGACTCGCCCAGTATCGAGTACAGACTGAGCCGCTAATTGATTATTATCAAAACCGAGCAAACACTAACTTCGTATCTCTCAATGGGGCCATGTCTATCAACGAAGTGTTTACTGGTATTAAAGACGGGTTAGAAATTTAAAGTATGAGTATCACCATTAAAACTGAAGAAGACATCAAGATCCTGCGCAAAGGAGGAAAGATCTTGGCGGCTATTTTGGATGAATTAGAAACTTTGGTGGTGCCTGGTAATTCAACTCTTGATATTGATGACCGAGCGATGGAGTTGATGGAGAAATATGGGGTGGAGCCAATGACGCTTGGTTATCACGCTCATTTTGCCCCACGACCTTATCCGGCAGCATCCTGCGTTTCTATTAATGATGTTTTGGTTCACGGTATTCCTAATGAAGATCCAGAAGACTTTGATGAGGGAGATGTAGTTTCAATTGATGTGGTGATTGCTTATGAGGGTATGGTAGTTGATTCAGCTCGTACTGTGGTAGCTGGGGAAGCTAGCCCTGAAGCTCAAGCTTTACTGGATGTGACTAGAGAGTCTCTTAAGGCTGGTATTAAAGCGGCGGTAGCAGGAGCTTATACGCAAGACATTGGACGTGCGGTTAGTGAGGCAGTGCCAGAGCAATACGGCATTGTGGAAACTTTTTGTGGTCACGGAGTTGGTTATGATCTACATGAGGAACCAAATGTGCCAAACTTTGTCACTAAAGATAAGGGGGCGAAATTGGAGTCAGGTATGGTAATTGCCATTGAACCGATGATTACTTTGGGTGGTAAAGAGGTGGTAGTGCTAGAGGACGGCTACACAGCTGTAACAGAAGATGGTTCACTATCAGCCCATATGGAGCATACAGTTTTGATTACTGAAAAAGGTCCGGAAATTTTGACTATAAAGTAGTTTGAAAGTGGGGAGTAAAGAGCGGAAATTGCGTTGCAATTTCCGCTCTTTACGTTATACTGCGCCCGTTAAATTAAATGAAGAAAAGAGCGTAAGCGACTATTCTGAATTTACTTCCCAATTTCTTCAATTTCTGGAAGAAATTGCTGGAAGCTCGAAGTTTAGATTTATTGCAAACGTATCTATATAACTAATCTTTAAAATTATATATGGCAAACAAACCACATCAGGAACGCACATTTGTGATGTTCAAGCCAGATACAGTACAGCGTAGTCTGGTTGGAGAACTTTTTAAGCGTATTGAACGCACTGGGCTTAAGTGTGTTGGTCTTAAAATGTTCATTGAAACAGATGAAAAACGTCTATTTGAACACTACAATAAAGATGATGCGTGGTTCCTAAGTAAAGGTGAACGAACAATTAAGGACCTTGAGGAAGCTGGTCTTCCAGTAGAGAAGGAAGCAATTGAGTACGGTAAGGATATCATCCGCGCTAATGCACAGTTTATGATGCAGGCACCACTTGTTGCTATGGTTTGGGAAGGAAACCAGGCAGGAGCTGTAGTAAAGAAAGTAGTTGGTTCAACAGAGCCTTCAACGTCTGATGTTGGTACTATTCGTGGTGACTACACGATTGATTCATACGCACATTCTTCATTTGAAGATCGTGCGGTACGTAACCTAATTCACTGTACAGACCCTGATGATGGACCAGAAGAAGCAGAGCGAGAGATTAATTTATGGTTCAAACCAGAAGAGATCATGAGCTACGCAACTGCGCAAGAACGTATCATGTACGACGTGAACTTTGATGGTCAACCTGAGTAGTCTTACTTCTAAAAAATTAAAGCGGCACCCCTACGGGGTGCCGCTTTAATTTTTCTATGCTAAGCTCAAAAATAGGGAGGACAAAACATGTTTAGCTTCAAATATAATCCAAAGGCTCGAATATATGCCATTGTGATGTTGGTGCTGGGCATGTCTCTGTCACCAATCATCATGCCTGCATACGCAGATATGGTCAAAGAACACGTCCAAAATCAAATTGCCAATGATCGCTTTTTGGAAACGTGGGGGATTATTGAATCGGATGAGTTTTTCTACCGGTACTGGTCCCATAGAGTGTGACAGGAATAGTCGGCTGCGGCCGGCTTTCTTGATTGTTATTTGTTATCAAATGACAGAGTGTAGAGCTGGGATTATAATATAAATGGAATCACGAATACGTATGTTCCGATTAAATATTTGCTCAGGGCTGCCTGCAGTCGTGGCTGGTGCCGAGAATGTTCTCACAAGAGAACGATTTCGAATAGGCCGGTCAGAAAGGGTGCCCACCTGGATTTCCCAGGAGCATACGTCAGTGATTCCAAAATATGTTTCTAAATTTCCGTAATCCAAAAGTTTGGAAAATGGGTGCAGGAATATTATAAAATCTTGATACAGACTGAGTCTGTTGAAATATTTTAGAATATTCATGCGCACGTTTTACAGACTGACGATACGGAACAAATGTTCATATGCATTTTGTGTAAATTTGGAAATATATTTTGTAAAAAAAATCCGCTCGGCGGATTTTTTTCGTTTTGGCGTGATACAATCATCAAGTCATGTTAAAAACTACTACTATTTTGTTTCTGATCTCCGGTTCTGTTTTGGCTGTTACGCATGTGATTGCTCTGGAACTATTTTTATACTGGCGCTTCCTTTGGTTTGATATTCCGATGCATTTTCTCGGTGGGGTTGTTATGGCTTTGTTGGTTTTTACTTTCCGAGATTTAAGGTTACTTAAAAAAGACTTTTGGACACAGTGTGCCTCAGTGGTTGCCTTTGTACTATTTGCCGCTTTGGTTTGGGAGGTGTATGAAATCCTGATCGGTATTCCTATTGAGGAAAATTATGCAGCTGATACTTTATTGGATTTAATAATGGGAGTGTCAGGGGGTGCCTTAGGTGCTTTCGTTGGAATTAAAATGAGTAAATTAGAATAAAGATATGTCTTCAGTATTAGGTTTTTATGGTGGTGTTGGAAGTGTAACGGGTGCTAATTTCTTGTTAGATACAGGTGATTTGGCAATTGCGGTAGACTGTGGCTTGGTGCAGGGTGATCGTTTTGCGCAGCAGACTAATAGCGATCCGTTTGTCTACAATCCGGCCGATGTGGATGTGCTGATTGTTACCCATGCTCATGCAGACCACATTGGACGTATTCCTAAGTTAGTTAAGGATGGTTTTGCTGGGGTTATTTACTCAACTGCACCAACTAAGGACTTTGCCAATATCATGCTACGTGATGCTTTAAAGGTGATGCAATATGAAAAAGAACGTTACGGCAGCGAGGTAATTTACGATGAGAAAGATATTGATGGAGCATTAACTCTATGGAAAACCGTGGATTATGATGAAGTTTTTAATTTGGGCGAAGATATCAAAGTTCACTTTACCGACGCTGGTCACATTCTGGGGTCAGGTATGGTGCAGATTGAACGTAAGGGCAAAAAGATAGTTTTTACTGGTGATATTGGCAATGATCCACAGCCTCTTTTGAATCCACCAATGGTCCCAACCGATTATGATTACATTGTGATGGAAAGTGTGTACGGTGACCGCTTGCATGAGGAGGTGGAAGAAAGAACTGAGTTGTTAAGGCATTATATTGAGGATACTCAGAAAAAGAATGGCACTTTAATCATTCCTGCGTTCTCACTAGAGCGTACTCAAGGTATGCTTCTGGAGATCAATAACCTGGTTGAGAGTGGTCAGATCGAGCCTCTGCCAGTTTTTCTTGATTCACCTCTAGCGATTGCGGTGACAGAAATGTATCGCCGCTATCCAGAATACCTGAAGGATTCAGTACAGGAGCAAATTAAGCAGGGTGATGATATTTTTGATTTTGAAGGGTTGTCATTCACACGCAGTGTTCATGATTCAGCCCAGATTGCGAAAGAGAAGGGGGCGAAGATTATCATTGCCGGTTCAGGAATGAGTCATGGTGGTCGTATCCGAGCACATGAACGCCGTTACTTGGATGAAAAAAGTACGACCCTATTGCTGGTTGGATATCAGTCTGTTGGTAGCTTAGGTCGCTTGCTACATGATGGAGCCAAACGAGTAAAAATTGATGGTGAAGATGTGAAAGTGCGAGCTCAGGTGGCACGGATTCGTGGCTATTCAGGTCATGCTGACCGTGATCAACTGATAGGTTTGATTGCTAAAGGTGGTGACAAGGCTAAGCAGGTGTTTGTCACAATGGGGGAAGAGCAATCTTCTTTATTTTTAGTGCAGCGCTTGCGAGATTATTTAGGGTTGAATGCGGTGGCACCCTCGCAAGATCAAGAAATTGAAATAGACTTTTAAGACTGAAATATGATTGAAGTTAAAAGAGTAGAGTTTGATGAGTGGAAAAAATTTAGAGATATAAGAATTAGAGCGATTGAAGACAGTCCTCAAGCATTTGGAGATACTTTAGAAGTTACTAGAGAACGTCAGAAGGAAGTCTGGTTAACTTGGATTGATGGAGCTTACAATTATGTTATTGAGGTGAATAATAAATTCCAGTCTTTAGGTACGTTTAGACAGGATGAAAATAATGATTGGGTTATCAATGGTGTCTGGACTGATCCTGAATTCAGAGGTCGAGGTTATAGTAAAAAAATATTCAATACTATTTTAGAAAAAGCTAAATCATTGTATGTGAAAGAGATCGTGCTATCAGTTAATCCAGTACAGAAAGAAGCGTTTAATTTATATACAAAACTAGGCTTTAAAGTAGTAGGTGAAGAGGAAGTTGAGCTGGGTGACGGAACAAAACAGATGATAATAAAAATGCTGTTGAGATTAGGGTAACAAAAAAAGACCGGTGCTCATGGGCGCCGGTCTTTTTTGTTTTAGTTAGTTTATTTAACTGCGTCTACCACTGCTTTGAAAGCTTCTGGTCGGTCTTTAGCTAGAGTTGCTAGTACCTTACGGTTAAGTTTGATGTTCTTATCCGCTAGAGCTTTGATAAAGCGACTGTACTTCATCTCAAATGGACGTAGTCCAGCGTTGATGCGAGTGATCCAAAGACGACGGAAGTCACCTTTTTTATCCTTACGGTGATCAAAAGCATGAAGATTAGCGTGGAAGATAGCTTCACGAGCCTCTCGTTTCTTCTTTGATCGTCCGAAACGGTATCCCTTTGTTTGTTCTAGGATGTATTTGCGGCGTTTGTTAGCCGATACACCTCCTTTTACACGTGCCATAGTTTAGTTACTAGTGATTATTTATAGGTTTTAGAGTGTCGCTTACGCTCCACTTTTTGGTAGGAAACGACGAGTAACGCGCTTGCTCAGACTTAGAGACTGAGTTCGCTTACGACGTAGTCGTTGCTGTCCAGTTTGACGAGCATTAAAGTGGTTCTGTCCTGGCTTGCGAGCAATTAGCTTGCCATTTTTAGTCACTTTAATTCGTTTTGTATAACTTTTATTTGTCTTCATATTGAATTTTTAAGAAATTGGATTATTTCTTTGTCTGCCTCGAACTAATTTCAATTTATTAAAAATCAATTAGCAGAGGTCTTTTTTGATCAGGTTTTTGCCAAAGGGAAAAGAGGCAAAAAGTGGGCAAAATATACCTTATTTCGTTAAAAAAGTCCACTAAAAAAAGAAGCGTGGGCCTTCGGCCCACGCTTCTTTTACTATTTCTAGATAAGTCCGCCTTCAATGTCTAGTAGCTCATCTAAGTCTTTCTTTTTCTTTTTGGCCACTTCTTCAGTTGGCTTTTCGGCCTTCTTTTCTTCTTTTTCAACTTCTTCCTCATCAATCACTTTCGGTCCTTTAACACTCTTACCAACTCGTTCGATGATGCAGGTGAACCCTTTAGGGCTTTTCTTAATTTCATCAGCCAATTTGTATTCAGCGGGGATGATTTTTAGAAAACGTTCCAATCTTTCTTTCAGGAAGCCAGGTTCCATGTATTTATAGCGACCCCAAAGGAATAGATCCACTTTTACCCTATGTCCCTCATTCAGCCACTCAGCAGCCCGCTTAGCTTTTAGGTTTTGATCGTTTTCGCTGGTGCCAATTTTTACCTGTACACTTTTAGTTTCGGTAACATGACTCTTAGCCTTAACTTCACTAGCTTTTCGTTTAGTTTCATAGCGATACTGACCAAAATCCATAATTTTAGCTACTGGAGGCTTAGCTTTAGGAGAAATTTCAATTAAATCCAACTTAGCTGTGTCAGCTGCTTTTTTAGCTTCGGCTAAAGTTAATACACCCAGGTTTTCACCTTCGGCTCCGATTACTCGTAATTCACGTGCCTTAATAGCGTCGTTGATGCGAGTTTTGTCTTTGTGGCTAAATTTGTATTTTTTATTCAGAAAATTTGGTCTTAAACTAATAATCAGCTAGGAGTAACCGCTAATCATTAAGTGGGAATATAACACGAAGTAAAGTAAAAGGGAACCAATAATACTTATATTCATCATAGTGTTTTACAGGTCTTTGAAGATGTTACAATAACTTCATACAGTTTTTTGTCATGCCTGAGAAAGTTGCGAAAAAGAAGACAGCAAAACGTGCTACCAGAAAAACGACTAGTCGACAGACCAAGTCGTCTTCGACGCGGCGTGCTAGTACTCGTAAGGCACCGACAAATATCGCTCTCACAAACACAGAAAAGCAGAGACAGCAGACAATGCTAATGATTGCTGGGGGTTGTCTTTTTGCTATGTTTATTATTTCTATCGTGATCGGTTTCACGGGTGGGGGCAGTATCGCAGTTGATGAAGAGGTAAAGCAGCGTAAATCAGAAGCAACACCAGAAGAATTAGTTAAGATGGAAGAAGCCAACGACAAGGGTCAGACACGTATTCCTAAAGGTGGTTTAGTACCGACTGGTGATGATTCGGCACCTTTGCCAACTGAGCCAGCTGAAGCTGGAGATGACGAAACTGAAGACAGTGCTAGTTCGACTGATTCTATTGCTGATACAGATACTGAAGGATCAGCAGAGGGGTCTAATAAAGAAGACGAAACTGCAGAAGATGCAGTAGATGAAACATCAGAAGAGCCTGAAGGTGAGGTGATTGAAGAAATTATCACCACTATTTAGTTAGTAACTTTTAAATATAAGTGTGAGCAATAAAGGAAGTTCGTCATTTCTGTCTACTACTTTAGCTTTGCTTTTTTCGTTGTCTCTACTGTCGGCTTTAGTATATATCTATTCCACTGATTGGTTGATGGACAGAAAGATTTTTTGGACTTTGGTTGTATCAACCGGTTTTTTTGCTGGGTCTACTTTTTTTCTTGTTGTTAATCGTGGTGATAGTTTAGATAAAGAAACGAATAAGTTAATTGTGCAGCAGGCTTTATTTTCTGAGTTGTATCAAAATAGCCCGGTGCCGTACATTAGAACCAATAGACAAGGTGAAGTGATTGGCGCAAACGCAGCTGCCGTGCATCTTTACGGACGAGAATTGAATGAATTTGTAGGGCAAGATCTTTTCTCTTTGGTGTACTCGGGTGATGATGATGCGGATCGTATTGAGCGGGTGTTTAGATTGGCTTTGAGTGGTAACTTCATCAATGACAAAGAAATGATTTTTCGTCGACCTGATGGGGTGGAGCATTGGGTGTTGCTATCAGCTTTTCCTTACGCTCATAAAACCGAAATGTTAGTGACGTTGGTAGATATCACCAAACAAAAAGCTGTTGACGCAGCCAAGACTGAGTTTGTGTCTCTGGCTTCGCATCAGCTGAGAACTCCTATCTCAGCCATGAAATGGAATTTAGATTTATTATCTTTAGATAAGGTGGGTTCTCTGAATGATAAACAAAAAGTCTACGTAGATAAGTTGAAAAATAGTGTCGGCAAGATGACGGTTATGATTAAAGACTTTCTTGATGCTTCTCAGTTANNTGCTTCAACTATTAGCGAGGTGTCACTTACAGAATTCATTACTGGTCAGCTTGAAGAATTTGATGCTCGGATAGCTAGTAAAAGACTGGTGGTGGACACACGCTTTCCTGAAAGCGAGACAGTGATTGAGACGGATTCTCATTTATTGCGTATGACTGTTAATAATTTAATTTCCAATGCAGTTAAGTACACACCAAGTGATGGGACTATTGTGGTTGGGTATGTAGCCGGAGCCAGCGCTGTCAGTATTACGGTGCGTGATAGTGGAGTAGGTATACCGCTAGGTGAGCAAGAAAGGTTATTCTCTAAATTTTATAGAGCCAGCAATGTTGCCAAAACTAGTGCTGAAGGCACTGGTATAGGCCTTTATATTGTTAAACAGGCGGTGGAAATGATGCGTGGCAGTATTACACTCGAGTCAGAAGAAAACCGAGGAGCTGAGTTTGTAGTTACATTACCGTTACGACAATAACCAATCAGTTACTGGTCAAACTAACTAGCCGAGGTATACTTACAGGTATATGGAAGAGACTAAAAATAAACGCATTTTAGTAGTTGAAGATGAGCCAGAATTGCAAGAAGCTTTGTCTGAAGCTATGACTATTGCTGGTGGTTTTGAAGTGATAACGGCTTCTGATGGTGAAGAAGCAATTGAAAAAGCTTTAGCCGAGAAGCCTGATATGGTTTTCTTAGATATTCGCATTCCTAAAATGGATGGTAGTCAGGTGTTGGAGAAGATTCGCGAGGATGAACCTTGGGGTAAAAATGTTCCAGTTAGTATTTTGACTGCACAAGCCGATTTGTCAGTGGTTTCTAAAGCGTTAGAAATTGGTGGTCCAAAAACTGATTATCTAACCAAGACTGATTGGAGTCTAGAGAGGTTGGTGAGTCACGTTAATGAGAGATTAGGGGACTTAGCTTAATTGAGAAACAAAAGAGCGGAGGCTTCGCCTCCGCTCTTTTTGTTTTATTTTTTAGCTGTACAAACCGCACATTTACATCCAGCCTTGTCGATGATGTCTCTGACGTAATCTTCACCGTAATCAATAGTGATTTCTTCACCTTTCATAATAGGTCTTGCAGCTCGAACGTAAATCCTGTCTTCAGTTATTTCGTGTTCAGCCTCCGCATTGGGGTCACAGCTGTGATTTAAGTAGCGTGCGGTGTTGTCACGGCTGCTGCCATCAATGGTTATGTCGTCGGTGACGTGGAAGAGATAACGTCCACCTCGTTGATTGGCTTCATCAGCACTGACTCGATCACCCAGATATTCAATAATCAGTTGATTTTCGGCAATGTCTTCATCAGCAAACAAACCTAGTCCCGCACTGGATTTTTTCGGCTTCACTTGCGGTCGGTATTCTGGGTACTCTGCTTCGATTACCATAGGTCTGACATGTTACCACAACCTTCTTTGTTCTGGTCGTGTATAATCGAAGTATATGGAAACAGTTAAAGCCCTGACCTTCGATAGTAAGGCAGACGGGTGGGAGGAGAGTACTGGCTTTGTAATGCGTGAAGTGCCAAAACCAACCCTAGATGAATCAAATAATCCTGAAGATGCATTGTCAGTTGTGATTAAAATGAAGTACGCCGGTGTTTGTGGTACTGACCGTGGTCTGTGGTGTCGTTGTACTTTTAAAGACTTAGTTCACGATTCGCTTAATCGTGAAGGTAAGACCCAGCGCATCATGGGGCATGAATTTGTTGGGGAGGTAGTGGAGATTGGTTCAATGGTAGAGCGTTTGTATCAAGATGAAGATCAGTTAAATCCAGCAAAAATTGAGGTCGGAAGTATTGTGTCTGGTGACTCTCATGTAACTTGCGGTCGTTGTTTTCAGTGTCGAGTAGGTGAGCAACATGTATGTATGAATGAATCTATCCTTGGCATTTCTATTGACGGAATTTTTGCTGAGTACGTAAAGGTGCCGGCTAAAAATCTTTGGCCGATTGACTTAACTCGTATTCGTCCAGAGGTTGCATCCATAATGGATCCGTTTGGCAATGCTGTTCACACCGCTACTAAAGTAGATTTTCGGGGTCAGCGAGTAGCTGTTTTTGGCTGTGGTCCGATCGGGCTCTTCTCAGTGCTGTTGGCTCAAAACTTTGGTGCAGCCAAGATCATTGCGGTTGATATCAACGAAGACAACTTAAAGATGGCTAAAGAATTGGGAGCACATGAAACTATCTTGATTAAGCCAACTGATAAAGAGAATAATTGGGAGGCCGATGAGAATGTGATCGAAGAAATTATGCGTTTAACTTACGGTAAAGGTGTAGATGTTTCTCTTGAAATGGCCGGTGCTTTTTCATCGGTTAACAATGCGATTGATGCCACCCGTCGTGGCGGGGAAGTTGTTTTCTTCGGTTTGAAAGATGGTGATATGACCATTCCAAAGTTTAATAGAGTTATCGTACGCGGTTTAACAATTCATAATGTAATCGGCCGTGAAATCTTTAAAACTTGGCAAATTGCTCAGCGAGTTTTATCTAACAAACAAAATGGCATTCAAGATGCAATCTGGGATGTAGTTCTCAAAGGGGGGAATGGAACAGTAATTCCTTTTTCAGAGTTTGACCCTGAGTCATTTGAGAAATTTATGTCAGAACATCCAAAGTTAGTTTTTGACATGCAAAAATAAGTTATTGAGTATTACGTATTATGTATAAACCATTTCACACAGAGCAAACTAAAGTTGCTGAAGAGATTCAATCGTCTGGAACATTCAAGAAAGAACATGTCATGGAGTCGCCACAAGGTCGAACTGTAACTGTTAACGGTAAAGAATATTTAAACTTCTGTGCTAATAATTATCTTGGTCTCTCTGGTACAGAGTTATTGGAAAAAGAGTCTGAAAGGGTTTTAGATAAATGGGGTTTTGGTTTAGCTTCCGTGCGTTTTATTTGTGGTACTCAAAGTATTCATAAAGATTTGGAAAAGAAAGTGGCTGACTTTGTGGGTGCTGAAGACGCAGTTTTGTACTCGTCATGTTTTATGGCTAATGTTGGTTTGTTCCAAACTTTTCTGACTGCTGAAGATGCAATCATTAGTGACTCACTTAACCATGCTTCAATTATTGATGGTATTCGTTTAACTAAAGCTGAACGTCATGTTTACGAACATCTCAATTTAGAAGATTTAGAGGAAAAATTAAAATCTACTCAAGATAAACGTTACCGTTTGATTGCTACAGACGGAGTGTTTTCCATGGATGGTCATATTGCTCCACTAAAAGAAATTGTTGAGTTGGCTAAAAAATACAGCGCATTGATTTTTGTTGATGATGCACATTCTACTGGTGTGATGGGTGAGTCTGGTCGCGGTACAGCGGAAGCAGCTGGAGTTTTGGGTGAGATTGATTTTATCACCGGAACTTTCGGTAAAGCGCTTGGTGGAGCTGGCGGAGCTTTTATTGCTACAAGTAAAGAAGCAGCAGATATTCTTCGGCAGCGTTCACGCAGTTACTTATTTTCAAATAGTTTAGATACTGTCATTACTGGTTTATCTAGTTTTATTATTGACTACATCAGAGAGCATCAAGAGTTACGAGAGAAGTTGTGGAGTAATACAAACAGTTTCCGTACTAAGATGAAAGAAGCTGGATTTACAGTTTCAGAAGCACCACATCCCATTACACCAATCATGCTTGGTGACGAAGATAGGGCTACAAAAATGGGGGCAGCTTTATTTGAAAATGGGGTTTATGCAGTCGGCTTTAGCTATCCAGTAGTACCCAAAGGGACGGCTCGTATTCGTGTGCAGGTATCGGCCGCTCACACAGCTGAAGACATTGATAAGGCGGTAGATGTCTTTACTAAAGTCGGGAAAGAGTTTGGTGCGATTTAATTCTAAAATNNCGGGCTTTGTTTTATGAGTGGAGTGGCGGATATGCCCAAACTGGGTCATGGACTCTGATGATGCCAGTTGACCATGGTTCCATCATTTGCCCGCGTCGTCCGCGAAAGCTGGCACCGAATTTAGCTTCCAGGGATGGATCGTCGTAATGCTCAGCAAACGGCTTGGCTACACCGTTACATGGGCCGTTTTCTTCGTTGATGTGAAGAATGACCATTTGGTTTTCACCGATTACCAGACGTGTGCCAGGCGGAAACTTACTAAAACTGACAGGTGTTCCGGCAGTGTCGAGCAAGGTAAAGATGATATTTTCCCGCAGCATGCCAGGAAGGACAGTTTGACCAATTTTCTCTTGTGCCTCAGCAATTTCATGGACTTCCAGGGCGGTGATCGGACGGTGGTTGCGTACAACCATACCTTTTTCCAATCCAGCTACCTTCATGTGGCTGCCGTCATGTCCGGAAAGTCGGCGGATTAGTCCGCGGTAGACATCACCGACAATGCCATCGACTTCCACTTCTACTTGTTTGTGAGCAGTGCTGAAGCCCGACTTACGCTGGTTTCTTCCTAGCCAGGAAATCTTGCCGTGAGCAAGTAGTTTGTTGTTGGTCATTTCTACCTCTTTCTACCTCCGTAAAGATCTTATTTATCGGTAATATGGCATTTTAACTTCAGGAAGTAAAGAAGCGGCGGTGACCTTTGGTCACCGCCGCTTCTTTATTTGAGTTTGCAGATTACCCTAGGGCATTCATCATGTCTCGTAGTTGAATCAGTAGTTGTAGTAACTGAATCAGTTCTTGCAGTTTCTCTCGTAATTCTTCAACACTCATTTCTTCGTCTGAGTCATCTCCTGCATCCTCATCCTCGTTTTCTTCTTCATCCTCATCTTCATCTTCAGCTTCGTCTACCATCTCCTCAGCTTCTTCAGCCATCGCTTCAGCTTCCTCAGCGAGTTCGATGGATTCATCGTAGTCTTGGCTGCGAACGGCTGACTTTGCTTCTTCTAGTTTATCTTTGGCTTCTTCTAGTTTGTCTTCAGCTTCATCAGTATCAACCCCTTCATCGGCATCTTCGATTTCGTCTTCCGCATCTTCTATAGCGTCAGCGGCATCTTCGATAGCTTCATCTGCCTCGTCACGTGCTTCATTGTAGAGGTAGTCGTCCAGATCCGCTCCCAGTAGATCAAATAGCTCTTCCACTTCGTCTTTTGAAGTGTAGGCGCTCACACCAGCGTCATCGTAATCACGGTCGTCAAAGTGATCCTCAGCTTCTTCTAACAGCCGTTCAGCTTCGTCAAAAAGATCGTCAGCTTCCGCGTATTTGCGGTCATCACGATCAGTGTCATCCATTAGATCTTCAGCCGCCGAGAACCAATCTTCAGCTTCACCGATCAATTTACGAGCATCAGCCCCCGCTTCTTCGTCTACTTCATCAGCAAAGTCATCAACGTAATCTCCAAGTAGATCATCAGCTTCTTCAGCTAGTTCGTAAGCGTCATCGTAGTCTTCTTTGTTTAGTTCAACTCGAGCTTCGTCGATGATTTCTTGTACATCATCACGCATTTCTTCTGCGTCATCGGTATCCATTTCGCCAGCCAGTCCGATAGTGATGAGGTCGTCTAGTTCGTCGATTTCATCTTCCACTTCTTCGATGCGATCTCGTGCGTCATCTTCATCGTAAGTGTCAGCTAGGGCGACATTAAATATACTGAAACTAATAAATAGAGCCAGTGCTACAAACAGTGCTTGATGACTCAGATTTGTGATTAAATTAAACTTCATATAGATTATTTATTGACTAACAACTATGAAAAGAGCATACCGCTAGTTGGTCAATTTGTATAGAGTTTTAGGATGTTAAAAGAAGATAAAAAAACTGGATACGGTGTCGACGTAGCTTTGTCACGTAGCGATGATTTGGACAAACAAGCCATTGCTGCTGTTGGGGAGAGTGACGAGGTTGCTGTTTTAGACTTAGGTTGTGGTGCTGGTGGTGGATCGTTACGCTTAGCTGAGGCGGGAGGTAGAGTGGTGGCGGTAGATATCTATGATTTCAGTAATGAGTTTTTAAAATTACGCGCACTCAACAATTTATCTGAAGACGATATGCAATTTATCGCTGCTGACATGATGGATTTACCCTCTGTGCTGAATGATGAAAAATTCACCCACTGTGTTTGCCGGCGAGTGCTTCATTATCTACCTTATAAAGATGCTCTGAATGTGTTGAAAGATTTACGTGAGCGTGTCACAGGTAAGTTGTTTATTGATGTTACAGGCCTTGAGACGGATATCGGCGATCAGTACCCTTGTTCAAGCGATTTATTAGAAAATAGATTATGCCAGCTCGTTGAATCAGCTCGAGATACTTTTGCGATTCATGAATTCTTATGCCTTTATTCACCAGAAGAATTTTCTGCGCTACTGATTGATGCAGGATGGGAGATTGAAGAAATGTGGCTATCAGCTTTTGGAAATATAAAAGCCGTTTGTAATTAGTGTATATTGTTTATATATGAAAAATGTAACTTGTAGTGACTTAGGTGGTCCAGCAGATTGTCAGTTTGAGATCGTTGGTTCTACCGCCGAAGAAATGGGGGATAATTGTAAGAAGCATGTTATGGAGATGGTGCAGTCTGGTGACGAAGCTCATCAGGCAGCAATCAACGCGATGATGAATCTCTCTCCGGAAGAGCAGCAAAAAAAGTTTGCTGAGTATATGCAAATCTGCACTGATTCTTTGCGGGAATAATTTGTGAGTGAAAAGGCACCAGAAAACAAATACGAGGGTTTAAATCCTTCGGATATTGAAGAGCTCGAACAGATGCGTCATATGATGGAAATGATGTATCAAGGTAGTGAATCAGGTTCCAGGATGATTGAATTTATGGTGGAACAGGAAAGGCTTTGGCGACTGTTAGTTTCCGCTTTGGAAGAGGTGAAAGAAGACAGTCCAAAGTTTTACTACACATTACTAATTGCTGTACGTAGAGATTCTCAGAAATTTTTTGATTTGATTAATCAAATAAATGAACAAGATCCAAACATGTTGGATGTAGATAGGTTGGACGCTAGTCAGATGATTGGTGGAATTGACGACTTGCGTTTCAGTGGACTTTTTACCAACGGAGGTTTTCAGATGAGAGAAGGTTTGATTACTGTGATGTCTGATTACCTTGAGTTAAGTAAGGTTGTTGATATTCTCAAACAGTTGCAGGTATTAATGCCAGAACTTAAGCCTGGGGAAGATTACGGTATTTAGTTTATTTCACCACATAATTTTCTTGTCAGTCTAGGTAAGATATATATAATTTGTGCGTCATAATTTCTTGATACTCAAAATATATATATGAAAAAAAATAAAATCTTTCTACCTCTTATCGTTATTGTAATCCTAGGTCTGGGGGCAGCTGGTTATTATCAGTTTGGTCCACAGGCTAAAAACCGAACCGTTGTTGCTAACGCACCAGAACGAGTAGTGAACCAAGATTTAGGAATTTCTTTCTCTTTTACTAGTGGTCCAACTGCCTATGGATTTTTTGCCTCAACTCCAGATCAGATTGATGACCCAGACCTGCTGCAAGCCTATGTGATGCTGGAGGCTGATCGTCAGAAAAATTTCCTGGAAAATTTCACTGGCGCTAAAACTCCACCAACTATTTCAGTTTTAGTATTTCAGTTACCTGACAATGCTCGACAAATTGAAGGTACAGATGAACGTATGAGCAGTCGTGAGCTGATGGAGAAGTGGTTGAAAGAGCATGAGGGGTATAGTAATTTCAATGAATCTGTTGCCTTGGCTGAAGTTGAGATGGATGGTCGTCAGGCTTTAACCTACGTAACGGAAGATATTTATCCGCAAACAGTTTACATAAGTCGATACCGTGACAAGATGTATTTGTTTACCGGTCAGTACGAAGAAGTGGGTGATGGTTTGCAAACAGAATTTGCTGGTGTGGTTGAATCAGTTTTTTTTGAGTAGAAATGAAATATAAATTAAAAAGCTGGGTGACCTCGAGTCACCCAGCTTTTTATTAGTCCAATTCACTCAGCAGTTCGTTTAAATCAAACATCTTATTTGAGAAATCAATTCGACCGCTACTATCTAGTGGCCATTCGTCTCTTGGTCTGTCCCAGTAAAGTTCCACTCCGTTATTTTCTGGATCTCTAAGGTATAGAGCTAGCTGAGTACCATGATCGCTCAGTCCATCAATCTGATAGTTAGCTTCACTTAGTCTATTCAGTGCGTCAGCTAAAGTTTTTTTAGAAGGGTAGCGAATAGCGATGTGATAAAGTCCAGTGTTTGTAATGTCTGCTGGAGAGCCGCCTTTTGATTGCCAGGTGTTAAAGCCTAGGTGGTGATGGTATCCGCCAGCCGATATAAACAAAGCTTCGGGTAGTCTGGCCATGACATTAAAACCAAGAATCCCTACATAAAAGTCTTCAATTCTCTTTAGGTTACCAGCTTTGATGTGAACGTGTCCAATGTTAACTCCTGAGTCAATTGGATCTGGTGCTGATTCAAGAGGTTGCGGTACATTATTCATATTGTTAATGATTATTTATTAATTTCTTAGTAACCCCGAAATGAATCGGTTAGTATTTTTTGTTTTTTAACACCGGCTGCAATTAGATCGGACTTGATACCTTTAATCATACCGGGTGATCCAGAGATAAAATAATATGTGTCCTTAGTCTGATTTGATAAGGTTTGATTCAAAGCGTCGTTAACCCCTTCTTTGTCATGAGTGTAAATAATCCTAGTGTTCTTATCTTTATCTGCGATCTCGTCTAACTCATCTTTGTATAAGAAGTTTTCCCTGGCAGAGTAAATTAGAGTGACATCACGTTGGTTGTCTCTCTCAATTTCTTTAAAGATTGCACGAAAAGGGGTAATGCCTACGCCGCCGGCTATCATAACGACCGGTGAGTTGTAATCCTGTAAATAGAGCCAGCCAAAAGGTCCTCTTACTTGGATTTCTTCACCTGGCTTGAGTGATCTTAAGGCTTGTTTATAACTGCTTGGGTTGTCACCAATTTTGGTTGCAATCTGTAGCACATTCTCCTGTGGTATTGATGAGATACTGAAAGATCGCCATTTGGTGCCGGTAATTTTCTTTTTGGGTAAAGTAAATATTCCGTGTTGACCAGCGAGCCAGTTGATCTTCTTGCCAGTTATATCAAACTCAAATACAGTGCAGCCGTCATCTGCTGCATAGGATCTTATTAGTGGTAACGAGTGCTTGTTTATTATGCTTGTCAGGTCACTCAGTTTCATAGTTATTCTTTATCGACAGCATACTTACCTGCTCCTAAGCCAACGATGGCCAATGCGGTAAACATAAACATGGCTTGTAGTTCAATACTCCATCCCCCAAAGTCATTAAGGGTCAAAATTTCACCAAGGTGGGCTAGAATAATCGCTACTAGTAAAGTGAAACTGATCAGTCCAGCTGCAATTCTGGTTCGATAGCCAGCGATCAACATCAGAGGTGCTACTACTTCACCGATGTAGACAGTGTAAGCCAAGAAAGCGGGTAGATGGAAGCTGTTAAACAGACTGCCAATAAAATCCACCATTCCTGGATTAGAAATTTTTGCAACACCATGAAGTAGTACGAGTGCACCTACAGTTATTCTCAATAGCAGCTTTGCTTTATCTTCGGTTAAACAATTTTTGATGTTCATATAATTAGCTTTAAATAATAAAGTAACAATATTTTAGCAAATAGCTTTAAATTGTAAAGTGACTTACTAAGTGCTAATATATCGCTATGAGTAAAAAAGGGACAGATAGTCTTTGTCCGGCAGCAAAGTTGCTGTCGCTTTTGAGTGAGAGGCATATGTTGTCTCTGGTGTACAATCTGGCTTCTGGTCCAAAAGGTTTTAATGATCTGCAAGAAGATTTGGAAATTAATTCAGCTACATTAGCCAAGCGTCTGAATGAACTTGAGGGAGAAAAAGTTGTCGAAAAGCTGTTATGCAAAACTGATTCTAGGCGGCATTACTACGCATTAACTAAGCGCGGTAAAAAGCTCAGTAAATACATTGCCTTATTTTCTAAGGTGTAGAAGTATAACAAAGGGCGCCGCGAGGCGCCCTTTGTTATACTTCTTGGGTATGAAAACAATTAGTCAAAACTTCGTCACTCTAGTGACCGCAGTTGCAGTATTTTTCTTTAGTATCAACTTTGTCTTTGCCGATGAGCCGATTGTGACCATCGATAAACTTGGTGGGTTAGAGCGTGTGCCAGGTGTACCGATCTTCGTGCCTTATTTTCCGTATCCAATGGACATTGAAGGACGGGTGATTCATGAAGGTGCTGGTCGTATTAACGTGATTGAATTGTCTGCCTACATTAACTATGAGCAGATCTACGGCCCTGAAAAATTACGGGGTAACGGTGGCGATACAGTTTACGAATACTTAGTGCCATGGTCTGTGCCAGCTCCCGGTGGTTACTTTATTTCAGTCGTAGCCACACATTACACCAAAGGTACACCTGAAACATGTCAGGCAGCACCAGCTTTAGCAGCCGCTTATGTGAAAGATAATCCAGAATTGTTTGAGCCGGGAGCGATTGCTGTCGTAGGTAAGGAGACAGGTGTAAATGGTTTAGTGTCAGCTAAGAATAAGTGTGACATTGAATATCACGTTGAGGTAATAGACCTTCTCATTTAATTATTTAATTATATTTACAAATGTCAGAAATTGAAAAGCGAAAATTAGGCTGGACAGATATTGAGGTACCAGCTATTTGTCTCGGCACCATGAACTGGGGTCAATACAACACCGAAGAAGAGGCGCATGAACAGTTAAGTTACGGTGTGGATGAGCGAGGGATTAATTTTATTGATACCGCTGAAATTTATCCCATTCCTCCGACCAAGGAACTACAAGGTCTAACTGAAACTTATATAGGTAACTGGTTAAAAAAACGTGGTAAGCGTGACGATATTGTCATTGCTACTAAGGTAGCCAATGGCCCAGATATTATTGGTCGACGTGATGGCTTTGGTACTTATCGTTATGATAAGCAAAATATTCGTCAAGCGATTGAGGGTTCGCTAGAACGATTAGGGACTGATTACGTTGATCTCTACCAAATTCATTACCCAGAAAGAACTACTAACTTCTTTGGTAAGCGTGATCACGATAAACATTACGAAGAAGAAACTACATCGATTCGCGAGACACTGGAAGCTTTGGGTGAATTGGTTGAGGAGGGGAAGGTGCGTCACGTTGGTGTTTCTAACGAAACTCCATGGGGAGTGCTCGAGTATTTACGTTTGGCTAGAGAAGAGAATCTGCCGCGCATTGTCACCATCCAGAATCAATACAGCGTGGTTAACCGCCACTTTGAAATCGGTTTATCCGAAATTGCTATTAATGAAAAAGTAGGATTGCTGCCGTACTCAGTTCTATCTGGCGGAGTTCTATCTGGTAAGTATCTGGGGGGAGCTCAGCCCGAGGGTGCACGTTTTTCAGTAACTGAACGTAACCGACATCGTTATAACGAACCACGCTTGCAGCCAGTTATTCAGACTTATGTCGATTTGGCTAAGCAACACGAGTTGGATCCGGTGCAGATGGCGTTGGCTTTTGCTACTTCACGCGACTTCACGACTTCAACTATCATCGGTACCACTTCGGTGGAGCAGATGCGAATTGATATTGATGCTGGAGCAATGGAGTTAAGTGCCGAAGTGTTAGCTGACATCGAAAAACTACATCAACAATATCCCAACCTGCAGGCTTAAAGGTTGAGTGATAGATTTAAAAATGAAAGCGAAAACTTGGTGCAAGGTTCTTTGTTTAAAGTAATTAATCCAGATGAAGCGTTCGTTGTAATGGATGAACACGAAGGTTTTACTGCTGATCTGCCAGAAGCAGAATCAAAAAAGCGAAATTTTTATCAACGAATAGAAGTGTCTTTTGCTTCTGATGAGTATGAGGGTAGAGTGGCACAGGTGTATATTCTCAACCCAGAGTCAGACTATTACCAAGAAGATTTCATTATTAATAATGGCCTCATACCATCTGGCGATTGGCTGCAGTTTATAGCTGGTCAATAAATCACTTTTCATATTTTTAACTAGGTGTAGACTAAGGGTGTTAATAGTCTAAGCAAACAAAATATGAAATTGTTTAGGGACTACACATTCTCATGGCAGCAAGCCACTTTCTTTAAAATTTATGTCTTCACGGCCGGCTTGATAGTTGGTTCATACTTTACTGATATTGTGGTGGAGTTCATGAATTTATTAATATTCATCTTCGTTGTGCTGTTGGTTTATTTTACGTACTTAATGTTCGCTGGAAAATTATAAATTATGAAATCTTGGTTATTTATCGGCGGCCCCATAATTCTTTTTACCTGCTTCTCTCTTTATAGCGATCTGTTAACTTTTGGTGATCAACATCCCGGTGTGGTTCATGTAGGTGGGGTAGGGCCAGGTGGAACTTTTGGTTTAATTCAACACGAAGAGACTTATCTCTGTGATGAAACTGGCGGAAGCTGTGTGTTGGTAGATGAAGAAACTTCGTTCAGTGAGGTGTCGGATCTTGAGTTGGAAGAACAACCGATTGAGTATCGTGATGGCTTAAGTGGTGAATACAATAAAACCAAACAACCAGGTATAGCTAAGTATGGCAATATCTACCTGCGTCGGGGCAGTTTTGGTAGTTTTAATTGGGAAAGTTGGAAATTTGAATTTGAACGCCAAGCTGAGATAGAGGAGATAAATATGAAGTACGATGAAAAGATAAAAGAGGTCCGAGGTGACGCAGAATAGAAGTATCAAAAGTTAAAGCCGGCCGAAGTCTTAGAGACTCCGGCCGGTTTAGGATTTCGGTCTACCATAGGCAGCTAGCGTAATCTTTAATCCCCGATTACGTCACGAATGATGTGTTGGCAGTGACTGCAATGACCGCCGTAATTGCAGCCAAGTTCTCGCAAAAGCTCTGCTCGCTTTTCGTCACTCGAAAGCATTGCTATGCGAGCTGTTTCGATGCTTTGTTGCCGCTTCCGGCGTTCGATAAAGAACTCTTCGATTCCGGCCTTTTTCTCGCGAAGCCACAGCATAAATGAGAATGGCTTACGGGCCGGTGTGTGCAGACCAATTTCGGTCATGTTTACCTCGTATATCGTTTTCGGATTGTATCTACGTCGCACAGAGTCGAGTACGACCGCAGGAGAATACTCCTCTCACATCTCTCTGTCAATCTGGGGATAAATTTATAGAAGTACACACATTATGTGACCGCTTTGTATTAAAATTTTATTATGTCCAAATCTACATTACATCTAGACTTGCATCCCATTGCTAAAAACAGCAAGGCTCTGGATGATGCGCTCAATGAGCTACTAGATGAGGCCGAAGTGAAGCGAGTTAAGCGTGCAGAAATAATTCCAGGCAAGGGAAGTGGACAGTTAATGAAAAGAGTTAAGCGTTTCCTCGCTCAAAAAGAAAACAAGTCACGTTATAAAAGAATCGAAGTCGACAGCAAAAACCACGGTCGACTGTTTGTACATTTTCGATAGACAGAAAGATTTATCGGTATTCTGCTCCGAAGATTCGGTTTTTACACGTTTGAAAATACCCCCTAAAGTGCTACGCTCTATACATGATCAGCTTGAATGAAATACGACGTAGAGCAGATGTTTTTTCTCATGAATTTGCCCAAGAAACTGATGAGAAAGGTGAGGCTGCACCGTTCTGGGAGAAATTCTTTGATGTTTTCGGAGTTTCCCGAAGACGCGTCGCCTCTTTTGAGTATAGAGTAAAAAAAGCTGATGGTGCACAGGGTTTTATTGACGTATTTTGGCCAGGAGTTCTTCTTGCTGAACATAAAACTCAAGGACGAGATTTGGATAAAGCCTACGAACAGGCACTCGGATATCTTGACGGTTTGAAAGATGGCGAATTGCCTCGTTACATCATCGTCTCTGATTTTGCCCGGATGCGTATCTACGATTTAGAAGAAAAGGACGAGTTCGAGTTTCCGTTGTCTGAATTTTCAAAGCATATTGAGCGATTCGGTTTTATTTCAGGCTACGAGGTGCAAAAATATGAAGAGGAGGAGCAAGCGAGTATCAAAGCTGCAGAACTGATGGCAGATTTTCATAATGCAATTGCAGAGACTGGATACGAAGGCCACTCACTTGAGGTTTTTCTTACACGTATGCTTTTCTGTCTATTCTCTGAAGATACAGGTATTTTTGATCGCCGTCAGTTCCAGCACTACATAGAACAGCGGACAAACGAAGATGGTAGTGATTTAGGAATCAAGATTCTTGAACTCTTCTATACCCTCAATACTCCAGAAGGGGAACGTCAAAGTAACATTGATGAGCAGCTTGCTGCATTTCCGTATGTAAATGGGCAGATTTTTGCAGAGCGACTCAATCCAATTTCATTAGACAAAAAAGCAAGAGAAACGCTATTGAAGTGTTGTGCTTTTGATTGGTCACAGATTAGCGCGGCTATCTTTGGTTCCCTCTTTCAGGGTGTAATGGATCCAGAAGAGCGTCGACAACTTGGTGCACACTACACAAGCGAGCTTAATATTATGAAGGTGATACAACCACTGTTTTTGGATGAGCTTTACACAGAGTTTGATACTGCCAAGCGCAGCAAGCAGCGACTGGAAACATTTCACAATAAATTAGCAGGACTTAAATTTCTTGACCCAGCCTGTGGTTGTGGAAACTTCTTAGTGACAACATATCGTGAGCTACGAAAGCTTGAGATTGAAGTGCTAAAAAAGAAAAGGAAGCACGATACGCAAAGCTTACAGGCCTTTGGCACTGAAGATTTATCTAAGATTCACGTGAATCAGTTTTATGGCATTGAGATTGAGGAGTTCCCGTCGCTGGTTGCAAGAACTGCAATGTATCTCGCTGATCATCAGATGACTCGTGAGTTACAAAAAGAATTTGGGCAAGCGATTCCTCGTATTCCATTAGAAGAGCCAGCAACAATCGTACACGCTAATGCTTTAACAACTGATTGGAAGGAGGTCGTTAAGCCAGAAGAGTTAAATTACATTCTTGGGAACCCACCATTTTACGGGGCACAGTTAATGACGAAAGAGCAGAAGGTTGACTCAGTAGCATTGTTTCCAAAGACACTGAAAGGGACAGGTAATCTAGATTTTGTTGCTGGATGGTATGTGAAAGCTGCTGAGTATATTCAAGGGACTCAGATTAAAGTTGGGTTAGTTTCTACAAACTCCATCACCCAAGGGGAGCAGGTTGGTATTCTCTGGAAATATCTTCAAGAGAATTACGGGATTGTTCGTCACTTTGCTCACCTAACATTCAAATGGCAAAACGAAGCAAAAGGGAATGCTGCAGTATTTTGTGTAATCATTGGTTTTGCTAATTTTGAGACTGATAAAAAATATCTGTATTCGTATGAAAATGTAACAAGCGAACCTGTTGAATGGGAGGTGAGAAATATCAATGCGTATCTTGTAGATGCACCAGATTTGTTTATTGAAAAAAATACAAAACCACTTTGTGATGTTCCCAGGATGACAAAGGGGAATTATTATGCAAAAAGCAAGGGTTTAATCGTTGAGAAAGAAGATCTGAATGATTTGCTAACCAAAGAACCTGGGGCCGAGAAATATATTAAGCGTCTAATAGGTTCTGATGAATTTATTAACAACAGAAAAAGATTCTGTTTGTGGTTAGTAGATTGCCCACCTCAGGAGCTCAAAAATAT
>JABAOD010005114.1_pt1 | contig 24930 bp, 26 predicted proteins | sample 7062151 | NCBI WGS metagenome assembly JABAOD01 (sample SAMN14538626, study PRJNA623070) | marine sediment metagenome | biome: marine biome [ENVO:00000428]; feature: marine pelagic biome [ENVO:01000023]; material: deep marine sediment [ENVO:00002113] | place: India: Gulf of Khambhat ... | reverse complement strand
AGGTTCGACAGCGGCTCGTCCATCAGGAACACCTTGGGCTTGCGCACGATGGCGCGGGCGAGCGCGACCCGCTGGCGCTGGCCGCCGGAGAGCTGGGCCGGTTTGCGTTGCAAGAGCTCGCTCAAATCGAGCGTTTGCGCCACTTCGCGGACCTTGGTATCGATCGCGTTTTTGTCCTCCTTGCGCACACGCAAGGGAAAGGCGATGTTCTCGTAGACATTCATGTGCGGGTAAAGCGCGTAGCTCTGAAAGACCATGGCCACATCGCGCTCGCCGGCCGACAACGCGCTCACCTCGCGATCGTCGAGGTAAAGCGCACCGGCGCTTATCGGCTCGAGGCCAGCGATCATGTTGAGCACGGTCGATTTACCGCAGCCGCTCGGGCCAACGAAGGTGAAGAACTCCTGATCCTCGATCAGCAGATCGAGATCGTGCACGACCAGCGTGTCGCCAAAGCGTTTTTGAATCTTGTCGAAGCGGATGCTGGCCATGCTCTAGCCCTTCACCGCTCCGGCGGTTAGGCCTTCGACGATGCGCCGCTGAAACGCGAAGGCCAGAATCACAACGGGCACTGTCACGACGACCGAGGCCGCCGCGATCTCGCCCCACGGGATCTCGTGCAGCCCCGGAAAGAGCGCGATCCCAACCGGGATCGTGCGCGAGGCGGTCGTCGCCGTGAAGGTCAAGGCATAAAGAAACTCGTTCCAGGCGAAGATGAATACCAGGATGCCCGTGGCCACCAGACCCGGCGCGGCCAGCGGCAAGATCACCTTGTAAAAGGCCTGCAGCGCCGAACAACCGTCCACACGGGCCGCGAGATAGATCTCGCGCGGGATGCTGCGAAAGAAGCTGGTCAGCACCCAGATCGCGAGCGGCAGCGAGAAGGTCGTATAGGTCACGATCAACGCCCACAACGTGTCGCGCATGTGCACGGCGCGAATCAACAGATACAACGGGCTCACGGTGGCGATCGGCGGGAACATGGAAATTGCAAGCACAAAGGTCAGCACCACCATGGTGCCGCGCATCCTGAGTTGCGCCAACGCAAAGGCCGCCAGCGACCCGACCGCCAGCGCCAGCAGCGTGCTGGCCGCGGCGACAACGGCGCTGTTGGCGATGATGCGCAGGAACGGATAGCCCTCGAATATGGCGACGTAGTGCGTCCCCGTCGCGACCGCCGGCAGGAGCGGCGGCAGCTGGGTGAGCTGGGAGGCGGGCTTGAGCGACGTGATGAGCTGCCAAATGAACGGGCCCAGGCAGTAGAGGGCGACCAACGCCAGCAGCAAATAGAACCCGCCGCGCCTCACGTCGCCCCCGTGCGCAGCGCGCGCACGTATCCCAGCGTGATCAAGCCGACGATGAAAAAGACCATCACCGCCAGGGTTGAGCCGTAGCCGAACTGCAAAGTCTGGAACAGGATCTTGTAGGCATAGATCGACACCGTCTCGGTCGTGTTGCCGGGGCCGCCACCGGTCAAGACGTAGATCGTGTCGAAGACGCGAAAGGCATCGATAGTGCGGAAGATCAGCACCACGAGCAGCAGCGGACGTAACATCGGCAGCGTGACGCGCATAAAGGTCACCCACGGCGAGGCGCCATCGACCTTCGCAGCCTGATAAAGCTCCTTCGGAATCGTGTGCAGGCCCGCCATCAGCAACAAGGCGACGAACGGCGTCGTCTTCCACACATCGAGAAAGATCGCGGCATTCAAGGCCCACGCTGGGCTGCCGAGCCAGTTGATGTGCGTGCCGAGCAAATAATTCAGCACGCCGAAATCCCCGTTGTACATCCACTCCCACATCTTCGCCGCCACCACCGTCGGGATCGCCCAGGGGATCAAAATGATCGCGCGCATTAGTCCTCTGCCCTTGAAGGCGCGGTGCAACAGGACGGCGATAGCGAGCCCCAGCACGATCTCGAGAGCCACCGACACGACGGTGAAATAGAGCGTATTGCCGAGCGCATTCCAGAAGCGGGGGTCGCCCCAAAGGCGGACGAAGTTTCCCAACCCGATAAAGCGCGAGACATCGCCGATCAAGAGCCGCTCGTGCAGGCTCAGCCACAAGACATAAAGAATGGGATAAACCGTGACCGCGCCAATGATCAAACCGGCGGGCAAGACAAAAAGTGCAGGCCTTGAGTCACGCATCGAGTTTTCCTAAGGTCTCCCGATTCGCTGCACTCGTGTCAACGCAAGGTTACCCATCCAAGCCCGTCGGCACCTGCGCAAGGCGACTCGTGGAACCCCGCCCCGCACCCGGCAAAAGCCCGAAGGGGCAGGTACAGGGACATACTGCCCGCGCGCAGGGCCGCGATGTCGCCTCGCGCGGCGGCCCGACGCGCAGGCGGATCAGGCGCAACGTCGGAGCTGCGCGCTGCCGCTGGCGGGCTAGGAACCGGGACCTACTTGCGCCGCTTGAGTATCTGCTCCATCTGCGACTGCAAGGCCCGCAAGGCTTCTTCAGGCGTCTTCACGCCCGCGAGCGCAGCACTGAACTCCGACTGCATCGCCTGCGAGAGCAAAACATAATAAGGCGAGACCGGTCTCGGCCTGGCACGCTGGAAAATCTTGTAGAGCTCGGCCAGCGCCGGCTGCGCGGCGAGTAGCTCCGCGTCCTCGTAAAGCGCCTTGCGCGTCGGCTGGAAGCCGACAGTGAGACCGAGATGCTTCTGGGCTTTCGTTGAAGTCATGAAGGTGACAAACTTCTCCGCCGCCTGCGGGCGTTTGGAGTGCTTGTTCACCGCGAGCTGCCAGCCGCCCAGCGTCGCGGCCGAGCGGTTGCGCCGAAAGTGCGGTAACACGGTGATGCCGACCTTGTCTTTGACCGCCGAGCCTTCCTGCTGAAACAAGCGCCACGCATAGGGCCAATTCCTCATGAACACCGCCTTGCCGCGGCCGAAGATCTCGCGCGCGGATTCCTCCGTCGTCGTGGTGACGAGATCAGGCGTCGCCCCGTATCTCCGCACGAGATCGACCATGACTTTAAGCGCCTCGCGGTTCTGCGGGCTGTCGATAACGACCTTTCCGTCTCGCAGGACCTCGCCGCCGTTGCTCCATAGGAACTCGAGCACGTTGCACACGAGACCCTCGTACTGCTTGCCTTGCCAGATGAAGCCGTAGAGATCCGGTTGCCGCTTGCGGATGTCATAGGCGATACGAACGAGCTTGCCCCAGGTTGGCGGTGGTGGAAAGCCGTACTGCGTCAATAAATCCTTGCGGTAATAAAGCAAGCCCGCATCGATAAACCAGGGAATCGCATATACACGCCCCTCGACCGTCACCGCCTCGATGGGTCCGGCGAAAAAAGCGGCGCGCTCACTCGCGGGCAAGAGCGCACTTAGGTCACGCAGCCAACCGGCCTTGGCAAACTCGGCGACCCAGATGACGTCGATCGCAAACACATCGAAGTCCGACGTCCGACCTTCCAGATTGATCACATAGAACTGGTGCTGCTCATCGGACGAGGACGGCAACGTCTCGTGCTTTACGCGAATGTCCGGATTTTGCTGCTCGAACTCGTCAATCAATTCTTGTAGCGCGGTAGGATCGCCGAAAAGCTTGCTGTGCTTGAAGACGATCGTGGTTTCCGTAGCGTCCGGCCCGGACTCCTGCGTGCAGCCCGCCAGCCCACCGGCGACTGCGATAAGTAGCACCAGCATCCAAGCAAAGACTTGACTCGTTCCCAGTGGTCGCATTCTCACTATTTGTCGAGGCAGATTTCCCAACTGACTGATGGTACCGCCGACCGGCGCCGATGCAAGGCAACCCCTTTAAGCTCGCTGGCAGCAGCAGAGCCACGCGTCGCAGCTGGCGAGCTAAGCGACGACCGGAGCCAAGCTTCGCCACCGGCCGGCGTCTTTAGGTACTCAGAGTGCCACCGTCGCGCCGCCTAGATCGGGCTCGCCACAGTGGCGCAGCATCTCGGCGCGGGCGGCGTCGCGCAGGGCGACAGCCGCCGTCCAGTCTTTGCCTCGCGGATAAATGGGCCGGCTGATGGTGACGCTGATCGCCCCGCGTCGCGGCAACCATTGATATGCGCGCAGCTTGGCACGCGTACCCCGTATGGTCAGCGGCACGACCGGCATGCCGGCCTCGACCGCCGCCACGAAGGCACCCATGCGAAACGGCAGCAGACCCGGCATGCGCGCAAAGGTGCCCTCGGGAAAAAACAGTAACGACTCGCCTTCGTGCACCCGCCGTGCGGCGCGGCGCGCATCGTCGGCACCACGTTGCTTGTCGAAACGTTCCACATACTCCACGCCCATGTGACGCAGGAACACCCGTGGCACGAAATGATTATCCAGCTCGCGCTTGGCGACGAAGACGAACGGCCGCGGCAGCGCCGCAGCCAGGATGATGCCGTCGATATAGCTGCTGTGATTCACCACCAGCACACACGGTTGCACCAAACGCTCCACGCCATCTACGCGAAACGGTGTTGCGGTGATCCGCATCGCCAGGCGCCCAGCACCGCCGACAAGACGCCAGCACCACGGCCGCGAGGGTATGAGCGCTACCAGCGCCCACACCGGCGTCCCAATCAGAAAAAACAGCGCGAACGTGTAGACACCATAGAGCAGATCAGCGATCAGGCGGCGTGTGCGCCGTAGCTGCGGTAACACGCCAGCGCCGGCGAGGCGCAGCAACTGCCACCAGGTGGTGCGTCCCCGCCGCCCGAGCGTCCCCTGCATGTAAAGCTCGCGGCTGGCGGCCCGGCGTAACTTGCCGCTCGAGGTCTTCAGTATGCTGTGCGGCCGCGCGAGCACGACATCATCGGGGGGCAATCCCACCAGATCGACAGTCACATTGATGATCCGCGCGCGCAGGTCATCGAGCACTTGGTTCTCCGTCTCGCGGGTTTCCGCCACTACGATGACCCGTTCGCTGCCCGAGACCGGATCCGGCGCCGGGAAGGCGGCGACGCAGCCGCGGCGTATGCCGGCGATGTTGCCGATCGCCTCTTCCAGCTCCTGCGGATAGATGTTGCGGCCGGCGCGAATGATCACATCCTTGACGCGTCCGGTCAGAAACACCTCGCCATCGACCGTGTACGCGAGGTCGCCCGAGTCGAGCCAGTCGCCATCGAACAGGCGACGCGTGGCTTCTTTGTCGCGATAGTAACCGCTGGTGGCCGACGGGCCGCGGAAATGCAAGCGTCCTTCCTGCCGGTCGCCGATCTCGCTGCCGGTAGCGTCGACGATTCGCACCTCGTGCTGCGGCAGGCTGTAGCCGCAACCTACGAACGACAACGCGTTTGCCTCGTCGCTGCCCGCCGGTATCGCATTCCCTTCCTGCACAAAGGGCTCGCGCTGGATGCGGTCGATGACCAGCCCGCGTCCGGCGGGCGGGAAGGTGAGACCGACCGAACACTCGGCCAACCCGTAGACGGGATACATCGTCTCCGGGCGAAAACCGTATGGCGCGAAGCGCTCGCTAAACGCCCGCACGGTCTCGGCACTGACCGGCTCGGCCCCGTTCGCCGCCATCCGCCAGGAACCGAGATCGAGACCTTCGATCTCCGCGTCGTCGATCTTGCGCACGCAGAGTTCGTAGGCGAAGTTGGGGCCGGCCGAGAGCGTGGCCCGATGGCGATCGATCGCCCACAACCACTTCGACGGGCGCGCGAGAAAGGTTAGCGGCGACATCAGCACCAACGGCACGGCGTAATACAAAGTCCCCAGCCAGGCCCCGATCAGTCCCATGTCGTGGTACATCGGCAGCCAGCTCACGAAAACGTCCGTGGGATCCGCGTGCAACGCCTTGCCCATCACGCGGATATTGGAAAGCAGATTTCTGTGCGTCAGCACCACGCCCTTCGGCGCCGCCGTGCTGCCCGAGGTGTATTGAAGAAACGCGGTATCCTCGCCGCGTAGTGGCGGGCGGGCGAGCACGTCGCGCGCGGCGAGCAACTGCTCGACGCTCACGACATGCCGCAGATCTTCCACCTGCGCTTTCAAAAGCCGCGCAAGCGGCCGCGCCTCCGGCACTGTCACCAAGATGCGTGCACCTGCGTTGGAAAGAATGCCCACATGGCGGCGCAGGTGGTCCTCGATCTGCGCCAGACGCACGGGCGGATAGATCGGCACCGGCACGCCGCCAGCAATAAGAACGGCCAAGAAGCTGAGGAGATAGTCGCGGCCGGTCGGCAACATGATCGCGGCGGTCTGCCCCGGCTCCAAGCCGGCGTACTGCAACCCCGCGGCGACGTCCTCCGCGCCTTTGAGCAGCTCGCTGTAACTCATAGCCCGCTCTTCACCGGCGTCGTCCAACAAGTAGACGTGCGGGCGGTCGGCGTGTTGCCGAGCATGCCATTCGAGCACATCGACCAGGGTCTGTGCATCATCTGGCGCAGGACTCGCTTCCTCGAGCGAGGCAGGGACCTCCGCGACGACGGCGCGCGCCGCACGGCGTGTGCCACCACGACTCAACAGCCGCAGCAGGTCGCGCGGTGTCTCGACGCTCGTAAACACCTGCTCTGAGAGGACCGTACCGAAGCGACGCTCGATGCGCGTCAGCAGCTCGATCCGGCTGAGGCTGTCGAAACCGAGGTCACGCTCGAGCCGGCTGTCGAGCATGACCCGGACGGGCCGACTCTCGCGTGGCCGCAGATCCTGTGCCAGTTCCGTAACCAGCTGTAGCAGCGTATCCGCGGGATCACGCTCGCTCGCGGCGGCAGTCGTGGATGCTTCTCCGTCAGCGTTCATAAAACCGGCGTGCCCCTGGACCCTGCAAACGCGGTATCATCCTAGCCAGGAGCGACAGCGAAATGGTGCAGCTATTGTATACGGGCATTACTCCCGATACACGCACGCGCTACTTGGGTAATGTGAAAGTCCTTCCCTCGAAGGCGTTCCACGAATCGGGAGGAAAGTTGTGAAGGATCTCGTACTGTTGCGTCATGGCGAAAGTGACTGGAACCGGGAAAATCGTTTCACCGGCTGGACCGACGTGGGGCTCTCGGAAGCGGGCCGGGCCGAGGCACGCAAGGCCGGCGAGCTGCTCAAGGCCCGCGGCTACGTGTTCGATGTCGCCTACACCTCCGTGCTCAAGCGCGCCATCGATACGCTGACGATCGTGCTGGAAGTGATGGGCCAGACATCCATTCCTGTAATAAAGAACTGGCGCTTGAATGAGCGCCATTACGGCGCGCTGCAAGGCCTGAACAAGGCCGAGACCGCCGCAGAATACGGCGACGAACAGGTGCTTATCTGGCGGCGCAGCTACGATATCCCTCCGCCGCCGCTGGAGGACGACGACCCCCGACACCCGCGCTTCGATCGCAATTACGCCGGGCTCGAGCCCTCGCTGTTGCCGGCCAGCGAGTCTTTGAAAGATACGCTCGAACGTGTGCTGCCCTACTGGCACGAGACACTGGCACCCGCCGTGCAGTCGGGCACACGCATTATCGTCTCGGCCCACGGCAACTCGCTACGCGCGCTGGTGAAACACCTCGACGACATCTCCGACGAGGAGATCCCAAAGCTCAATATCCCCACTGGCGTGCCACTGATCTATGAGTTCGACGACAGCTTGAACGTCATCCGCCACTTCTATCTGGATCCCGAGGCCGCGGCCGAGCGCGCGGCCGCTGCCGCGAGCGCCCACGTAAAAACCGCCAAATAGTTCCTGGCAGGAGAGAGATGACAAACGACGCCTATACCCTTTCTCAGTATGTCGCCGACCTGCGCGCGATCGTCGCCGAAACCCAAAGCGATGAGGCGATTGTCCAACGCGTGAGGCCACTCGCCCAACGCTTGGCATCAAACAAAGACTGGGTCGATCCGCGCTACTACACCTGTGACGAGACACAGGGTTTCGGCGTCCATCTGCTGCACCAAGAGCCGGATCACACGCTGGCCGTCTTCGCCCTCGCGTAGCTTCCAGACCGAGGAACACCCGCCCATGATCACGGAACGTGGGCTGTGGTGGCTGGCGTCGATGGTGACGAGCGGAACATCTTTTGGAAGCGGCTCGATGACGGCTCGCGCCCCGGCTATGCGGAGCTCAAACATAACGGCGAGCGCGTGTACGGTCCCGGCGAGGTGGTCTCCTTTTTGCCGGGCGAGATCCATACCGTTTGGAACGACACCGACGCGGTCACCCTGTCGCTGCACACCTACGGCAAGCACATCAATTTCACCGGACGTTCCCAGTTCGATCCCGAGCGGCGCACCGCGACGCCCTTTGTCGTGAAGGAAGAGTAGCTCGGCCCCGCAATGAGGTGCACCACGAGTCAGGATTTGCGTCCTGCGCAAGGTCCTGCACCCGTTGCCGGCTTTCGACGCCCTTCAGGCTTTTAGCGGCCGCTAGGGCTACGCGGGTAGCCTTACGTTGATATCAGCAGGTGCAACCCCGAATTGCACGGTTGACGACAGTGCCTGGAAGGGGCTATAAAGCAGCTTCGCGCCGATTTGATGATCAGCTTGCGGGCGCGTAAAAAATACGGCTAAAGCGACTCGATCGAGAACCCGCTTTGGCCGTGCCGAGCGGGTTTTGTACTTTTTGGGAGTCGATCATGATTAACACGGGATTCACCACCACCATCCTGCATGCCGATCGCAAGGATGGCATCGAACACGGTTCGTTACACAAGCCGGTGCACCACTCGGTCGCCTTCGGTTACGAAGATGCGCGAGATCTGGCGGCGGTGTTTCAAGGTAAGGCGGGTTTCTCCTACGGGCGCCAGGTCAACCCCACCGTGGCGGCATTGGAAGCCAAACTGACCAAGATGGAACGCGGTGTCGCATCAGTGGCATTTTCGACCGGCATGGGCGCCATCGGCACAGTGCTGTTCGCGCTGCTACGCGAGGGCGATCACTTCATTTCAAGCTCGTTCCTGTTCGGCAACACCGACAGCCTGTTCAAGACATTCGCATCCCACGGGGTCGACGTGACCTTCGTCGATGCGACGGACGTGGCCAACGTTGAAGCGGCCATCCAGACCAATACGCGTCTCGTGTTCGTCGAAACGATCGCGAATCCTCGCACCCAGATAAGCGATCTCGCCCGCATCGGTGCATTGTGTCGCAAGCATAATCTCGTTTATTTCGTCGATAACACCTTGACCACGCCTTACCTCTTCCTGCCGATAGAGGTCGACGCCAGTCTGATCATCAACTCGCTCACCAAGTACATCGGCGGGCACGGCAATGCGTTGGGCGGCGCCATTACCGACACGGGCCTGTATGACTGGTCGGGATTCCCCAACATCTATGATTACTATAAGAAAGGCGATCCGAGGACCTGGGGACTCTTACAGGTGCGCAAGAAGGGATTGCGTGATTTCGGGGCCGCGCTGAGCCCAGACGCAGCCCATCAGATCGCATTAGGGGCAGAGACCCTGGCCCTGAGAATGGAACGCTCCTGTACCAATGCGCAGGCGTTGGCGGAGTTCCTTAACGAGCATGAAGCGGTAAAGAGGGTCTACTATCCAGGTTTACCGGATCATCCTCAATACGATCTCACGCGTGATCTTTTCCGCTATCCCGGCGCAATACTGTCTTTCGAATTGCGCGATGATATTGATTTGTTCGAGTGTATGAATCGGTTCGGCTTGGTCGTGTTATCCAGCAATCTGGGGGACAATCGAACGCTGGCGATCCCCGTGTCCCATACGATCTATTACGAAATGGGTCCGGAGCGGCGCGCGAGCATGGGTATCGACGAGTCGCTCATTCGCATATCGGTAGGGATCGAAGATCCCGAAGATCTGATCGGCGACTTCCAAAACGCGCTGAGTCCGGGCGACTCGTCACGAGTAACCGCTTTCGGGTGTTCCTGAGTCACTTGGATTTCAGATTGTAGACGGCGGAAAACGACCCAAAGAAGACGTTCGTGACGTGCGAAGGGCTCCCTACCGGTCTTGAAGCGAAATCGCTGATTTCGGCGGCTTCGACCCCGCTCGCGTGACAAAACGTGATAGTTTAGCGTGAGCCGGCAGCAGTCTGATGGACGACGGTCGGCGACCTAGTCAATATGACAGGCGAGACACAGGCTGCGTATTGCCGAATCGGTGGCCAGTTTTTCGGAGGCGGTACATGCTCTCCCCTCCTTCTTACTCGAGCCCACGCTAGCCAGCTCCGCTGGCACATCTTGCTTAAGTCTGTGACACGAGACACAGCTTACCTTGCCATCAACCAGGCGAACGCTGCGATCTAGCGAGAGAGTCGGCCGGAACCTGTGGGGTTTTCTCGAAGCGTGTTCATCGTAAAACATGCCGACGGGGTGATCGAGCGAGCGAAACCCTTCAAATCGCATCGGTGTGTCTGCTGCCTTAACCGACACGCGCCTACCCGCAGTGGAGCCGTTGTGACACTGCATGCAATGCAGGCTCAAACGATCCAGCTTCACCGTGTGGGTGGTAGCCGTCCCGACGTGGGCCTTGGTGCCAAGCAGGGCGTTCTTGATTTTGTCAGCGACGCTACCGGCGAAGACGGCTCCCGCGAAGGCGGTGGCGTTATCCTCCGCGCGGACGGTGCCGCTGAGCGTTAACACAGATAATGAAAGGGCCCAAATAACCCACCTCTTTCTCATGGCCCTTACCCCTAGTGGTAAGTCTGAAGTTGTAGTTATCCACGTTGTGTTTGCATGAATTAGAATGCCACTATGTGAATGATCTTTCAACACAAGGAAATTGTTAGGCGATGCCCGGGAATATTAGATTGTAAGGTCGAAGCGGCGGCGTCGCGATTCTCCCCGCTTTCCGCAAGGTGGGTAAGAATACGGGCCGCTTCCGGCGCCCGCCCACAGTAGTGCAGCAGAATGGCACGACAAATGTCCGGGTGCTGTAGTATGCCCCGCGGCCTTTCCGTGGACAGCATATGCTTGAGCAACCTGTCTACCGAGGACAGCGATTGCAAGAACGGAATCCCATACTCCTCGATCGCCAGCGTCATCTCCGCTGCAACTTCGTCGATCGGCGTTCCTGGCGTGACCGTCCACCATTTGTCACGTGAGTCGGGCATCAGAAGGCCGAGACGCTCAGATACCAGAGCCGCGGCGTTCCGGGGTTACGAGGGAACGGCGTCCCCGTCCAGGCCTCGTGAAATGGCGCGAGCGTTAGACAGAGGTTTGCCGTCACCTCCGCCTGTTCGGGAGTATTCCAACGAGTGGCCCGGAAGTTGACGACTTCGTAGACGCCTTCGATCTCGCGCCAGAACGTCCGTGCTGCTTTTTGAAACCCGCGCCCCTTGAGAAGCGGTTGCGGACCCGAGCGGATCAGGTCATCGATGAGTTGGGATGACGGTGACTACATTCATCCATGCCAGACAAAAGATAGTGGACTGACAGCCAGTATATCTAGGATCGTGAGCGGGCGCTGCGGGGGGTGCTAACCGGTGGGTGCGCGGCGCCCGAGTCTCTATATCTTGGACCGGGAAGTGCTGAGTATCCGCTTTGACGATGACAGTCGTCGTCTGTTTCAAGCAACTCGACCGGCTGCTTCTGGCCGTTCTCGGCCTGTCACGATGCAAATTTTCTAGATTAGTTGACTGACCGCTGCTGGCCCGCTTTCAGTCATTCGTACTCGATGGAATCTGTGCCTGTCCGGTTCTACGGCCGGTGACGGCTTTCGCCGAGCACCAGGCCGCCGGCGATCAGGTGGGCAGCGCGCAACGGTTCGGGCAGCACGCTGTTGACGGCGTAGCGCTCGATCACATCGTGGGCTTGAGAGGGCGACAGGCCGACGCGCTGCACGTAGACGTTGCGCACGCGCTCGACGGCGCCGGCCTGCTCGATCAAGCGCCACTTGCGGCGGCCTCCTGCCACCTTGTGCAGCAAGGCGCGCTTGATCGCTTTCATGTCCGGGACCTTGCGCATCACTGTCATGACCGGCACGCCGAGCGCCGTGTTGAGGCGCCGCAGATCGATGACGTTGAAGCCGGCGAAGGCGATACCTTGCAGCAAGACGAGCTGCAAATGGGCCTTATGACGCGAGCGCGCCACGAGCTCGATCAAGGTGGCCGTGCTGTTGGCGCCGTCGCGGCGCACCTTGCCCGAGAGCACACACTCCAGCCGTAAGCCTGAGTACACCGTCCCGATAACCAACACATCGCCACGGTGATCACGTGCAAAGGGCGCGTCATCGAAACCTGCGACATGTGAAAAGCGGCGGGCCATTCACGAACCACACGCCGCGCAAACACCGCGCTCAGTCCTCGGCGACGAAGGCATCGGCCTCGATCTCCACCAGCATGTCAGGCGAGATCAGCCGGCTCACCTCGACCATGCTGGTCGCCGGGCGGATCTCTTTGAAGACCTCGCCATGTGCCTTGCCCACTTGCTCCCAGTCATCGATATTGACGACATACATGCGCGTGCGCACCACGTCGCTCAGCTCGGCGCCTGCTTTGATCAGCGCGCGCTCGATGTTGCTTAAGGCCTGGCGCGTCTGCGCGTAGGCATCACCAATGCCGACAATCTTGCCGTCGCTGTCGGTTGCCGTGGTGCCGGAGACGTGCACGTACGGTCCTACCCTGACGGCACGCGAGTAACCGACGCTATCCTCCCACGGTGTGCCGCTGGCGATCTTCTGTCTGCGCATGCCCATCCTCCAAATGTGTCTCCTGCGCTTCAACCCCACGCATATGCCGCCATCGACAACGCCCCATAGGTGAAGCCCGCGTGCAAGCGGCGGCCGCGCCCGGCACCGCCCGCGCCCAGCGGCGGGAACAGCGGCAGGAAATGCTCCGGTGTCGGATGGTTGCGCGCCGCCTGCGGCGCTTGCTGCGCGTAGTCGAGCAAGGCATCGGTGTGCCCTTCCGTCACCGCCTCCTCTAACCACGTATCGAAGGCCAGCGCGTAGTCGAGCGCCGGCGCATCGACCGCGTGCGCGCGAAAGCCGCTCAAGTCGTGCGTCGCCCCGCCGCTGCCCATGACGAGTACGCCCTCGTCGCGTAGCGGCTGCAAGGCGCGGCCAACGGCCACATGGTGAGCCGGCGGCAGCCGCGATTGCAGCGACAGTTGCAACACGGGGATGTCTGCCTGCGGGTACATGAAACGCAGCGGTACCCAAGCGCCGTGGTCGAGGCCGCGCCTCGCATCCGCCGCGGCCTCGAACCCGGCCGCGCTTAACAGACGTGCGACGCGCTCGGCAAGCCCAGGGTCACCAGGGGCCGCATAGTCTATCTGGTACAAGGCGTCGGGAAAGCCGTAGAAATCATGGATCGTAGCCGGGCGCGCGCTGCCGGTGATCCTCGGCGCAGGCGAGTCCCAGTGCGCGGAGACGCACAAAATCGCCCGTGGACGCGGCCAGGTCTGGCCGAGCTCGGCGAAGAAGGCTTGCGTCGGCCCGGCCTCGATCAGCATGGTCGGCGCCCCGTGCGAGACGAACAGCGTCGGTATCGTCTCCTGTTCAGCCATGTTTTCCCTTCGTGCTAAAGGCCGCGCCAACCGAAGCGCGCAAAGTCCACCCGTCCCTCACGATCGAAATATACTCCCTCGGCCTCGAGCAGCTGGCGCTGACGGAGGTCGTCGTCGCCGCCGCGGCGCTCGCTGATCCGGCCTTCCCGGTTGATCACGCGATGCCAGGGGACATCGGTGCCCGACGGCACCGCCGCCATCGCGAAACCGACGGTACGGGCGCTACAGCGTCCGACCATCACCGCGACCTGCCCGTAAGTCGCGACGCGCCCGCGCGGGATCTGGCGCACCAGGGCATAGATGCGCGTGTACAGCGTGTCGCCTTCGTTGTTCTGCATCGGCATAATGCTCGAAGCCCATTGCCCGCCGGGGTGGCGCTACTATACCGCACTCAGTACCTGCCGCGCCTGAGCCGCCGGCGCTGATGAACACCACGGAGGTAGGACATGACTGGATCGGTTGCACACGTGCTGATGGCGGCGCTGCTCTTCGTCGGCGGTCATTTCCTCTTGTCTAGCCAAAACGTCCGCGCGCCGCTGGTGGCGCGTGTGGGCCCATGGCTGTTTCGCGGGCTCTACTCGCTGGTGGCCCTGGTCACCTTCGTCTGGTTAATTTGGGCCTATGCACGCGCGCCGTACGTGGCGCTTTGGTCGCCGGCGATTGGGCTGCGCTGGGTCACGTTCGTGGTCATGCCGCTGGCGCTCTTTCTGGTTGTCGCAGGGTCCGCGGCGAGCAATCCCACAGTCGTCGGTCAGGAACCCTCGCTCGCGGCGGAGAACCCAGCACCGGGCATCCTCGCCATCACGCGTCACCCGGTCATGTGGGGCATCGCGCTCTGGGCGCTGTCGCATATACCGCCGAATGGCGACGCGGCGTCGCTAGTGCTGTTCGCGAGCTTCGCCGTGCTCGCCCTCGCGGGTGCCGCACACATCGATCGGCGACGAGCTCACGATTACCCCGACCAGTGGCCGCGCTTCACAGCGGTCACGTCCTACTTGCCCTTTGCGGCGATCGTCCAGGGCCGCAATACCTTCAAACCGGGAGAAATCGGCTGGCTGCCGGTCGTGCTCGCGCTCATCGTGTTCGTCGTGCTGCTGGCGCTGCATCAATGGCTGCTCGGCGTATCGCCCTTGCCGCTGTGAGGTTGGCAGCATCGAATCTGTGTCCGCTGTGATGACGGGTCGCACGGCGGACGTGCCTGCCCAAATCATCTCTGGCGGACAGACCGGCGTCGACCGCGCCGCACTCGACATCGCCTTGGAGCTCGGCATTCCGTGCGGCGGCTGGTGCCCGCACGGCCGCAAGGCCGAGGATGGCGTGATCCCGGCAAAATATCCGCTGACGGAAACGTCCTCGGCCGAATATGCGCAGCGCACCGCGCGCAACGTGCACGACGCCGACGCCACCCTTATTCTTGTTTGCGGTCCGCCAAGCGGTGGGACGGCGTTGACCGTCGAGATCGCGCGCGGCGCACAGCGACCCTATCTGATCGTGGATCTGGAGCAGCCGCCGACACGGAGTGAAGTCCGGCGCTGGCTCAAACGCCATGGGACCGGTACGCTCAATGTCGCCGGGCCGCGCGAGAGTGGTTGTCCGGGTATTTACGAGAAAGCGCTAGCTTTTCTGCGCGCGCTTCTGCAGGGAGAGGATTGATTATTCCGAACAGTCCGCTAGCCGGCCGGGAGCCTGATCTCGCCACGGTGATCAAAGGCGATCGGTGAGCTGTAGTCACGCAGACTGAGCGCGCCAGAGACCCGATAGCGAAGCACTTCGGGCTCACCCGCTTTTACTTCCGCCGCCTGCAGCTGGCGCATAATGTCCGCGAGCGTGCTTATCGCCTCGACGCTGATCACCTCCGTCCCCTGCCGTTGCACGGTCACCACCCTATCGCTCAGCCCGCGGGCAAAGACCTGATCGTTGAACTCGATCTCGTATCGCACGCCGTCGACGACCACATCGAAACGATTCGGGTTGAAGATGCGCAGACGCACCTCGTAGCGCTGCTCGAACAGATCGACGGCGAGCGGCAAGACGCCAACGAGTGTGACCTCGGGCTTCTGCAGCGGTGGCGGCGCTTTGGCGCAGGCCGGCGCGAGCGCGCCGACCAGGAATGTCAGTGCGATGGTGAGCGCGTATCGCTTGGTTGGAGCAGCCGGTAGCACCATGTAATCTTAGGTCAGCCATGCCTCGAAATCATCAGGCCTTCGATCCATGCCACGGAAGACCGTCAGAAACAAGGGGGTAGTCGCCGCCGGGCACCGCCAAACTGCGAAAGCCGCGGCGACGATCCTGGAAGCCGGCGGGAATGCCTTCGATGCGGCGCTGGCGGCACAGTTTGCCGCCTGCGTGGTCGAACCCGTGTTCACCTCCCTCGGTGGCGGCGGCTTCCTGCTCGGCCATACGGCTGGCGGGCGCGACGTAGTGTATGACTTTTTCACCCAGACACCGCTTCACGCACCACCCGCCGACACGCTCGATTTCTATCCTGTCCAGGCCAATTTCGGCACCGTGACGCAGGAGTTTCACATCGGGATGGGCGCGATTGCCACGCCCGGCACGATCAAGGGTCTGTTCAAGGTGCACGCCGAGCTCGGGACCCTGCCGATGGCGAGAATCGTCGAGCCCGCCGTCGACCTGGCGCGGCGCGGCGTGCGCATGAACCGGCTGCAGGCGTACTCGTTCACCGTGGTGCAGCCCATTCTGCGATCGACGCCGGAGGCCTTCGCTCTGCACCGCAGTCCGCGACACCCGAGACGATTGCTCGGCGAAGGCGAGCTCCTTAAGCAACCGCTACTAGCGGACACGATGGAGACGTTGGCGCGTGAGGGTGAGCAACTTTTTTATCGCGGCGAGATCGCGCAGCGCATCGTTCGCGACTGCCGCGAGCGCGGCGGCACCCTCGGCGCCGATGACTTGCGGAGCTACCGCGTCATCAAACGCAAACCGCTCGCCTTTCGCTATCACAACTACCAGGTGCTGACAAATCCGCCGCCTGCATCCGGCGGTGTCTTGATCGCACTCGCGCTCAAGTTACTCGAGGATGTGGACCTCGGCGCCATGCGTTTCGGCAGCGCCGAATACCTGACCTTACTGGCGCAAACGATGGAGGCGGTCGATTGTGCGCGCGCGAAGCGGGTCGATCCGCACGTCGCCGGCGGCGTCATGACGGCGCGAACGCTGCTGTCGCCCGATCTGCTGCAGGCCTACCGGCGCGCCATCGCCGAGCACCCGATGAGCCAGCGCGGCACTACTCACATCAGCGTTATCGATACCAAGGGCAACCTTGCCAGCATCACGACCTCCAACGGTGAGGGCTGCGGCTATGTGGTGCCGGATACCGGCATCATGTTGAACAACATGCTCGGCGAGGAGGACATCAATCCGGGGGGCTTTCACCGCGGCTCGCCCGGACGACGCCTGTCATCGATGTTGTCGCCGACTCTGATCTTCGCTGGCGACGGCTCACGCTATGCCACCGGTTCGGGGGGATCGAATCGTATCCGCACCGCCATGCTGCAGGTGTTGTTGAACCTGATGGCCTTTCATGTACCGGTCGGGACCGCCGTCGGGCGCCCACGCATCCACTTCGAGAGAGGTTTGTTGAGCATGGAAAGCGGATTTTCGGCAGCGACCTTGCGTCGCCTCGCACGGCGCTTCCCGAACCGCAAGATCTGGCGGGAGCGCAATCTTTTCTTCGGCGGCGTGCATACCGCCGGCTATGATGCGGCCGACAAGCGCTTTCACGGTGCCGGCGATTTGCGCCGCGGCGGTGTCTGTATCAAGGTCCTTGGTTAGCCACGGCCGCCTCAGGACCGGCGCAGGTCTCTTGTTCGAGCAAATCGACGAGATCCGAGACCACGCCCTTAAACGAGCCGCTGGTCTTGCAGACCCGCCGCTGACGCATATACGGCAGATCGCTTTTCAGATCTTCGCGTAACCGATCGAGGTAGACGGCTTCCCCAAGCTCCGCTGCGATGTCGGCAACGGCGCTGATGAGGTTGCGGCACACGTCGCTCAATCTCAAAAACGTACCGTGTTCGTCGATGAAGCACCTGGCGGCAAGCCCGAGGCGCGAGGCTTGGAAGTAGTTTTCCTTTTCCAGCCACCAGGGTAGTGGGCCCGGCAGCCCAGGGGGGCGCGGCTTGTCGTGCGCACGCCCGAGGTATGCCACCACTGTGCGCATCAGCGCTGCCAGTGCCGCCGCCCGCGCGATGGTGGGCTGCGCATCCATGACGCGCAGCTCGAGCGTGCCTATATGGGGCCGCGGCCGTATGTCCCAATGAATGTCGTGTATGGAAGTGAACATGCCTGCGCGCTGACTCGTGTCAAAGAAATCGCAGAAGCGTTGCCACGAGTCAAACGACGGCGGGATGCCGTAACTGCGGGCCGCAGACAAGATGCGCTGACGATAACAGACAAAACCGGTGTCATAGCCGCGCCAAAACGGTGAGCCTGCCGCGAGCGCGAGAAAAACCGGTATGTACGGCTTTAGCTCGCGCATCATTCCCACCGTCTGCTCGCCCGATGACATGCCGATGTGCACGTGCGTGGCGAAGGTCACCTGCATGTGGCCAAGCAAGCCAGACGCCCTTTCTATGTGACGGTAGCGCGGCAACGGCGTGATGATCGCGAGACGCTCGCAGAACGGATGACAGCCAGCGCCACAGAGCACCATACCCAGGTCACGGCAACGTTTCTTGAGCTCGCCAACCAGCGCATGCACTTCGCTTTCGACCTTGCTGACGCTATCGCAGGGGCTTGATGCGACCTCCACCGTGTTCTGGATGAACTCAGGCTTGATATGGCTGCTGCCCGGATAGAGCTGCATCAACGGCAAGATGCCGTCGGTGAGATCGAGGGTTGCGGCGTCGAGCAATTGCAGCTCGAGCTCCATGCCGACGGATAGAGGCCGCGAGGGTTGAAACTGGATGCTCATACGCGCCTGTACTCTCGCAGAGCCTCACGCGCGACCTGATCGAAGAACGCCGCTCCCACTTTCAAGACGCCCTCATCGACATCGAACGCCGGGCTGTGCAAGGGAATGTACTCCTGCTCCTGCAAGCGCGCGCCGAAACGCACATAACACCCCGGTAGCTCGGCGAGGTAATACGCAAAGTCTTCGGCACCCATGCTGGGATGATCCATCGTCATCAGACCGGCAGCGCCGACGACGGCCCGTGCCGCACGCAAGGCGATGTTGGCCTCGCGCGAGGAGTTGACAACCGGCGGATAACCCTCGCTGATGTCGACATTGATTGTTGCGTTATGCAACGTCCCGAACGCCTTGGCCATACGGTTCAGTCCCTGGTGGATCTGCTGCCGCACCTCCGGCAAGGTCGTGCGTATCGTGCCCTCGAGCAGCGCTTCCTCGGCAATCACGTTCGGTGCGCTGCCGGCCTGGACCTTGCCGATCGTGACCACCGACGGATAAATCGGATTGATCTCGCGCGACACGAGCGTCTGCACGGCGGTGATGAGCAGACCGGCAATGACGACGGCATCGACACCCTCGTGCGGGCGCGCGCCATGGCCGCCCTTGCCGCGCACATGGATGGCGAAGCGATCAGACTGGGCGGTGATCACGCCTTCCGCGACCATGATCTCGCCCACGCGGTAGTGGTGGGTCACATGGCCGCCAAAGATGGCCCGTACGCCGCGCAACGCCCCGGACTTGAGCACCACCCGTGAGCCGGCACCGCGCTCCTCAGCGGGCTGGAACACGAACAGCACGGTGCCTAGCGGCGGCGACTGTTTGAGCAGGGCGGCCGCTCCTAACACCATCGCCATGTGGGCGTCGTGGCCACAGGCGTGCATCTTGCCCTCCACGGCAGAGGCGAATGGCAGACCGGTACGTTCGTTGCCGGGCAGCGCATCCATGTCGGCGCGCAAGGCCACGGTGGGTGCGCTCTGCTCGCTTCCTTGCAGCCGGCCTATCACCGCGCCCCCGACTCCGCCATACTCGTAAGGAATGCCAAGGGCATCGAGCTCGCTCATAATGGTAGCGGCGGTGTTCTTCTCCTCGAATGCAAGTTCTGGATAGCGGTGCAGGGCCCGGCGCAGTTCCACTATGCGGTCACACACCGGCTCGGACTTAAGGGGTTGGCTCATGGTTCTTACCTCATTGCTGCTGCTTATACTGCCCGGGCCCGCGGCAACGCACCATGTCTAAGATCAAAAAAGTCCTACTCCGGACCCTGCTGCTAACATCGGCCATATTGGTCGCACTCGGCGCGGTGGCATTCGCCACGGGCACGGCCCAACGCGCTTACGAGGCTGGCCGGTGGCTGGCGGAATTCGCCGATGCCCGAGGGAGCCTGCGGCCCATGATGCGCGCGCCGGTGAGCTATGAGGTCGATGGCCGCCGGTACAACGCTGATATCTATCGCCCCCTCACACCGCCACGCGCCGCTTTGGTGCTGTTGCATGGCGCCTCGTCGGGGGGCAAAGATGAACCGCGGCTGGTGGACTTCGCGGCACAGCTGGCGGTCGCCCGTTTTGTCGTGCTCGTGCCCGATTTGGTACGCCTGCGCAAGCTGCAGCTGCGCACTGCGACCCGCACCGACGTAGTCGACGCGGTGCGCTACATGGCGAGCACGCCGGAACTGGTACCCAACCAGAATCTCGGTATCGTCGCGATCAGTGTCGCAGCAGAACCCGCCATCATGGCTACACTCGAATCGGCCATTCCGGAGCAGTTGCGCTTCGTGTTTGTGATTGGCGGTTATTACGACATGCTCGCGACCCTGACCTTCGCTACTACCGGCTACTTCCACGACGGTACGGAAGGCTACCGCCGGCAACCGAACGAGTACGGCAAATGGGTATTTGCGCTGAGCAACGTGGAGATGCTGAAGAATGCTGCCGATCGGCGGACGATAACGGCCGTCGCCTGGCGCAAGCTCAAGGACCCTGATGCGAGTGTCGACGACTTGATCGCCCGCCTCACGCCCGAAGGCCTGGTGCTCTATCGCTTCCTCGCCAACACGGACCCAGGCCAGGTGCGCAGCTTGCTCGCGGCCCTACCGCCTGAGGTCAAGGCCGAGATTGCGGCGCTCAGTCTCAGTAACCAGGATCTCGCGGCGGTGCGAGCGACGGTCATCCTGGTGCACGGTCGCGACGACAACATCATCCCTTACAGCGAGAGCATCGCGTTGGCGGGCGCCTTGCCGGCAGAGCGCACACAGTTATACCTCGTGCGTGGGCTCTTTCACGTCGACCTCAAACTCGGACTGGCTGACTATTGGCAGCTCTGGCGTGCCGCCTATGCGTTGCTTGCGCAGCGCGATGCAGGGCAAAAAGGATAAGAATCAGGTGCCGCTGGTGAAGCGTTGTCCCGTGCCGAGGCCGGCACGCTTGGCGAACTCGATCGCGGGTTCCTTGCCCTGATCGGCACGCACGCGCTTGAGATGCAGCCGCCCGTCGCGAAGGGCGATGGTCAGACCGTTGTTGTCGATCGCCACGATCTCTCCCGGCTCACCGCCGTCACCGGGATCGAAGGTGGCGTCGAACAAACGCACCGGATTGCCTTCGAAACGCACAAAGGCGCCCGGTTGGGGATCACAGCCGCGCACTAGGCGATCAATCTCCACTGCTGGGCGGTTCAGATCGATGGCGGCAACCTCATCGGTGATGAGGCCTTGATGCGTCGCACGTGATTCATCCTGTACCTGCGGCGAGGCCTTGCCTGCATCAATCAAATCGACCGCCTCGAGAATCGCCTCGATGCCTAGGGGCTGCAACTTGTTGAAGAACAGGCTGCTGGTCGTATCGGTGGCTTCGATAGGCACGCCGCCCTTCTGCACCACCACCGGTCCGGTATCAGCACCCTCATCGGGCACGAAGATCGACACGCCGGTCTCTTGCACCCCGTCGATGATCTGCCACTGAATCGCCGCCCCGCCGCGGTACAGCGGCAGCAGCGAGGGATGAAAACAGATACTCTTGTGCTTCGGTGCGTCGGTTATTTCGCTGGGGATGAAAACCTGGACCGAGGCAAGCACGTTCAACTCTGCCTCGAGCGCGCGGTACTCCTCGACCGCCTCGGGGATCGCTGTGCCACCCTTCTTGCGAAAGTAGCGCCGGCGTACAAGCGGGATGTTGAGCTCCTTGGCCCGTTCCGCGAGCGGGTCCGGGCGTGCACCTTCGGGCGGCGCGAACACACCGACCACCTTATGCCCGCGCTGCAGGAGTCCCTCGAGCGTATCCTTGCCGAACTGGGCCTGACCAAACAAAGCAACGCGCAATGCCATAGGCCCGAAGAATAACACACCTGCGGCATCTTGGACCAAGATGCGTCAGCACGTGCATGATGCCGGACAATCGACCGGCAGACTGGGACTACCGGCCCTGCAACCAGGCGAGGAACGTCCGGATAATGAGGCTGCGATAGAGGCTCGCGGCAGCGTTGTCGCGGTCGAGCATGTGCGGACTGGTCACTCCGCAGGTGCGATAGATGTACTGCTTCGCATGGACTTCGTCAATCTCACCGTCAACAGCGGCCAGGTCGATTTGTTCGAGATAGCGCCAGAAATCGGGGTCGCGCGCCAAGGTGAGCGCGTTGCGCGACAGCGGCTCGATCTTGAGCGTGTTCTCCAAACGGGTACGCCGTGCTGAATCGATGTCTGCCTTACCGTTATCCATCTTCAGCAAGTGCAACAGATACTGCGGTTGCTGGGCGTTGCGGGCGAGTGTCTTTTTCAGTCGACCGAGGCTTTCAGAGTCAGAGACACGCAGAGTTAGCGTGCATCCGCGATCGTCGCTTTCGTCCGAGTCGCTAAGCTCCACCTGGCACTGCAAGGCCAGCGCGTCGTCGGGTTTGTTCATTGAAGGGTTCCGGTGGCCGATTCGATCTGGGCCACGGCTAGCTGCACGACCTGTTCGAGAGTAGCTCCCTTGGGGATCATCTGCACGTTGGTAAACCAGACCTGTTCTACGGTACATTCCTCATCGCTGAACTTCTCTGGCGTGATCGGAGCGCCGATGAATACCCCACGGCTCCCGTCTTCGAGGTCGATAACCACCATCTGCACCGCTTGCATTGTCATAGTCGCTCCTTTCCCCTCCCGCCGCCATTAAGCGCATCGGAAAGGGCCGGCAGGCCTTGTGGCCCTATTTCCCTAGTCAATGTGCATATCTCGTGCCAGCTGCCTGAGCATCGATCGGGCAGGTTTTGGGCCTCCTAGCGCGGCCACCGCCCACCGGACAGCAGGCCGGGCTAGGCGACCGGTCGGCCTGCCGGGGTACCTAGAGGTGCCCTTCTCGGGCAGGGAGGGTGGGCTCGGGGGGAAAGCGGCGAGCTTCAGTGAAGCATTGCCGCCTGTTGTTGCAGCTCGACCAGACGGGCACGCACCGCCTCGGCATCGCTCGCCCCCGGCTCGAGCGCCAGGTAGCGCCGCAGGTCGGCAAGCGCCGCGTGGGTGCACTCAAGCTGCTGGTATAGCAAGCCCCGGTCGCGTAGCTCCTGCGATTGATCGGGGACAACAAGCAACATGCGGTCGACAGCAGACAACGCCTTGTTGTAGTCGCGCAAGTGCACATAGATCGCCTTCAGGTTGCGCAGCACGCGCAGGAGGATTTCTTTCTTGTCTGCGCTGGCGAGCGCGTCGTCGAGCAAGACCTTCTGGCCGGACTCGCCAAAGAGCTGCGCGAGCCGTTGTTCCAGGTCTTCGACACCGAGCGATATCCCCCCGGCATACGGGTCCAACACCACCGTGCTGGCCGGTGCCTGCAACTTGACCAGGAAATGGCCAGGAAAGGAAATGCCCTGCAACGCCAATCCGAGCCGCCGACCCAATTCCATGTAGACGATCGACAACGTAATGGGAATGCCGAGCCGGCGATCCAGCACCTCGTTGAGATAGCTGTTGCGCGGGTCGTAGTAATCGGTGGCGTTGCCGGCGAATCCTTGCTCCTTGTACAGAAAGTAATTCATCGCCGCGATGATCTGCTCGGGCAACACATGCGGTCGCAGACGCTTACGCACAGTCTCGGCGAAGCCGTCCAGACGATCGAGGTAAGCGGCTACATCGAGTTGTGGATACTCGTGCTGGGCGATCAACAATGCCGCCTCGGCCAAATCGAGGTCTTGCTCGGGCCCATCGACCAGTTGCTTCAAGCGTTCGTTCGGCGATGACGGCATGCGTGTTTTCAAGAAGCAGAGCGAACCACTAATCTAGCATAGCGGAGCCGCCTCCGCTGCCCGCGCTACAAAATAGTCTTTAATTGCGATCATGGCGCGACAATCGTCTTCGATATACGCGAGTATACGCTCAAGCAGGTGCAGATAGCGCTGCATCAAGCGCTTCAGCGTCGCACGCTCCTTCGACGAATATACGTAGATCACCGCATCGTCGGTGCGATCGAGAAACTCCCAGAAAGCACGCACCGCCTGTTCCTCCTCCTCAGGCGTGCGCGCCAGACGGGATCGCCCTCAGGTCTCGACCACGATCAATGGCACTTGCATTTCCTGCTCGCTAACGCCGCCGTGGACACCAATGTGCACATAACGCTTCTCACCGAGCAGCCAATCCTTGATAACGTAGTTGTCTTTCATGATCAGCGTGTAATGGCCGACGCGCTCGAAAAGCCGAGCGTGCGGCTCCCCCAGCCCGAAGAATCCCTGGCGCACGAGGTCTGCGCTGCTGTGCAGCGTCGCGCAACCGCCGAGCTCACCGAGAACATAGCTTTCGAACTGCTCGCACTTGTGCGGGTGTACATAACAGAACGCGACCCGCGGTTCGCCACAGAGCGGCAGCATCAATGTATCGGCCAGGGCTGGATGCTCTTCCAGACGGATCATCTTTTCCGGCTCAGAGTCGATAAAGCCATGATCTGCCGTAACCAACACGGTCGTTTGCGTTCCGTTCAGGGTGTCCAAAAAGCGAGTAAAAGCTGCATCGAGCTCGCCAAAATGCGCCGCCGCCTGTTCACTGCCGACGCCAGCGGCGTGTGCCAAGCTGTCAAACTCGGGCCAGTAGGCGTAGATGTACTGACGCGTGGTGGCCGAACCAAGGATGTGGCGCACGCGCTCGAAGCATTGTCCGAGCGAGCGATAGGCATGCCGGTTGGCAGTAGCACCGTGCGCCAACGTGTAGTCGGAGTCGACGATGCGTCTGGGGAGCACGATGTGAGTCTGCGCATCGATTCCGTCGAACACCGATTGCGGGCGAAAGAGCGCGTGGGCATCGATGCCGGCATCCCTTAAGGCGCCGCCGCCGTAGCGCGCGGTGAAGGGTAATGGCGCGATGATGCTGCCGAGTTCCCTGAAGTAGGTAAACCAGCCGGTAAGGCCGTGCTGCTGCGGGCCGTTGCCCGTCATGAGGCTGGTGACGGCGGAGGCCGTGGTGGCGGGAAAGACCGACGTCAACGCGCCCACGAGATACCGACACAGCGTCGCCCTGGGATCCTGCTGCTGCAGGAAATGATAGCCCAGTCCATCGATCACCATCAGCACGATGTTGCGGCTATCCGCCAGACGCTGCGCGTCGACGTATGGCGTCGGCCTATACAGACCGGGTGCGAGACCGAATGCCTGCTGGATTGCGCTTAGGAGGTTGACGATGCTGCCGCCC
>JABAOD010005648.1_pt1 | contig 24932 bp, 24 predicted proteins | sample 7062151 | NCBI WGS metagenome assembly JABAOD01 (sample SAMN14538626, study PRJNA623070) | marine sediment metagenome | biome: marine biome [ENVO:00000428]; feature: marine pelagic biome [ENVO:01000023]; material: deep marine sediment [ENVO:00002113] | place: India: Gulf of Khambhat ... | reverse complement strand
TCACCTCCGGGTTATATCTCGGGCGAACCCGGAGCACGCCTTGCCCCCCTTCGCGCAGATGCCGAACGTCCAACAGGACGCTACACCCCCGGCTACAAGCCGGGCAGGTCGTTTCGACGTGTTTCACTAGGTCCCAGGGACGGGATTTGAACCGATACTCCTGACTGGTCAAAGCCCCCACCGGACAGAGATCGATGACGTTGCCTGAATAGGCATTATCAAGTTCCCTTCCCGGGAAGAGAACAATCTCATTCCTGTCACCCCGGTACCCGACGCCGAGCTCTCCGGTCCCGACGATGTCCCGGCAGAACCGGACGCACCGGGTGCAGAGGATGCACCGCTCGGCATCAAAGACAACATGTGGACCGATGGGACGGTGTTTGACCCGATGGATCTTGGGCTCGATGGTCCGAGAAGCCCCTGGGCCGTAATGCATGGTGTAGTCCTGAAGAGGACACTCCCCCCCCTTGTCGCATATAGGGCAATCCAAAGGATGGTTAAGGAGATAGAACTCCAGGACTCCACGTCTGGCCTCCTCCACATGCGGAGTTCGCGTGTGGACGACCATCCCCTCTGTTACCGGGGTTGCGCAGGCGATCATCAGCTTGGGAGACTTCTCCACCTCAACGAGACACATCCGACAGACGCCCTCGATGGGGAGCCCGGGGTGATAGCAATAATGAGGGATGTCGATCCCGAGCTTCTCTCCCGCTTGAATGATCGTGGTCCCTGGCGGGACTTGGATCTGCCGGCCGTCAATATTGACCGTCACCCCATTTGGGATTTCGGGCATCCTCTCCTCCTCGCATGAATGGTACTCAGCAGTCACCTGTCAGTACGCCTTAAGCTGGAAAGCTAGGATGCGAGGAAGCTAGAACGCTAAAAGACCAAATTGCTTTCTAGACTCCTCGCGTCTTAGCCTCCTAGCCTCCCAGCCTTCTAGCGTCCTTGAGGCAGTCAGCTGACAGCTACCGAAGAAACGGGCAGCGCCCCTGCTCTATATGCGCTTCGAATTCTTCACCAAAATACCTCAGATAGCTCTCCGTGGGCATGGCCGCCGAATCGCTGAGGACACAGATGGTCTGTCCCTTCATGTTGCGGCAGACATCCTTGAGAATTGCGAGGTCAGCCGCCCGGCCTTGCCCCTGCTCAATCCGCCTCAGGATCTTGTGAAGCCAGGCTGTCCCTTCGCGACACTGGGTGCACTGCCCACAGCTCTCATGATGGTAGAACCGGTTGACCACTTCTCCCACCTTCACCATGCAGGTGGTCTCGTCAATGACGATGACCGCCCCCGAGCCTCCCATCGATCCGGCAGCAGCGAGCGATTCGAAATCCAGACGGACATCGAGGTGATCCGCAGTCAGGGCGGGCGCGGAGCTTCCGCCCGGGATAATCGCTTTGATTTTCCGGTTGTTCCTCACCCCCCCGGCATGCTGGAAGATCAAATCCCGCAAGGTTGCACTCAAGGGAAGCTCGTAGTTTCCTGGGTAGCGGACATGACCGCTCACTGAAAAAACGCGCGTGCCGGTACTTTTCGGAGTTCCGATACCGGCATACCATTCCGGGCCTCGGAGGATAATATGGGGGATGTTGCAGAGGGTCTCCACGTTGTTCACCACCGTCGGACACTGATAGAGGCCTTTGACCGCGGGGAATGGGGGACGGATCCTGGGCTCACCCCGTTTCCCCTCCAGTGATTCGATCAGTCCGGTCTCCTCCCCACAGATATAGGCCCCTGCTCCTCGATGAACGTAGATATCTAGATTGAAGCGGCTTCCGAGGATGTTTTTTCCTAGGAAGCTCCTCGCATGCGCCTCCTGGAGGGCCCGCTCCAGGATCGCCGCCCCGTCCAGGAATTCGCCACGAAGGTAGATGTATGAGGTCTCAGCGCCGATCGCATAGCTCGCAATGATGATTCCCTCCAGCACCTGGTGCGGATCCCGCTCCAAGAGCTGGCGATCCTTGAAGGTCCCGGGCTCTCCCTCATCCGCATTACAGAGAAGATACTTGGGCAACCCTCGGTCCTGAGGAACGAAGCCCCACTTGACTCCGGCCGGGAAGCCGGCACCGCCCCGCCCCCGAAGACCGGATCGCTTGACCATGTCGATGATCTCCGAAGACTGATGATCGTGAAGAACCTTGGCCAAGGCCCGGTACCCGTCTCTATCGAGATAGGCGTCGATGCTGCCGTCGTAGTTTGGGTCCAAGAGATTGCGGTGCAGTATCCTCTCAAAGGTCTCTGCCGATTCCGTCTCGGAGGACGCTGGACTATTCTTGGCCTGGTATCGGTATGTCTGAGGAAGTTCCCCCTGTCCCAGCGGTGTGAGGAGTTCGTCCAGCTCGGTCCGATCCAGCGGCCCGTAGTGGTGCCCGTTAATCTGCACCACCGGCGCGCCATCGCACGCACCCAGGCACTCGGTCGTTGCCAAGCTGAACCGCCCGTCAGGGGTCGTTTCTCCTTCCCCGATCTGCAAGTGTCCCTTCAGGTGACTGAGAAGCGTTTCTGCCCCCAAGAGAGTGCATGAGAGATTGCGGCAGACCTCGATGTGACATCGGCCCACGGGCCGAAAATGAAACATCGTGTAAAAACTGGCCGTCTCCCAGACATCGGTCGGACGCATCTCTAAAAGGGTTGCAACCTCCTCTAGAGACTCCGGGCTCAGATACCCTCGCGCCTCCTGGACCAGGTGCAGGAGAGGGAGGAGGGCAGATCGCTTGTGCGGATAGCGTTTCAGGATTTCGGCGCAGGCCTGCTGAAGCTCCGCCGAGGTCATCTTCCAAGCTCCTCGTGGTTCATCGTATCCGCACTGGGCACCAGGCTCCCCCCTTTCTACTCTGGCTCGCCCCACTCGAGGCCTCCCTTGCGCCAGATGTAGGCCAATCCCACGGCCAGCACCAGCAGGAAGCCGCCCATCTCAAAGAACCCGAACCATCCGAGCTCCTGATAGATCACCGCCCAGGGGTAGAGGAAGATGATCTCGATATCGAAGATGATAAACAGCATCGCCACCAGATAGAACTTGATCGAAAACCGATCGCGGGCCATCCCGACGGGAGCGATGCCGCACTCGTACGGCTCGCCCTTCACCTGGATGGCACGCCTCGGCCCCGCCAGGGAGGAGACGAGAACCGACCCCACCGCAAAGAGGAGGGCAGCGACGATGAACAGCAGGATCGGAAGATACTCGATTAGCATGTGAATATTTGTACTAACCCTTCCAAAAAGAAGATCCCGCGGTTGGCGGGATCTTCGGGTCTATACGCCGCCTGCCACGATCGCGGTAAAGGGATTTGCAAACAGAAGGATCAAGGCAATCAACAGCACATAGATGGCCAAAGATTCAATGAAGGCTAAACCGATGATCAACGCGGTTTGGATTCGTCCCGCAGCATTCGGCTGCCTGGCCATCCCGTCCAGCGCAGATGAAATCGCACGCGACTGAGCAAAGGCGGCCATGGCTGAGGCAATGGCCATAGCGAATCCTCCAGTTAAGACCGTGACCCAGAAGAATGTCTGCTGGCTGATTTGTCCACCCGCCTCCGCCGCCCACACAAAAGTTGGAGAGCCACTGACCGCCAAAATCCCCGTCACAATACCTGTCAATTTGGATCGCATGCACGTCCCTCCTTCTCGAGATCTCCAGTTGATTCATCAGAGCGGGACATTTATTGCCCCCCCAAATGCTCTCGACCTTCCTGTCAAGACTCCACGTCAATGCTCTTCATGGTGGGTCTCCACTGCCCCCGCGATATAGATCGTCGAAAGCATCACAAAGATCAAGGCCTGCACCAACCCGGTGAAAATGATCAGTGGCGATATCAAGGGGGTCATCACATAGATAGGAGCCATGACAGAGGTCAGAAAGAGAATAAAGAGGAACACCGTATCTTCACCGAAGATATTCCCAAAGAGCCGAAATGAGAGAGAGAGGATACGGGCCAGATGGCCGATCACTTCCACCAAAATGAAGGCCGGCACGAGAATCCAACCCATGCCGATCAAGAGAAATTTCGGGAGGTGTCCCACGGGGCCCAAAAAGTGCTTCAAATAGGTCAGCAGGCCCTGCTCCCGGACGCCGAAGTAATGGTAGGAAACGAAGATCGTGATGGCTAAGGCTGCCGTGGTGTTCAGGTTGGCCGTCGGGCACCTGAGTCCCGGAATCAGGATGAGGATGTTGCTAAAGAAAATGAGCAACCCGGCGGTTGCAATCAAGGGAAGATACCGCCTTCCCTCGNNTCCAGTACATTTTGAATCGGACCCGGGACTTCGCTAAGACGCCGGGTCGCCAAGTATGCCACGACGATCAAGAAGGCCATGACGATCCAGGTCATGACGACATGATCCGGAATGAACGGCCCGGGGATTCCCGGGAAAACATTCGGAATCCTGATGACGGGGGGTGTCTCAATCGCCTCCACTACTCACCTCACCGGGACCACATGTGCCCTCTATCACAAGCCAGAAACTCTTTTGATCCCCACCAGCGGCAAAAGAATCAAGGCCTCCGAAAAAGTCCAGGTTGTCTTTCCAACTGATTGGGACTGAGGGGAGGATNNCCTGGGCAAACTCCAGAAACCATTGCGGATAGATCCCAATGATCAGCGTTCCCAGCACCGCGAAGGCCAGCGACACATAGAGGGGCCGCGAGGAACTCAAGGCTAACGCCGCTGGCGCCTCCTGCATGTACATGACCATCGCAACGCGCATGTAATAAAAGAGGGAGATAGCGGTGTTGATCACGGCAATCAGCGCCAACCAAATGTACCCGGCACTAATTGCCGCGCTGAACAGGTAAAACTTCCCCACGAAGCCGGCCGTGGGGGGAATTCCGGTTAAGGAGAGGAGAAAGACCAGCATGGCGGCCGCCGCGACCGGACTCACCTTACTCAGGCCGGCGAAGTCCTCGATGAGGTCCCCCTTCACCGTTTCGGTACGGAGCAGAATCACCATCGCAAACGCCCCCGCCGTCATGAAGGCGTACACGAGGACGTAAAGCAGGATGGCGGAGATACCCAACTCCGTCCCCGCCACAAAGCCGATCAACACATAGCCGATGTGGGCAATGCCCGAATATGCCAGCATCCGCTTGATGTTCTGTTGGGACATGGCCACGACGTTGCCGATGGTCATGGTCAGGGCAGAGAGGATCCAGAAGAGGACGGTCCAGTTGACCTGGATGTGCGGCATGGCCCCCAGGAAAACCCGAAGGAGGGCCGCCACTCCAGCCGCCTCGGAGGCCACCGCCAGGAAGGCGGTCACTGCAGTCGGTGCCCCTTCATAGACGTCCGGCACATACATATGGAAGGGAACGGCGGCGATCTTGAAACCGAATCCTGCCGTGAGCATCACCATGGCAAGCAGGAGGGCAGGATTGGAGAGTTTCATTGTGGCTATGGTGGCCGCAACCTCCTTGAGGTCCAGCGCTCCACTCAGTCCATAGAGAAGGGCAATGCCGTAGAGAATCACCCCCGAGGAAAAGGCCCCCATGAGGAGGTACTTGAGGGCTGCCTCATTCGACTTTTGGTCGCGCTTGAGAAAACCGCAGAGGACATAGATCGAGATCGACATCGTCTCCAGGCCAATATAGAGCGAAAGGAGATTTCCACCCGAGGCAATAAACATCATGCCCAGGGTCGAAAAGAGCAGGATCGCGTAAAACTCGCCGATGGGAACCCCGACCAGGGGGAGGTAATCGACCGCCATCAGGATGACCAACAGCGTCGCGACCAGAAAGACCACCTTGAAAAAGATCGCGAATTTGTCCACCAGATACATCCCACTGAAGACGGAGACCGGGCTCCCTCCCGATTGGAACACAGCGTAGACCACCAAGATCGCCGCTCCCACGACCCCCACAACGCTTAGCGTCTCCATCCAAGCCCGCCGGCCTGGCGCGACAAAGGACAAAACCAAGACGATGAGTGCCACGACCCCCAGAAAGACCTCCGGCAACGCGTGGAGGACATCCGCGGGATTGTATACTCCGGTCATCGTTGATCCTCGAGACGTTCGAGGTCGGATTTCTGTGCCGCCGCGATGGGCGTCGGCATCTCAGCCGACTTCCGGGCCTGATCGAGCTGCACGACGACTTTCTGGACCGAAGGCTCCATGGCCTTCAAAAAGGGAAGAGGATAAAGCCCGATCCAGAAGAACATAATCACCAATGGGATAAGCGTCATGGCTTCGCGAAGATTCAGGTCGAGTAATCCCTTGCAGCTTTCGTGAATCACCTTGCCGAACATCGTGCGCTGAAACAACCACAGCATGTAGGCAGCCCCCAGCACGATGCCAGAAACCGCGAAGAGCGCCCATATCCAGTTCACGTTAAAGGCCCCGACCAAGATGAGGAACTCACCGATGAATCCATTGAGGCCCGGGAGGCCAATGGATGAAAACATGGTGATGGCGAAAAGCGTCGCGTAAATCGGCATAACGGTGGACAGCCCACCCATGTCGGCAATCATCCGAGAGTGGATTCGATCGTAGATGAGGCCGACGATCAAAAAGAGGGCTCCGGTGGAGAGGCCGTGATTGACCATCTGGAGGATGCTCCCCTGAAGCCCCTGCATGTTCAGCGCGAACATCCCCAGCATCACGAAGCCCATGTGGCTCACCGAGCTGAAGGCGATGAGCCGCTTCATATCTTGCTGCACGAGACAGACCATCGCCCCGTAGATGATGGCCACGATGCTCAGGGTGACCATAAAGGGGACAAAGTATAGCGTGGCCTCGGGAAACATCGGCAGGCTGAACCGCACGAAGCCATAGGTCCCCATCTTCAGCAAAATGCCAGCCAAGATGACCGAGCCAGCGGTGGGGGCTTCGGTATGCGCATCCGGCAGCCACGTATGGAAGGGGAACATAGGGACCTTGATGGCGAAGGAGAGGAAAAAGGCCAGCCACACCAGGTTCTGGAACGAAAGTCTGATGCCGGGAAGCGTAAACAGGGTTTCGTTCGGATAGCTGACCTTCATCAATTCCAAAACATCAAAGGTGTACGTGCCGGTCTGGGCTCCGGCATAAAAGTAGAGCGCCAGGATGCCGAGCAGCATCAGCACGCTACCGACCAGGGTGTAGAGGAAGAACTTGATCGCCGCGTAGAGGCGGCGGGCCGGGTGGCCCCAGATCCCGATGAGGAAGTACATGGGGACCAACACGATTTCCCAAAAGACATAGAAGAGGAAGAAGTCCAAGGCGACGAAGACCCCGACCATGCCTGTATGGAGCAGGAGGAGGAAGACGTGGTACTCCTTCACCCGCTCGGTGATGGCCTCCCACGAGCAGAGGACGGCGATGGGCGAGATCAAGGCGGTCAGGCAGACCAGCCAGAGGCTGATACCGTCGATGCCCATGATGTAGCTCACCCCGATGGACGGGATCCACGACACCCGCTCAACGAACTGCATCTCAGCCGATTGAAAATTAAAACGAAACGGCAGGGCCAATGAGGTGACGAAGGTGACAACTGTGACGACCAGGCTCAACAGTCGCATGAGCCGCTCTTGCTCTCGGCGGATGAACAAGAGCGCGATGGCGCCGAGCAAGGGAAGAAAGGTAACAACGGTCAGGTATGGAAATTCCGGTACGCTCATGGAGATCTTACCTCCGATTCCCGATTCGAGTTCCGCCGCAGAAGACTCCTCGACAGCTTCTTCTTGCAACTTGTGAACTTTGGACGTCGGATTTTGAACATCGCACTCTAAAAGATGATATAGACGCTCACGATCAAGAAGATCCCTAGGGCCATTGCCAGAATGTAATTCTGGATCACCCCGGTCTGAAGCCGCCGGGAGATCGCGCTGCTGTCTTGAATAACATCGGCGATCTTATTGACCGCCCCATCCACAATCTTGATGTCATTCCAGTCGGAACCGGTGCTGACCCCGATGGTGACCGTCGCGGCGCCATTGACCGCCCCGTCCACCACCTTGTCATCGACCTGCGAGAAACCGCGGCAAAGAACCCGGAATCCGTCCCCAAAGATGGCCCAATAGAACTCATCCACGTAATACTTGTTATAGACTACTTGGTAGAGCCCCCTGAACCGCGCTGCCCAGATTTCCGGGATGTTCCGCCAGCTCACGTTGACATACAAGAGATACGCCACGCCGATTCCGGCCCCGGCCACACAGAGCGAGAGCAGCGCCAAGGGGACCTCCAGTGCCGCCGCCGCCGCATGGACCTCCCCCCCATGCGCGAACACCGGGGCCAGGAACTGATGGAAGAGGCCGTGCTCGGGCGGATACCCCACCGCCAGGCCCGCCACCACTGCGCCGACGGCCAGCACGACGAGGGGAATCGCCATTACAGCCGGGGCCTCATGAATGTGAGGGACATGGTGCGGGTCCCCCCGGAACGAGCCGGTGAAGGTCAAAAAGTAGAGCCGGAACATGTAAAAGGCCGTCAGAAACGCCCCCGCCAGCCCTAACCCCCACGCCACATAGTATCCCCCGCTGAACGCCGCAAAGAGAATCTCATCCTTCGACCAGAACCCGGCTAACGGAAAAATCCCCGCATTCGCCAGCGCCCCCGCCAAAAAGGTGTACGCCGTCACCTTCATATGCGGGCCCAGCCCCCCCATCCGCTGAATGTCGTGCTCCTCGTGCAGCGCATGAATCACCGCCCCCGCCCCCAGAAAGAGCAACGCCTTGAAAAACGCGTGGGTGTACAGGTGGAAAATCCCGCTCGCATACGCCCCCACCCCCGCCCCCAAAAACATGTACCCCAGCTGCGAGATGGTCGAGTACGCAATCACCCGCTTGATGTCGTTCTGCACACACGCAATGGTGGCCGCGAAGACGGCCGTGATCGCCCCCACCCCGGCCACCAGCGCTAAGGTCTGGGGAGCCAGCTGGTACAGCGGGTTCGACCGCGCCACCATGTACACCCCCGCCGTCACCATCGTCGCCGCGTGGATCAGCGCCGAGACCGGCGTCGGACCCGCCATCGCGTCCGGCAGCCAGACGTACAGCGGCAGCTGCGCGCTCTTGCCCACCGCCCCCACGAACAACGCCAGCGTGATGGCGGTCGCCAGAGTCGACCCCACCACCAGCTCGCCCTCCGCCCGAGCAAATACCTCCGCGTACCCCAACGTGCCGAAGGTGGTCCAGATTAAGAACAGCCCGAGCAGGAAACCGGCGTCCCCGACGCGGTTGACGATGAAGGCTTTATTCCCCGCATCGGTCGCTGTCTTCTTCTCATACCAGAACCCGATCAGGAGATACGAGCAGAGCCCCACCCCCTCCCAGCCCAGGAACATGAGGAGATAGTTGTTGGCCAGGACCAGCATGAGCATGGAGAACATAAAGAGGTTCATGTACACAAAGAACCGGGGGTAACCGGGATCGCCGTGCATGTACCCGATGGAATAGATATGGATGAGGAAGCCGACAAAGGTCACAGTGAGCATCATGACCGTGGAGAGGGGGTCCACCAGGAAACCGAGCGGAACTTGAAAATCCCCCGCAACGACCCACGGATAGAGATTCAGGTCGAGGCTGAGGCCACCAAAGGCCTGCACAGAGATGATGATGGCAACGAGGCATGAAAGTCCAGCGGCCGGCACCGCCACGAGATGGGCTCTTTCCCGAAGATGGCTCCGCCCGAAGAGGCCGTTGATAATGACCCCGATCAGGGGAAAGGCCGGCACTAACCAGATGTATTGCGCCATGAACACCTCGTTCAAAATTCACTGTTCACGGTTTACGGTAAAACCATGAGGACCGATATTTGTGAACTGTGAACCGTCAACCGTGAACTATTCCTACCATTTCATCAGGTTGATCTCATCGACGTTGACGGTGCGGAAATTGCGGTAGAGCCCAAGCACGATGGCAAGTCCCACCGCCGCCTCAGCCGCAGCCACGGTAATGACGAAGATGGCAAACACTTGCCCATCCAGGGTTGCGTTGGGCAGATACCGGGACAGGGCAATAAAGTTCACGTTCACTGCGTTCAGCATCAGCTCAACAGCCATCAGAATGGCAATGGCATTTCTCCGGGTGAGGACGCCAAACATGCCGATCCCGAACAGCACAGCCCCCAGGATAAGATAGTACGAGAGAGGAATCATTGTGCTACTCCCCTTCTCGGCGGGCCAGGATAATCGCGCCCACCAGCGCGGCGAGGAGGAGAACCGAGGCAACCTCAAAGGGAAGGACGTGTGTGGTCAGGAGGAGCCGTCCGAGGGTGGGCGCGGTCTCCGGGAGTCTGGGCGCCTGGGCCGAGATCTGGATTCCGGTGACCGACGCATACACGAGGACGCCCGTGATCAACACGGCAATTACAAGACTCGGCCACTTCTGTTCGTTGAAGATGTCCACCCGGGCAGCGATCCGGGTGGTCAGCATGATGGCGAAAAGGAGCAGGATGGTGATCCCGCCGACATAGATGAGAACCTGGACGGCGGCCAGGAATTCGGCATCCAAGAGCACATAGATCCCGGCCACACCGCAGAAAGAAAAGATCAACGCGACGGCGGAGTGGACGATGTTTCGATCCAAGACCACGAACAGCCCCGCAATTACGGTAAAGGCCGCCAGCCCGAAGAAGAAGATAAGTTCCGTCACTCGGTTCCCTCTCGATGGGCGTTAGCCCTTGCGCCCCTGCTTTCCAGCGCCAGCGGCCGCAGGCGCCGCCACTGTCGCTCCCGCAGGGGGACGAGGACTCATAATGGTGGGATAGAACGATTCGGCGTGTAACGTCTTCATGTCATATAACAGACTGGCCCGAGTAAACCCGCCCAGTTCGAACTTCCCGGTATACATGGAGATGGCATCAAAGGGGCAAACCTCGACACACAGGTTGCAGTACATGCAGAGATTGTGGTCGATGACGAACCACTTGGGCCGGCGTGCCTTCCCCTTGCCTTCTCCCTCAATATGGATGCAGTTGGTGGGACAGATCCGGGCGCACATGTCGCAGGCCGTGCACTTCAGCTCCTTCGAGTCGAGATTGATGGTGAGCACGTGTCGGGTCAACGCGCGGGTAGGAAGCTCTCGCTTCTCCTCGGGATACTGGACGGTGACCGCCCGGGTAAAAAGATACCGCAACGTAATCGTCATCGAGAGGATGACGCTCCAGAAACCTAGAACAACCTCTCGGACATACTGCCGCATGTTTCACCCCACTCGTTAAAGAAATAGTGCGGCGAGCCCGGTAACCCCTAGATTCAGAAAGGCGAGGGGCAGGAGAACCTTCCAGGCCACGTTCATGAGCTGGTCGACCCGCACCCTGGCCAGCGTCCATCGAAGCCACATCATCACGAAGAGGAGGAAATAGGTCTTCAGGAGAAACCAGACCACGGGATGCAACAGGGGTCCCCGCCATCCGCCGAGAAAGACGGTGGTGGCAATGGCGCAGACCACAAACATATTCGCATACTCGGCGAGGAAAAAGATGGCAAAGCGCATCCCGCTATACTCGACATGAAACCCCGCCACGAGCTCCGATTCCGCCTCGGGAATATCGAAGGGGAGTCGATTGGTCTCGGCCACCGCGCAGGTAAAATACAAAACAAAGGCGAGTGGCTGCACCAGGATGAACCAGATATTCTGTTGGGCCTCCACAATCTTGACCATGCTCAGGGAGCCCACCAGGAGCAGAGGACCCAGGAGGGAAATCACCAGGGGCACTTCGTAGCTCACTGCCTGGGCCGCGGACCGGAGCGCCCCTAATGCCGCGTACTTGTTGTTGGAGCTCCAACCGGCCATGATGATTCCCACGACCGCGAGCGACGAAATTGCAATGATGTAGAGGACCCCAATGTTGAGATCCTCTACGATGAGGCCGGGACCGAATGGAATCACCACATAGGTGGCCAATGAAGCGGCAAAGACCACAATGGGGGCCAGCATAAAGATCGGCCGATCGGCCCGGGTCGGAATGATGTCCTCCTTGAGCAGGAGCTTGATCCCGTCGGCGATACTCTGGGCCCATCCGTGCCAGCCTCCGACCCGCATCGGCCCGAACCGAGCCTGGATGTGGGCGCTGATCTTTCGCTCCCACCAGATGAGAAACATGGCGGACACCGAGACGAAGGCGAGGATGATGCTCACCACCACGGTCATGATGGTCAAACGTGGCACAATCCACGGGATGCCCCACGCCTCGAACAGCCCATAGAATCTCTCCAGGGCTCCAGCACTCACCACCTTTACCCCTCTAGCAGTCAGCAATCAACTTGCAAACATTTCGAATTTGGAATTGCGGATTTCGGATTGTACCAAGATGAAGCTGCCTTTGAATCCGCAATTCGAAATTCGCAATCCGAAATCAGGAGTGAGCTGACCGCCGACCGCTGCTCTAGCTAGCGGTCCACCTCTCCCAAAACGATATCGATGGAGCCCAGCACCGCTACGCAATCCGCGATGAAACAGCCCGGAAGCATCACCGGCAGGGCAGACAAGTTCACGAAGGTCGAAGCGCGGACCTTGTACCGGTATGGCCTCTCGGAACCATCCGCAACCAGGTAAATTCCGAACTCCCCGCGCGGTGCCTCGACCCGCGAATAGAGGTCTCCCTCCGGCGCCCGCAGTTTTTTCGCCACCGGTGCCAGCACCGGGCCCGGCGGAATCGCCTTGAGCGCCTGCTCCACAATCTTCACCGATTCATCCATCTCCCGCCGCCGCACCCAGAACCGGTCCCATGAATCCCCATTCGGTCCGACCGGAACGTCGAACTCAAAGCGGTCGTAGATGCTGTACGGGTCATCTCTGCGAAGATCCCACCGGAAACCCGACCCCCGAAGCACCGGCCCCGAGGAGGCATAGCTGACAGCATCCTCAGGTTTGAGAATCCCCACCCCTTGGATCCGCTTCTGCCAGATCACATTGTCCGTCGTCAGGCGGTCGTATTCCGGCAGGCGGGGCTTGAACCACTCCAAAAACGCCTTCACATCCGCTAGCCACCCCTCCGGCGCATCTAACGCCAGGCCCCCTATCCGCATGAAACTGTAATTGAGCCGCTGTCCACAGATCGCCTCAAACAGGTCGAGGATCATCTCCCGTTCCCGGAAGCAATACATGAAGATGGTGAAGTTGCCCAGATCGAGCCCAAACGTCCCCAGCCAGATCAGATGCGAGGCAATCCGCTGTAGCTCCCCCAGGATCACCCGCAGGTACTCCGCCCGCTCCGGTATCTGGATTCCCATCAGCCGCTCGCCCGCGAGGCAGTACCCCCAGTTCATATACATGGAGGCCAGGTAGTCGAGCCGGTCGGTGTAGGGAATGATCTGGACGTATGCCCGGTTCTCCCCGATCTTTTCGTGGCAGCGGTGCATGTAGCCCATGTAGGGGATGCACTCGCGGATTATCTCGCCGTCCAGCTTCAAGAGCAGCCGCAGGACGCCGTGGGTCGAGGGATGCTGCGGCCCCATGTTGACCCACATCTCCTCCATGGACTCGGTGGTCCGTTCTTTCAGTTGTTGAAGCTGCAGGTTAACCGTCGTCATGCCGTGTGCTTCCTACGCGGACGTCGGCCGGGCTACCCCTCCGGGCTTCCGATCGTCCCAGGGATAAGAGACGAACCGCTCATCCTGGTAATCTTTCCTGAGGGGATGGCCGACCCAGTCCTCAGGGAGGAGGATCCGCCGAAGGTCCGGATGGTTCTCAAAGTGGATTCCGAAGAGGTCAAAGGCTTCCCGCTCGTGCCAGTTCGCCGTCCCCCAGAGGGGGACTACCGAGCGGAGGACTGGCTCGTTCCGGGGGACCCGTGCCCGCAGGGTGATTTTTCCCGGCTGTTTCACCGAGGAGAGGTTATACACCACCTCCATCTCGTTTTCGGCACTCCAGTCAACGCCACTCAGGCAATTCAGGTAGTCGTAGCCGAGGTCCTCTTTGATAAAGCGGCAGATCTCGAAGTTCCGGTCCGCCTTGATGGTCACGCAGGCCTCTCCCTGCCGGACCTCCGCCGTTCGGATCTCCTCACGGAACCGGGTCTGGATCTGCTTCAGGATCTCTTCCGCTGTCATCGCATTAGCGTCCGATGTCCGATGTCCGATGTCACGGACAACGAAACCGGTCTCAACCCTGGTTTTCCGACGTCGGACCTTGGACGTCGGACGCCGGACTTTCGATTAGACCCACTCGAGTGCCCCTTTCGCCCAGGCATAAGCAAGGCCGACGAGAAGGATCACGATGAAGATCATCATCTCGACGAAAGCGAAGAGCCCCAAGGAGCGGTAGACAATGGCCCAGGGGAACAGAAAGACCGCCTCCACCGCGAAGACGATATAGACGAGGGCAAACAGATAGTAGCGGACGTGGATCCGCAGCCACGGACTGCCAATGGGGTCCTCGCCGCACTCGTAGGTGGTGAGTTTTACCGGGGTCGGCTTCGACGGCCGGACAAGGCGAGAAACGACATCAATGTTGACCACCACGAAGAGGGCGCCGACGATGAGGAAGAACGCAACATATGCGTAATCCGCTGCCATACGCCCTCAACAATAAAAAAGCCCTGTTTCAGGGCATCGCGTCCCGAAATCTGTTTGCTTGTGAATTACGTTACTAACTAACATACATTTTCTTTGGATGTCAAGGGAAATGTCGCCCGATTTCTCCTTGCACCGAGCGTCTTTATCCCTCTCCCGGTGCGCGGCCGCCCGGCTCCCTTCCCCCCCGTATCGCGGCGCCGGGATGCTGAACCGAGACGACTGTAAACCCCGCCTGCTGGAATGCCTGGCATAGGGAAGTGGGGTTAGCGGTGTCCACTCGAAGGATCAGGACCTCTCTCCCTTCTTCTCCAGAAACGGTCAGGAGACTCATCAGATGGCCTCCTTGCTCATCGATGATCCGGCACAATTCAGCAACAAATCCGGGCCGGCGATCGAAGGGCATCTCAAGGCGTGCGCTCGATTCCTCCACCCCCAGGACTTCCAAGAACACCTTAAAGATGTCGGTTTCTGTGATGATCCCGACCAGGCGTTCCCCCTCAAGCACCGGGAGACAGCTGATCTTATGCCGCCGCATCAGGAGGGCCGCCTCCTCAATGCTCATTTCCGGAGTCGTGCTGAGGACCTTTTTGGTCATCACGTGACCTATCTTGAGATGGTCCAGAAATTCTTCTCGAACTTCCGGGGCGATATTGGCGGCTGAAGAAGGGGCAGCAGCCCGGATATCCCGGTCGGTGACGAGACCGATCAGTCGGTCCTTGTCCACGACGGGCAGGTGCCGAATCTGCCTGTTCTCCATGATGCGGCGGGCTCGACGCAGCGAGGCCTCCCGCTCAATGGTCACGACTTGTCGCGTCATGTGCCTCCCCACCTTCATGGCCGTCCTCCTCCGAGGTTAACTCGCACGTTCCTCTTCCGACATCCCCACAGATCCCTCCACATTCACCAGAAAGTAGCACGTTGAGCACAAATCTTCGGACTGTGCCTCTCCGTCGGTAAGGAAACGCGCCTCGCAGCGGCCACACCGGTGGAATGGTTTATTCACAAGGATCTCCTGATCCCGCAGGGCAATCCTCTTGAGTGAAATCCCTTGCCGATAGGTCAAAGCATTGGGGATACACGTATCCAGGCAGAGAGCGCAATTGACGCAGCGACTCGCATCGAGGGTAAGGCAGAAGGCGTCTTCGCCTCCTGCTCTCTCGATCGCCCCTGTGGGACAGACCTGAACGCAGGCCTCACAGGCGTTACACTTGACTTCGTCGAGGAGGAGTTCTGCAAAGGGGCCTTCAGGATCGTAAGGGACCCCCCTCTGCTCGGCCCCTAACTTCTTGAGAAACTGTGGAAGGATTCGGTTTTTGAGGGGAAGAGAAATGCCCTGTGCAACCCTTCTGCCCTGAAAGCCCTGGGAAAAGTCATCGAAGAAAGAAGTTACGAGCTGCATTCCTTCGCTCCTCACCCAGGTGAAAAAGGCCCGCCGGTCAGGGCCCATAGCCGTGGATCTCTCCTGCTGACCCCGACTCCCCTCTTCCACCTCCATGATCCTCTCCGACGAACCAGGGAGGGCTCTGCTCCACGTGCGAACCCGGCCGAGCATCCGCCGGTACCGAGGCATCGCCTCTAGGTACGGGCAATTCTCGCATAATCCTCGGGTGAGGTGGACCTGACGGGCCCCAAGCGCTAGGGCACCCAGCAGAAGGGTCTCGTCGAGACGCGCCAGACAAGGCAGGATGAGGTCCGCCGATGGAGCATCGGCACTCTGTTCGCAGGTCATAAGCAGGGACGAACTCTCTCGTACGCGTGAGGCCACCTGGGAGAGGAGCTGCCCTGTCGCCGCCCCATTGAGATCAAAGGCAGACACAGGACAGACGGTGAGGCAGACCCCGCAGCCGGTACAGTGATTCAATACATGGACACCGCCGCCGAGATCGATGCTCTGGACCGGACAACTCTTTACGCACAGGTGACAGTCCGAAAGTCCGGAATGCTCCCGGAGGCACCGGGCGGTTTCGACTGTGGCCTGCGCCCCCCCTACCCGATGAAGGAGGCGTTCCAGATGATCGAGAGGCTCCATCTTCCTTTACCGATCGCCGATGACCGATGTCCAACGACCGCTGAGGGGTTCATAGTTCATAGTTCACGGTTCACGCTTCACAGACTCTCCCCGATTCCTTACCCTCTGAACTCTGGACTATTCAGTCTGAACGATTGCCTGGAGGGCCTCCCGGGCCGCATCAATGGTCACCGCCACATCCTGGGCGGTGTGGGCGGCAGAGAGGAAAGCAGCCTCGAATTGGGAAGGAGGAAGACTGATGCCTCGATTCAACATGGCGCCGAAGAAACCGGCATATCGTCTGCTATCAACTCGCTCGATGTCCCGGTCATCCTCCACCGGCCCCTGCGTAAAGAACAGCGTCCACATGGACGCGATCCGGTTCAGGCAACAGGAGAGATTCGTGTTCTGGCAAGCCTCCTCAATTCCTTCCGCCAGGGCCCTGGCCCCCTCCTCCAGATCGCGGTAGATCCCTCCGTCCCTCAAGAGAGTCAAGGTCTCGATGCCTGCCGTCGTGGCCAGCGGGTTGCCGGAAAGCGTGCCCGCCTGATACACCGGGCCCAGTGGAGCAACCTGCTCCATGATGGCCCGACTGCCCCCATAAGCCCCGACCGGCAGTCCACCCCCGATGATCTTTCCCAGACATGTGAGATCCGGGCGAACGCCATAGAGCCCTTGTGCCCCTCCGTAGCCCACGCGAAAGCCGGTGATTACTTCGTCAAAGATCAACAGGGACCTATGCTTGTGTGTCAGCTCCCTGAGCCCCTCGAGGAAACCGGGCCTGGGTGGAACCACCCCCATGTTGCCCGCTACTGGCTCCACAATAATACACGCCACATCCTTTCCTACCGCCTCCATGACCTCACGTACCTGATCCAGATTGTTATAGCCGAGAGTGATGGTCTCCTTCGCCACGGCCTCTGGAACACCGCCGGAATTAGGGACGCCCAGAGTGAGAGCCCCTGAGCCGGCCTTGACCAACAGGCTATCGGCATGACCATGGTAGCAACCTGCAAACTTGATAATCTTGTCTCGCCCGGTGTAAGCGCGCGCCACCCGAAGGGCACTCATCACGGCTTCGGTCCCGGAGCTCACGAAGCGGACCATCTCCACCGAGGGGAGGGCCTCGGTGACCATCCGGGCTAGCGTGACCTCGAGCTCTGTCGGAGCCCCATAGCTCGTCCCCCGGTCCACGGCCCTCTTGAGCGCCTGTACCACCTGGGGGTGGGCGTGTCCCAAGATCAACGGTCCCCAAGATCCCACGTAGTCGATGTAGACCTTTCCATCTACATCGGTGACCCGCGCCCCCTCTCCCTTCTCCACAAAGAAGGGGCGCCCGCCTACGGCCTTAAAGGCCCGGACGGGGCTGTTCACCCCCCCAGGAAAGTATCGCTGCGCCTCCTCAAAAAGATGTCCCGACTTCCCACCCATGGCCTCTCCTCGCACCCGACAATTCTTCTATTTTATTACCAATTTATTACCAATCTAATCTGCGAGCCGTTTCGCACAAAAAGACTCATTGGCCCTCAATGCCGTGAGTGGCCCCATGCCGAGTTCCCGCACGTATACGATCGGGAAAGGATCACCCGTCAAGGATCTCAACCCGACGCCAGCGGGCACAATGGAATGAAAAGGAATTACTCGCTCCGCTGAAGGAGCCGAGCGGCATCTTTGGCGAAGTACGTGAGGATCAGATCGGCCCCGGCCCGTTTGATCGCGGTGAGGATCTCCCACATGACGCGTTCCTCGTCCAGCCATCCCAGCCGGGCGGCGGCCTTCACCATGGAGAATTCCCCACTCACATTGTACGCGGCCACCGGCACGTTAAATTCGGTCCGGACCCTCCACAGGACATCCAGATAGGCCAGGGCGGGCTTCACCATGACGATATCAGCCCCCTCTTCGATGTCCATGGCCACCTCTTGCAAGGCCTCTGCAGCGTTAGGTGGATCCATCTGATAGCTCCGCCGATCGCCGAATTGAGGGGCTGACTCCGCCGCTACTCGGAAGGGCCCGTAAAAACCGGACGCGTACTTAGCCGCATACGACATGATCGCAACATCTTCGAAACCGTTCGCATCCAGGGCCTCTCGGATCGAGGACACGCGACCGTCCATCATGTCCGAGGGGGCGACCATATCTGCCCCCGCCTCCGCCTGGGAGACGGCAGCCTTGGCCAGGAGTTCCAGGGTCGGATCGTTCCTGACAATCTCCTCCTCTGCGACCCCGCAGTGGCCGTGACTCGTGTACTCGCAAAGGCAGGTATCCGTGATGACGAGCAAGTCCGAGACCGAATCTTTAATGGCCCGCACGGCCTGCTGGACGATCCCGTCCTTGGCGTAGGCCCCGGACCCGGAGGCATCCTTGTGCTCCGGAACGCCGAAGAGGAGGACCGCGGGAATGCGGAGGGCGGCAATATCCTTGACCTCCCTGGTGAGTTGGTCCACGGAGAGCCGGTAGGTGCCAGGCATAGGCGGGATCTCTTGGCGGATCCCGCGACCGGGAACGACGAACAGCGGCACAATGAAATCGTCCACCTGCAAGACCGTTTCGCGGACCATTCGACGGATCGTTTCCGACCGCCGAAGACGTCGAGGCCGCCGCACTGGAAAACTCATCTTGCATCCTCCCCAAGAAACGAGATTCGTCCCCCCTAGGGATATGCCCTATATATACCGGACTGTCCGTCCGGCGTCAATGTCTCGCTCCATAGCTAGAATGATAGAAGGCGCGGGAGCTGAAATGCTAGGACGCAAGGATCGTCACAAGTTTAAAGACCCGGATGCTCCTCGTGTATGAGCATTCCAGCGTGCTAGATTGCCAGCATCCCAGCGGTTGGCTGCTTCCCCTCCTTGCAAAACCCGGGAGACATGGATATTATAGGCGCCACCATGGGGAGACTCGTAGCCAAGGGCACAGGACGTAAGCCGAAAAGCAGGTCGCCAGCGAAAGATCAGGCTGCTGGGCAGGGACCACAGGGTCTCTTGACCGCGCTGCTTTCGCGCCTCGACGTAGGGGTCCTAGCGTTAAACTCTTACGGGAAGATCTTGACCACGAATCCCGCGTGGTGGATCCTTCTAGGGCTCCCCCGTCGCCACCCTCCCGGCAAGAGCTTCAGCGTCGCCTTCCCTGCTCCCCTACGATCCCAGGTACGATCCCTCATAGGGGAACTCCGGCAGAGAAGAGGTCCGGCGGCACACATCTTAGCAGAGGGGGGACTGCACTTGCAGGCGATCCCCTGGAGGGGAGGCGCGCTCTTCCTTCTCACCGAAGAACCACTCGTGCAAGAGCGGGCCTTAACGCAAAAGATCCTTGACAGTCTTCCTCTCGGCCTCTACGTCATCGACCGGAGCTTCACCATCGTCGCCTGGAACCGAACCCGAGAGACCGCCCCCTGGGGGATAAAACGCGAGGACGTCATCGGCCGGAATCTCTTTCAGGTTCTTTCGTCCTTGCGGCGCACCCCGATCGAGGAAGAGTTCCGGCACGTCTTTGAGACCGGGGCCACGCTCCAAGTGGAGGAGCACTCGGTGCTGGAGGGGGACCGGCGGACCTTCCGGATCAGTAAGGCCCCCCTCACTAATGGCACGGGAGTTGTCACCCACGTGATTACCCTCGTCGAGGACATCACCGAACGCCGGCGAATCGAGCGGCAACTTCTGGCCAACGAGAAGCTAGCCGGTGTCGGCCAACTCGCCTCTGGCATCGCTCACGAATTGAACAATCCGATGGCCACCATTGCCTCCTGTGCCGAAGCCCTCCTCAAACACAGCCAGAGCCCTCCGTTGGCCCACCAGGATACAGAGGATTTGAAGCTTTATCTTCGAATCATCGAGGAGGAGGTCTACCGATGTAAGGGGATTCTGGCCGGCCTCTCAGACCTCAGTCGAGAGGCCAGCGGGGAGCAGCGGCCCATCGACCTCTGCATGCTTCTGGAGGGGATTCTCGGCGTCCTTGGATATCAATTCCGGAGCCGAGGAATCACGCTCATTCGGGATTTCGAGGACGGTTTGCCTTTCCTTCTCGGCAACGAAGGAGAGCTCCGTCAGGCATTCCTAGCCCTGCTGATCAACGCCCTCGAGGCCATGGACAAGGGGGCCATGCTCACCATTCGGACCAAGGCGGCCGGGCCCGGCACGCGGGTTTTCGGGGGCTCCCCAGTCAGAGTTCCGTCCTCGCGCTCGGTCAGGGGGCTCTTGGTAGAGATCGAAGACACCGGCAAGGGCATTCCCGCCGACCTCGTGCCGCGGGTCTCCGAACCTTTCTTCACCACCAAGCCCCATGGAAAAGGTGCAGGGTTAGGCCTCTATATCGCCGAAGGGATCATGAGCGCCCACGGAGGAAGGATGGAGATCCATTCGGAAGAGGGAAAAGGGACGGTCGTCCGAATCCACCTTCCTGCAGCGAAGACCCAGGTTACAGGGGGGGGATGATGCGCATCGGACAGGGCAAGATCCGTGTTCTGATCGCTGAAGACGAAAAGAACTTTGCCAGGGTGTTGAAGACGGAGCTCGGGAGAGAGGGGCACCTTACCGATGTGGCCCCGGACGGGCGGCAGGCTGTAGAGAAGCTCAAGGGCGAAGAATTCGATGTCCTCGTCCTGGATCTCAAGATGCCCAAGCTGGGCGGGATGGAGGTCCTCAGGGAGGTGAGGAAGTGGCCCCTGCCGCCTGAGGTGATCATCCTCACCGGACACGGAACCATCCCGACCGCCGTGGAGGCCATGAAGCTCGGCGCGTACACCTATGTGACGAAGCCCTGCAAGACGGCCGAGCTGAATCTCTTGATCCGGAAGGCGTACGAAAAGCAGCAAATCCTCCGAGAAAATATCTACCTCAAGACCCGACTGGGAAAGGAAGAGCTATTTCCAGAGATTGTGACCGCCAGCCAAAAGATCCGGCGGATCCTAGAGATGCTCACGAAGATCGCGCCAACCGATTCCACCGTTCTCATCACCGGCGAGAGCGGCACTGGCAAGGAACTCATAGCGAAGGCCATCCACCAGAAATCCAAGCGAAAGGACAAACCTTTCCTGGTCATCAACTGTGGCGCCCTGCAGGAGAGCATCCTGGAAAGCGAGCTTTTCGGGCACGAGAAGGGAGCTTTTACCGGGGCCCACTCGGCAAAGCCCGGGCTCTTCGAGGTCGCGGACAGAGGAACCCTCCTCTTGGACGAGATCGGCGAGATCTCGCAGGCCATGCAGCTGAAGCTTCTTCGCGTGATCGAAACCGGGAAGTTCTTCCGGGTCGGAAGCACGAGGGAGCGCCAGGTCGATGTCCGGGTCCTGTCGGCAACCAACAGAGACCTCCAGGAGCAGGTCAAGACGGGAAAGTTCCGTGAAGATCTGTATTACCGCGTCAATGTCATCCCCATCCACGTTCCTCCGCTCCGCGAGCGGCTCGAGGACATCCCAGTCCTGACCCGGCACTTTCTGCATCTGTTCGCCCCCCTCGGTAAGAAGACCGTGAGTAACGACGCCATGAAATTTCTCACCCGATACTCCTGGCCTGGGAATGTCCGGGAGCTTCAGCACGTCCTTCGGCGGGCACTGATTCTCTCACCCAAAGATCAGATCGAAGCGGAGGATCTCCCTCTCGACCTTCAAGTATCTCGGGTCTCCCCAGGGGCAGCCGCTTCAGCCGACTCTCTTCCCACCCTCGGGGAGATGGAGCGGCAGCACATTCTCCGCGTCCTGGAACAGGCACAAGGCCACCGCGGCCAGGCAGCCCAGATCCTGGGAATCGATCCCAAGACCCTTTATCGCAAGCTTCTCGCCTACCGCATACCTATTTCAGAACCTCGCGGCCGTCGCTGAGACAGGCTGTCACTGCTCAGCTATCAGGTGCCAGCACCCAGCGGCTGGCATGCTGGAAAGCCAGGATGCTCGGATGCTTGAATGCAAGCAGGCTGGGATGCTCAAACGCGAGGAGCACCCAGGCCCCTAAGCATTTGACCAGCCTGGTCTTCTAACGCTTTAGCTTCCGCGCCTACTCGCCTTCTCGCGTCCGAGCGGTGTTCCCCGCAAGTCCTCCACGGTCGGCCCTTCCATATTTGGCACCTTCCTTGCTAGAGAGTATCGGGGCAAGGAAAAACCATGCGAATCATGATTATCGACGACGACTACTACACGTGCCAGACGCTCTCACGGCTCCTGGGTGCGAAAGGGTTCTCCACCCATATCCATACCACGATCGCGGATGCGGTGCGGACTCTGCTCGCCGAAGAGTTCGACCTGATGCTCTTGGACTATCACCTCCCGGGGTTAAACGGGACCGACGCCCTCCCCATCATCCAGGAAGTCTCTCCCCGACTGCCCGTCATCCTCATGATGCACGAAACCGCCCGAGAGGACCGTGAGAAGGCTCTCCGGGCAGGGGCTTTCTGCCTCTTGCAAAAGCCCGTCAACCAGCGGGCACTCCTTCGGGCCGTCCGATCGACTCGCCCCTCTTCCCGACCAAAAAAACGCAGAAAATAAGACGGATCGCTGCGCGATTCATCGCCTGTCGATGTACCCTCAGGAGAGGTCTGAACCAACAACTAACGGGGATCAGAAGAGGGACGTAAAACCGAGGGCGCGCAGAGCGGCGGCAGCGGTATAGAGGGAGCCGGTGATGAGCATGGTATCATCCGAAGCAACGAGGGCGCGAGCGATCGCCAAGGCCTCCGTCATGGTCTCAGCGATCTTGATGTCTTCACACCACTGAGCGGCGACAGCCGCCAATTCCTTAGGCGCGGCGCCCCGGTCACTCTCGGGATGGGTGAGGATGATGGCCGAGGCCAGCGGGGCCAAGACCTCGAGCATCCGCTTCCAGGCCTTATCCTTGAGGACGCCGAAGATGATCACGAGGCGACCTGGGATTTTTTCCTCCTCCAGAAAGGCCCGCAGCGCCCCGATGGCTGGGGGGTTGTGAGCCCCGTCCACTAGAATCCGAGGCCGCACCGCGACCTGCTGGAGGCGGCCCGGGCAGCGGGTGGCCGCAAGCCCCTCGCGTATCCGATCCTCGCCCACGAAGAAACCCTTCTCCTCAAGCGACTCCGCGACCGCTACGGCCGTGACGGCGTTCAGAACTTGGTGCTTCCCCACTAACGGAACCCGTAGCGAATCGTACTCCCGGAGTCTCCCCGTGAGCCGGAAGGTCTCCCCTTGCTCGGACCGACCCAAGTACTCCACCCGATACTGGTCTTGGACGTTGATCAAGCCGGCACCCTTCTGCTGGACAACCCGCCCAATCGTCTCCAGGGCCGCGCCCTCCACGGCGCTGACAACCCATCCATCTTCACGGACGATTCCCGCCTTCTCTGCCGCGACGCTCTCCAGGCTGTCCCCGAGATGTTCCTGGTGCTCCAACCCTATATTGGTGATCACCGAGACCTCCGCCTGGAGCACGTTGGTCGCGTCAGAACGGCCCCCAAGACCGACTTCGATGACCCCCCAGTCCACGCGGGACCGGGCGAAGTAAAGGAACGCCAACGCGGTGGCCGCCTCAAAGAAGGTAGGAGACGAGAGCGGAGATCGACTGAAGATGCGGTCGATGACTCCGCTGATCTCGGTCGTGAGGACAGCCAATTCCTCTTCAGCAATAGGATGGCCGTTCACCAGAATGCGTTCCCGAAAGTCCAGAAGATGAGGGGATGTGTAGAGCCCAACGGTGAAGCCTGCCGCTCGGAGGATCCCGTTCACAAATGCGGCGGTGGAACCCTTTCCGTTTGTCCCAGCGACGTGGACAGACCGGAAGGACATCTCGGGGTGGTCAAAGGCATCCACCAGACGGAGGATATTCTCGAGCCCCAGCCGAATGCCGAAGCGCTGAAGACCATTCAGGAAAGCGAGGGCGTCAGAATAGTTCATAGTTCAGAGTTCAGACACCGCGGTTCAGGGTTCAGAGTTTATAGTTCAGGGTTCAGAGATCATTCAAACTTCGAGGTGCGAATTTCGAAATGGCGCTTGCTCTCCTACTATAGCACCCGCGTCCCTGTCAAGGAGAACCGTTTTGCCCGTTGAACCCGCGACAGAACCGTGGTAGAGACGGAAAGAAACTTCTTACGGGAGATCATGGGGATCCCTGAGCCGATTCAGGTTTCGAGCTACGCCGGGTCGAAGGGGGAGGAGACCCCCCGTAGCTTTCAATCCTCTACGGCCGGCCGGCTCGTGGTGGTCCAGCTGCTGGAACGCTGGATCCAGGAGGAGCCTCAGAGGGTCCAGAAAGAATACTTCCGGGTCCTCGCCTCCGACGGACGAATTTACGTCCTGTATCGGGATCGGTCGTTGGACCTCTGGTTTCTGGAGAGGGTGGACGCATAGCGAAATCGCATAAGGGCGCTGGCGTCACATGCTACAATCGTGCGAGATGAGCCGTACGAGGCGAAGTCAATGAAGACAGGGATCGCCCATCTCCCCTTGCACACCGGCAAAGCTCCGGCCTGGCTCTTTCAACGGATGAAGGAGCTGGGTCGGGAGATCATCTTGGTTGTCCTCGCCGACCACG
>JABAOD010002811.1_pt3 | contig 24968 bp, 19 predicted proteins | sample 7062151 | NCBI WGS metagenome assembly JABAOD01 (sample SAMN14538626, study PRJNA623070) | marine sediment metagenome | biome: marine biome [ENVO:00000428]; feature: marine pelagic biome [ENVO:01000023]; material: deep marine sediment [ENVO:00002113] | place: India: Gulf of Khambhat ... | reverse complement strand
TCGCGGTAAAACCGCTCCGGCTCGTTTTCCTTTACCCCCGCGGCGGCCAGCTCCTCGAGCCTCTCAAAGCCGGCGGCGCTCACCGCCTCCATATACGCCTGCATGGCGGTCCGCAAGTAGGGCGGGTTGGCCCGCGGCGCGATGGGCCCGATTTGCACGAGCCGTTCGACCCGCTCCGGATGCTGAATGGCATACATGGCCGCCATCGCACCCAGATACGACCAGCCGATCACGCTCACCCGCTCGTACCCGAAGTGCGCTCGGATCGCCTCCAGGTCATCGATGTCCCGTTGAATTCCCACTCGGGTCGAGTCCGCCACCGAGTCGGAGCGACCGCGATCGCGCATGTCATAGAACACGAGCGTGCGTCCCTCGGCAAGATCGGCCAGAGCGTTCTCGAGGTAGAAGCCCGCGGGGATGATCACTTTCTGCGGTCCCTCTCCGAGTAGGCGGTAGTAGAGCCCGAGGCCCTCTTCTACCACGAGTCGCCCCTGCTCGACCGCCGAGCCCCTTTCCTCGCTCGACTCGTCCCCGCGTTCCGCCGCGCAGGAGGCGACCGCGATCGCCAGGCTGATCCAGAGTATCCAGCGCATGTCTGCCCTTCCGTCAATAGTTGCGACCGTGCCACGGCGGGGGTGCTGAGCGCGAGCGTGAGCCCCGAAAAGCGGGTTGCAACCCTACTATGCCTAATCTACCGTACTATGCCTAATCTACCGTCGAGGATGTCACGGTGCTCGCCGACGTCCGGTTGTCACCTGTCGAGCTTCTATCTCGCGCACTATAATCAGGTGCTCGATCCAGCGACATTACAACGGCGACTCCCGAGAATGCACTCATGTCCGCTCGGCGCCTAGTTCCTCGACTTGGCAATCCCGCCTGCCCGGCGGCGCGGGCCGCGCCCTAGCCCGAACCGATGGCCTGGCAATTCTTCTGGGATCTGGTCCTCGTCGGTATCGTGGTCCTCATCGCCACACGGGTCGGCGCGCTCCTTGAACGGGACAAACGCATCTCCAGCCCGATCAAATGGGCGGTGCTCATCGGCATCGTCCTGGCCGCCGCCTTCATGCTCTCGCTGTTTCGGCTCCTGGAGCCGCTTGACTGACCAGCAGAGCCGCAAGACTTGAAGACCCGAACGTGATTCCGCCATACCGCAGTCGCGCCCTGGCCATCTCGAGGCTGAAGGCCGGCCCGCCGATCTCGAGCCGAGGTCGGTGATTGGGCCGAACTGCGGCGCAATCGCGTCCGCCCCCACGTCACTCTATGTTAGCAGAGGAGGAACAATATGATCGTGTCTCCGGTATGTCGGGGCCCGCGGCGACGCGCCGGTAGTCTGGTGGCGCTCCGAAGCGGCGTCCCTCTGGTGGTTGTACTTCTGGCTACATTCGCCTCCGACGTCTCGGCGCAGGAGGCTCGAACGTCCGAGCTCAGCCAGAAGGTGGATCAGCTTTTCGCCGAGTGGGACAAGACCAGCTCGCCCGGCTGTGCTCTTGGGGTGATCCAGGACGGTGAGCTGGCCTACCGCCGCGGTTACGGCATGGCCAACCTCGAGCACGGGGTGCCGATCAGCTCGAGCTCGGTCTTCTACATCGCCTCTACGTCGAAACAGTTCGTTGCGTCAAGCGTCATTCTAGCGGCCGAGCAGGGCTACCTCTCTCTCGACGACGACATCCGGCAGCACGTGCCGGAGCTGCCGGACTACGGCGAAAAGATCAGCATCCGTCACCTGTTGAATCACACCAGCGGTCTCCGGGATTACCTGACACTCTGGTCGCTGGCCGGCGAGGAGTTTGCAGATGTACACGAACCGGAGGAGGCCGTCGCGCTGATCGCGCGTCAGAAACAGCTAAACTTCCAGCCCGGCTCCGAGTACCTCTACAGCAACTCCGGTTATCTCTTGCTGGCCGTCATCATCGAGCGCGCAACCGNNCGCGAATTCGCTCACGACAACATCTTCGCGCCGCTCGGGATGACGCACAGTCATTTCCACGACGATCACACGCACATATCTGAGCGTCGGGCGATCGGACACTTCAAGCGCGACGATGGTTCGATCGGCATGTACGTGAGCAACTTCGACCTGGTTGGCTCCGGCGGACTTCACACCTCGGTCGACGACCTGCTTTACTGGGTTCGAAACTTCTACGAGAACAGACTGGGGCACGGCTCGCTGCTGGAGGAACTACATCGCCGGGGCATCCTGACGAGCGGCGACACCATCGACTACGCATCCGGACTCAGCATCGGCAAATACAGGGGCTTCGCCACGGTGAGCCATGGCGGCTCGGCCCAGGGTTATCGTACAGAGCTACTGCGTTTCCCCGACCAGCGCCTCAGCGTGATCGTCCTTTGCAACCTCGGCGAGATCAGCCCGACCGGCTTGGCCCGCGAGGTTGCGGACATCTTTCTCGCTCGCGACCACAAGTTGGTCGAGGCGGCCGGGGCCGAGGGGGCGGAGGCCGCCGGAGCGAAAGCGGAATACGTCACATTATCGGACGAACGACTCGAGTCTCTGGCTGGGAATTTCCGCAACACGAAGACCGGGACTATCTGGCGGATTTCGGCCGAAAGCGGTCGTCTCAAGGTGCAAGTCGACGGCTACAGTTTCCAACTCGCCCCGCTCAGCGACACTCACTTCGATGCGGTCGATCCGGCGATCCACGCCGATGTCCGCTTCGAGCCATCGGCTCGCCGTTTCCATGCCGAGTTCGAAAACAGCCAGGCAGCGACGTTCGAGGAGGTGGAGCTCTGGTTGCCCGACGGCTCGGAGCTAGCCGAGTTCAGCGGTGAATACTACAGCGCGGAGCTTGACGCGTCCTGGGAGCTGTCGATCCGAGAGGGGCAGCTCTATATCGAGGACGGACCTGAGCAGCCGTTGCAGCCGACGGTGAAGGACGAGTTTACACTTGCCGGCATGACCTTGATGTTCGAGCGGGATCGACGTGGAGACATCTCGGCGATCGTCGCCGACGCCGGGCGCGTGCGCGGCTTGCGCTTGATTCGGAAGGCAGAATGACCGAGCGACCCGAAAGCGGCGCCGGCAACGGCCCAGAAACGGCCGTCGACACCAGCGACTACCGCTCGCTGTTCGAGCACGCTCCCAGCTGTCTGTGGGTGGGCGACGCGTCAGCGCTGAAGGCCCATATCGACGAATTGCTGGCTGGCGGCGTGACCGACCTGGCCGGTTTCTTCGGTCAACATCCAGACGAGCTGGCGAAGTGCCTCTCTCTGGTCAAGGTGGCGGACGCCAACCAGGAAGTGCTGCGCATCTACAAAGCCTGCACGAAGGAAGAGTTCGCGACTCGCTTCCACGAGGTCATAACCCCCGACGCAATTTTACACTTCAAAGAGGCTCTTGTCGCCGTAGGCGCGGGTCGGACCAGTTACTCGGGCGAGGTCGTGGTCCGCGCCCTGGACGGTGAGGTCATGTGGATCGATCTGCAGCTGGCGTTGGCACCTGGCCATGAGCATTCGTGGTCACGGGTCCTCATCTCAAACACCGAGATTACGGCCCGCAAGCGGATGGAAGCCGACCTGGCGGCTCAGCGGCGCATCCTGCAGTCGCTGGCCGACTTCGACCGGAGCATCAACTCGCTGGACCGGTCACATGTCATCGGCACCGCCCTGAGCTTCATCCAGCATCGGCTCGAGATCCCGCACACCTCGGTGGCTCTGCTCGATCCCGAGCGCGGCGGGTTCAGACTGCTGCGAGCCGTGTCCAACAGCGAAGCCGACCTGGTCGAGAGCTTCATCCTCTTCGAGGATACCGTGCTGACGGGTGTCGCTCGCGACTCCAAGCCGCGATATCGCCCGGATCTGCAGGCCGAGAGCTGGAAGTATGCAGCCGATTCCGATCTGCTGCGAGTCGGGCTCCGATCCGACTTTCTCATCCCGCTGGTCTATGAAGGAGAATGTCTCGGCACGCTCAATTGTGCGACTGCGGAGGTCGATGGAATACCCGAGGAAGACCGAGAGACTTTGCTGTTGTTGGCTCCGCGCCTGGCGCAAACGCTGGCCAACGTTCGTTTGTTCGACGCCGTGGAAAGAAGCGAAGCCAGCCTCAGGGAAGCGCAGACCGTCGCGCAAGTTGGCAGCTGGGAGTGGGACATCGTCAGCGATCGGGTCGTGTGGTCCGAGGAGCTTTACCACATCTTCGGAGTCGACCGCGATACGTTCGATGCCAACTATGGGGGATTTCTCAGGCTGGTCCACCCCGACGACCGCGATGACATAGAGATGGCCGTCGATGGAACGCTGAACGCCGATCTGCCCTACATCGTCGAGCATCGCATCGTGCGGCCTGACGGCGGAGTCCGTTACATACGTGGGGCGGCGCGTCTCCATCGAGACGAAGAGGGCCGCCCGGCGCGCTTGGTTGGGACGGCGCAGGACATCACCCAGCAGAAGCAGGCCGAGGAGCAGCAGCGCCGGCTTCAGGAGCAGGTGCTGCACGCTCAGAAGCTCGAGAGCCTGGGCGTACTCGCCGGCGGTATCGCTCACGATTTCAACAATCTGTTGCAGGGCATCTTGGGTAATGCCGACTTCGCTCTGAGCGCCTTGCCGCCGGGCTCCATGTCCCACAGCTACGTGCAAAACGTCATCGCCGCGACTCGCCAGGCGGCCGAACTCTCCCAGCAGCTGCTCGCCTACTCGGGCAAAGGCCGATTCGTGATCGAGCCGGTCGATCTGTCCGCGGTCGTCGGGGAGATGACCCAGCTGCTGCGGGCCTCCGTGTCGAAGAAAGCGATACTGCGCTTCCACCTGGCGGAAGATCTGCCGACGGTTGAAGCCGATCGCGCGCAACTTCGGCAGATCGCCCTGAACCTTACCACGAACGCCTCGGAGGCGCTCGGTGGCAAAGAGGGCGCGATCACCATCTCGACCGGTTGCATGTTCTGCGAGGCGGACTACCTGGCGCAGACCTATCTTGGCCCGGACGTCCAGGCGGGCACCTACACCTACCTGGAGGTGAAGGACACAGGCATCGGCATGGATGAGGAGACGCTGGACCGTGTCTTCGATCCCTTCTTCAGCATCAAGTTCGCGGGCCGCGGCCTTGGGCTAGCGGCCGTGCTCGGTATCGTCCGAGGTCACGGAGGTACCATCGACGTCGAGAGCAAGCCGGGCCTGGGGGCCACTTTCCGCGTGCTGCTGCCCTCCTCTGAGAAGCCGGCGGCACCCCGCGAGTCGGCGGGACCCGCCTCGGAGGATTGGCGGGGCGCCGGCATGGTGCTCGTGGTGGATGATGAGAAAGGCGTCCGCGACCTGGCGAGAAAGATGTTGGAGCACCTCGGCTTCGACGTCGTTACGGCCCAGGATGGACGAGAAGCCGTGGAGATCTTCCAGCAGAGCCCTGATGAGATCGAGCTGATCCTGCTCGACCTGACTATGCCCCGCATGAGCGGTCACGAAGCCTTCGAGGAGATCCGCCGCATCCGTCCCGACGCCCGCGTCATCCTCTCCAGCGGCTACGACGAAGAGGAGACGATCAGCAAATTCCCAGCAACGGGACTCGCAGGGTTCATCATGAAGCCGTACACGCTGACGGCGCTGCGGGAGATCGTTCGGCGGGCGCTGGAAGGTTGAGGCACAGCCCCGGCCTCATCGACCCATGACCGCTTCCGGAAATAGTAGACGGAATCCCGCGGCTGTGCTCGGGGGCTGCTAGCGACGACGTCGTCCCAGCTCACTCGCGTATCGGACTCCCAGCACGTCTCGATGCTCGGCCGCCCAATCGGTCAGCCGCGTGGCGCCTGTCGGCGGCGAGTTCACGCACAAAAGCCCGGCCATCAAGCCCCTGATCTCGTCGCGCGTCAGTACCACGTCGCCCAATAACTTCCCCATCAGCACGGCGGCGTAGTATCCCACCGATGGTGGAATCGAGACGATAGGGCGCGGCTTGCCGATGGCCCGGCCGATCGCGCCCACGAGCTCTCGATAGGTGAATGTCTCGGGCCCAATGGCGTCCACGATGACATTCGCACGCCCCGCCCCGTGCTCGACCGCCAGCCGGGCCAGATCATCCACGAAGATCGGCTGCAGCCGGTACTCGCCATCTCCGAACACGCCGAACACGGGAAAGCGACGCAGCATCCACGCGATGTTGTTGATCAGGATGTCTTCTCCGCCGAAGAGCACCGCCGGTCGAAGGATGGCATAAGACAGCCCCGACGCTTCGAGCCCTGCCTCCAGCTCGGCCTTTCCACGGAAATACTCCAACTCGGAGTCGGCCGACGGGTTCGTGATGCTGACGTGCACCACCCGCTTCACGCCGGCTTCGCGAGCCGCGTCGAACAGCCGCTTTGTGTTATGTACCGCTTCGGCGTGGCTGAAGGACCGGTAATTGAACCGCACCCAGTAGGTGTTGTAGAGAACCGTGACGTCGCGCAGCGCCCCGGCAAGCGCGTCGGGATCGTTGAAGGTGAGCGGATACGCTTTTACGCTCTCCCCGAACGGGTTGGCCCGGTGAGCCGAGTTGGTGAGCGTGACCACACTGTGGCCGGTATCGAGCAGCCTTGCCGCGATGTAACGACCCGAATACCCGAATGCTCCGGTCACCGCATGAAGCTCAGCGGTCACTAGCCGTCATCCCCGTGCGGCGTCGGCCCAGCAGATTGAGCTTGAATCTACGAACCGTCTCCGGCGTCACCAGATGACCCAGCGGCCCCCGGAAGTAGAGCGCGTCGTACGGGCACTGGACGATACAGGCGCCGCACTGCACGCAAGCCTGTAACCGAGATAGGGTCGCCAGATGGCGCCCGTAGTCCACGTCGAAGACGTTCGTCGGGCAGACTTCCTCGCAGACGGCTACGCCCTGGCAGAGGTCCTCATTCAATACGATCCGCAGCAGCCGATCTTCCTGCAGGCCGCCTTTATAGACCGGCGTGCTGCCCGTCACGTCGATTCCGAGGATCAGCAAGACGACGAACGAAACAACGCCCCACCGGAAGATCGGAGCCCAAGAGAACTCCCCGGTCAGAATCGCGTACGTGGACAGCCCGGCCATGAATACGATCCAGATTACGACCGGCAGCCCGCGCTCGCCGAAGGAGAAAAAGATGAAGCCGAATTGCTTCCCGCCCGCACGAAGTCGCCGCTGATAAAGTGGGAACCCTAGGAAGACGAGCGACGCCGCTGCCCAGATGAAGGCGATGATTGGCAGCACACCTTCCGGCCAGAGAAGAAGCAGCAGGGAAGCCAAGAGTGAGATTGGGAATGCCCAGGCGACGGCCATCTCGAGTCGTTCGGTCCACGCGAAGCGCACCGTCCGCATCTTGACCGTCTTCTGGAGGCCGCGCTCCAGAAAGTCGGCGATGGCCCTCGCGTAGACCGGCCCCCAGATGACCCTCCAGCCCGTTTTCTGGCGGATGACCTCACTTTCGATGCCCGTCGCGGCAAGCTGAGGCAGGATGACCTGTCGGTGATCGACAAGCTCCTCGATGCCGCTCGTCTTCAAGACCGAGACGACATCGTGGTTGGTGAAGAGGCCGCCCGTCGCTGCGCACCACACGTTGATGCCGCGACTGTTAGCGACCAGCAGATAGGCGTCGATCCCCCGAAGCGCCCGGCGCACCCGTTCCACTGTCAGGCGAAAGTTGCAAGTGAGCAGGACAGGCGCGTCGCGGCTAGGGCTGCCGATCTTGATGAGACCCACGCGTGTCGGAAATGGCAAGAGGCGCAGCAGGGTCTGCACCAAAGTGGCCCACGCGAAGCCAAGCGACTTCATCGTCGTCCGCGACAGGCTATGGTGCGGCGGTCGACTGTCGGGCCGCCGCCGCCGGCTCACGCCCGACATCGGTGGGCTTCCGCGCGACGATCATGCAGAAGCTGCCCAGAGCGCTCGAGTGGATCGACACTAGCGCCAAACCCACTGCCGTGACTCGCTCGGGGAGATTCGACACGGCATGCGAGGTTTGTTGTGTGATGAGGTACGTAATCATGCTGAGCGGGAGCCTGATCAGCCCGTGGAGCCAGCGCCGCGTCACGGTGGTCGGCCTCACCTCATCGGCGACGAGCAGGAGGCCGCCCGGCCTGAGAATCCGCGAGACCTGCCGGAGCGTGTAGGTCAGCTCGTCGTCCGTGAGCTCGGAGAGGCAGAGGCCACTGGTCACAGCATCGAAGCTCTCGTTCGCCTCTTGATCCAGCTCCGCGACACCCATCTCGGCGAGCTCGACTCTCCCGGCCAACCCCGCTTCGCGAACACGCCGTTCAGCGATCTCCAGCATTTGCGCGTTGACGTCGATGCCCTTAACGCGGGCGCCGCGCCGTGCTACTCGCAGTGTCAGCGCCCCGGTGCCACAGCCGATGTCCAGCACTCGCTGTCCAGACGATATCTGGCCGGCGAGTTCATCGTATGCGCGATCGAGGCGGCCGAGAGTGAGCCAGCGGATACCGAGATCGTAGCGGCTCGGCGCCGACTCGAGTATCCGCATGAGAATGTAGGTGCTCATAGTGCGCTGCTGACCCTATCGCTCAGCCCTCAAGCGGCAGGAACAGATCGAGCATCATCTCGGACTCCGACGCCCAGGGATCGTGCACCCTTTCCAACTCGTGTTCCCCCTTCCACTCGTACTCGCTGGCCTGCACCCAGTCCCAGAGCATCCGCCAGATCTGCGTCACGCTGCCGCGCGGATCGCCCTGCAGCCGGCAGGTGGTCACCGCATAAATACCGCCGGGGAAATCCTTCAGCTCCACGTCGCCCTCCGGATCCGCGCGTCCTTCCGCCTCATCCTCGGGATCGATGCGGATCCAGAACTCATAGCCGTACTCTCGCCGCTCGGGAGACGGGTTAGGGTTGTTGAAGCCGAAGATGGGATGCACATCGAGGTTGTCCAGTAAGCCCCGTGGCTCGGCCCAGACGCGCAGCTTTTCCCAAGCGTCACGCTCAGGCGTTTCGCTGACCACGCGCACGCTGGCCACCCGCAACGGCAAGATTTGCTCGATTCGTACGTCCACGCCTGCCTCTTCTGCGGCTTATGACATCCGTTTAGAGGGTTGGCACACGCGCCGAAGCCTCTACCGTGACCCCGCCAAACTGTGCGCCGGCGCTGGGGAGTTCAACCACCCGGTCTCGCCCCGTTGACTACCACCACTCGCTGCCCGGCTCGCCTTTGAACGGGCCCACGATCTCCGCCGTGACCCAGCCCCCGTAAAAACCACCGGGCTGCGGGCCGACCCTGATCCCTTCGACGCGGCACTCGAGCCTGGCCGGATAAAACGAGAAATAGCCGGCGATGGCCTCGTACCCGGGAAAGGGCTCCGGATAGCTCCAGGCGACGTCACGCAACAATTTGCCACCCGCCCGAACCGACCAGTAGCTCGCCGTACCTTTCCATTCGCAGATCGAAGAACGCGGCGACGGTTCCAAATACTCGCGACCGACATCGTCGGGCGGCAGATAGAAGACGGGAGGGCTTGCAGTCTCTAAGACGCGCCAGGCGCGGCGCGACTCCGCCACGGTCACCCCGCCGCAAATGACCTCTACGTGTCGCTCGTCCGGCTCGATGCGCGGAGGCCGTGGATAGTCCCAGACCGACTCCTGGCCCGGTCCCGGCATCTCAGCGAAGTCGGGGCGCGCGTCCCCCCGGAACTTCCACGCCTCTCGAGCCTGGCGGATACCCGGGGGAGGCTCGGGTCTACGGTTCATCGGACCGCAAGGCGGCGTCCAGCTAGAACGTGTACTCGATGAGCCGAGGCTCGGGCATTCCCGGAACGGCCAGGCGCAGCAGGATCTTCGTGGCACCCGCCGCGACCGCGCCGTAGGTCGACACGTACGCTTTCTCGAGCGGCCTCAGGTCGAACCGCAACTCGCTCGCCACGAGCGCTTCGCAAGCATCGCCGCGGTCGTCGTGAGCCAGCAGCACGTTGACCTGGACGGGAAACGATTCGAGCCAGCCGCCCCAGGCCACCAAGTCGAATTCGTGGTGTTCGCAACCTCCGCTATACTCCACGTCCAGGGTCAAGAGCGGGCGCTCCAACGTATAGCGCTTCAACGTCCACGGCTTGCCGGGCCACTCGCCGGGTCGCGTGTCAAAATCAACGATGATGGGGACGATGCCATGCAGGAGCTGGTGGAGGTCGGCGACCGCTTCACTGAGCGCTTCGGGCAGGGCACCGGAGCTGCCGCTCACTCGAGCTTCCCTCTCCCCCTGCCGAAAGCGAATTGTGTAGAAGAACTGGTCACAACATTGGTCCCCGAAGTCGGTGCCAGCGTGGTCCATTATGCCGGCTTCTTCAAGCCGGGCCGCGAGCCTCATCACCTGCGCAGGTGACAGACGCACGATCACTTCGCCGGGCTGGAAGTCGCAGAGCCTCACGCAAGAGAGCCCACGCACCGCTCCGGCCTCCCCGTCGACGGCGAAGCTGAAGTCGGCGGCGGCAAAACCTCCCGTGACCCGTACTTCGACGTAAACGTCATGAGCCTGGAGGGGCGCCACCGAATCGGACCCGCAGGCAGGGCCGATAGCGAGCAGAATGGAGGCGCAGCCCAAAGCCCGGATGCAACGCCTCGAGGCGCGGCCGCTGTTCGTGCAGAGCATGGCTTGTCCAAAGTCTCCTTCGGCAGTTGCCATACCTAGTACCCAGACGTGACCTGGAGGTTCGTCGTGCGGCTGAGGGCGGCCTGCGGATCGAGCTTGGGCGAGCGGGGTGCGCGCCCTGTCGTTCTGAGTCGCGGGCTATTTCTTGCGCTTGGTGGTTCGAGTCTTTCGCGTGGTCTTCTTCTTTTTCCTCTTGGTCTTGACTACCGGCTTTTTCTCGCTCAGCTCGATGTCGAAGTACTCCGCACGGCCCGCCTGAAAGCGCAGCTGATCCAGCGACGAATAGAGCAGCTCTCCTTGGTCGTTTTCGACCATCACGTACAGCTCCGGCAGACCTTCGCCGGACTCGGCGAAGTCCCGCTCGTGATAGATGACGGCGAAATCACCGTGCTCATCCGTATAGGTGTCGCCGAGCAAGTCATCGTACTTGCGATCACGATCGAACACGCGAACGCGCAGCCCCTGCTGCGGCTCGCCCTGCGCTGAACGCACCTGGCCGAAGACGATCCACTCGTGCGCGCTGATCTTAGGCCGTTTGGCGCGCCGTTCGGCCGTCCGCTTGAGCGTTTCGCGCAGCTCGGAGGCGGCCGAGGCGGCGGCAGCGAGCGCTTTGACTCGCGGATGATCTTCTCCCAACGAGTCTTGCAGCCGCTGGTGCACATCGGTCAATCGCTGGGCGCGTGCCTGCTGCAGATCGGCGAATTGCTGCAGCGTCTGATCGCTCGCCGCGGTCACGTCGCTCAACAATTTGTCCGTGATTCGTTCTACGTCTTTCGGAGTTATCTTGGCCTTAGCCATGTCTACTATCCCCGTAGCGAGATGGTCTGCTGCAAAACCGTCTTCTGAAAGATGCCTTTGAGTAGACCGCAGAGGGCCGAGGGAATCATGATGTGGTTATCATCTTCGATCACCTGCGTTCCGCCCGCGATCAGACAATGAGTCGCCTGGTTGCCCGTCGCGATGTGCCAACCGGCCTGGCCCAGATACGACAGGATCGTCCGACCCGGCAGCTCGGTGATTCGGTTGTCAGTTAGCCGGACGCTCTGGGCCAGGGTGGCGACCCCATAGGCCAAACCGCCCGGCACCTGAAACTCGAACTGGTTATCCTGAATCGCCACGTCGTCCGAGGAGAATAGGGTTACCGCGGCGAGGACCTGAACCGACGCGGCCGCTCCCAGCGTCGGTGCGGTGCCGACGGGCACATGCAGGGTGACCTGATTGCCGTGAAACAGGACGCGCCCGTCCGGGACCGTCCAATGCTGTACCGTGCCGACGACGAAGGCGCCCGTATTCAAAGCCGACACGGTGTTCGTGTGCACCGCCGTGCTCAGACCCGTCGCGAATCCGGCCGCCGGCACTCCCGGCGTCGTTCCGAGGTTCCAGATGAACACCGCCGACCCGTAGTTGGCCTGGGGGAAACGGGGCTGCGGCTGGACGTCGAAAGAGGTCAGTGAGTTGCCGATCACCGACACCGGACCCAACGCTCCGACGATCAGCGCCTGACCCTTGGGGCAGGTGACCACGTTGTCCTGGATGCGGGCGGCGGGCATCCCGGTCACCGCCGCGCCCGCCTGGGCGGCGCCGCTCAGCTTGGTGGCCAGCTGACTGCCGCCCTCGATCACGAAGTGGGCCACGATCCCGGCCTGATAGGTCTTGGCCTTGCCGACGCTCGCCGAACCGTTGTCCAGGACTTCGTTGTCGGTGATTCCAAGTCCTTGACACGTGTGCACGAATATGCCGCAGCTGGGGCTGTCACGGTTCGTGCCGTTACTGGCGACGTGATTGCCGTGGATCTGCACGCCGGCGGTGTTGCGAAGTACGATCCCTCCTACCGCCTCATCATCATAGAACGGATCGGGGTCCGCCAGCGCGCACCCGACAATCCGGTTTCCACGCACAGTGAGATCTTCCACGTCGCCGAGGGTCGGGTGCCCCGCCGTCTTGAAGGCGACGGTGCTCACGCCGCTTCCCGTCATCGCGACGATCAGATTGTCCTCCAGGCGAACCGCGGTGACGCCCGCAGTCCCGGGCGACGGCTTTTCACCCGGCGCCAGTGATCCGAGCGCGATCCCGGCTCCGATACCCTGTGCGATGTGGTTGCCGGCGACGAGGGCCGCGAGCGTGCCGTCCCGGAGCCAGATGCCACCCGCGTGCAGACGATTCTCGCTGATCTTCAGGTCCTCGCCCTGAGCCGTGAGCGCGGGAGCGCCGACCAGTTGGTTTGCCTTCAGCTGCACGTCCACGCTGGTAGAGACCACGATGGCTGGGCCGATCACCTTGGGAGAAGCGCCGGCCGCGACGGCGGCCCCGGCCGTTTCGATGTTGAACACCTCGCAGCCGACGATCCGAACCTCCTTACAGTCCTGGACCCATACAATCCCCTGCGCCGCAGCACCCTCGATGAACAGGTCCTCCAGTCGGATGCGCTGGCGTTTGACTGCGGCAAGGGCGGGCTCGCCCTTGGGACCGATGATGCGCGCGCCCCGCCCGCAGCCGCTCAGCACCAGCCCGTCCGCCTTCAACACTACGGTATCGGTGAGCTGGTACTCGCCGGGCAACACACACACCCGGCCATCCACGCCTACGGCTTCGATCGCTACCTGGATGTCGGTGTAATCCCCGACGCTGTGCACGCCATCGCCGACCGTGACGGTGCAGCAGCCGCCGCCGGCGCCCGGCAACTCGGTGAGCGGCGGAAACTCGACTCGGCAATCGGTCAGCTTCTTCGCCTTGAACACCCCCGCCGGCTGCTCTTGCCAGGTGATTAGCGCCAGCTTGCAGTAATGGTGGCGGATGCCCATGGGAGGCGCGGCGGTCAGCGGGTCGATGATCGTGCCCGGATCGCTCCCGTTCCCCACCCGCGCAGCGAACACCCAGTAGTCGCCCGTCTTGAAGCCGCTGCCGGTGAACTCGACCTCGATGCCATCTTCCAGCGGCTTCGAACCGGCGCTCACCTGTAACGCGGAGCTCGCCTGATCCCAGCGGCGCACGCGTGGGTGGCCGCTCATGTCCAACCCGGACACCGACTGGCTCAAAAAGATGACCCGGTCCTCGCTGTCGATATCTGTGATCTTGGCGAGCGTGCCCGGCTTCCCTGACAGCTCGGTGGCGTCATCCAGCACCTCCACCCAGTCGTTCTTCCGCAGCGCCAGCACCTCATCCCAACCCAGGCGCTCCACCTTCAACTGATCAGCGGCGATCATGCTCTCTACGGCAACGACGATGGAGCCGTTGTCACGCGACCACTTGTACGTAGCGGGTGATCCGCTTCCCGAGCTGTTCTCCGAGTCGTGGATCTCCACCCGGTAGAGGTGGTTCTCGAGGCCGCGGTAGCCGGCACCGGGCGCCACGAGACACGGCTCATCCGCCGGCGCCACCTCGACCTTCGTGCTGAGGCGCGCGGGACTCGCCGCGGTCAACGCATCCCATTTGGGCATCGCCGCGCTGCAACTCACGTCGCCGACGTCCTCGAGGACCTTCACCTGACAGACGGTCTGCAGACGCGTGGTCGTATCCGGGCCACCCAGCGCCGACTCTCGCAGGTTGGGATCCTCGACCGCAGTGACGTGGCGCTGCCAGACGTCCAGATAGACGAGGTCGGTACGCCCGCCGACCGGCGACACCCAGGCGGCGTTCGGGAAATCTTTCTGCGTGAGGAAGCTCGTGTTACCCTCCAGCTCACACAGGATGCCGTCGACATAGATGCGGCCTTTGCTGATCGTCAGATCGGTGACGTTGCCGGAGGGTGCGCTCTTCAGTCCGATGGCGAAGCCGCCGCCGTGCTTCGGCACGCCACAGGCACCGATAACGTCGCGGTTCGTCGTCTGACGCAGGTGCTGCGTGATGGCCACGGCCTCGTTGCCATCCGAATCGAGGTTTACCCGGCCCTGCTGCTCGAGCACGGCCGCGTAGTGTTTGTCGACCTTGAATCTCAAACGGCTGAAGTCGCCCTTCATGTCGGTCTCTCGCTCTCAGGTAACGTAAAAGAATCCCGCCTGCAGCCCGGCGCGCAGATACTCGTCCAGGCTGACGCGCAGGTTACCCTCGCGCTGTGGCTGGAAAAGGTCGTGGAACACGCCCATCTCGGCACCGTCTTCGGCACCCATGCAGATCTGATCGGGGCAGCGACGGCCCAGCTGGCCGTACGCCTCGTCGCCGTAACGCAGGGAGGTGAACGTCGGAGTCAGTTGGCCGACGACCTCGTCACGGATCGTGTCTTTCTGAGCCTGGCTGAGGGTCCCGCCCTGCGCCTCCTCGGTTGCCTCGATCCGCTCGGCGATCTCGAGGTCCGGTTGGCAGCGATAGCGGCGAGGCGTCTTCGAGCCGAACGGCACGAACGAAAAGCGCACGCAGCCGATCTGCCGCCGCGCGGCCACCACCAACTCGGTGAAGATCGACTCACTGGCCTCGACGCTGCCGACGTCCGAGTCTCCGATCACCGTGCAGCGCTCCACCGTCACCGCCGCCCCCGGCGCGATCAGCGCCGGGCCGCCGTCCGCATCGATCAGGCTGTGAGCCAAATCGAGCTGAGGAATCGAGTCCGGCAGCTTGATCGGCCCGCAGATCGATCGGAGCAGGACGATCTCCAGTCCGTCGTTGTCCGCGTTGCATGCCAACCCGCCCTCGGCCGGAACGAGAGTGGTGTCAGACAACCGCAGCCGCGCCAGGTTACCTTTCAGGACCGTGAGCTTCCCCTCGAACAGGATCCCGTCCAGGATCAGGTCACCGCCTTCCAAACTGCTAGCCGGCGCTGTACCGACGACGCTGACATCTCCATCCAGGTGAGGACGGAGCCCTTCCGGCACGAACTGACCGACCACCCGTTCCAGGCCGACGCCGCTAGCCGCCGGGACCAGCGGCCAGTCCGCCGCGACGAGGGCGAGGCGGCTTCCTTCCGGGATCTCGATCTTGTGGGCGCCTGTGAGGTTGCCATCGTAGCTGCGGCTGTCCATCACGGCGATCACCCCAAACGCTTCCGGGTGCGCGGCGCTGTGCGTGTTCCAGGCATCGACGGCGGCTTGCAGCGTGTCGGTGAGCTGCGTCGGGTCCGGCGCGGCGGCCAACACGTCGGGGTCACCGGTCACTCCCATCTGCCAGGTGACCGAGCGGACGAAGGGGTCGTACCAGGCGTCCACTGACGAGCGCCGATCGTACGGTCCGCCACCGTAGTCGCCGCTGAATCCGTAGTTGTAGCTCACTCGAAGCTTCGCGGCGGTCACGGCGGCGCCCAGCCGCACGCGACCCAGGACCGGATCCACCGCCAGATCGATGGGCAGGGCAACGGGTGTACCGTCGGCTTTTTCGTAGTCGCGGGTCGCGGGAGGATTCCGCCAGTCGCTCAGGTCGCAGATCACGATCCGTTCGGCCGGCACCGGATCGTTGTTCTCCTCGAGATAGACGCTCAGCACCGGCGAGTCGCCGAAGTAAGGGCGCGAGACGCTAGCGCCGTCCACAGCCGCCTGCCGGATCGCCTCCAGCTCCGCGTCCAGGGCGCGCCGGCGCAACCGATCGGGGACGTTCACCTCTTCGGCCAGGTGAGTCACTTCGGTCTCTGTCTCCGGGAGATTGAACAGCGGCATGTCCAGCCCCAGCGGGCTGAAGGTGAAGCAGCCGTCCTTTTGCTTTCGCGCCGTTCCCTGCACCAGCGGATAACTTTGTAGCCGCCAGAGGAACAACCCGATATTCGGGATGTTGTAAAGTCCGCGCTCGTGCGGCGGCGTCGCGGCGATGCGTCGCACGTCGGCGTTGTGGGCGGCAGGCTCGAAGGGGCCGTGCACCAGATCTAGCCCATCCATGTCACGCAGATCGACGGTGTGAAGGTTGTGCCGCCTGATGTGGTTCATGTACTGAGTCGCAGAGAGCCGCTGGAAGAACTCGACGGCCCGGGCCGGCCAGCCGGTGACGTCACGGGCCAGCTGCTCCAGCATGGTGGCGGTTCCCTTGCGGCGCCGGTAGGCCAGCGTGTTGGCCACGTAGGCCCGGCGGCTGAAGGTGGCCGCGCTGACGGGGTGCAGACCGCGCACGCCCAACAGGTCGCCGATGTACGCCACGACCCACTCGTCGCACGTTTCGATGAACCAGTCGTCATAGAGCCGTGCGATGTCATCCTCGACGATCCCGATCTCGCGGGCCAGTACCGAGATCAGCGCCTCGAGCGCGCCGCCCTGCTCGTGGTCGCGCAGCCGGTGGATCGACGGCAGCAGGCGATAGATGCGGTCGGCGTCAAATCTGATCATGCCGGCATCTCCGAGAGCAAGGCCGCCGATTCGAGCGCCGAGAGGGTGAGGAGCTGCGCCTTCTCGATAAGCTTGGCGCTGCCGTTCCAGCGAGCTGTCTCCGCCCGCAGCAATACCGGGTTCAGGTCGGCCGCCGCCGGATCGCTGAACAGGGCGTCCAGGTCTACGGCGACGACGCCGTTCACCCGCTGAATTAGCGCCAGCACCTCGCTGCGCGTCACCGGTTGGCCGAAGCCGCGCGCCTCGAACGAAAAGGCGTCGCGCAGTGCGTCATGTACTGCGGCGAAAACGCGCTCGGCCTCATGATCGGCGCTGATCCGCAGCCGGGCCTCGAGCTGGAAGCTGACCGGTTCGTAGGTATCGACCTGCACCTGAACCAGCGGATCGCGATAGGTCTGCAGTGCCTTCAGCAAGTTGCTCAACACCGTTGAAGACGACCCGAGCGTCTCGCCGGCGTCGCCGGCCACGGTGAGGTGAACGACCCGGGCGTTACCATTCCACAACCACATCGCCTGCGCCTTCCCCACGCCGTTGAAGCTGCGGGCGAAGTCCTCGTAATCGAGAAGCGAGACGACTCGGTCCAGCGTCCGCACCGTGAGCGGCGCGTTGACCCGGGCCCGGTCACGGGACTCGGGATCGGCGCCCCCTTCGGCCGGGCGCGGGTTGTTGGCGGCCCGTACGCCCAGCGGCCGTGAAAGCAGCGTGGTCAGCTGCCCGGCGTCTACGTTGCCGCCGGTCCCAACCCCGACGCGGTAGCTGGCGACCACGTTCTCGGTGCCGCTCGGCAGGCGCGCGCCGGTCTTACCGTCTCCGAATTGCACGGTGACCTTTCCGTCGTCCCCGCGACGCGTCACGTAGATGCGCTCCTTGGGCCCGCGGTCGTAGAGCGACGGCACCTCGTGCCAGAGCACGTCGGCCACGCGGACCTCCAGCGTGCTGAGCCCACCGCTCGGTGTGGCGGCCTGCACGTAGGTGAGCGGCGTCCCCTTCAGCGTGAAGCTCTGGAACGGCCGCGAGGCGTCTCCGCTGCCCAGAACCTCGCGACGCGTTTCGCCGTGGGTGGCGGCGGCGACGTTGGCGTTGAGCGTGACCGTCTCGCGGGCATAGGAATCAGCGAGGGGCGCAACGAAGGCGAGTGAAGTGCGGCCGCCGCTGTGCGATACCTGCTTTATTTCCGCGACCTCCCCGGCCACCTCTCCCGAACTCACAACCTCGCCAGAGACCGCCACCGGTCGGCCGGCACGCAGGTCGGGGTGCAGCCCTTCCAGCTCGACCACCGACCCGCTGATGGGTGCGATGCCCTTCGTTATGCTGAGGGGTTGCTCCACGAGTGGGAGCTTCTCGGCCTGGGCAAAGACCACCATCCGTCGCAGCTTGCTCAGGTCGGTCGCTCCCGACGGCACCCATACCTGGCCCGTCGTCAGCCGGGTGACACGCGCACTGATCCCGTAATCGGCGCGCGTGGTGACGTCAACGCTGACGGCCTGGTCTACTATATACTCGTACCCGCTTGCCGTCGGCCGACCGATGACCACGAAGCTCCCGTCCCGAATACCATCGAATTGCCCGTCAAGACTCAAGAGCTTGTTGTTGCCCTCGTTCAACGGCCACTCGCTGTAGGTGATCTCCCCGCTCGATGGCGTCACCTGTGCTTTGAGTGGGGCGTTGTGGCCAAACGGCGCCGATTTGATGCGCAGCGCCCAGACACCGGACTCTGCCAGCGACTGTGTGGCTGGCACAATCACCGAACCAGGGTCGAGGACCACCCGGGTTCGGTTCGCGACAGGATCCGCTTCTGCGTGGAGGACACGGCGCACTCGTGTGAAGCTGCTGCCCCCTGGAGATCCAGCTACCAGCAGCCGATCTCCCGCTTTCAAGTTTACGCTCACGCCTTCGACCCAGACGTACGACATGCTCGTGGTCAGCTCGTGCGGCTTGGTACGCCGCGGGCGGATCTCGTTCCACTCCGTTCGCGGCTCTATGCTTTCCACCGTCTCGAACGTCTGCGGCTGCTCGCCCGGGCCTGGCACGCTCTGCACCTTCGTCCCCACGTCCACGGTCGCGGTAGGTGGTGCGCCGGGCGCGTCCTCCAGGGTGAAGGCGAGATAGGCGCTGGCGGCGACGCCCGGGCTCAGCTGGTAGCCGATGGCCCGGCCCAGCTCGAGCAACGACCGGCGCTCGGTCGCGGTCCGCAAGTATCCCTCGTTCGCAATGCGCTCTTGATAGAAGGTGAGCACATCGAGCATGGCGGCGCAGGCGTCGAGCAACGCCAGCGAGGCGTCATCGTCGTCCCGCGTGGTCAGGCTGGCCAGCGCCGCCTGCCGCGACAACTCGGCCTGCAGGCTGGCCTTGAAGCGAGCGTGCGTCCCCACCCGATAGGCCAGCGCCGACAAGCCGGGGGCGTTCTCGACCCGGACCGGGGTCAGTCGTTCCAGCCCCTCGCAGCAGCCGCAGGCGTCCAGCCGCGTCTCCGTCGTGCCGCCGCTCACAGGCCACCCTCCATAACAAGCTCGAGCTTGCCGTTCTCTGGGAAGTTGGGGTCGTTGTCGAGGCGCACGATCTCGTCGGCGCCAACTTTCAACACGCCGGTATCCAGCTCCTGGTTGGGCGCGGCGCCCCAACGTTGGAAGGTCGTCACCTCAGCGAACGCGACCCCGTCCACGTCCATCGCGGTCTCGTACAGCTGGCTCAAGTAGACCGGCTGGCCGAAGGTGAAGTTGTCGGGGTGAAAGAAGCCGCGGCGACCCCGGCCCAGGTCGTGGCGGCTGAAGACTTCGAGCAATCGGCGCTTGACCTCTGCCGCGAAATAATCCGTCTTCACGCAAACCTCGATCACGATGTCCAGCGGTACGAACCTCGGCCGCCGCGTCTGTAGATCGACTCCTGCCATCCGGAAGCGTTCCAGGTAGGCGCGAAGCTCGTCGCGGAAGGCGGGCTCCGCCGGATCGCCGCCGATCCGATCCGCGGTCACGAACGCGGTATGCCAACTCCCGGTCCAGCGGAAGGCGGCGACGGCCTTCTGCACATCGGCCCGCCGCTCTGTGACCTCGGCGTAGTCGGCCTTTGTGACGGCCCGCTCCTGCACGCGGAACGCCTGCGGGGCATACTCGCGAACCTGTTGCATCGATTCCGGATCGGCGCCGCCCCGGGCGGGCAGCAGGTTGCGTACGTCGGAGATGCCTGCGGCGGTCAAGACGATGTGCTTGATGGCGCCGGCGCCCACGTTTCCCGAACGACCGTTCCCGATTCGGTAGAATGCTTGCAGGCGCGATCCCGGCGTGGGTCGGCGACCGTGGATCCCGTCACCGAAGCGCAGCGTCGCCCGCCCTTCGTCATCCACCTCCACCACGAACTCGCGGGCGAAGCGGCCGCTGCCCAGCAGGTCTTTTTGAGGCAGCCATGTCCGGTCCGTGTCGTTGTCCTCGATCAGCCGAATCGCCGGTAGCGCGCGAGCGTTCGACCAGTTCATCGCCGAGCGGGCCGGCCCCTCGGGGTCAACGAGCATGAAGTCTCCGCGCCTTCGCACGCGCCCCTGCTGTGTCACAGGTCCGTGCTCGAGGACGGGCCGGAAGGCGCCCTCGAGCGGCACGCTCAACGACTCCTCGACGCTCAGCCCGTGATCGACCAGCACCACGTTGCCGCGGGCGACGCTCACGTCTTCCAACAACCGCTCGCCCTGTTCCTCGCCGGCTCGCGCCGAGATGCAGAGTGGGAAGGTGAGGGCGTCGTCGGTCGACCATTCGATCTCGGTCAACGGCACGGGAGCGCTCGTTGGCGGATCATCGAACTGGCCGCCCACCGGGTCCTGGGCCGCTGCGACTCGCGTGAGCCGCACCGCCTGGCGGTGACTCGGGTCGGCGTCGCCCGCAGCTCCCGTCGTCGGGCTCTTGATCTCCTCGAAGACGAGCAAATCACCCGCACGCAGGTTGGGGTAGTCTTCCCGCAGCGTGGCCCGTGTCGCCCCACGCGGCAGGCAGCACTCGCTGTCGCCCCAGGTGTAGAAGCGCAGCTCGTTATGGTCCGAGTCGAGCCGCACCTCGTGCAACGTCTCGAACGGCTCCGCACCACTCTGGACCGCTTTCGCCAACTGCTCGGGCGTCAGGTCGATTCCGCCGGTCGGCGCGTCGTAGCCGGCGAGCAGCGGCTGGCCGGCCGGGACGGAAAGGCCATCGGCCGGGCTCGCCGGCTGCACCCCCAGCCGCACCCAGGCTCGGGCGTTGCTGCCGTCGTGCATGCGGTAGTCGAGCAGGCGCGCGTGACGACGCACCGAGGTCCGGCGACGTGCGGTACCGAGGTACGCCTCGGTGGCCGCGGCATCCTGGTAGTAGCTGAGGCGGTCCCCCACGTAGGCCAGCAGCTCAACCAGCGTGACCATCTGGTCGGCGGGGTTGCGCTCACGCCAGTCCGGCATGAGCACGCTCAGGCGGTCGAGCAGCAGGCGGCGGAAGCTGGCGTAGTCCTTGGCCAGGTAATCGAGGGCCGGCTCGTCGAGCTGGGGCGGCGGGCAGACGTCCTGGGCGCGGCAATCGAACTCGGAGGGGCACTCGACCTTGAACGAGAAGTCCACCGCAGAGAGCTGGCGATCGAAGTTCGGCGGCGGCGACGCGTCGGTGGGCGAAGCGACCAAACGCAGCGTGTAGGTCGAGAAGTCACCGAACGACTTCGTCCGGACCACCAGCACCCGGTCGGCTTGCGGCAGACCGGTGAAGTACGTCTTCTCGGCCGCGGTGATCAGCGCGTTGGGGATGGCCGTGGCCGCGAAGGCCCAGTCGACGATGACCGGGGTGCGGCGTACTCCGCCCTCGATCCGCACGTTCGCGACGCTCAGGGTGGTGACCGAGCGCAGGCAGCGCACGAGCAACGTGAGCTGCGGCGGACTCCCGGCCGGGGCGTCGGCGTCGAGCACCTCCAGGTAGTCGATCGCGTTGAGCGTGGACTCGTCCCGGACGACCTGCAGCCGGCGGCGGTTCTCGCAAAGATATTGAGTCGGCATCTCAGACCCCTCGCGAGAAATCGGCGACGCGCCGCTGCTGGCTGCGCCGGATCGTATAGACGATTCGAACGGACAGCGTCGAGTCCAGATTCTGCACTTCCACCTCATCCACCTGGATCAAGTCGCCCAACCAGCGCTGCAATGAGCCCTGGACCAGGAACTGAGTGGCCGACGCCAGCTCGTCGCTGTTGGGGGCAAACACGAGCTGCAATAAGCCGCTGCCGAAGTCCGGTCGGTTGACGCGCTCGCCCGGCGCGGTGAACAGCACCTGCTCGATCATGTCGCGGATATGTTCCTCCTCGCCGGTGCCAGCGGTGCGGCCGGAACGGTCGTGATGGAGTGGGAAGTCGACGTTCATCATCGCCTCAGGTTCCGAGGACGCGCGGCTGGGCGGACAGGACCAGCAGCGGACTCGCGGTGGGCGCGCAGATCGCCTGGCTGGTCAGCAACAGAACCGGCTGAGCGTTGGCGAATACGCGAAATGCCCCGACCACCCAGCTCGCGGTGACGTCCGGGCCGCCGGCATTAGGAGGCAGGGTGCAGCCCGCCACGACGTAGGGCGACGCCTGGGTGACGATCGGTTGCCCGCTGACCAGCACGCGCGGGTTGACGACGGTGGGCGTGGCCTGGCCGGCGTGCGGGCAGGTGATGACGGCGCCGACGTGCAGCAGGGGTGCGGGCATTGCGAACCGTCCTCTCCGGGCCTCAGGTGATGGTGAGGGCGCCGGCGTTGATGTCCACCGTCGGCCCGGCCAGCGTGATCGTGGCGATGCCGTTGCTGATCGTGATCCCCGCCTGCGTCACCGCGATGCGCGGGCTGGTGGGGCTCGCGGCTGGCCCCGCGCTCAGGATGACGCCCGCGCCCGCCGCGCCGAACAGCGTGATCTGGTTCTGTCCGATGGTCTGCAGCACGATGTTGGGTGTGACGGGAGCCGCGGCCAGCGCCATCGTGGGAATGTCCACCGGCGATCCCCACCAGCCGCCGACCCAGATGGGGTAGTCGGGGTCGCCCTGCTCGAACTCGATCCAGACGCCGGAGCCGGCGGCCGGCACGGTGAAGATCCCCGACTGCAGACCGCTGATCGGCACACACGGCATCGCCCAACTCGACAGCGCCACGTTGGACACGTCCGGCACCATCACCTGAACGCGCCCCTTCTGCATCGGGTCGACGTTGTTAGTCACAGTGCCGCGATACTTGCCGTAGTACCTCTGAACNNNNTCCTGCTTGTACTCGCCGCGGCTGATGCGGTGCGTCACGCTCTTCACGAAGTAGAGGCCATCGAAGGCCGATCCCGCTCCGCGCACACCCACCAGTCGGCGCGCCTTCAGCACCCGCCCGTAACGCAGCACGTCCAGACTGCCCGTCCCGGTGACGGCATCCGACGAGCCCGCCTCCGCCAGGCCGAAGAGCGCCGCCTGGATCGGATTGCGCTTCGCGATGTCCTTTATCGGTTCGATGTTCTTGCGCAGCGGTGGAATCAGCCCCAGCGGCGGCTTCAGCAGCGAGACATCCGGCACCGGGATCGGGATCGGGATCTTCGTCAGTTCGTTGTGGATCCAGAGAATCGGTTGGACGCCCGACTCGTTGTCGAAGCTGAACGAGAGCGATTCCACGTTGGTGTGGGCGTCCATGTCCACGTTGAGCGCTGGCTGCGGCACACCGATCCGTACCTCCGGACCCCAATAGGCGAGGCTGGTGCCGGGCACCGGGCCGGGCTCGAGATAGAAGCTGTACCCCACCTCTTCGGCCAGACCGGTGATGTAGGCCAGGTCCTTCCCCTGATGCAGCGGGATACGCTCCGTTGGAATCGGCACATCGGTGAGGATCGTGGGGATGACCAGCGGGATGACGCCGAGAAAAGCGTACTTGACCAGAACGAGGGCGACGCGTGCCTCCGGCGGCATCGCCGGGTAAGGGATGCCGCTGAAGTCGATGTAACCCATCACCGCCGTCAGATCTTTACCACGCACCACCAGCGTGGACTGCGTCGGATCGCTCCCGGGCAGTACCTCATGCCTTGTGATCACCCCATCGATCAATACCTCGGGCGTGCCGTTGATCGTGGCGACCAGCACGGTACGCAGGATCGGCGGCAGCGTCCCGCCCGACAGCAGAAAGACGGTGTGGAGAGGCGAGCGCGGACTCAACCGGAAGCGCAGGTCGAAGCCGCTCGCCGTCTCGCCGGCGGTCGTGAAGACCTCGACGCTCTCCAGCGCGTCCAGGATCTCTCTCGACACGGGGACCGGCACGGCCGGCCCGATCATCAGCGTGAGTTGGATGCCCTTAAGCACTCGGCGCCCCCGGTATCCCCTCGGGCAGTGTGATCCGCAGCCGCCGGCCAACCTGTTCCGTCAGCTCTTCCGGGTGCATGGCGTTGTTGGCGTCGCAGAGGCGCCAGAACAGCTCCGGGTCACCCAGGTACTCGGCCGCGAGGTTGTCCAGGCGATCGCCGTCGATCACGCTGTGCTCGCCCACGGCCTGAAAGCGGTCGGCCGGAGGCACGAAGCGACGGCGCAGGTAGACGACGCGGGCGTCCGCCGAGCCTTCGAGCGTCGCGACCTCCGCGCCGTGGTAGCGGCTGTTAGGCGGAAAGCGGCTCGCCTGAGCGCCGATTTGCAGCAGGGTCTGCAACGGGTCGGTCATGGGATACCCCCGAGGCCGAGGGCGCCGAGCACACCACTCCGGTGCAAGGCGGCGAAGGCCTCCTTCTGCTGTTGATAGGCGATGAACAGGCTGCCACCCTTGTGCTCGAACCCCAGGTCGTCGACGCTGAGCACGCGCAGACCGAGGCTCACCTTGGCGCGGATTGGATTGAGCGCGGGGTCGAACGCCTCCTCGGTGACGCTGAACTCGGTCAGCCGCACCGGCAGGATGCGTTGCTTGCCCCAGATAAAGAGGGTGAGCGGCGCTTGCATGGGAGCGATCTCCAGCGTCCCGGTACCGGCGAGGGCGTTGTTGGCCAGCAACTGGTCACTGCTCGGATAGACGATCGTCTCGAGCGCGGCGAGCTGTGGCTGGATGCCGACTTCGGTGGCGGGAGCCTCGCCCAACTCGAGCTGGTCGGTGGCGTCGATCTCGGCTTCGAGGCTGATCGTTTCCACCGGCGGACCCGTGAGCCGCATCGCCTGCGAGCGGTCGCCGCCCTCGCCGATGCCCTTCACCTGCAGCGTCCTGCTAAGCGTCTCCGGGTTGTACTGCAG
>JABAOD010005847.1_pt4 | contig 24973 bp, 23 predicted proteins | sample 7062151 | NCBI WGS metagenome assembly JABAOD01 (sample SAMN14538626, study PRJNA623070) | marine sediment metagenome | biome: marine biome [ENVO:00000428]; feature: marine pelagic biome [ENVO:01000023]; material: deep marine sediment [ENVO:00002113] | place: India: Gulf of Khambhat ... | reverse complement strand
GATGGAGACGCCGATCGGCGACGACGAGGACTCGCACCTCGGCGATTTCATCGAGGACGCGAACACGACCGCGCCGCCGGACGCTGCCACCTCTGCCGGACTGAAATACGCGACCAGCGACATCCTTTCCACTCTGACGCCGCGCGAGGCCAAGGTGCTGCGCATGCGCTTCGGCATCGACATGAACACCGACCACACGCTCGAGGAAGTCGGCAAGCAGTTCGACGTCACGCGCGAGCGCATTCGCCAGATCGAGGCCAAGGCCCTGCGCAAGCTGCGCCACCCGGCGCGTTCCGATCACCTGCGAAGCTTCATAGAAGGGTCGTAGAGCCTATTTGGCCGAAGGGCCTGTAGCTCAGCTGGTTAGAGCGGCGGACTCATAATCCGTTGGTCGCAGGTTCGAGTCCTGCCGGGCCCACCAAAAGATTGAAGGACTTACGTCTCTCGGCGCAGGTCCTTTTTCTTTGTTGCTACCGTTTTGCTACCAGCTTGCTAACACCGACCGGTACCAGGTGGGACTGGGGCAGGAAGCCGTGCGTACCGGAGACAACCTACTTACACCAGCGGGGACGTAGCGGCACGACGTACGTAGGTTGCAGGTTCGCTTTCTATGTTCCGCTGTCCTGCTGCGCTCGACAATTTCGCTGGGAGCGAAATTGGACCGCGCCGGCGAAGGCGCGCATCAAAGTCCACGGCTTGCCGATGCCACCAGCGGCTGGGACCTCTGCCAGCTGTCAACGGTATACTTATGTTCATCGATGGCGATCGCCGGACTCATACGGACCAAGCGCCGTGGCCACTGCTGAACACGCGTCTGCCACTTCCGACAAGACTCCCGTCGTGCTTTTTCTGTCCGGTCGCCGTCGAGGCCAGATGGAAAAGCTCGAACAGGATACGCTCCGTGTCGTTACAGCATCTGATTCGTATGTGCGTTTTCTGGCTCCTGAACACGAAGACGCGCACGAATATCATGCGACGCTGCATCGCGCCGGCACGACATACGAGCTCGAAGTCGCGCCCGGGCATGAGGTCTGGGTCAATGGCGAGCGGGCAGACGAGAGTCACCTATTGCAGTCGGGCGATTTGCTGGAGATCGGCCATGCCGGACCTGTGTTGCGTTATCGCCTGTATCCCCCAGGGGTGACGCCGAGGAAGTCGGTCGCCGATGCCCTGGCCGACTCTTTTAACGGCGCCCGCGCCGACGGCCGCACGCGCTGGGCCAAGAGCGCCCGCTTCGTGGCCAACATCGCCCGGGACCTGGCGACGCAGACGTCTTTGTGGTTCCGCATCTGGGTGCTCGTACTTCTCACGGCGCTCGTCGTTAGCGTTGTACTGCTCGTTGCTCAAGGCTTGCGTCTGCAAAAGCGCGTGGCGCTAGAAGGGGTGCGCATAGAGAGCATTGCCGAGGTGCTTGAGAAGACCGGCACCGAGATGATGACGCGCGAGGAGTTGTTGGCCTTGCAGCAAGAAACAGAGGGGCGACTGGCGGCCGCGATCGAACGCCTGGAGGCGTTGGAGGCACGCGCGGAAGTGCTGGCCCGCGTGATCGCCGCCGCGAGCCCCTCGGTCGCCTTTATTCAGGGTAGCTTTGGATTCGTCGAGCCGCAGACAGGCAGACCCTTGCGTTATGTCAGATCGCCTGAGGGGCTGATGCTGTTTACGCTCGAGGGCGACAGCAAGGTCGTGGAGCTCACCTTTACGGGGACCGGCTTTGTCGTATCCGAAGACGGTCTGCTGATGACTAACCGGCACGTCGCCGAACCCTGGTCCGAGGGTGAGCATGCCAAGATGGCGGCGCACTATGGTTTGAAACCTGTTATCCAACGCCTGTTGGCGTTTCTCCCGGGCGTGCGGCAACCACTTGCGCTCGAGCTGGTGCGTATCGCCGAGGAGGTGGATCTGGCGCTGCTAAAGACTCGCCAGCCGATCGCAAGTGTTCCGGCGCTCAAACTCGATCCGCAGCCGCCTCGCCCCGGGGAAGAGATTGTCGTTCTTGGATACCCATTGGGCATGCAAGCACTGGTTGTGCGAGCCAGTCCCGCATTCCTGGAGAAGATCACTCCTGAGGGCGACGCCGATTTCTGGGCGGTCGCGCGCCGTCTCTCGGACGCCGGCTACATCAAACCGCTTGCGAGCCGCGGGATCGTCAGCCAGGTCTCGGAGGATGTCATCGTCTATGATGCCGAGACCGCGATAGGCGGCAGCGGCGGCCCCGTGCTCGACCTAAGTGGCCGCGTGGTTGCTGTCAATGAGGCCGTAATTGCGGAATTCGGGGGATCCAACATGGGTGTGCCGGCACGCCAGGCACAAAGGCTCCTCGCAGTGCCACGAGCCGCTGCCGCCGCCAAATAGCCTCGCTAGCAGGCGCAGGCGATAGCCGCAGCCCGACCGCAAGCGGCTCGGCAACTCTTGGCGAACAGGGTGCCGCTTACTCGGTTTCCTTAATTTCGGTCCGATTGCTCTGCGGCGGCCAACCGCAGGCGACACCTGCCGCTGAGACGGCTCCCAACAGCGCGAGATAATCCAGAGCCTCTTCGCGGGTCTCAAACGGCCCTTCGGGACTGACGGACGTTTCGATGTACCAGCCGTCTCCTTCTACGTGGTACACGCGTTCACTGCTACTGCTACGCATACTCTCCACCTAGTGATGTCGTTCTTACGATCAGGCAGCAGGCCTCATGGTGGCAAGGCAGCTGCATACCGAGTGAGTGTTTCAGACTATGTAGTGGTATGCAACACGCAGGGCCGCAAAGGCAGCACTGGCCGCCGATGTTGCAGTGCAAATATTTGCTCAAAACGGTGCTCGGGTGGCAAGGGCGTGGCACGGCCACATTCTTCTATTGCGGCAGACTTCGCTTGCTGTTGAGCCACTTGATGAGAGGTTGCCACTGCTCTGTGTCGTAAGCGACCTGTGATGGTGCGAGCTCAAACAGCCCCAGTCCGCGTTCAGCTGCGTGTATGTAGTTCTGTGTATCGCGCAGTGTTGTGAGAAACGGGACCTTCAAGTGATCGAGAAACTCGTAGAGGCTATCGTAAGCGAGGGTGTTTTCCCGCACCCGATTTGCAATGACTCCTAGCCGAGCCTTCGACATCGGCATACCGCTGCCAAAGAGCCTTTTCAGGATGGCACCTAGGGGTGTGTCCAGGATATTGCGCGTAGAGGTCTTTCCGACCTGCTGTATCTCTTGGATAAAACTAGTGGCGGCACGGATGTCGAGCGGTGACGGCAGCACGGGCATAACAATCGTCTGCGTGTAGCGCATCAGGGCTATCAGTCTCTTGCCGTGGCGGCCGGATGGCGCATCCATAATGACGTAATCGGTGGTTCGCGATACCCGCAGTGGCTCGTCCCATGCGGCGACACCCTGGATCGGCGGTCGATCCTCGGGCCGTGCCTTGAGCCAGTTGAGGCTTGAGGCCTGCGGATCAAAGTCGGCCAGAACGACTGATTTGCTTTGCGCGGCATAGTAGGACGCCAGATTGGTCGCCAGCGTGGTCTTGCCGGAGCCGCCCTTCGCATTGAGGACCATGATCGTACGCATCGTTACTTCCTGCCTTTGATCGAAGCGCTGATTATATCTTTCAGTGCGTAAACTTTTGCATCCGGTTGAGCCAATACACGGCAAGCCCTAATCGCGCGGCAGGGGATGAGTCGTGATCACGTACTCTGCCACCGGCTCACCGCCGATCAGGTGTTCCTGGATGATGCGCTCGAGTACCTTCGGCGTGCAGCTGCGGTACCACACACCGTCCGGATAGACCACGGCAATGGGTCCCTGCTGGCAGATCCGGAGGCAATTGGCTTTAGTGCGGTAGATTGTCCCGCTTTGCGCCAGGCCGAGCTCGTTCAGACGGCGTTTGAGATAGTCCCACGACTCAAGGCTTAGCTTCTTGGGGGAGCACTTCGGCTCTGTTTGATCGGCACACAGAAATATGTGGCGCTGCACCTGGTTGATCTTCAGCTCTTCGATCTTGCTTGCTAACAGTGCGGCGCGGTCGGGTCTATTACTCTGGGTCACCGTTTTTTCGCCTAGCGCTCGAAGCGTCGTAGTATCCTGAAAGCGTAGCCGTAAAGTCCAGTGTGTGACAATGGTAGGCGGTCTGTATATGCTTTTGTCTTCGCGTGTAGACCTGCATCTGTAAGGATTCGAACGATGAACGATGACGTTGCGGTTGTCCCGGGCGGGGTGACCGACGGTGGCCTGCAGTGTGAGCCGATTCAATCTCCGATTACGCCCCGCGAGCTCGGCCATGCCACGCTGACACCCAGCGGTGAATTTGAAGCAGGCTCGTTTCAGTCTTTCACGCTCATATACACCGCCGGCAAGTATGGCATCGATGACTCGGGATCGCTGCGCGTGTGTTTCCGCTTCGCCTCCGATCAAAGCCGTCCCCAGTTCGAAGATCCCAGCCGGGTGGGGTACACGACCATCACGGCGTCGAACAACGCCGTCCTTCAGTACCACTACGACCCCAAGGGAAACGTGCGCCCGTGGGATCGCACGCTTTATATAAAGGTCGTTAAAGGGTTTCTGCGCGAAGGCGACACCGTCACCATTCGCTTCGGCGATACGTCAGCCGGCTCCCCCGGTATGCGCCTGCAAACCTTCTGCGAAGACACGTTCGAATTCCGCGTGTTAGTCGACCCGATTGCAACCTTTAACTATCAGTCGCTGCCGGCACAGCCCGTCATCAGGATCGTATCGGGACCGCCGGAGCGCTGGGTGGCGATCTTGCCGACGTCACGCCGCGTCGGGCAGCCCTTCGCGCTCAAACTCAAGGCTGAGGACCGCTGGGGCAACCCTTCGGATAAGGCCGAGGCGAGGGTGCAACTTAAGCCGAGCCACCCCGTACAAGGCTTACCGGGAACGCTCGCCTTGAGGGCGGGCGAGTTTGCTAAGGAAATCGACGGTCTGATCGTGAGTGAAGCTGCCGATATTAGGATTGCGGTATGCAGTGAAAATGGCAATCTGCTTGCCGAGAGCAACCCACTGCGGATCGTCAATGATACGACGCTGTTGCCGTTTTGGGCCGACCTACACGGGCAGTCGGAGGAAACCATCGGTACCAACAGCGCGCGGCAATACTTCGAGTTTGCACGCGACAAGGCCTTTATCGATGCGACGGGACATCAGGGCAACGATTTTCAGATTACCAATGCTTTTTGGTCGGAGCTCGATCGCCTCAGCGCCGAGTTCAATGAGGCTGGACGTTTCATCACGCTTCCCGGATACGAGTGGTCGGGTAACACCGGGCTCGGCGGTGATCGCAACGTCTACTTTACACGCGAAGGCCGACAGATCCGGCGTTCCTCGCATGCGTTGGTGCCCGATCGTAGCGACATACACACCGATGCCAACACTGCGGGGCGATTGTTTCAGCTCTTTGCAGAGAAGAAGGAGGATGTGGTGTGTTTCGCCCACTGCGGCGGACGCTATGCGGACATAAGGCTCGCGCACGACGGACGCTACGAGTGCTCGATGGAAGTGCACTCATCTTGGGGCACCTTCGAATGGCTGGTGCACGACGCATTCGAAATGGGCTACCGCGCGGGCATCGTCGCCAACTCCGACGGTCACAAGGGTCGCCCCGGAGCGAGTTATCCGGGGGCGTCGTTATTCGGCGCGGTCGGTGGTCTGACCTGTCTGCTCATGCCCGAGCTCACGCGTGAGGCGTTAATCGAGTGTCTGCGCCGGCGCCGGCATTACGCCACCACCGGTGGGCGCATGGTTATCGATGTCGTTGGCGCGTTTGCGCAGGGCGGGACGCTTTATCACGATGATCCTGCGCTCGGACCGGCTGAGGGAACACCTGCGACGGCGGCCATGATGGGGGACATCGTCCATCTAGCGAAAGGCGATGTCACGCTCACGATCGATATCGTGGCCAGTTCGCCGATTGAGCGCCTGGACGTCTTCAACGGGCTTGAGCGATTGGAAACCGTGCGGCCTTACGAGCGACATGAGCTCGGCAACCGTATTCGAGTCGTTTGGGAGGGCGCAGAGTATCGGGGACGGTTTCGCCAGGTGATCTGGGACGGCGAGGCCACGGTCGTCGATAATCGCATCATCGACGCGCGGCCCATCAATTTCTTTAATCGTGATAAGACACTAGAACGAGTCGGTGACAACAAGCTTGTATGGCGTGCGCTCACGACCGGCAACATCGGCGGCTTCGATATGTGGGTAGACGATCCCTATGGCGGCACACTCAAGCTCGAAACGCCGCTGGTCAAATGCGGCGTGCCGTTAGAGGAGATCGGCTACGAAGACGAGATCGTCGATAGTTCCGGTGTCTTGCCGCGCATTGTGCGCATATTTCGCTTGCCGGCGGATAATCCGCACCGTACCTTGCACATCGAACGCACCATTAGCATTGCCGATGGCCGTGACAATCCGCTCTTCATCAAGCTCACGCAGGAAGACGGCCACATCGCCTGGACCAGCCCGATCTATTTTTTCCGTTGAGCGCCGTTTTTCTGCTGCTGCAGCGCAATATCCGCGCTGGATGGCGTGCTTTTTGCTCGTCTTAAGGCTAAATAAATATTGAAAGGGGTAGCCAAGATGGCTACTACGGCTGAGCAGGCGAGCCGCATCGCCGCGCCCGTGGCAAGGAGGCCACGCAAGATGCAGTGGTTTCAACTCGGCGCACTCCTGCGCCCCCTGGCGCTTCGTGGGCTTGGGGCGACGGGTCGATGGCGCTCGCACAAGAGCGCCGGCAAGAAAGCGTTCCAGGCCGGCGACTATGCTAAAGCCGAGAAGCATTTTTCGGCTGCCTTGAAGCACATCGATACACTGGGCAGCGGTAACACGCGCGCCGCCGCCACACTCAACAACCTCGCCCTGGTGTACAAGAAGCAGGGGAAATACGGCAAGGCCGAGATCTGCTTCCGGCGCGCATTGCGTATCTACGAAAGCGTGATGCCCGAGCATGCGCATGTGGCAAGCGTGCTGACCAATCTGGCAGGGCTCTATCACGCGCTGGGCAAGCCTGCGGACGCTACGCCCCTCATCAAGCGCGCCAAAGCCATCATCGATGCCGGTGTCGGCTAGACGGCCGGTGCGGCCGTGAGCCCCCAGCTAAGTGCACCGCGCCCACAGATCGTGCTCGCCGGCACTCTCTATGACCGCATCGGCAAAGTCTCCTGGTTTGAGATCCGCGGGCGCGTCGATAAATACCTTGCCGTCGATCTCGGGCGCATCGGCGCCGCTGCGGGCGATCGCGCCGTTCTCGTTGACCTCATCGACTAACACTGTGAGGCGCCCACCGATCTTGCCGCGCAAGATCTCGGCGCTGATGCGCGACTGCGTTTCCATAAAGCGTGCGTAGCGTTCCTCTTTGATGTCTTCCGGGACGTGCGTCGGCAAAGCATTCGCCGCCGCCCCTTCAACCGGTGAATAACGAAAGCAGCCGGCACGATCGATACGCGCTTCCTCGAGGAACTCGAGCAACTGCACGAAGTCGTCTTCGCTTTCACCGGGAAAGCCGACAATGAAAGTGCTGCGCACCGTGATATCCGGGCAGATGGCGCGCCAGGCGCGAATACGCTTGATGTTGTCAGCGACCGCGGCGGGTCGGCGCATGAGCTTGAGGATGCGCGGGCTTGCATGTTGAAAGGGGACGTCGAGATAGGGCAAGAGCCGGCCAGCTGCCATGAGCCCGACCAGCTCATCCACATGCGGGTAGGGGTAGACATAGTGCAGCCGCACCCACACACCGAGCTCGCCGAGCGACCGTGCCAGATCGGTGATGGCAGTACGCCGGTGGCGTTTGTGCGGATTAGTGTTTGCACGGCGCTGGTCAACCCCGTAGGCGCTGGTATCTTGCGAGATGACCAGCAATTCCTTGACGCCAGCAGTGACTAAGCGCTGTGCCTCTGCGACGATTTCATTGCTGGGGCGACTGACCAGACGGCCGCGCATCGAGGGGATGATGCAAAAGCTGCACCGGTGATTGCAGCCCTCAGAGATCTTCAGGTAGGCGTAGTGCCGCGGGGTCAGCTTGATCCCCTGGGGCGGCACCAGGTCGAGCCATGGGTCGTGCTTCGGGGGCAAGTGTGCGTGCACGGCCGCCATGATGGCTTCGTATTGCCCCGGCCCGGTGACCGCCAATACCTGCGGGTGTCGTTGCCGGATTTGGTCGGCCTTGACGCCAAGACAGCCCGTCACGATCACCTTGCCGTTGCGCTCGATCGCTTCACCGATGGCAGCGAGCGATTCGGCGACCGCTTCGTTGATGAAGCCGCAGGTGTTGACCACAACGAGCTCCGCGTCCTCGTAGGACGGGACGATCCGATAGCCTTCGATCCGCAGCTGGGTCAGGATGCGTTCCGAGTCGACCAGCGCTTTCGCGCAGCCGAGGCTGACGAAGCCAATGCGCGGCGCCTCGCGGAGATGGGATGCCGGTGTCGCCATGGGTGGCTAATTCTAAGAGATTGCTGCGCTGGAGGGCAGGCGCGAGACCCTGGCGCCGGACGTGACGGCGCCACGCGGTAGTGTAAAGATCAGGTCTGACCCAGCGAGCACGGAGGTGCCCATGCCCACCCACGTTAAGGGCCCGACCCTTGTCGAGGCGGCTGGTAACAAGCCGAAAATAATCGAGGAATTCATCGGCCGCTTGAACTCCAAGACGGAGGCGGTCAGTGTCGCGCGGATGAAAAGCCCCAGCGGCTGGATCGAACCTGGGCAACGGCCGGCGTTTGACGAGTACACGCTCGTGATCCGCGGCGCCCTGCGGGTGCGAACCGAAGAGGGCGAGCTAGCGGTCGCCGCCGGTCAAGCGGTAATTGCCCGTCGCGGCGAGTGGGTGCAGTACAGTACACCCGGGCCGGAAGGCGCCGAGTACATCGCTATCTGTATGCCGGCCTTTTCGCTGGCATTGGTGCATCGCGATGCCTAGTCACAACAGGGCGAGGGGCGCCCTCGTAGCGTTGATCGTGGCCGGCGCCATGGGCGGGGGCGCTTGGCCGGGCGCGCATGCGCTCAGCGGCGACGATCTCACCCGCGTTTGCACCGACAAGGACGCGACCCGCGAGGCGCTTTGCGTGGGCTATGTGTCGGGTGTGTCGGAGACCCTAACCAGCGTGCTGCAGACTTCGGGTATCTGCGCCCCCGACAGCGTCAGCCTCGGCAAGCTGATCACAGTGGTCGTGGATTACATCGACGCGCATCCGGAAAAGCGACATAGCTCGGCCGTGCCGTTGGTGTGGTCGGCGCTGGTCGACGCCTGGCCCTGTCCCGGCATGAAGACCCCGTCGCGCTGAGGCCATCCCGACCACACGCGAGATGACCCATGCCGGCATACACGCATGCAGGCGGCATCGTGATCAAAGCCCATGACGGCGAGATGCGCTTTCTCATTGTGTCGGCCAAGCAAAACCCGCAACACTGGGTCTTCCCGAAAGGCCGCATTGCCCCAGAGGAATCCGCGCAAGAGGCGGCGCAGCGCGAAGTGCTGGAAGAAGCTGGCGTTGAAGCAGATGTCCTCGAGCCCATCGGGACCAGCGCCTACGGTGCCGGTGACGAGACCGTCAGCGTGCGGTTCTTCTTGATGCGCTCCGTCGTCGAGGGCGCGTCTCCTGAAGGACGCCAGAAACGGTGGTGCAGCTATGCAGAAGCGCTTCGGGTCTTGAGCTTTGATAACGCACGCGATCTGTTGTCCCGCGCGCAGGCGGCCGGGAAGAGATGGCTTGGACCGGGTCGGGTTCCTTAGCCGTGCTCGAAGTGAGTGCCGCTGCGATCCTTGGGATCGGGATCGAGATCGAGATAACGCTTGCGCAGCGTGTCCCACATGGCGAGACGCGACCAATCCGGCTGCGGCAGCGGCTTCATGTCGTCGGAAAGAAACGGGCTCGGCAAGAACACGGTCAGTTGTTGTTCGCCTTTACCGTTGAACAGCCGCAATCCCCAGCTGTTGGCGCTGCCATCGGCCTTGAGCTGGCGGTAAAGCTCGGCGCGCGCTGTGCGCCGGTGTGCCGCCAGATCAGGCGGCGTGGGATGCGTGCGACTCCCGGTCGTCGGGCCGATGCAGAGGTGAAAGTGCCAGGCCCCGAAGTCGACGGTGATATAGCCATCATAGAGCGTGATCTTTCGCGGTGCACCCGGCGCACGGATTTCCCAGGCCGCACCCTGGATCAGTAGACCAAACTGAATCATCGGCCAGTAATTTTCGAAGATATCGCGCAACAGCGCGAACAGCGTCTCTTCCGAGGTATCGAGCGCAAATACTTCGAGCGTCCCCATGCCCGGTTCAACCACCGTTTTCACGACCGCCGTCATCACAGTGAAGTGTATCGGTGCCTGCCGGCCGTGGCCATGCCGGACAAGACGGGGTCGTTCGGGTTAAATTCGGCCTATGCAGAGTTTCGATAAGAGCGAGAGCTTGTTTCCGGTTAAGCGGAAATACCTTTATCTGGGCCACTGTGCGGTCGGGCCGATGTATGCGCCGGCCGCCGAAGCCGCCAAACGCTTTATCGATAGCCATTGTCAGGCCGGTCGGGGTCTGTTTGCCGATTATGCTGACGCGCTCACGTCGTTTCGCGAAAAGGCGGCGCGATGGCTCCGCACGTCGGCCGATAATATCGCTTACGTCAGCAACACTTCAGAGGGCATGAACCTGATCGCTAATGGCTATCCCTTCGAGGCAGGCGATCAGATCATCAGCTACGTTCACGAGTTTCCGGCAAATCACTATCCCTGGGCGCTGCAGCAGCGACGCGGTGTGGAGCTGGTGCTGCTGTCGGATGTGGATCCAATCGGTGGGTTGCCGGCACAGAGCCCGCGTGGCTGGTCGATGGCAGAGCTCGAGCAAAAGGTCAACGATAGAACACGTATCGTAGCCATCAGTCACTCACAGTTTGCGAGCGGCTTTGCGGCCGACCTCGAGTCGCTCGGTGCCTTCTGTGCGGAGCGTAACATCGACCTGGTAGTCGACGCCGCCCAGAGTCTTGGCGTGTTGCCGCTCTATCCGCAGACGTACGGAATCGCCGCCATGGCCGCATCGACGTGGAAGTGGTTGCTGGGACCGCGCGGCGGCGGTCTGATGTACACGAGCCCCGCCTTCCGGGCCAAGCTGACGCCGACGATGGCCGGCGCCGGTCTGATGAAACACCGATACGAGTACCTTAACCATAGCTGGGATCCGGTCGAGGATGCGCGACGTTTCGAGTACAGCACGCTTCCGTGGGAGCACTTGCTGGCGATCGACAAAGTGCTGGAGGATATTTTCCTCAAGTACCCGATCGAGGCGATTCGCGACGAGGTCATGAGGTTGCAGGACTTTCTGTCGGCGCGGCTCGATGGGGAACGGTTCGCACCGCTGCTGTTCCCGCACCCGCACCGCTCCGGCATCCTCGCCGTGCGTGCGCAGATGGACCTGCCGGCGTTGGTCGAGATGGCGGAGCAGCAGGGTCTTATCGTTACAGCTCCGGGTGGTTATCTACGCCTGGCGCCGCATTTCTATCTGACGGATGCGGAGATCGCCGAGGCGGCAGAGATCTTGAATACTTTGGCAGCGAGCAGCACCGGCTACGGAGGACTGCAGCGATGAGCGCCGTGCTCATTGGCGTCTTGGTCTACTTGCTGATCCAGTTCGTGACCGGCGTCGTCGTCTCACGGCACATAGCGAGTGAGAGTGACTATCTGCTTGCGGGGCGGCGCCTCGGGCTCGCGTTAGGCGCCTTCTCGGTTTTCGCCACCTGGTTCGGCGCTGAGACGATCGTCGGTGCGGCGGGTGCGATCTACGACGAAGGGCTGGCGGGAGGTTCGGCAGATCCCTTCGGCTACGGCGTGTGTCTGCTTCTGCTCGGCGTGCTGCGTATTGCGCGAGTCAGTGGGATATTCGCGACGAAAGTCACCACAGAGTCTGGCTCGGCACACAAGATCTCTACAAGCTCTGATGAGCAGGGGGAGTAATGATGATGAACAACATACAGCCACTGGGGTTGTTGGTGGGAAGGCTTTTGTTGGCCTATATCTTCGTTGTCGCGGGGTTCGGTAAGATCGGCAGCTTTAGCACCACCGCGGCCTACATGGCGAGCAAGGGTCTGCCGATGAGTGAAGGGCTGCTCGTTGCGACCATTGTGATCGAGCTCGTCGGCGGCCTTATGATTGCGCTGGGCTGGAAGGCGCGCTGGGCGGCGCTTGCCATCTTTGTGTTTTTGATCCCGACAACATTGATCTTCCACGCCTTTTGGGCGGTGGATCCGGAACAGGTGCGCGCGCAGACGATCCACTTCAACAAGAATCTCGCCATCATGGGAGGCATNNATCGTCGGCTCCGGGCGCTACGGTCTCGACCGAGGCAGCTAGGTGGAAGATACTGCGGCGGCCGAAGTCGCCATGGTCGTGGTGGATCGGGCAAAATGAGACCGGGTCTACAGGATCGAGAGGCTAGGCGAATGGCGCAAATCGAGTGCAGGGAAAATGGTCCCTATCTCGTGAAGGGGCTGGACGATCTGAAAAACTCCAAGGGTGGGGCCATTACCAGCGAGCCGGTGATGGCGCTCTGTCGTTGCGGTGGCTCCAAGAATAAGCCGTTTTGCGACGGCACCCACAAGCGGATCGGTTTCAAGGGTGAAAAGCATCCCGACCGTACGCCTAACCGGCGCGATAGCTATGTCGGCAAAGCTATTACGATTCACGACAACCGGGGCATCTGTTCGCATGCCGGGGCCTGTACCGACGGACTACCCCAGGTTTGGCGTATGAAAAAAGAACCCTGGATCGATCCAGACGCCGCCGACGTCCAGGGGATCGTCGAAACGATTAGTCAATGTCCCTCCGGCGCGCTCAGTTACACGATCGACAATGTCGAGCACCGCGATCAGGCACGCAAGCCGGCGATACTAGTGAGTAAGAACGGGCCTTATCGTGTGACCGGCGCGGTTGAGCTCAAGGATGTGCCATGGGGCGAAGGGGCATCGCGGGAACATTACACGCTTTGTCGCTGCGGTGGCTCGAAGAACAAACCCTTTTGCGACGGTACGCACTGGCACATCAAGTTCAAGGATGACAAGAACTAGTCAATCCGTCTGTTCCGCGAGCACGGTTCAGCGATTGCGCGGCACGAAGAGGAAATCGCCATCCCGATGGCCGGTGCCGTCGATGATGCCATAGGCCGCGGGCGATCCAAGGCTTGCGAACAGGCGAGCACCGTCGATCACACCGTCATTGTTCCGCAAGGCTTGCATGAACGCGTTGGCGAACCTCGAGTGCTCGCTCGCATTTGTTTGGTTCAAGGGTTGTAAGTGACGCCTACTCCCACGCGGGCCACCTATCAGGAGGCCACTGAAGAACCCGTGCGCTGACCCGCGCCGGCACCTTTGTCTACCGTTTTCCGGTTTCGAAACATCTTGCGTGTTCATGGATTTGCTCCTTTAGTCTGAGTGATCGCTCCATTGCGACGATGCAATGGTAGAAGCCCCCTGTGTCCGCCGTTTGTCGCCAATGTAAAGTTTCGTTAAGCGGCCGCGGCGAGTATCATTGCCGGCGCTGGTAGCTGGAGAGGCAGAATATTCAAACGATAAACCATCGATGAGTGCTGAGCCCCTGAAACGCAAGCTGGCCGCTATCCTCTATGCCGACGTCGCCGGTTACAGCCGCCTCACGGGCGCGGATGAGGAGGGTACCCACCGACGCCTGCGCACTTACCTGGATGCGACCACGGATCTGATCGTCGAGCATGGCGGTACGGTGATGCACTATGCAGGCGATGCCGTGTTGGCGAATTTCCCCAGCGTGGTCGATGCCGTGCTCTGTGGCTTAAGCGTGCAACGCGAAATCGCCGTCCGTAATGCAACCCTTGCGGATGCCCGCAAGCTCGAGTTTCGCATTGGCATCAACCTCGGCGACGTGATCGTCGACCGCGACGATATCTACGGCGATGGCGTCAACGTGGCGGCGCGTCTGCAAGGCTTGGCGGAACCGGGGGGTATCTGCGTCTCCGGAACGGTGTACGAGGCCCTTGGTACCAAGTTACCTGTCGATTACGACTACCTCGGCAAGCAGGAGGTCAAAAATATCGATCGCCCGGTGCGCGTCTATCGTGCCCGACTGAAGGCTGACGCTGTCTTACCGAAACCGTCGATGTCCGCAAACCGCTGGCGGCGGGGTAAGAGACTTGTCGCCGCAGTCATGGCGGGGATCGTGCTCGCGGTCGCTGTGGGGGTAATGATCTGGTGGGTGGTGTTGCCGCCAGGCAAGCAACCCACAGCCGCTCGCATGACACCCCCCTCTGAGGTACAGGCACCCCCCGAGGGGCCCGCGCGCATGGGCCCACCGGCGGACATGCCGCGACGGGTGGACGGCATGCGCCCTCCGGGGACGCGCAGCACTACGATGCCCGAAGATGACACCAAACCGCCTAGTAGTGATCCTTAGCCCGACCTTTTCTGACTTCTTGGCGGGAGCCTAACATCTCTTTGCATCCAGCCTCGGCTGATTGACGCTCGACCAGCTAGGGGACTAGTCTGGCGACTTCGTCGCCTTCCTTCGACCGTCCCATCCAAAGGAGGATCCGGGATGGAGTGTCCACAGTGCCATGCGCAGAATCCCGACGACGCAAGCTTCTGTGAAGAGTGCGGATCCCGCATTGAAGCTATCTGCCCGAATTGCCGCGAGTCGAATCGGTCCACGGCCAAGTTCTGCAAGAAGTGCGGCCACGGACTAACCCTACAAGGTGCGACCCGCACCGTGGTGATCTCTAAGTTCGGCTCCCCTGATACTTACACGCCCAAATACCTCGCTGAGAAGATCTTGCTCTCTCGCGCAATCCTCGAAGGCGAGCGCAAGCAGGTCACCGTGCTCTTCGCCGACCTCAAGGGCTCCATGGAGCTCCTCGCGGATCGCGATCCCGAAGAGGCGCACGACCTGCTTGACCCCGTGGTGGAGCGGATGATGGATGCTGTCCACCGATACGAGGGCACCGTCAGCGAGGTTCGGGGCGACGGAATCATGGCGCTCTTCGGGGCGCCGGTGGCGCACGAGAATCACGCCCAACGTGCGTGCTACGCAGCTCTCGACATGCAAACCGCCATCCGACGCTATGCGGAGGAGGTGCGGCGGTCGCATGGTGTCACGGCCCGAATCCGCATCGGCCTCAACTCTGGAGAGGTGGTGGTACGGGCCATCGGCAGTGATCTGCGGATGGACTATGCGGCGGTGGGAGAGAGCACGCATCTCGCCGCACGTTTGGAGCAGTTGGCCGATCCGGGCAGCACGCTCCTGACTGCGGACACGCTGCGGCTGGCCGAGGGGTACATCGACGTAAAGTCGCTCGGGCCGGTGCCGGTCAAGGGCCTTAAGGAGCCTGTCGAGGTCTATGAGCTGACCGGGGCACGGCTGGTGCGATCCCGTCTCCATGCCGCGGTTGCGCGCGGCCTAACGCGCTTTGTGGGGCGAGAGACCGAGCTTGAGCAGATTCGCAAGGCGCTCGAGCGCAGCGCGAGCGGGCACGGCCAAGTAGTTGCAGTGGTCGGTGAGGCCGGCGTGGGGAAGTCACGGCTCGTGTGGGAGGTGACCCATTCGCATCGCACTGCTGGTTGGCGGGTGGCGCAGGCAAGCTCGGCCGCCTTTGGCAAGGTCACTCCGTATCTGGCGGTCGTCGATCTGCTGAAGGGCTACTTCCAAATAGAGGATCAGGACGATCACCGCCAAATCCGTGAGAAGCTGACCGGTAGGCTGCTCACCCTTGACCGGACACTGGAGCCAACACTGCCGGCCTTGCTTGCGCTATTCGATGTGCCCATCGAGGATGCCGCCTGGCAGGCGCTCGACCCGCGCGAGCGACGGCAGCGAACGCTAGGAGCGGTGAAGAGACTGCTCTTGCGGGAAAGCCAGGTCCAGCCGCTGCTCGTGATCTTCGAAGACCTGCACTGGGTCGACAGCGAGACACAGGCGCTCCTAGACAGCCTGGTGGATAGCGCCCCGACTGCCCCGTTGTTGCTGCTGACGAACTACCGGCCCGAATACGCCCACCGTTGGGGTAGCAAGACCTATTACACGCAGCTTGGACTCGATCCCCTGCCACCAGAGAGCGCACAGGCCCTGCTGGATTCGCTTTTGGGCGGCGACCCGAGCCTCGAGCCGCTCAAGCGACTTCTCGTCGAGCGTACCGAGGGCAATCCGTTCTTCCTGGAGGAGAGCGTTCAGACACTGGTGGAGACCGACGTCCTGAGCGGCGAACGCGGCGCCTATCGCGTGGCGCGGCCGATCGACACCATCCAAGCGCCGACCACGGTACAGGCCCTGATCACGGCCCGCATCGACCGGTTGCCGGGCGAGGAAAAGCGACTGTTGGAGACGGCTGCGGTGATCGGCAAGAATGTGCCGTTTGCACTATTGCAGGCGGTCTGTGACCAGGACGAGCTGGAGCTACGTCAGGGGCTGGCGCAACTGCAGGTCATGGAGTTCCTCTACGAGACGCGTCTGTTCCCCGACCTCGAGTACACCTTCAAGCACGCGCTCACCCACGAGGTGGCCTATGGCATCCTGCTCAGCGAGCAACGCCGTAAGCTACATACGCGCATCGTTGACACGATCGAGCGCCTGTACGCTGGGCGATTGGCCGAGCAAGTTGATCGGCTAGCCCACCATGCCTTGGGCGGCGAGCAATGGGACCGGGCGGTGGACTATCTCCGTCAAGCAGGCGCCAAAGCCGCTACGCGTAGCGCCTATCCTGAAGCTTCCACTTACCTCGAGCAGGCGCTCATCGCCCTAGGGCATGTGCCTCAAACCCACGAAACGCGTGCGCAAAGTATCGACGTGCGATTTGACTTGCGAAGCGCGATGCAGGCGCTCGGAGAGCACGAGCAAGTCTTCAAGCACTTGCGCGAAGCCGAGCGCTTGGCCGCAGACTTAGACGATCAGGTGCGCTTAGGTTGGGCCTCGGCCTATCTTAGCCAATATCTCTGGCGCATGGGCGATCCGCCGCGATCCGAGGAAGTGGGCCGGCGTGCGCTCGCCATCGGCTCCATGCGCGGGGATTTTGCGCTCGAGGTCGTGGCGAATTTTTTCCTGGGACAGGGCTATTTCCAAGTTGGCGACTATCGTTGCGCGGTCGACCACTGCCGGCGAAACGTGGTGGTTCTCAAAGACGAGCGAGCGTATGAACGGCTCGGCCTGACCGGCTTACCATCTGTCTTGTCGCGCATCTGGCTCGCCTGGTCACTTGCGGAACGCGGCGAGTTCGCGGAAGCGATTGAGCATGCGAATGACGCGCTCTCGGTTGCCGAAGGTGCCGGCCAGGCCTACAGTATCGCTGCTGCCTGCCTCAGTATCGGCCAGGTCGAACTGATCCGCGGGGCGTTGGAACAAGCCGTCCCCGTGCTCGAGCGTTCCGCCGAGCTGTGTAAGAACTGGAACCTGCGCGTGATTCTTACAACGACGAAGTCAGTACTGGGCTTAGCCTACGCGCTGTGCAGGCGGCTCGGCGAGGCCTTGCTGCTCGCGGAGGAGGCTGAGGCCGAAGCCCGCGAAATCAGGCTCTTCAATACTCCGACCAGCACCACCGCTTTAGGCATGGTCTATCTCCTCGCCGGGCGGATGGACGAGGCCGCTGCCGCCGCCTCGCACGCCGCTGAGCTTGCCTCCAAGCGCGCCTTCCGCGGAAACCAGGCACGGGTCACACACCTGCTGGGCGAGATCGGCGCCCGCCGGGACCCCCCGGACCCGGCTGCGGCCGAGAGCCAATATCGCAGCGCGCTCGCACTGGCCGAGGAACTCGGTATGCGCCCGCTCGTTAGCCAATGCCACCTCGGCCTAGGCGTACTCTCTCGCCAAAGGAAGAATAACAAGGACGCCAAGACGCACCTAACGCGGGCAGTCGAACAGTTCCGCGAGATGGACATGCCTTATTGGCTGAAGCGAACAGAAATGGAGTTGGAACATCTCGAGCGCTAGATGCCAATTTTTGGTGTCGCCTTTGACTTCGACCCCGCCATTTACGTGCCTGTACGACACTTATAAGCTAGCGGGAGTCACTGTGGCGGGAGCCCTACGATGACCACGCGTCGCGATCTGCTGAAAACGATGGCCGCCGGCACGGCGGCGATCCTGAGCCCCCGTGGCGTTATCGCCGCGGGACCCGCGCTTATTCAACGTCCGATTCCTTCCAGCGGCGAACGCTTGCCGGTCATGGGCATGGGCTCGTCGCGGACCTTCAATGTCGGCGGCAACGCCAAGACACACACGCGTTTGCGCGAGGTACTGCGGCTGTTCTTTGAGCATCAGGGCAAGCTCATCGACACCTCGCCGATGTATGGCGCGGCAGAGAGTGTGTTAGGCGAGCTACTCACCGACCTGCCAGGCAGGGAGCGATTGTTCGCCGCCACCAAGGTGTGGACCGACGGGCGTGAGGAAGGGATCTCGCAGATGCGTCGTTCCATGGCGCGCATGCGCGTCGAGCGCTTTGATCTGATTCAGATTCATAACCTGCGCGACTGGTCGGTACACCTGCCGACCCTTCGTGCGTGGAAGGCCCAGGGGCTCGTGCGCTATATCGGCATTACGACCTCACACGGGCGGTTCCACAGCCAGCTCATTCGCATCCTGGAATCCGAGCCGTTTGATTTCGTGCAGTTTAGCTACAGTCTTGCCAACCGCGGGGCGGAGCGGCATCTGTTGCCGCTCGCACAGGAGCGCGGCGTCGCCGTTCTGGTCAACCGGACCTTCGAGCGCGGTGCGATGTTCAGCGCGGTGCGCGACCGGCCGCTGCCCCGCTGGGCGGACGAGATCGACTGCAAGAGTTGGGCGCAGATTTTTCTCAAATTTGCCGTATCGCATCCGGCCGTCACCTGCGCAATTCCGGCGACCTCGAAGCCGAAGCACATGCGAGACAACATGGCCGCTGGCTTCGGGCGTTTGCCTGACGCGGGGCTGCGCGCACACATGATCAAGTTTTGGGACTCGCTGTAGCCTTTCCCAGGGCCGGCAGAGGCGAGACTAACGATCTCCAGCGGTCCGACCCTCGCGCCGTTCCCTGGGCAAGACGACACTCGTGAGTAACGATTTCAAATGCCAAGAGGATTGCAGATGAGCGCTTATTGGATTGCACGCGTCAATGTTATCGACAAAGACGCTTTTACGGAGTATGTCAAACACGCGGGACCGGCCATCGTGAAGCACGGCGGAAAGTTCCTGGCGCGCGGGGGCAAGTTCGTCACCCTCGAGGGCAAAGAGTACGCCCGCAATGTCGTCATTGAATTTGCCAGCCTCGAACAGGCCCTCGCTTGTTACAAGTCGCCTGAGTACCAGGAGGCCCGCACATACCGGCAAGGCGCGACAGAGGGGGTGATCGGCATTGTCGAGGGACTCGACGCCCATGCCACCACGTAGCGATCAGACCCGCACGTGCCTCAAAGAAAACGCCACCCGCGATCTAGCGCGATTCGCTGCTACGCTTCGGATTGAAGACATCCCGCACGAGGTCATCGAGAAGATCAAGTTGCTGGCGCTGGATGCGATCGGTTGCTGCATCTACGGCGCGACGCTGCCGTGGACGCGCAAGGTAGCCGAGCTGGTCGAGCGCGAAGGTGGCCGGCCGGTGGCATCGATCTTCGGCAGTGGCTGCAAGACCTCGATCTCCCAGGCCGTTCTGGTTAACAGTACGGCGGGACATGCGTTCGAGCTCGACGACATCCACAAAGAATCGATCGTGCATTGCAACTCGCTCGCTTTGCCCGTAGCGGTGGCGTTCGCCGAGGCGGACAAGCATCTCAACGGCCGCGACATCATTACCGCGATGGTGGCTGGTTACGAGGTCGGTACACGCGTGGGCAGCGCGACGACAACGAGCCTGTTCATGCGCGGCTTTCACCCGCAGGGGACCTCGGGCGTATTTGTGGCCGCCGCGACAGCGGGACGGATGCTCGCGCTCGATGACGAGCACATGCAAAACGCGCTGGGCATTGCCGGCTCGCAGGCCGCGGGCCTTATGGCCGCGCAGGAAGGCGCCATGGTCAAGCGTTTTCACTCGGGACGGGCGGCGCAAAGCGGCGTCTATGCCGCGCTGTTGGCCAAGGAGGGCTTTACCGGCATCGCCGATGTGCTCGAGGCGGGCTACGGCGGCTTCCTCAGCAGCTACGCCGACGAACCGAACCCGGCCCGACTGACCGAAGGACTGGGGGCCGTGTGGGAGACCAACAACGTGGGTTACAAGCCGCACGCTAGCGTGACCAGCATCCACACGGCGCTCGAAGCGCTTTTCGCGATCATGCAAGCGCATGGGCTTGTCGCCGATGACATCGCCTCGATTGAGGTCGGTGTGAGTGCCATGACGCACGTGCACTGCGCGTGGCCGTACAACTCGCAGAGCGTCACGGCGGCACAGATGAATCTCCACTACGGTCTCGCGGTCATGGCCCTCGATGGCGCGGCCTTCGTTCAGCAGTACAGCGAAGATCGCCTGAACGATCCGCGCATTCTCGATTTCATCGCCCGCATCGAAGCCTTTGTCGATCCCGAGATCGAGGCGATGGGGCCTGACTTTCGCCACGCCGCCCGATTGACCGTAGTGACCCGCGACGGGCGAGAATTCCGGGAGCAGGTGTTGCAACGACGCGGCAGCCCCGAGAATCCGCTCAAGCCCGAGGAGGTGATTTACAAGTTCCGCACTCTGGCCGGTACCTGTCTCGCGCGTGATCAGGTCGACCGGATTGTCGACCTGACCGAGCAGCTGGAACGCCTCGGCTCGGTGCAGCCGTTGACCACNNCTGACCACCTTCCTCGGTGCGCGGTTCTAACCGCCCGTCATGTTGGCAGTGCCGGTTTGATACGGCGCGGCTTGACCTTGTTTTCGAAGCGCCGCCCCTGTGGACCCAGCGACACTGGCTAGGCGCACTTGCTTTCCCGGCTAGTCGGGTGTCGGCCGCCGCGCGGAACCGGTTCTGTTACAAACACCTGACAGGATTTTCGGGGACTAGGCTGTCGGTGCCGCCGCGGTGTCGCGCGAGTGCAAAATTGAAGAGCGTGCGCAGGAAACGCATTGCGCGGTTAGCATAGGCCGCACTGCGGTCCTCGGACAGCTCCTGATGGCGTTTGGTGATCATCTCAGCAGAAATCTCCAACAACGGCTTGCCTTGCCAGTCTGCAAACGCCACTGCCATCAGTCGCTTGTAGTCTTCGATCGTGCGCGGCTTTAGGGTCTTGCGAGCATGCAAGAAATCGGTGAAAGCCTCCTTCAAAGTGCTGGTCGCCGCGCCGCATTGCTGCGGAGCCTCGATCTGGCGCTCGCCTTGCGCTGCTGTCGGGCTCGACGTCGTGGCAGAAGCGGTCGGCCTCTCGATGGGTTCCCATTCAATGAGACGTTCATTGCTATCTGCACGCACGGCCGTTTGCGTGTCACTATCGATTTTCTTCTGCTGGGTGTTCACTGGAGTGGGGGTCGTCGAGGTGATCGCATCATGGACCAGGGAATTGTCGCCTGCGAGGGTTTCGTCGCCGGCCAGACCGCCACCTTCTATGCTGACCTCAAGCTGGGATTTTCCACCGGCTTCTTCGAGCGCCTGGCGCAGCTTGTCCGCGAGGGTGCGAAAGGCCGTTTCGTTTCCGCTATGCTCGTAGACCTCCAGTAACTTCATCTTTAGGTCGAGGCGCGATGGATCATTTGCAATTGCTTCTTTAAGTGTCTCTTCGGCGTGGCTGTAAGAAGCACCAGCGAGATAGGCCTCTGCCTCGGTGATGGGATCTAACACCTCCATAGACACAGTCGCATGGCCATCATCGACAAGCTCACTGCGACGACGAGCTAGCCCGGTACGTCTTTCGGTGGCGACGGGAACAAATCGTTTCCGACGGTCGCGCTTCTTGCGCCGATCTTGCCAGCGACGATCTCCCTCAGTATTTGTTCCGTCTTCGTGTTTGGCTGCCGGAGTAACGAACTTGGGAGCGGGCATGCCATTTTCTGTGCCAATCTTCACATAGTGCGATTGACGCTTGACAATAAGTACGGCAAGTCCAGCGATGAGCAGCGTCAACACTGCGACTAGACCCGCTACGATCGCTAGTACCCACATCTGATGCTTCGTGATGGACTCTGTTGCCGCAGACAACACCTTCGGTTCGCTCGCCGACACGTGTGTGACTCCCGGTTGTCTGTCGCTCGGCGTCATTAGTGCTGTGGCCGGTGTGGCCGGCTGTGAAGGTTTTGACTGCGGCGCTGCGGACGGGGGCTGTCGTGAGACGCCGGCAGCGGATTGGCGAGCTGGTGTTGACGGTTCGAGTTGCGCCCTTTCGGGTCTTGGCTTCACTGCGACTTCCGCGACGCTGGTGACGGCGGAATTGGTTACAGCCGAAGACGCCCGTTGGTGTTGTTCATCAGAAGGCACGACTCGCGATGTGCCGGTGATTGTCTGTGGCGCAACAGGCGCCTGTCCAAGCGGCGTGATCTCCACACTTGGTGTCGGTAGTGCAACCGGTCTCGCTACTGTCGCATTTGGGTGTTGCGGAGCAGCGGCGGCCGGTCGAGGCGGGGCGCTGAGTTCGGTAGCCTCCAGGGTCGCTATCGGCCCTTCTCTTTCACCGGCCTCGGCCACAGCGGGCGGATCGATGAGAGCCGTGAATTGGTAGACCAAGCTGCCCTCGTCCCATTTCGCCTCCAGCACGAAGTGAAGGAAGGGTTCGCTTATCGGCTCCTGGGATCGGAGTTCGAGAAAATAACGCTCATCAGAGCGTTTCGCGACGGTAACCCTAACATTGGACAATAAGCGCTGGGATTCGACACTGACGATGGACGAATTCAATGGTGCCGCGACTTTGGCGACAAGGGTATCTAACTCGTCTGGGCTCGACGGGATCAATTCGATCGCGGCATGCAGGGGCGAATGCAAGTGGGAATAGACATAGAGCTTGCCGAGGCCAAGGGCGTGCGTGACCGCCGGTGTCAACGCCATTACGGTGCTCACACTCAATAGACTCAGCGCTTGTCGGACCCTGCTATGCCATCGGCCCATGTTGCTAAAGTGACCTCCAGATTCCGTGTCACGGCTGGCCTTGCGTGGGGAGTGTTCGCTGGCATGCGAAGATTGTTCTGATCTAGCCGCTGCTTGTGCTTGATCGCCTACGGCTACTCAGCTTGCTTAAAACACCCTAGGCTGCAATCAGGCGCAGCCGAGCCAACCCCGCTATCTCCTGCTGCAAATACTGTGCCTAGGCAAAAGGCACTGTTTTCGTTCAGATTTATGGTCTTGGCGGCGGCCGTCGAGGGCGACGACGGCCGTTCACCGGGGCAGGTGCCGAAGGAGTGGGCCACGGCGCCAGCCGGCCTCGCATCTACGCGGGACCTGTCCTGCCTGAGAACGCAACTGCACGGCTGCCAGCGGTGGGTAGGCCCGTGATTAGGGCGAATTCAACGTCGCTATTTGGCCTGGCACCCTGAAAAATCGAGGCAGCACCGCTTCCGTTTTCGCGGCCTCCCGCCCGTGCTTGATGGTAGGCAGTAAGTCCTAACTGCCCTCGCCGTTCGCCGATGCCACTTTCACTGAACGACTCGGATGCGATAGCGCACAATGCGATCGTTATAGGTGTCCGAGAACCAAATCTCGTTAGCGCGAATCTCTACGCCTTCGGGTTGGTTGAACACCCCCTCGCCCTTACCCGAGGTGGCCTTCCCGAGCACACTGATCAAATCACCATTAGGCGCGATGACCTTGATGCTATTGGCATATTTGTCGGCGACATACATCCGACCCTCGGCGTCGAAATCCATGTAGCGCGGGCCGTTGAAGCCATAGGCGCTACCGGCGAGTATCTTGGTGATCTCCAGCTTATCGTTTAGCCGAACCATGCGATCATTGGCCGCATCGGCCACCCAGACGTTTCCCGCCGGATCGAATTCCACGTCATGGGGCGCAGCGAAACCGCCTACCTCGCCGATGACTTTGCCGTGGCGATAGACGACAAGGTTGTTAGAGGCGGCACCCGTCGCGAAGACGCGCCCGTCTTTATGGAGGGCAACACCTTCGGGTCGGCGAATGCGCCCTTGCAGGGAACCGACNNATTGCCCGTGTCAGCGACCAGCAAGCGCCCCCGGGCATCGAAGACAACATCGTGGGGTGCAGACACCTCGCCTTGTGCGAACACGCCGAGCTCGTTCAGGGTCTGCGCGTCCAAGACGGCGATTCGATCATTGTCGTTGTCGGCGACATAAAGCAGCTTGCCATCGGGCGAGAGGACGATGTCGTGAGGTTTGGCATAAGTCTCGGCGCTTGCGGCGACCATTTCAAACGTGAGACTGTCGGCGATTGCAACGTTACCGATACTCCACGCGATTAGCGGTACAAGCACGACAGTCAATCGCGAGGCCATGATATCTGCCATCATTCTTCGCATCCTCCTTCGGTCACCGCTTCGCGGCCCGCCCAGGCTCGAATCAGAGATCCTCTATCGAAACCCAAGTTCATGCAAGGGTACAGATGATCGCGATGGGATTTGGTTCATAAACTGCCTATATGCTGGCTGTAATACACACCACACCACGTCAGTGGCGCTCGCACAATCGATGGACCTTTCTGGTGGGCGGTCTGTCTCACCCAGCCCCAAGATTTTCGCCTCGCTCGACATTTGATTCGAGCGTGTCGATTTGCCCATTCGTCGATGGCATCGAGATCATCGCCTACGTGGCTGCCACACCTATTCTATTAACGTCGTGAATCCGGAAGTCTCGAGTCGCCGAACCTACGCCCTTGGGAGGCGTCGACGGGAGGACTTTTGCCAGTAAGCCGGAAGCGCCCCCCACGTATACCACTGTGTTGGCAACGACGGGCCGTCAAAACTTGACGCGCTGCCCTGCACGAAGGTCATCGATGGAATAGTGCGTCCCACGCCAGTCTATGCCGCCGTTTCTTAGACACTTGAGTCCCGACTGGAGCGCCATCGCGGTAAACATCAACACCCCCACAGGGAAAAGCAGGAGGCTAGGTGTTTCGGAGCGCTTCTCACGTATGCACAAGATAGAGAAAACGATATACGCAGCGATGGCC
>JABAOD010001808.1_pt1 | contig 25012 bp, 24 predicted proteins | sample 7062151 | NCBI WGS metagenome assembly JABAOD01 (sample SAMN14538626, study PRJNA623070) | marine sediment metagenome | biome: marine biome [ENVO:00000428]; feature: marine pelagic biome [ENVO:01000023]; material: deep marine sediment [ENVO:00002113] | place: India: Gulf of Khambhat ... | reverse complement strand
TTTCTCGATGAGATCAGCACGATGTCGATGTCGCTCCAGCCGAAGCTCCTGAGAGTTCTGCAGGAAAACGTCATCATGCGCGTCGGAGGCCGTCAGCCCATCCCCATCAACATACGTCTGATCGCCGCGACCAACGTGGACCTCAAGAAGCGGGTCTCCAGCGGAGAATACCGCGAAGACCTTTTTTACCGGTTGAACGTCTTCCCCATCGAAGTCCCGCCTCTGCGTGACCGCGAGGAAGACATCCCGTTGCTGGCCAATTTCTTTTTGCAGAAGTACTCGGAGCTGTACACCGTCGATCCACCCAAACTGCCGGCGCGGACCCTCGACCGCATGATGTCGTACCCCTGGCCCGGCAACGTCAGAGAGCTGGAGAATTTCATCGAGCGAGCGGTCGTACTGCACGCCAGCGGCGGCAGCGCCACGGTCGGGTTCGAGCTGCCGTCGGACACGGAGGAGGTGGACGAAGGCGCTGGCATCCTCGACGAGGCTCAGCGCAAGCGCTGGACATTTGAAGAACTCGAGCGCGAGTATATCTTCCGGATACTGGAGAGTGTACGCTGGAAGAAGACCGAGGCCGCCGATATTCTCGGAATCGACCGGCGGACGCTCTATCGCAAGCTGAAGCGATACGAGAGTGAGGCCGCTCGCAGACCAGAATGAAGCCAGCCACGCACTCGCGAGAGGATCGACTCCGTGCCCTCGTTGAAGTCAGTCGCGCCATCAGCGCCTCGTTGGCACACGGAGAGATTCTCGCCCAAATCTGCGACCACGCCGCTCGGCTCCTCGATGCCGAGTCGGCGGTGGTGACCGAACTTCAGCAGCCTGGAGATCGGGAGGGTGAGCCCAGCCTGAAAGTCGTTGCCACCAGCCCCGACGCGAAGCTCGGGCTGGGTGAGCATCTCTCGATCAAAGGGAGCCTCAACGGCCACGCCATCACCACACGCCGCACCGTCCTGGTCAACGATGTCTTCGGCGACGCGCGTGCCGATCTCGCCGTTGCGACCAAGCTCGGCAGCCGCAAGGTCGTGATCGCTCCGCTCTACTACGGCGACGCGGCGCTGGGCACGATCTTCGCCTTCAACCCGCGAGACGATCGCGATTTCGACGAGGACGACGCCGAAATCCTCGACGCCCTCGCTGCCCAGGCCGTGATCGCGCTGCACAACGCCCACATCTTCGAGCGGGAGGTCAAGCGCCTCGAGGAGCTCACGGCCCTGCGCGCGGCTCAGGACGAAAACGTCCACCGCCTGCGCGCCCTCGTTCGAATCGGCATGGCTCTGAACAGCAGCCTCTCCCTCGACCAGGTGCTTCAAACGCTGGTCGACTCGGCCCGCGAGATCCTCAGGGCTCGCTACGCCGCGCTCGGCGTCCTCGACAGCACCGGCACCTCGCTCCGCAGCTTCTTCCACTCGGGCATCGACGAGGAAACCGTCGCGAGGATCGGTCGCTGGCCGACGGGGGGTGGCACGCTCGGCATCATGTTGCGCCGCGCGCAGTCGATTCGGCTCCGCGACCTGCAGAGCCACCCGGAATTCGCGGGCTTTCCCAAGGGCCATCCTCAAATGCGATCGCTGCTCGGCCTGCCGGTCCGCACCGGGCAGCGCGTCTTTGGCAATCTGTACGTGGCCGAGAAGATCGGCGCCGAAGAGTTCAGCCCTGAGGACGAGGAGCTGGCCGAGCTTCTGGCGGCACAAGCCGCCGTCGCCGTCGAGAACGCCCACCTCGCCGAACAGCGCAGCCAGTTCCTCGCCATCGTCAACCACGAGATCAAGAACGCCGCGACCGGCGTGCTCGGCTGGACGGACCGGCTGCGCAAGCTCAGCGACGCTGCGGACGGCCGTATTCGAGAGGGAGCCAGCTACGCCTTCGAAGGCGCGCAGCAGCTTCACCGACTCGTGGTCGACCTGCTCGACCTCAGCCGCATCGAGGCGCGGCAGCTCGAGCTCGATCTGCGTGAGGCCGACCTCCGAGCACTCATTCGCGAGGTCGCCGCCACCGCACGGCCTTCGGCTGAGCGTCACGACATCCAACTGGAGATTCGCGGGCTGGAAAACCGGACGGTCGTCACGACGGACCCCACACGCGTCCGTCAGATCCTGCTCAACCTCCTCTCCAACGCGATGAAGTTTACCAAGGCGGCCGGACGCGTCACTCTCGAGCTGGCGCCCTGTGAAACAGGCTGGGCCATCAGCGTCCGCGACACGGGGCCCGGCATCGATCCCGACCTCGGGGATCGAGTCTTCGAGGCATATCGGTTCGGAACGCAGAAGACGGGCCAGAGCGGCGCCGGCCTCGGTCTCGCCATCTCCCGAGAGCTGGCTCGTTTGCTGGGCGGAGAACTGACCCTCGAGCCCACGGAGGGGCCCGGTGCTTGTTTCCGCCTCTGTCTGCCGGACAATCCGCTTTCGGAGCCCGATCCGCCCCGCCGTAGCGTCAACACGCCCGGCACCCCGTGACCGGAGCCGACATGTCGGGGCAGTATGCCCCCCGGGTCCGGATGACACGTTCGGGCATCGAATGGCAGAAGTCTCTACATCACAATGACTTACGGCAACAGCGCTCGGCGGCACGATTCGTTCCATGGGTGAAGCTCTGGAGAAACCCAACTTGTGGGCCGACCTGTTAGCCGGATGTCAATTGGCACTGTCTCGGTGATCCAGCGAGCGATCTTCGTCCTGACCGGCCCGGAGGCCGGACAGCAGTTCCTGCGGGTGATACCGGACCTGCGCGGAATCGGCCTGTCAGAAGCGACGCTCCTGCATATGCTCTCCGCCCAACCCGGCCCCGCCGAGCCGATGCCCGAGCTGGCCAACTGGGTCCGCCACTTCGAGGCGGCCGTCCCGGCGGTCGAGCTGGCGCTCAAGCGCGGCGACCCCGTCAAGTGGATCTTCGAGCTGGCACGGGTGCGAAGCGTGGACCTCGTCGTCATCTGCAGCGAGCCGGACGGCAGCGACTGGGATCTGGAACGGGTCTCCTCTCCCCTGCGGTCGCTGGGGATCCCGGTGCTTCTGCTTCCCGACGCGCAGCTTCACTGCTCCTTGGGCGAGCGGGTCCTAGTTGCGGTCAAAGCGCCGGGCTCGCTGGAGGCCGCGATGTCGGGACTGGGCAAGTGGTTTCCGGCTGAGCGATTGCACGCGGTGCGCGTCGTGAAGCACCTGCGCGCGGCCGAGCGCCGCGTCAGAGGCCGGGCGCGCCTCGACGTCGTTGAGGAGGAGGTCGATGTCGCGACGACCCTGCTGCAGATGGCCGAACAGCGCGACGCGACCCTGCTGGCGGTGCTGGCCGGCGAAGAGGCGAAGGCCAACGCCGGACTGGCCGGGGTGCCGGTGGTACAACCGCTCATCGAGGCGACCCACCTGCCGATCCTGATCTGGCCGATCCGGTCCAGGTCGGGGGCGACAGGGTAACGCGGCCGCGGCGGCGACGTACCGTCATCCGCGCCTATGCGAAGAGCCCCGGTGAACTGAACCGGGGCTCTCGTCCTTTCAACACAAAGCGCCGAATCAGAACGGCGAAAAGCCGCGTGATCCGAAGCGCTCGATCGACAGGTGCTCGGCGATCGGGTAGGCGTAGGCGGCGACCACGAGCACGATCGCGATCACCACCCAGATCCACAGCTTGTCGAGCACACGCGCCTTGTCACCGGGCTCCTCCAGCGGTTCGGCAAACTCGATCGGCTCTGGCGTCATCTTCTTCCCGGCCAGACCCGTGCCGACCATCACCGCGATGAAACACAGTGAGCTGGCGTAGAGAAACAGGCCGCCCACGGCCGAGATGCCCGTCCCCGCGACCCACTGATCGGCGATGGCGCTCCCGCCATAATCGAACTGATAGATGCGCCGAGGCATCCCGGCGAGTCCCGTCAGGTGGTTCGCGATCGAGAACATCAGCATCCCCATGAACCAGAGGTACGGCTGAATTCGAGCCAGCAGTGTCAGCTCCAACTCCCGGCCCGTCAGCTTTGGCATCAGCCAGTAGGCGGCGCCCATGAACGTCAGCGCCGTCGCCGTACCCACCGTCAGGTGGAAGTGCCCCTGGACCCAGGCGGTGTTGTGCACCATCGCGTTCATCCCGTAGGCGGCGTTGATCGCGCCGCCGAACCCGCCGATCGCGAAGATCAGCATCGCCAGCGCCACGCTCGAGAACGCCGGGTCGCCCCAGGGCAACTTCTCCAGCCAATCGAACCAACCCCGCGCCCCCTTCAGCCGACCGGCGACCTCGAAAGAGGCGATCACGGTAAACGCCGTGAGAAAGCTCGGGAAGAGGATCCATTGCGTGTTGAAGGCGTGGAACAGCTTCCACCCGGCCCGCACCCCCGGATCGAGGAACTGGTGGTGAAACCCGACAGGCGTGGAGAGCAGGATGAACAACACGAACACCAGTCGAGCCAGCGGATCGCTGAACAGCTTCCCACCGGCCACCCGCGGCGTCACCGTGTACCAGATCACGTACGCCGGCATCAGCCAGAAGTAGACAAGGGGGTGACCGAACCACCAGAAGAGTACCCGGGCCAGGATCGGATCGACTTTGTCGGTGATTCCCAGCGACCAGGGGATGAGGAGGATCACGACCTCGGCCGCCACGCCCACAGTGGCCAACAGCCACACGATGATCGTTGCCAGCATGCCGTGAACCGGCAAGGGTGTGCGCCTGCCGGGATTCTCACGTTTCCAGACCAGATAGGTCTTGATCACGACCCAGCTCCAACCCCACGATCCGATGATCAAGAGCGCGGCGCCGATGTAGAAGGCGGGGTGGGCCTTGAGCGGCGGATAGAACGTATAGAGGACCGTCGCCTTCCCCCCCAGGATCGCCCACGCGGCCATCACCGTCCCAAGCAGAGCGACATAGAACGAGCCCCAGGCGAACTTCTTCATCACGATCGATCGCCCGAGCGACCGCTCGGCGAACAGATAGCCGAGCCCCATGATGAAGAACGTCGTGAAGATCAGCGCCATGAGGACGCCGTGCGCCGTCACCGACAGGTAGTACATCTTGGCGGTGCGGAACGGCAGATCGAGATCCGCCCGCGACAGCGCCTGCATCAGCGCCATCGCCGCGGCGACGCCGAACGCCGCAATCGCGACCCAGAAGTTCGCCAGCGCCAGCTTCCGAGACGGGATCATCGCTCACCTCCCGACGCCGCGCCCACCGTGCCGGGCATGTCCTCGACGATCAGTCGCGCCGACATCACGTGGTGACCCAGCCCGCAGTACTCGTTGCAGACGATCAGGTACTCGCCCGCCTGGCTGAAGCGCGTCGTGAACTGGCTGACGTAGCCGGGCACGACCATCGTGTTGCCGTTGGTGCGGACGATCTGGAAGCCGTGGATGACGTCCGGGCTGGTCATGCGGAAGGTCACCGGGCGCCCACGCGGCACGCGTATCTCCTGCGGCAGAAACGCGAACATAAACGCCTGCACGACGACCGTGGCGCTGCCGTCCGAGTGGATGGTCACACCCGGCTGACTGAACTCGGGGTCGGTCCGAACGGTTTCCGGGTCGATGGTCTCCACATGGCTGGGCGGCTGGATCGCTTGACCGAGAAACGTGGCGCCGATCGAGGCCAGAAACACGACGATGATTCCCGCGGCCGCCCAGATCCAAATCTTCTCGTACAGATCGACGTTCATCGCGGCCTCACGGGGTCAGCGCCCCACGCGGGACGAACACGAAGAAGTAGAGCACCAGCCACCCGATCGCGAAGAGCAGCCCATAGACACCGACGATGGCCAGCGTGCCTCTGGGATGTTCGCCGACGTGCGCGGCTCGCTCCGACGACTCTTGCGGTCGTTCGTCGCTCACACACCCCTCCAATGATTGAAGTGGAAGTATGGTTGGGGCTAATCGCCGCCCATGATAAACTAAGCGAGCGCTTTGTCAATAACCATAAAGACTAGCAGCACGGGCAGGTACGCGATCGAGGCCCGGAAGAGGTAAGCTGCCCGCCGCTCGCTACAGCCCAGCGCCAGCCTCAGCGCAAACCAGAAGAACCCTAGACCCAGAATCACCGCGGCGAGCAGGTATAGCCCGCCCACGAGACCGAGCAACCATGGCAGCGAGCTGACCATGGCCAGCGCCGCCGTGTAGACGGCCGCCTGGCGCCCGGTACGCCGACCGTCCGGATCGGCCGAGCAGAGGGTGGCCAGGCCGCCGCGGCGATAGTCCTCCCGGTAGATCCAGGCCAGCGAGAGAAAGTGCGGTAACTGCCAGAGAAAGAGGATCCCGAACAGCGTCCAGGCGGCGGGCCCCACCGGGGAACCCGAGGCGACCCAGCCGGCGAGGATCGGCAGCGCCCCGGGCACCGCGCCTACCCAAGTTGCGGCCGTCGTCCGCTTCTTGAGCGGCGTATAGATGAACACGTAGCTGGCCAGGCTGAGAGTGACCACCAGCGCTGCTCTCAGGTTCACCGCCAGCACCAGCTGCACGATTCCAAGGACCGAGATGGTCGAGGCGAAAGCCAGCGCCTGGTGGGGCGCTAGGCGTCCGGACGGCAACGGCCGTCGGCACGTCCGGCGCATCCGCGCGTCCACGTCCCGCTCCCAATGCTGGTTCAGGGCGTTGGTCCCCGCGGCGACCAATCCGGTGCCGAGCAACGTGTGAAACAGGAGCGTCAGGTCGACCCCGCTTCGAGAGCCCAGATAGAAGCCCACCGCGGTGGTCACCAGCACCAGGCGGGTGATCCCCGGTTTGGTCAGCTCCCAGTAGGCGCGCAAGCGCTCGCGGTCGGGCATGCCGGGCCGAGGATTAGAGTCGACGCGCGAGCTCTGAGATCAGCTCGGGGTCGCCGGTCGCTGCGTACGCGATCACCCCTTCCCCGTCGACGAGATAGACCAGCGCCGGGTGGGCAACGTCGCCCGTGGCCGGATCCCGAGATCGCGGCACCTGCCAGGCGTCGAGAGCTCGGTTTACCGCGTCCACTTCGCCGCTCACGACGTAGGCATCCTCCCCCAGACCCCATTTGGCCGCGATGTAGGTCAGGCGTGACGGCGTATCGCGCCACGGATCGAGCGTGACGACCAGAACCACCGGCGTGCGATCGGCGAGCCGCCGTTGAGCCTGGAGCGCCTCGGCGACGACCAGCGGACAGATGGTGCTGCAGTGCGCAAAGGCGAAGGTGACCAGCATCGAACGCCCCGTGAATCGCTCGGGCGTGACCACATCACCGTGCTGGTCGCGCAGACGGAAGTTCGGTATCGTGCGATCGAGTCGCGGATAGCCATCCGCCGTTCGCGCCGGCTCGGAACGAGCCAGCTCCTCCGCCAACACCAGCTGCGAGCTGACACGCGCGCCAACGGCCGCCGCGCCCGTGACCAGCGATATCGCTGCCAGCAAGAGGGCGGCGCGGCCAGCAGGTCGAGCGGACAGCATGCGCATACCGCGTCCCACGGCCCCACCCCAGACGCTGAAGAGGACGCCGAACATGAGCATCGGCTGCACGATCAGCGCAATCCAACCGGACGCGTCGGGAAGACCGCTGGTCTGCGTGCCAAAGCAAACGGCCCGGGTGCGGTGCAGCCACCCCGGCGCGGCATCGGTCAGCGGCCAAAGCGCCAGTGCCCACCAGGCCAGCGTGATCGCCAGCACCAGGAGGAACGCCGCGATGGCCAGCCCGTCCCGGCCCTGAGCCCGCTCAGCCGATCTGCCAGACACCGGAGAGCAGCTTCCAGTTCACGAAGTAGTAGAGCACGAAGGCCGCGAGAAACACGAAGACCAGTACAAGCGTGCCCACGGGCCGCCGCGAGCTTTCGCTCTCGCCGCCCTCCGAGGCCACCGGTCGTGGCGGCGCAGTCACCCCACGAGGTAATCCGTGAAACGCCATCATACCTGCCCTCCTTCTCTAACAAGCCGCTCGCCGAAGAAGACGGACCAGACGGTCACCAGTATGTAGATCGCACCACCCAGCGCCGCGATCAGACCGCCCACTCCCATGAATCCGGTCACCAGGTCCACCGCCGGGTGGAACTGCATGTCAAAAGGCGCTTGCGCGAAGGTGATGTCCCAGTGCCGCCTCGGCACGCCAAACGTCCCGGTGAAGGTCATCGCCACCGTGAAGACCAGCATGCCCGCGGCGAAGAGATACGGTTGGATCTGGGCCAGCGGCCAGAACGCCAGCTTCTTCTGGAAGATCAGCGGGATCACGTAGTAGGTCAGTCCCATGAACGCCAGCGCGGTACCGCCGACAACGGTGGCGTGGAAATGACCCGGGATACGCAGTGTGTTGTGCGCGATGATGTTGATCTGCTCGGTCCCGAACGTGACGCCGGTGATCCCGCCGATGAATCCGAAGATCACGATCGAGAACACCAGTGCGCTGAAGCCCGGGTCGCCCCAAGGCGCTCGGCGCAGCCACTCGAATACGCCTTTCGTATAGCCCCGCAGACGCTGACCGAGCTCGATACCGGCGGGAACCGTGAAGCCGTGAATCATGCTGGCCAGCACCGCCAGGTACATGGCGTAGCTGGTGTTCCAGACCTTCCAGGCCGGCCCCATGCCCGGATCGACGAGCAGGTGGTGGGCCGACGCCATCGAGATGAACAGGACGTAGAGAACGAAAGCCGTACGGCTGATCTTCTCGTTCAGCACGACGGCGCCGACGGTCAGCGCCCCCAGCAGATACCAGACCGAGACCATCGCCGCCACGTTGATCTGCTGGGAGGAGTGGCCCAGGCCCCACCAGACCAGCCGATAGACCTGAGCGTCAACGTTCATGAGGTCGAGCGACCAGAGGAACGTCGGCACGTAGATCGCCGCTCCGTGACCCAGCGTGATGACCGCGATGATGGCAGCGGTGATCGCCCCGAAAGTCACGAGCGGCACGGACCCCTCGTAAGTCCGCTCGCGTCGTGCCACGACCAGCGTGGCGAAGAAAATGCAGACGACCAGGAGCGCGCCGACCGCGAAGAGAATCACGCCGAGATAGAACCAGGGGCTGGCCTTCAACGGCACGTACGATGTGAACAGCACGTCGGCCTTGCCCGTCCACATCGTCCACTCGACCATCAGAGCGCCCACCACCATGAGCCAGAAGGACGCCCATGCGGTTCGTGGTGCCGGCACACGGCAATTGAGGAGCGCTGCGCCGGCGAAATACAGAATCGCCATCTCGAAGAAGAGGATGAAGAAGATCAGCATGCTCATGCCGTGGATGGTGAGCATGCGATAGAACCAGACCGCGTCCAGTATGTGGATGGCTTGCCAACGCGTCAGCAGGACGAGCACCGCCGAGATGCCTCCGACCAGCAGCGAAACGGTCGCCGCCACGGCGTTCGCCTTGATCAGCCCGTCCGCCTGGGCGTGCACCTTCAAGCCCGTGACCGAACAGCTGCGAAATCCTCCGTTCATCGCTCACCTCCGGCCGAGGCGGCCAGATCCGACTCGCCGTCTTCGACGATCACACGGCCGAGCATCAGGTGGTGGCCGACACCGCAGAACTCGTTGCAGATGATCCGGAAGTCCCCCGCCTCCGTCGGCTTTATCCGCAAGCCGTAGTCGTAGCCGGGAACGACCTGAAAGTTGACGTTGATTGGGTAGAGGCTGAACCCGTGATTCACATCGAGAGCCGACAGGTGCAGCGTGTACTCAGCGTCCTTCTTGAGCCTGAGGACCGGTGTCCACGACCACATGCGCGCGATTAGATAGATGTCAGCTCCGGGTGGAGGCTCCACGACCGGGAAGCCGTTGTCCTCGCCCACCTGGTAGGTGGCGATAAACTCATTGGCCCGCGCTTCGAACGCCTGCGGATCCACTTTGTGCCTTATCCCTGAAGGGTTTTGAGCTCCCTTCAGGTGCCAGAGCGGCATCATCGCGAACAGCACCATGCACCAGGCGAACGCGATCCCCACCCAGAGCTTCTCAGGGCGTTCCGCCCGCTTCCACCACACACCCCGCGGTGACTCGATTCCCGTTTGCATCTCTCGCCTCCGAATCAGGGCAGCGGAGCCGGTGGCAGCGTGAGAACCTGCCAGAGCCCCCAGGCCGTATAAAACACCCCCATGACCAGGACACCTGCGAGCAGCAGCAAGAACGGGTTGTCGAAGATCCTCTGGCCGAGGGGAGTCCGGTCGCCTGGACCCTCGTCGTGATCAGGCATCGCGCATTCCTTTCCCTAAGGTGAGGTGCGGCAACGTCCCTTCGAGCAGGTCGCCGAGCGTCGTATCTTGAAAGAATCGCGCAACCGGTTCACTCACATCTTTCCAGCGCTCGTGGACCGGACACGCGGTCTCATCAGAGCATTCGGGCCGGCCAAGCAGACAGTACCGGCGTGTGGTGTGGGCGTCGAACGGTCCGAGGACTTCGGCCAAGGAGAGCTCTTCTGCCGGGCGGGCCAGACGGAAGCCGCCACGCGGTCCACGTTCAGAGATCAGGATGCCATCGCGGGCGAGGCTGTGGAGGATCTTGGAGAGGTAGTTCGAGGGCACGCCGAGGGCTTCGGCGATCTGGCTGGAGCGGAGCGGTTGGTCGGATTCCTCGCGAGCGAGGTGGAGGAGGGCGCGGAGCGCGTATTCAGCGGTCTTGGAGATCACGGGCGCCTTACAATTGAGTTTCCCATGACAATATGATATTATCTCGCCCAGCGCAAGTTCCGACGCCTGGGGCCCCTGACCCGCTGAGCCGATGCCCGGTCTGACCTCCAGCACCGAGCGTGCGCTTTGGCGACCTATCGCCCGAGCGGACGCCTTCATGAACCGGCTTTACGGCTGGCGGTACAATCCCTTGTACCAAAGCGGTGGTCTCGTGCTCGCCCTGCTGGCGGTCGTCACCCTCACCGGCCTCTACCTGCTCCTCTTCTACAGGATCGGCGCGCCCTTCGAGTCCGTCGCTCGCATCAACGGGCAGGTTTGGAGCGGGCGCTGGATCCGCGCCCTGCACCGCTACGCCTCCGACGCCGCCATACTCGCCGCCGCCATCCATGCGCTCCGTCTCTTTAGCCAGGGCCGAAGCTGGGGCCCGCGGGCGCTGGCGTGGCTGTCTGGCCTGGCTCTCTTCCTGGTGATCTTGATCTGCGGGTGGACCGGTTACGTGATGGTCTGGGACACCCAGGGGCTGGTGCTGGCGATGGAGGGGGCCCGACTTCTGGACGCGCTGCCGATTTTCGCGGAACCGATCTCGCGGGCCTTCGTGGGTGAGGCAGACATCCCCAACGCTTTCTTCTTCCTGAACCTGTTCCTGCATGTGGCGCTCCCCATCGGCCTGGGGACGCTGCTTTGGATCCATGTCTCCCGTGTGGCTCGCGCGGCTCTCCTGCCGCCGCGGGGTCTGCTCTGGAGCGTCGTCGGCCTCCTCTTCCTCCTCTCCATCGTCTGGCCGGTGGCGATGTCCCCGAAGGCGGACCTGTTCCAGGTCCCGGGCCTGGCGCCCTTCGATCTCTTCTACTCGTTCTGGCTACCCCTATCGCGGGCCCTTCCGGCGCCAGCGGTCTGGGGGGCCGGCCTGGCGCTGACCGGGCTGCTCACGGCGATCCCTTGGCTGTCACGTCCGCGTGCCGGCGCTGAGCGTGCACCGTCCTGGGTGGATGAGCGCTACTGCACGGGGTGCGAGCAGTGCTACCTCGACTGCCCCTATGAAGCGATCGCCATGCACGACCGTCAGGATGGACCGTCGGACCAATTCGCTCGCGTCGATCCGAGTCTTTGCGTTAGCTGTGGCATATGCGCCGGTTCATGTGCGCCCATGCGGGTGGGACCACCCGTGCGGACGGGCCGGGACCAGCTGGCGGCGGTCCGCGCCTTCGTCGACCGGGAGCGGCCGGGGCACGACGACATCGTGTTGGTCGGCTGCGATCGCGCCGCCGGTGCCGGACGCAGCAGCGTGCGCCTGGAGGGGGCCCTGCTCTACCCGGTGTCTTGTGCCGGCAGCGTCCACAGTTCGCTTGTCGAATACCTTATCCGCGCCGGAGCCGGCGGTGTGTTGATCGTCGCTTGTCCGCCACGCGATTGCTGGAACCGTGAGGGCGCCAAATGGCTGGAGCAGCGCCTGTACCATGAACGGGAGGCCGAGCTCCAGGCCCGGGTCGACCGCCAGCGGATCCGTCTGGTCCATGCCGGATCTGCGGAGTTGGGCAGCGTGATGCGCGCGTTGAGAGAGTTCCGGTTGGTCCTGACCGCGTTGCGAGTCTCCGACACGGAGACGGAGCTGGACCTGATCCGGATGTGCGAGACCTCGACCCAAGGGGCCGGAGGATGATGAAAAAGCTCTCGTGGCGCGCTTTCGCCCTCGCCACGGCGGTGGGCAGCGCTCTCGCCCTCGCCTGGCTGTCGCAGGTGCCTTACGCCGCCGAGGCCGCGGGGGACGGCCTGATCCGCCTGTCGTGGCGCGCCCGAGGCGAGCGGGTTCAGCAGTGCAGGTCGCTGAGCGAGGAGGAGCAGGCGCAGCTTCCTCCGCACATGCGCCAACCCGAGGTCTGCGAAGGGCGGGTCGCACCTTACGTCCTCAGCCTCGAGCTGGACGGTGCCGTATCGTTCATCGATACGGTCCGTGCATCGGGCGCCCGGCAGGACCGGCCACTTTACGTGTTTCACGACGTACCCGTAGCTCCCGGAACCCATGAAGTGCGCGTTCGATTCATCCGCCAGGCCGCCGGAACCGACGAGCCGCCCCTCCAAGAGGCCACGCCCCGGGAGCTGCAGCTGGAGGCGTCGGTCTCCGTCGCGGCCGGCGAGATCGCTCTGATCACACTGGACCCGGCCAGCCGCGGGCTCGTCCTCCGGCAACGAACGGGCCGCTGAGCAGGCGGGATCTCAGGCCGCGAGTGGCTCAGGCAGCCCGTCTGTACCGGCAACCTCCGAATCGATAGATTCCCCACTCCGGATTTACGTCAGCCCCACCAACCCAGCGCACCGTCGCCGTCGTCTGCCTGGAAGGCAGGAGCCACGGAGGTAAGCACGATGCGGGATTCCGTCGAAGCGCTCTGGCCCGAGCTTCAGTGGATCGAGAGCTCAGAGTTACGCGAGCAGGTCACACAGACGTGGATCAAGGCGCTGGAGCTCAGTCCGCTAGAAGCTCGAGACCTGCACGAGATCCCCTTCACCCTCCTCGTCCCCGACTGCCCGGCCACGTTCATGGAGCACAAGCGCTGCGTGGTGCACATCGCGCGGCGCGCGGCGGAGTCGATGCAGGAGTTTCTGGGCAAAGCGCTGAGCATCGACGTCGATACGGTCATCGCGGGCGCCATTCTGGCCGATGTGGGCAAGCTTTTGGAATACGAGCGCGTGGACGGGAAGCTGCGGCAGAGCAAACGGGGCGAGGCGCTCCGCCATCCGTTCACGGGGGTGGCGCTCGCGCTCAGCTGCGGTGTGCCGGACACGGTATGTCACATCGTCGCTGCCCACGCCGCCGAAGGTGATCTGGTACGTCGGAGCACCGAGGCTTACATCGTGCATCACGCGGACTTCATGAGCTATCTGCCGTTCAAGAACCTATGATCGGGGTCTGGGGCGGGAATAGGTGCGAAGAAAAGGACCACGGATGACGAACGGTGAATATCCAACGTCCAATGCTCAATGATCAATGTCGAAGCTGCAGATCGAACTCCAGCAGATGTGCGGCGTCCATCGAGCATGCGCAACTTGAAGATCGCAGATTGACTACTCGATATTGGACATTGGCAATCTGCGCTCGGCAACGCGATCCCATTCACACCAAAACTCTTCGACTCTAATGTCCTATGGACGAGACAATCACAGCGGTCATGTCACGTTGGGGCGCCAGCCTCGAGTACGATCATATCGGAGAGCAGGCGGTGCACGAGGCGCGCCGATATCTGCTCGACTCGATCGGCTGCGCGTTGGGTGGATACGTTCAGGAGGATACGCGCCACGCGCTCGAGGTGCTGGACGAGATCGGCGGGCAGGGCCCGGCGACGGTGATCGGCAGCGGCCGGAAGACGGATGTCGTCTCGGCCTCGCTCGCCAACGCCCTGATGGTCCGGGTGATGGACTACAACGACATCTACTGGCAGCAGGATCCGTCGCACCCGTCCGACATCATCCCGGCGGCGCTCGCCTGCGCCGAGCGTCAAGGCACCGGTGGAAAAGAGCTGATCGTCGGCATCGTCCTGGGGCACGAGTTCGAGATGCGCCTTTGCGAGGCGGCCTTCCCGGGCATCCGCGAGCGCGGTTGGCACCACGCCACGCTCACCGCTTTCGTCGCGCCGATCGTCGCCGGTCGGATGCTTCGGCTTCCCTGGGAGAAGATCCAGCACGCCATCGGGATCTCCGCCTCGCACCATGCGACGCTCGGCGCGGTGACCGCCGGCAAGCTCACGATGATGAAGAACACGGTGGACCCGATGGCGACGCAGGCCGGCGTGATGGCGGCACTGCTGGCCGAGCGCGGCTACACCGGTCCGGAGCATGTGATCGACGGAAAAGAAGGTCTGGTTCACTGTATGGGCCCGGAGTGGAAGCTCGAGGTGCTGACCGACGGGCTCGGCGANNTTCCCCACCGAGGCGCTGACCCACGCGCCGATCTCGGCGGTGCTGAAGATCGTGCGGGAACACGATCTCGATCCCGAGCGGATCGAGCGGGTCCACATCCGATCCCTCGCCCGGGCCGCGGACATCCTAGCCGACCCTTCGAAATACGATCCGCGCACCAAGGAGACGGCCGATCACAGTCTGCCTTATGTGATCGCCGCGGCGATGGTGGACCGGCAGGTGACGCCGGCCCAGTTCGAGCCGGACAAGATCATGGATCCGAGGATTCGCGCTCAGCTGGAAAAGGTGGAGGTGGTCGCCGACCCCGAGATCGAGGCCGTCTTTCCGAAGCTGCAGCGGGTGATCGTCACGATCCACACGACCGAGGGCGAGCAGCTCAAGGAGCAACTGGATTATCCTAAGGGCGATCCACGCAATCCGTTGACCGATGCCGAGATCGAGGAGAAATTCGACGCCCTCGCGGCGCCGCTGCTGTCAGCCGGCGCGCGGGATCGACTGAAGAAGGCCGTCTGGAATCTCGAGAAGCTCAAGACGGTGACCGAGCTGTTGGACCTCTGCCGAGCCGACCGCTAGTCGGGCAAGGAGCCGGTGATGGGCCAGACAGTCGTTGAGAAGATCGCCCAGAGCCACATGACCGAGGGGCCCAGCCGCCCCCTGCGCACAGGCGACATGGTCTCGCTGCGGCCGCGGCACGTCATGACTCACGACAACACCGCGCCGGTGATCGCGAAGTTCCGATCGATGGGGGCGACGCGCATCCATGATCCCCGGCAGCCGGTCTTCGCCATCGACCACGACATCCAGAACATGTCGGAGGGCAACCTGGCCAAGTACCGGGAGATCGAGGCGTTCGCCCGGGAGCACGGGATCGACTTCTATCCGGCCGGCACCGGGATCAGCCACCAGATCATGGTCTCGCACGGCTACGTCGTTCCGGGCGCGCTGGTGGTGGGATCGGACTCGCACTCGAACATGTACGGCGCGCTGGGGGCGTTGGGAACGCCGGTGGTGCGGACCGATGCCGCGGCGATCTGGGCGACCGGTGAGTTCTGGTGGCAGATACCGCGGTCCGTGAAGGTCATCCTCAAGGGCGAGCTTCAAGACGGCGCCACGGGGAAAGATGTCATCGTGACGCTGTGTGGCCTCTACAACCAGGGCGAGGTGCTGAACGCCGCCGTCGAGTTCGGCGGGCCGGGTGTGGCTCGGCTCAGCATGGACGAACGGATGGCGATCGCGAACATGACGACGGAATGGGGCGCCCTCGTCGGCTGGTTCCCGACCGACGACCGGACGATCGCCTATCTGACCGCACGCAAGAAGTACTTGGAGAAGAACGGCGGATTCGACCGTTACACGGATGCCGATCTCATCGGCTGGGCGGCCGAGCCTCCCGCCGCGGATCGTGACGCCATCTACGCCGGGCGCATCGAGCTCGACCTGGCCGACGTGAGCCCGCACGTCTCGGGACCCGATACGGTGCAGGTGATGCGGTCGCTGGCCGACATCGAGAGAGACAAGATCGCCATCGACAAAGCCTACCTTGTTTCGTGCGTGAATAGCCGGCTCGAGGACATCGAAGCAGCGGCCCGCGTCGTTCGCGGCAAGAAGGTGGCGCCAAACGTCGACTTCTATGTGGCGGCGGCCAGCGCGGAGATTCAGCGAGAGGCCGAGACAAGCGGCGCCTGGGGCGCCTTGCTCGCCGCCGGGGCCAAGCCGCTGCCGTCGGGTTGCGGCCCCTGCATCGGCCTCGGCGCCGGGACCCTGGAGCCGGGCGAGGTGGGGATCTCGGCCACCAACCGGAACTTCAAGGGTCGGATGGGCTCGCGGGAGGCCCAGGCGTATCTGGCCAGCCCCGTGGTGGTGGCGGCCTCGGCGGTCGCTGGATACATCGTCGGCCCCCAACCCTCCGAGGGCCGCCGGCCGGAATACGAGTTCCAGGCGAACGCCGCCCGCGGCGCGCGCGAGACGGTTAAGATCCTGGAGGGGTTCCCGGATCGCATTCAAGGGCGCGTGGTATTGGTGCCGCAAGACAACCTGAACACCGACGGCATCTACGGCAAGGACTACACCTACCGGGACAACATGACGCGGGAAGAGATGGCCCGCGTCGTGATGGAGAACTACGATCCGGCTTTCCGCAGCCGCATTCAGCCCGGAGATGTGCTGATCGCCGGCTTCAACTTCGGAACGGGATCGAGCCGAGAGCAGGCGGCGACAGCGCTTCAGGCCGCAGGCATCCCAACGGTGATCGCGGGAAGCTTCTCACAGACTTACCTGCGCAACGCCTACAACAACGGCTTTCTTTGCATCGAGTGTCCCGAGGTCGTCGAAAGACTGAGGGCCCAGGAGGCGGAGGTCATCGCCGCTGGCCAGCTCACGATCATCCCGGGCGACCTGATCGAGATCGATTTCGCGGAAAGCACGGTCAGATTGCGCGGTAAGGTCTATGATTTTCCTCCTCTCGGTACGGTACCCCAATCACTCGTTATCGCGGGAGGGATCGAAGGCATCATACGTCGCCGGCTGGGTCTGGATTGATCACCCGAGCGCCGGAAACTGCGGGCCCACGCGGTTTGCCGTGGGTTGGCACGCATGCGCTAGACTTGGATTCTCCGAAAGGCAGTCTCTGAACATGGCTCAATACACCGTGGTAACTATGCCTGGCGATGGCATCGGCAAGGTCGTTTTGCCGGAGGCGATTCGGGTCCTCGACGCCGTCGGCTTCAGCGCCGACTACGTCGACGCCGAGATCGGCTGGGATTGCTGGATCAACACGGGCAACCCGCTGCCGGACGCGACGGTCGAGCTTCTCGATAAGCACCGGCTGGGGCTGTTCGGCGCGATCACTTCCAAGCCCAAAGCCCAGGCCGCCAAAGAGTTGCGCCCCGAGCTTCGGGACAAGGGCCACGTCTACTACAGCCCGATCGTCGGGCTGCGGCAGAAGTTCAACCTCGACGTGTGCATTCGACCCTGCCGCTCCTTTCCGGGAAACCCCCTCAACTTCATCCGCCGAAACACGACGGGTAGCTTCGAAGAGCCGCTGGTGGACGCGGTCATCTTCCGGCAGAACACCGAGGGGCTCTACTGCGGGATCGAGTGGACGAATCCTCCCGCCAACGTGCGTGATGCCCTGGCCTCACACCCCAAATTCAAACCGTTCAGCGCGGTCCCGAGCGAGGACATGGCGCTCTCCGTCCGCCTGTTCACCCGCCTTGCCTGCCGCCGCATCGTCGAGGCGGCGTTTCGCTACGCGAAGAAGCACGGCTACCGGTCGGTGACGGTCTGCGAGAAGCCGAACGTGCTGCGCGAGACCTCGGGCATGATGGAGGAGGTGGCGCGCCAGGTCCATCAGGACTTCCCCGACATCCAGCTCTGGTCCACCAACATCGATGCCCAGATGATGTGGCTGACCAAGAATCCCGAGGACTACTCGGTGATCGTCGCCGGCAACATGTTTGGTGACATCGTCTCGGATGCGTTTGCCGGGCTGGTCGGAGGTCTCGGCTTCGCCTGCTCGGCCAACATCGGAGATCGCGTGGCGGTGTTCGAGCCGACCCACGGCTCGGCCCCCAAGTACGAGGCGCTCGACCCGCCCATCGTCAATCCGATCGCGATGATCTTGAGCGCCGCCATGATGCTCGACCACGTGGGAGCGACGGACGAAGCCCAGGCCGTTCGCGACGCGATCGCGGCCGTCGTGAAAGAGGGCAAGGTCCGCACCTACGACATGTTGCGTCTGGCGGGCGGCCAAGGCGTGATCGCCCAGGGCGCCGCGACCACGTCGCAGATGACCGACGCGATTTTGGGGCGGCTGGCGTGACATGACCCCGAGCGCCGCGAATGCAGGTTCGCGCCGCGGAGAAGCTGGACCCGTCGGCGAGGACGTGCGTTCGGACCTGCACGTCGCCGTCGAGTTGACGGAGTCCGGCGGTCTCGCCATCCAACTCGACTCGAAGGTCGGCGCCCTCTACGGCGATGCGACGCGCGAGCTGGTCGGACGGGTGCTGCGCGACCTCGGTGTAACGCACGCCCGCGTGCACGTCGACGATAAAGGCGCGCTGCCCTTCACGATCGCGGCCCGGGTGGAGGCCGCCGCCCGTCGTGCCGGCGCGTCCGGCGGCGGAGACGCGCGACCGGAACGGACTGTGATACGCGAGGGTCCGAGCGCCCGCGACCGGCTGCGGCGCTCGCGACTCTACCTGCCCGGCAACGAGCCGAAGTTCATGATCAACGCCGGGCTCCACCGCCCCGACGGCGTGATCCTCGACCTGGAGGACTCGGTGCACCCGGCGGAGAAGGAGGCGGCCCGCCTCCTGGTGCGGAACGCGCTGCGCTGCGTCGACTTCATGGGCGCGGAGCGGATGGTGCGCATCAATCAGCTGCCGATGGGCTTCGAGGACCTGCGGGCCATCGTTCCAGAGGGACCCGACCTCATCCTGATCCCGAAGACCGAGACCGCAGATCAGGTGCGCGAGGTCGACGAGCGAATCCGTGGCGTGAGGGCGCGGGAAGGCGACGGTCACCCGATCTGGCTGATGCCGATCCTCGAGTCGGCGCAAGGCGTCGAGAACGCCTACGCCATCGCGCGCGCGGCCGAGACGGTGGTGGCTTTGACGATCGGCCTCGAGGACTACACCGCTGACATGGGCGTCGCCAAAACCCAGGAGGGCGCCGAATCGCTATTCGCCCGCGCCCGCCTGGTCAACGCGGCCAAGGCGGCTGGAATCCAGGCGATCGACTCGGTCTACGGCGACGTCGCCGACGTGGAGGGTCTGGGCGAGTGGGCGCGGCGTTCGCGAGCGCTCGGCTTCGAGGGGATGGGCTGCATCCACCCACGCCAGATTCAACCCATCCACGGGGCGTTCGCGCCGAGCCCCGAAGAGATCGATCGGGCGCTAAAGATCGTCATGGCATTCAAGGAAGCGGAGGCGAAGGGGCTGGGCGTGGTCAGCCTAGGCACCAAGATGGTCGATCGGCCCGTCGTCCTGCGCGCTCAGCGAACCGTCGAGATCGCGCGCCGGATCGGCCTGCTGAGTGACGAGTAAACAAGACCGTACGCATCAGTGCGTGAGAATAGCATGAGCGATACAGTGCAGTTCGAGGTCAACGCCTTGGGGCGGCGGGTCCCCACCGTGGTCAACGGCAAGGAGCAGGTTCCGTTTCAAGGGGTGGGGAGCTACAGGCCGAAAACAAGCAAGCATGCGCCACCCGTGCGCTCGGCGGCTGACTATCCTCCCAGCGGCGACAAACGCGTCCCGGACCTGCGGACGGCGCTGCGCCGCTGCGGCCTGCGCGATGGGCAGACGCTGTCGACCCACCATCACCTCAGGAACGGAGACGCCGTGGCGTTGGCCGCCCTTACGGCGGCCGGCGATCTGGGCGCCCGAGATCTCATGTGGTTCCCGAGCGCGTCATTCCCCTGCCACGAGCCGGTGATCGAGTTGATGGACCAGGGGATCGTTCACCACATCGAGGGGAGCATGAACGGGCCGCTGGGCGAGTACTGCTCCCGGGGCCGGATGCGCGGGATGGGCGTGCTGCGCTCCCACGGCGGCCGCTGGCAGGCGATCCAGGACGGCGAGGTGCACATCGACATCGCGGTGATCGCCGCGCCGACGGCCGATCCGTTCGGCAACTGCGATGGGTCGCACGGGCCGTCCGCCTGTGGCTCGTTGGGTTTCGCGCTCGCCGACTCGATCTACGCCGACCACGTGATCGTCGTGACCGACAATATCGTACCCTTCCCCTGCCTGCCCTGGCAGATCCAGGGGAACAACGTAGACTACGTCGTCGAAGTCGAGTCGATCGGCGACCCGACAAAGATCGTATCCGGCACGACCCAGATCACGCGCAGCCCCGACCGGCTGCTCATCGCCGAGCACGTCGCGCGCTTTCTCGGAGACGCCGGCATCATGCGTGACGGCTTCTCGTTTCAAGCCGGAGCCGGCGGCATCGCTCTCGCTTTCGTGGAGTTCCTCAAGGAGCAAATGAAAGCGGCGGGAGTGAAGGCCCGATTCGTGCGCGGCGGCTCGACGCAGTACCTGGTCGACCTGCTAGAAGAGGGCCTGACCGACTACATCCTCGACGGCCAGACCTTCGATCTGGCGGGAGTCCAGTCGATCGCCACCGACCCCCGTCACGTCGCCACCTCTCCGTTCACCTCCTACAACTACCACGGCAAGGGCAACTTCGCGTCGATGGTGGACGCCGTGGTCCTCGGAGCCACCGAGGTGGATGTGAACTTCAACGCCAACGTGAACACCCACTCCGACGGCCTGCTGCTGCACGGCATCGGCGGCTGGCAGAACTGCCTGTTCGCCGGCTGCACGATCCTGGCCCTCCCCTCCTTCCGCGATCGCATTCCGGTCCTGGTCGACGAGGTCACCACCATCACGGGCCCTGGAGAGCTGATCGATGTCGTGGTGACCGAGCGGGGCATCGCCATCAACCCCCGCCGGGACGATCTGCGGCAGAGCCTCGCGGGCTCGGACCTGCCGATCCGGCCGATCGAGGAGATCAAGGCCGAGGTCGAGCGACTCGTCGGCGGCCCGCCGGCCAAACCACGGCTCACCGACCGCCCGGTGGCCGTGATCAAGTGGGTGGACGGGACCGTCATCGACACGGTCTGGCAGATCGCCGGCTGAAACCCCTAGCCGTCCCCCTCCGCGCAGGCGCCGGACCGCGCCAGACCACCCCCCGGCTCACCGCTTCGACCGCACACTTCACCGTGCTCTGAGTCCATTCGTCGATCCTCGCTTGTCGGAAAACGCGTCCGCCCGCAGCGTTCCAGAGTACTCATCGGAAGCCTGATTCCCAGCGTCCGCGTCCTGCTCGGACATCCAACACTCACCAGGAGGTGTCATGATCACGACACGTCGTCTAGCCGCGCTCGCCTGCGCCGCCCTGTTGCTGGGTTGCGAGTCGGAGCCCGCCAGTGAGCTGACGGCACCCGAGCCCAGCTTCTCGGCGGCGGGCAACGAGTCGGTGACGGGTCACGTCAACATCCCGCCGCAAAACTTGTTCGGAATCATCGAGCACTACTCCTTCAACGCCGTGCGACGCCCGGACGGCACCGTAACGGGCGAGTGGCAGCTCGAGGACAAGTTCTTCCCGGGCAAGAACGGCCTGGAGCGGGTACACGGCAACGTGACCTGCTTCTCCATCCAGCCTGACGGCAAGACGGTGTTCTTGGGCGGCGGCGTCGAGAACGAGAGCCTGTTCGGAATCCCGCCGGGCGCCGAGGCCGTCTGGACGATCGTCGACAACGCTGAAGGCAGCGGCTCGCCGGCCGACATGGCCACCGACCTGACGTTCGGCTTCCCCGTCGGCTCGGGCGTCGCGGCCTTCCACTGTGCCACCGGGCTTGCTTTCACCAACATCCCTCCCACCCCCATCGCCGCCGGGAACGTCCAGATCAGCCAATAGTCGTGGCATCACGGCGTTCCGATTTGGGGGCTGGCCCGCTCTTCAGCCGCCGGCCCCCTCTTCTTGGGCTGCGGTGCTTGCTCGGCCCGAAAGCGGCGGTCATTATTAGCCCGCGAAGCCCCACGCACGCACAGCGTTTCGAATCCGCCGACCGCGATGCGCAAACGATCTCTCCCCATCGCCGTCATCTTGGCCAGCTTGACCGCTCCGGCGGTCGTGCACGCGCAACGCCTCAAACCTCCAGACAAGCTGAGCAAGCTCGAAGCGCGTGCGGCCGCGGACTCGAACGATGCATCCACCCACCTGCACCTCGCCTTCGGCTATTGGAGTGAGGGGCGCTACGACGACGCCGAGGCGAGCATAAAGCTGGCGCTCCAGATCGATCCCCAATTGGCCGAAGCGTATCTCGCGCTGGCCCAGCTTCCCTACGCGCGTCGACCCGAACTGTGGCGTGAGATTTCGGAAAGGCGGGTTCCGGAGCGGTGGCGCTCGACCCTCGAAGGGGCAAATCGGCACTACCGGCTGGCCTTCCAGCTCGATCCTCTGGTGGACCTGAAGATCATCGCCGCGGTGATCCCGCCGCGATCGACCGACCCCGATGCGGATTCACTCCAACCCGCGCTGGATGAGGTCGCGGTTCGCGCGTTCGACGACATCCTGGCGGGGAGATACAATCGTGCTCACGAAAAGCTGGAGCGCCGGTTCGACGACATTGGATTCGATCGAGACCCCGACGTTGCGCCCGACTGGTTGCTCTGGTATCACGCCCTGACCGCAGCGCGTCAGGAAAAGCACGAAGACGCGATCCGCGACCTGGAGGTGCTGCGCGGGCGTTCCCTCGAAGATGAACGGAACGAGGGGCTGTTGAGCGTGCCGCTTGAAGCCGCTGACTTCCATTACATGATCGCGGAGCTCAAGCGCCAGGCGGGCCTGGCGCAAGAAGCGGTACAACTCTACCAGGAGGTGCTGGAGGACGACCCTGACTCCTATCTGGCCTATGTGCAGATCGCCCGGATCCACGAGTCGCGCAGCGATTGGCGCGAGGCCGCCGAGGCGTGCCGCAACGCCGTGAGGGTCAAACCGGATGAGCCGAGCCTCCTCTATGATCTGGGCGTGATGCTTGGGCGGGCCAACCGTCTCGGCGAAGCGGAGGAGGCGCTGCTGAAAGCGCAGACCCTCAACCCTCGCGACGCCCGCATCCCGTACGTGCTGGGGCTCGTTCGCATCAGCCGCGGGAATCCCGACGGCGCGCGCGAGGCGTTGGACCACTTCGTTTCCATCGCGCCCAGCCGATACAAACGCATGATAACGGACGCGAAACAGCGCCTGAAGTTGTTGCGCTGATCGCCACCGTCGTCCGTACTCCAATGTCTGTTTCCCGACGGTCCTTACTCTCGATCCCTGGCGGCGGCGGGCCCTAGTGCACCTCGATTGGCTTGCCGACACCGTCGCGCGCGCCCGCGGCGAGGCGCGCGAAGCGCTGCTCGAACCGGAAGGGCTCCAGATCCTCGAGGCGTTGCAGATCGCGACGCCGGAGCACGCCTTCGTCGAAAGCGCGCGGCAGGCCGCCGAGCTCGATCTCTCCCGGTTCCCGGGCGACCGGCTGGTCGTCAAAGCCGTAAGCCCGGCCCTCATACACAAGAGCGAAGCGGGCGGCGTCGTGTTCGTCTCCAAAGATCGTCGGTCGATCGTCGACGCGATCACCGAGATGGCCGCGAAGCTTCGCGGGCACGAGCTGCGTGGGTTCCTCGTCTGCGAGTTCGTCGAATTCGACCGGTCTCCCGGCGGCGAGCTGTTGCTGGGAGCGCGCTGGACCGCCGACTTCGGTCCCGTCGTGACCTTGGGCCCGGGCGGCCGCTACACCGAGCTGCTCACCGACAGCCTCAAGCCCGAGGCCGGCCTGGCCGTCGCCACGCCATTCGAGCTCGACGCCGGCGCCGTCATCGAGCTCATCCACGACGTCACCGTCACGCGCCTGCTTACGGAAGAACTGCGCGGGCAGCCGCCGCGTCTCGAGCTGGCCGTTCTGGTGGACATGATCCTCAAGTTCGGGAAATTCGCGCGCGCCGCGATCCCGCACTGGCTGAGCGAATTCGAGGTCAACCCGTTCGTCGCCCGGGACGGGCAGCTGGTCGCGTTGGACGTGCTGGCGCGAAGGCAAGAAGCGGTCGAGAGTCCGCCGGCCCCTCGACCGCTGCACAAGCTCGACAGCCTTCTAAAACCGGCCCGCATCGCGATCCTTGGGGTCTCCGAGCGTCTCAACCCGGGGCGCATGATCCTCAACAACATCATCGGCGCCGGCTTCGAGCGCAGCAAAATCTTCGTGGTGAAGCCGGGCTCGGACACGATGGAAGGCTGCCCCTGTGTCGCCGACCTCTCCTCGATCGCGGGTACGGTCGACCTGCTCATCCTGGCGATCGAGGCGGCCCAGATCCCCGACGTGCTGGCGCGCGTCATCGAAACCGAGAAGGCCGAAAGCGTCGTTCTGATCACGGGCGGCATCGAAGAGAGAGGTGAGGCCGAGGGCATCTCCTCCGCCATCCGCGCTTCGTTGGCAACCGCCCGGTCGTCGAAGTGGAGTGGACCCATCGTCGTCGGTGCCAACAGCATGGGAGTGCGCTCGGCGCCCGGCCACTACGACGCAACGTTTCTCCCCGACTCGAAGCTGGGTGTCTCGAGAGACCGGACCTTTCCGATCGCCTTGATCTCACAGAGCGGGGCCTACCAGGCGGCCCGGATGAGCGACCTGGGGTTCCAGATCAAGTACGCGATCTCCGCCGGAAACCAGACCGACCTCACGATCGCCGACTACCTCATGCACCTGAAAGACGACGCCGAGCTGGAAACCTTTGCGGTTTACGCCGAGGGGTTCAAAGCCGGCGACGGGCGGCGGCTGTTAGAGGCGACACGCGAGATCGTGTCGACCGGCCGCTGGGTCATCCTCCATCGTGCCGGGCGCACACGGGAGGGTGCCGCGGCCGCAGTCAGCCATACGGCGTCCATCGCCGGCGATTACACGGTCACCCGACATCTGATGAGCCACGCCGGCGCGGTCGTCTGTGAAACGACCGATGAATTCACCGACATGCTCAGGCTCTGCGCCCTGCTCCGCTCGAAGCGCGTCGACGGCCTGAACCTCGGTGCCCT
>JABAOD010003369.1_pt2 | contig 25039 bp, 21 predicted proteins | sample 7062151 | NCBI WGS metagenome assembly JABAOD01 (sample SAMN14538626, study PRJNA623070) | marine sediment metagenome | biome: marine biome [ENVO:00000428]; feature: marine pelagic biome [ENVO:01000023]; material: deep marine sediment [ENVO:00002113] | place: India: Gulf of Khambhat ... | reverse complement strand
CCGATCGTGATGTTGGGCACGAAGTGGCCATCCATCACGTCGACATGGATGTAGTCGGCGCCGGCCGCGTCGATGGCATGCACCTCCTCCCCCAACCTGGCGAAATCGGCGGACAGGATCGAGGGCGCAATTCGGGTCGACTGTTGCATCGCCTTTTCCTAGAGCGTTTCCTGCCCCCACGCAAGCGACGAGCGGACACCGCCGGATACTAGACGATGCGGCGCAGGCGCGCGGCATAGAAGCCGTCGAGACCACCCGACTCGGCCCAGTGGCAGGGCAGGGTGCGGACATCCCCCCGCACCGTGATCGCTGCCGCCAGCCCGGGCAGTTCGGCAGCCGCCACCGGCACCCGTTCGGCGGCTGCGCCCGTGGCCAGCAGCGCTGCGATGCGCTGCTCGCATTCCTCCGGCTGCAGCGAGCACGTGGCGTAGACGACCGTACCGCCCGGCGCGACCATGCGCAGTGCGGCGGCAAGCAGCCGGTCCTGCACCGCAACGAGGCGGCCGACGTCGTCCGCGGACTTGTTCCAGGCAATGTCCGGGTGGCGGCGCAGGGTTCCGGTCGCTGTGCACGGGGCGTCCAGCAGCACGGCGTCGAACGGCGCCGGCGGCATCCATGCCGCCGCGTCCGCCACCACGGTTTCCACGGCAAGGCCGAGGCGGCCGACATTCTCGCGCAGGCGTCCGAGCCGCTTGTCCGATCTGTCGACCGCAGTCACCGCAGCGCCGGCGGCGGCGAGCTGCACCGTCTTGCCACCCGGTGCAGCGCAGAGGTCGGCGATCTGCCGCCCCGCAACATCGCCCAGCAGGCGGGCGGGCAGCGCCGCCGCCGCGTCCTGCACCCACCAGGCGCCTTCGGCGAAGCCGGCCAGCGTTGCGGGATCGCCGCCGCCGTGCCGGCGCAGGCTGCCGGTCGGCAGGATCTCGGCATCCAGCGCCGCGGCCCAGCGCGTCGCCGAGCATGGATCCTTGACCGACAGGTCGAGCGGTGGCTCGGTAAGGTGGGCGCGTGCAATCGCGGCGGCAGCCTCGGCCCCGTAGGCCGCGTCCCAGCTGTCCCATAGCCAGCGCGGGACGTTTGTGTGTTCGGGATCGTCCGGCGGCAGTGGACCCGCTTCGGCGATCCGCCGCAGGACGGCGTTGACAAGGCCTTTAAGCCCCGCCTGGCCGCGCGCCTCGGTCAACGCGACCGCCGTGTCGACGGCGGCATGCGGCCGCGTGCCCAGCACCGCCACCTGGGCGACGCCGAGGCGCAGTATGTCCCTCACCACCGCGCGTTTTTGCGGCAGAGGCCGCTCGAGACGCGCATCGATCGCCGCGTCGATCTGGCCGAGCCGGCGCAGCACCGTGGCGACCAGCAGCCGCGCGAAGGCCCGGTCGCGCGCCTCGAGGCGAGGCAGATCGCGGTGTCCCGCAAAGGCCTCGTCCAAGGGGCGCCGCCGGCGCAGCACGGCGTCGAGCAGGTCCAATGCACTGGCGCGGGCGTCGTTCATTGCGCCGGTTTACGGCAAAACGGGACGGCGACCAAGCCAGCCGGCGAGGATCAGCCCCACGGACGGCGTTGTGTCTCGACCGCTTCGCCGGCCATCTCCTGCAGGCGTTGGATGCGCTCGCCAATGGGCGGGTGGGTCGAGAACAGTCCGTCAATCCTGTGCGCGTGCAGGGGGTTGACGATGAACATGTGCGCGGTCGCCGGATTCTCCTCGGCCTGCGGATTGTCGATGACGGCGGTGCCGTGGGCGAGGTTGCGCAGGGCGCTGGCGAGCCACAGCGGATGGCCGCAGATCTCGGCGCCCATGCGGTCGGCCTCGTACTCGCGGGTGCGGCTGATCGCCATCTGCACCAGCAGTGCCGCAACCGGCGCCAGGATCATGACCAGGAGCACGCCGACAAACCCGAGCGGGTTGTTGCGGCTGCCGCGGAAGAAGATGGCGAAATTCGCCAGCATCGAGATGGCGCCGGCGATGGTCGCGGTGATCGTCATGATCAGGGTGTCGCGATTGCGCACATGGGCCAGTTCGTGCGCCATCACGCCGGAGACCTCGGTCGCCGACAGGTTGCGCAACAGCCCGGTGGTGGCCGCCACCGCTGCGTTTTGCGGATTGCGGCCGGTCGCGAAGGCGTTCGGCTGGTCATTGTCGATGATATAGACCCTGGGCATCGGCAGCCCGGCATTTTGCGCCAGCGTCTCGACGATGCCGTAAAGGGCGTGGCCCTTGCCGACTTCGCGTGCACGATACAGGCGCAACACCATCCGGTCGGAGCCCCACCACGCGAACAGGTTCATGCCCGCGGCAATGAGCAGCGCGATGATCATGCCGCCCTCGCCGCCGAGAAGGAATCCGACGCCCATGAACAGGGCCGTCATGGCCGCCAGAAGTATCGCTGTTCGAAGGTAGTTCACCGCTGTCCTCCGTGTTGGTAAGGGTTAGATTGGGAGCGCCGGAACGCCCTTCAAGACTTGGCAAACGGCGCGCGCCGCGGCATATCTGGAGATATGACGGAGCAACGCACCGACAGCAAACCGGCCACCGGGGTCGACACGCAGGCGGCCAGCGGGCCGGACGACGGCGTTTGCGGGATCGATGCGCGGCGCAAGGCGGAGCTGGTCGCCGAACAGGCCGGTCGCAGGGCCCGCCAGGACGCTCGCAATCGTGGCGAGGCTGCGAAGGAGACCGGTGGCCCGCAAGGGCTGGAGCCGACCCGCTACGGCGACTGGGAGAAGGCCGGCCGCTGCATCGACTTCTAGCCGACGGCGTCGCGCTCTTCGCGAGTTCACACTGACGGAACCACTGCGCGACTTCGCGCCGCTGCCGCCGGCCGCATGGACTCGCGCCGTGTCACGTGGAATCATTCGCGGAATGCGGGACAGCAGGAAATTGTTCAAGGGAGGACGAAGATGTCAGGAAGAATCGGCGTACCGTACGCGGTGGTCGGGCTGCTGGCGCTGGCGCTCGCGCTGCCGGCGACGGCGGAGCCGTTGCGGCAAAAGGTCGTTGCCACCCAGGCGATCGACCTGACCCACCCGATGCACGACGACATGCCGTTCTGGCCCGGCGGCGTGCCGTTCAAGAAGACCCGGCTGGTGGATTACGACCAGGGCTACCAGCTGCACAAGTTCGAGGTGGGTGAGAACACCGGCACGCATGTCGACGCGCCGTCGCACTTCATCAAGGGAAACATCCCAGTCGATAAGCTGGCCTTGAAGGACCTCGTCGTACCCGCCGTGGTCATCGACGTGCAGGCGAAGGTCGCCGGCAATCCCGACTACCAGCTCAGCGCCGCCGACTTGACGGACTGGGAAGCCAGAAACGGCACGATTCCGGCGGGCTCCCTGGTGATTTTGAACACCGGCTGGCACAAGCGGTTCGGGGATCCGAAGGCCTATGTCAACATGGATGCGGGCAATGTGATGCATTTCCCGGGTTACCACCCGGACAGCGCGGCGCCGCTGCTTGAGCGTGACGTCGTCGGCGTCGGCATCGACACGCTGAGCCTGGATTTCGGCGCGTCGAAGGATTTCGCCTTCCATGTTGCCATGCTCAAGGCCAACAAATACCAGATCGAGAACCTGGCGAACCTGGATGCGCTGCCGGCGACGGGTGCGACCATCATCGTCGGGGTGCTGCCGGTCAAGGACGGCTCGCAGGCCCAGGCGCGGGTGCTCGCGCTGCTGCCGTAGAAGACCGGGTCAGCGCCGCGACGTCCGGGGTTTGGCCTAGTTTCCCGGGAATTCCGCCCGGAACGGCCGCGCCAGCACCTCGGCGATGGTGGCGTCGATATCGGCGCCCCGGTTGACGATGCGGTTGACTGCCTGCGCGATCGGCATGTCGACCTGCCGTCGTTCCGCGAGCTCGACGACGGAGGCCGCGGTTGCGACGCCTTCGGTGACGCTGCGCCGGGCGCCGAGGATGTCCTCGAGCGAACGCCCCTCGCCCAGCGCGATGCCGAGCGTCAGGTTGCGCGACAGGAGGCCGCTGCAGGTCAGCGACAAGTCGCCGATGCCGGACAGGCCCATCAGGGTCTCGCCGCGCGCGCCCATCGTCCGGCCGAGCCGCACGATTTCGGCGAGACCGCGGGTCATGGTGGCGGCGCGCGCGTTGTCGCCGAGCCCGCGCCCGACCATGATGCCGCAGGCGATGGCGATGACGTTCTTGACCGCGCCGCCGATCTCGGCGCCGACCGGGTCGTTCGATACATAAGGGCGAAAGGTGGTCGAGCCGATCATGCCGACCAGCCGCTCACCTAGGTCTTTGTCGAGGGCGGCGAGCGTGATCGCCGTCGGCAGGCCGAGCGCCACCTCCTTCGCGAAGGTTGGTCCCGAGAGGACGGCAACAGGGGCTTCGGGCAGCGTCTCCGCGACGATATCCGTCATCAACGCGCAGCTGCCGCGCTCGATCCCCTTGGCGCACAGTACGACCGGAACGCCCGCCGGCAGGTGCTGCGCCAGCCTCTCGGTCGCGGCGCGCAGGAACTGCGCCGGCACGACGAGGAGCACCGCGTCGGCCCCGTCCAGCGCCTGCGCCATGTCGGTGGTCGCGGCGATGCCCGGCTCCAGCCGGATGTCCGGCAGGTAGACCGGGTTGCCGCGCCCCGCGTCTATGTCGGCCGCGATCGCCGGGTCTCGGGCCCAGACGACAGCCTGCGAGCTGGCGCGCCGTGCGACGCAGGCCAGCGATGAACCGAAAGCCCCGGCCCCGATGATGGCGATGCGGTTCATGGCGCTGGTGCTGGCGGGGCCGCCAGCGCGTCGAGCGGCCACCGTGGCCGCGCCGCGAAATCGAACCCGTCGGTCAGTCCCAGACGCAGCCGCTCGAGCCCGGCCCACGCGATCATCGCGGCATTGTCGGTGCACAGCTCCGCCGGCGGGACAATGAACGCCATGCCCTGCGCTGTCGCGAGGCTCGACAGGACGGCGCGGATTCTCGCATTGGCGGCAACCCCGCCGGCCATCACGAATTGGTCGCCGCCGGGGAATTCGTCACGGAACCGGGCCATCGCATTCGCTGCACGGTCGGCCAGCACCTCCGCGACTGCCTCTTCGAATGCGGCGGCCAGGTCGTCGGCGCTGTCCGGGTCGGCGGCGCTCCCCGGCAACGCTGCCACCGCATGCCGTACTGCGGTCTTCAGCCCGGAGAACGAGAAATCGCATCCCGGCCGCCCGGCCATCGGCCGCGGCAGAGCGAAACGGGTCGGGTCGCCCCGCATCGCGGCGGCCTCGACCGCGGGACCGCCCGGGTATCCGAGCCGCAGCAGCGCCGCCGTCTTGTCGAAGGCCTCGCCCACGGCGTCGTCGACGGTGCCACCGTAGGCCCGGTACGTGCCCACGCCCTCGACCACCACCAGCTGACAATGGCCGCCGGAGACGAGCAGCAGCAGGTAGGGAAAGGCGATGCCGTCGGTCAGGCGCGCCGTCAGCGCGTGCCCTTCGAGATGGTTGACGGCGACCAGCGGCAGGTTGCGGACCATGGCGATCGCCTTGGCGGTGGTCAGCCCGACCAGGACCCCGCCGATCAGACCCGGTCCTGCCGTTGCCGCGATGCCGTCGATATCGTCCCAGTCGCACTGCGCCTCGTCGAGAGCCCGGACGATCAACCGGTCGATATGGTCGAGGTGGCTGCGCGCGGCGATCTCGGGCACGACGCCCTGATAGGGGCGGTGCTCCTCGATCTGCGAGAGGACGACGTCGCACAGGATGCGGCGGTCGTCGGCGACCAGAGACGCCGCCGTTTCATCGCAGGATGTCTCGATGCCCAGCACGATCATGTATTCGATTTAAAGGCTGGCGGCCGGAACTGCAACGAATGCCGCAAAACCACTTTCTTATGTCGGAGCGAGCGGGTACACACTGCTGCCATGAATTCCACCCCGCTCTCGACGCTCCGGATCGGAACCCGTGGCTCGCCCCTTGCGCTGGCCCAGGCACACGATGTCCGCGACCGCCTGCACGCCCTGCACAAGGGCATTTCCGCGGAAATCGTGATCATAAAGACCACGGGGGACGCGGTTCAAGACCGCCGCTTGTCGGAAGTCGGCGGCAAGGGGCTTTTCACCAAGGAAATCCAGGAGGCGCTGCTCGATCAGCGCATCGACCTCGCCGTCCATTCGATGAAGGACGTCGAGACCTGGCTTCCGGAGGGCACGACGATCGCGGCGGTGCTCGAACGCGAGGATCCACGCGACGTGTTCATCAGCGACAGGGCGAAATCGCTGGACGCACTTGCTCCCGGCGCGGTGATCGGCACATCTTCGCTGCGCCGACAGGCGCAGATCCTGCACCGCCGACCGGATTTGCGCGTCGATACATTGCGCGGCAACGTGCAGACCCGGCTGCGCAAACTGGCGGAGGGGACCGTGGACGCGACATTGCTGGCGCTGGCCGGACTGAAACGGCTGGGCAGCGCGGACGTCGCGACCGCCACCATCGAGCCGGACGTCATCCTGCCTGCGGTGGCGCAGGGGGCGGTGGGCGTCGAGATTCGCAGGGGCGACGCGGCGGTCGCGGCGGCGGTTGCGGGTCTCGACCACGAACCCAGCGCAATCCGGATCGCGGCCGAGCGGGCGATGCTGGCGGCGCTTGACGGATCCTGTCATACCCCGATCGCCGGGCTCGCGGAACTCGACGGGGGCGAGATCACGCTGACCGGCCTGGTGGCGCTGCCCGACGGGACCGAATGCCATCGTCTGACCGCGTCCGCGCCGGTTGCGGAAGCGGAAGCGCTGGGAGCAAGGGTCGGCCGGGAGCTTCGCAGCCGCATGCCGGCAAGCTTTTTTTCATAAGGACGGCAATTTCGAGTGTATTTTCAAGCGTCAGGGGCCGCCTGAATCAGTGGCAAGGGGTTGGATATGCGAGCACTGATTACCCGTCCCGCAGAGGACGCCAAGAGCTTGCAGGCGGAGTTGCGGCGCCGCGGCATCGCCGTCATGCACGAACCGATGCTGTCGATTGAGCGGATGACCGATGTGGCAATCGACACGGACGGCGTGCAGGGGTTGCTGTTCACGTCCAGCAACGGCGTACGGGCATTCGCCAGCCTGTCCGACGTGCGCGATTTGCCCGCGTTCGCGGTCGGCGATGCCACCGCACGGGCTTGCAAGGACGCCGGGTTCTCGCAGGTCCACAGCGCCGCCGGCGACGTCGACGCGCTTGCCAACTACGTGATCGAGTACTGCAAACCGCTTAATGGCCGGCTGGTCCAGATCGCCGGCACGGTAAGCGCCGGCGACCTCGCCGGCGCCTTGCGTGCGGCAGGCTTCATCATCGATCGCATCCCGATCTACGAAGCGCACGCGGCAGCGGCGCTTAGTGCCGAAACGCGGACAGCGATGAAGAACGGACGTATCGACGCCGTGCTGTTTTTCTCTCCCCGCACTGCGGCGACCTTTGTTAGTCTCGCCCAGGGCGCCGGGCTGGAAGACGCCTGCCGGAACATCAACGCCTTCTGCCTTAGCCCGGCGGTCGCGAAGCGCGCGGCCGCGTTGCCCTGGAAACGGGTAACGATCGCCGCTGAACCGACCCAAACCGCACTTCTGGCATCACTGGACCCTTCCTGAGCACGGAACGAACGGACGGACATGACAACTGACGCAACGCCCATCAGCGGCCGCCCCGCGATATCGGACAACGAGGTTATCGAACGGTTCGGCGGCATCCGGCCGATGGCGACGAAGCTCGGCGTCGCCGTGACGACGGTTCAGGGCTGGAAAGAGCGCGGCCATATCCCGCCCGGTCGCTGGCAGCAGATAGCCAATGCTGCCGCGAAACACGGTATCGATCTCGGCAAGGGCACGGCGCCGCCCAAGGTGGCTGGGCCTGCGGGGGACCGCAAGGCCGTGCCGCCGCAACCGCAGGCCGTGCCGGACAAGCCCGAGCCGACGGAGACGCCGCGCGCGTCCGCGCAAACGACGGATGCGGTCCCGCCGAGACCGGCTGATGACAAGCCGGCCGCCCCGGGGCCCGCGCTGGCGAAAGAAGCACCGTCGGCAAAGACTGCGCCGCCGAGGGAGCCGGCCGCGTCAACGGTTTCGCGGCTGGCCGCCGGCCGGGGCATCGCTTGGCTCGCCGTGATCATCGCCGTTGCTGTCGGTATTGCCTTGCTGGCCCGACCGTACTGGGAGCCGGTGGTCCATCGCAGTGATTTCGTCGGCGCCGCCGGGGGTGATCCGGCCGCATTGGCGAGGATCGCGGAACGGCTGGCAGCAATCGAGAGCTCGATCGGCCAACTGGAGCGCGATGCCCGCGGGCGAGGGGAGGCGACGGATGCGCGCCTCGCCGCACTCGAAGCCGGCGGCGGCGAGGCCGGCGCGGCCTATGCCAGCCAGCTCGCCACCATCGAGAGCAGGATGGCCGACCTGTCCGGCGCCCTGTCGACCGTGTCGGCGAGCCTGACGCGCATGGAAGGGCGCCTCGCCCGCCTCGAGGCGATGCAGCAGGAGGTGCCCGAGCCGGTGCAACAGGAACTTGAGGGTATCGGTGCGCAACTGAGCGAGTTGCAGACTGGCATTGCCTCCCGCGAGGAAAGCCTGCGCGCCCAGGACACGGTCCTGTCGGACCGGCTCGAGAAGCTGGGGTCGGCGGCGGCGAATCTCGAGTCGCGCCTGTCGGAGCTGGAGAAGCGACCGATCCAGACGGGCGAAAAGATCGCCGCCCTCGCCCTGGCCGTCGGTCAGCTCGAAGCCGCGCTGAACAGCGGCCGGCCGTTTCGGTCGGCGCTCGATCGCCTGACCGCGCTCGGCCACGACGATCCATTAATAACCGACGGCACCGCCATCGCCGAGCTTGAACCGTGGGCCGACCAGGGCATTCCCGACCGCCTTGCGCTGCGCCGCCGCTACGTGGAACTGATGCCGCAGATTGCCCGTGCATTGTCTGGGGCGGGCGAGGAGGGATGGCTCGATAGCGTCTGGAACAGTATCAAGGGACTGGTGACGATTCGCAGGATTGATGCCGACGGCAAAGGCTCGCCGGTCAGCCGTGCGGAGATGGCCATGGAACGCGGGGACCTTGCGGCCGCCGCGGCGGCGTTCGAGGGGGTGGACACCCTGGGCCCCGAGGGCAATGGCTGGCTCACCCTGGTGCAGGCGCGCATCGCGGCTGAGCAGGAAATCGATGCGCTCTATGGTCAGGTGATCGCGCCGCTGGCTGGAACCGCCGGCGCGGGAGCGAACACTCAATGACGCGCGCCCTGATATTGTTCCTGCAGATCGCGGGTCTCGTTATCGCATCGTATTACCTGGCCAAATATCCCGGCCGGGTGGCGGTCGACTGGGGGAGTTGGCGAATCGACGCGTCGATCGCGTTTGTGGTGTTCGTCGTGGCGGCAATCGTCGTGATGGCGGTCGTGATTGCGCGGTTCTGGGGCGTCATCCGCCGGGCCCCCGGCCAGTTTCTCGAGTCGCGGCGCGCGAGCCGCCGGCAACGCGGCTACAAGGCGTTGACCCAGGGCATGGTGGCGGTGGCGGCCGGCGACGCACAGGAAGCGCGCCGTGCCGCTCGCCGCGCGGACGCCCTGTTGGATGAGCCGCCGCTGACCATGCTGCTGTCGGCCCAGGCGGCCCAGCTCGGCGGCGAGGAGATTGCGGCCCGGCGCTATTTCGAGGCGATGCTGGACCATCCGGACACGGCCTTCCTCGGCGTGCGCGGACTCTTGATGCAGGCGATCCGGGCGGGCGACAAGGCAGAGGCACTGCGCCTTGCCGAGCGTGCCTACAGACTGCGCCCCGAAACCGAATGGGTCGTCGACCAGCTGTTCGAGCTCCAGGTGGAATCGGCCTTGTGGAGCGACGCCAACGAGACCATCGCCACGGCGATCCGCCGCAAGACCTTGCCGGCCGCGGATGCCCGCCGTCGCCGTGCCGCCGTGCTGGTGGAACACAGTCGGGTTGCCGAGGCGGAGGGGGACCTCGACACCGCACTGAGCCGGGCCCGCGAGGCGCACGATCTGGACCCCGGGCTGGTCCCTGCCACTCTTGCGCTCGCCCGTCTGTTCAAGGCGAAGGATCGTGCCGGACGCGCGGTACGACTCATCGAGGAAGCATGGGCGCGCGGCCCGACCCCGGAGCTGGCAACCGCCTATGGCGCACTGATCGAGGACACCGATCCGCTGGCCCGGGTGAAACGGTTCCAGCGGCTGTTCAGTTTCCGGCCGGACCACCGGGAAAGTCATATCGCGCTTGCCGAGGCGTCGCTCGCGGCCCGACTGTGGGGCGAGGCGCGCAAGCATCTTACGGCTGCCGCGGGGCAGGCGCCAACGGCGCGGGTATGTCGTCTGATGGCCGAACTGGAGGAGCTGGAGAGTGGCGACATGGCGGCGTCCCGGCAGTGGCTTGCGCGCGCGACGACCGCGACACCGGACGAGGCCTGGGTTTGCAAGAGCTGCGGCGCGGTTGCCGGATCGTGGAGTGCGCTGTGCGGCAATTGCAACGAATTCGGCTCGCTCGCATGGCAGGCACCGCCGCGGGCAATGCGGCTGAGGGCGCCGAAGTCCGCCGAGATCGGCGATAAACGGAGTGAGCGCAGGGCGGCTCTGCCGCCGCGCCAGGGCAACGCCAAGCCGCCGCCCGCGGCCTGACGAACGTTGGCTCGGTCCATTCGCCGGGTGTCCCCGGGTCCGCGATCGGGCGGCGGATTCCGAGCAATGCTGTGCTGCGACCTGAACAGACCGACTCGGAGAAGGGATAACTTGCACTTGGCGGCGCATGGCCCTATGTTCCGGTCGCTTCGTGCCGACGTAGCTCAGCGGTAGAGCAACTGATTCGTAATCAGTAGGTCCGCGGTTCAAATCTGCGCGTCGGCACCACTTTTCCTTTCTTTCTAGTGATTTCGCGTGCCTCGTGTGAGCCTAGGCTGGGGCGCGGCCGGCGTCCGCTGCGGCTGCGGCGTAAAGTCTTGTTTCAATTCCTTGGAAACCGCGGCATATTAGCAAGTCCTGTAGGTACCACCGGTTAGCGCGAAGGGGACGTTCTTCGGGCATGGAGCACGACACCGACGGAACTCTCCTCCGGACGGCCCGCGCCGCGCTGGTCAGCGGCCAAGGTGCGCTGAACAAGGGATGGCACGGCCTCTTCCACATACCCTTCCGGGCGTGGCTCAGCTATCTGATTGCGCGGCGCTGGTTGTTCATCGCCTTCGCTGTTGGCGCTGCGATTCTGAACCTGCCCCTGCCCGAAGGGTTGACACGGGAAGGAATGATCGTCCTGACCATGTCGGTCATGGCGACGATCCTGTTCGTGACCGAGCCGGTGCCGCTGCCGACCGTGGCGCTCCTGTTGATCGTCGGCGAAGTGCTTTTGCTGGGACGTGCGTCATCCGAGGTGGCGCGCAGCCTGATGAACGACTCGGTCCTGTTCATCATGGGCTCGCTGATGATTGCGGTCGCGGTGGTCAAACAGAAGCTCGACCGCCGGCTCGCCTTCCTGATCGTGCGCTTTACCGGGACGCGGACCGCGAACGTCTGCATGGGAATCACCCTGGTCTCGGGTGTCCTCGCATCGTTCGTCGGCGAACACACGGTCGCGGCCATGATGCTGCCCGTCGGCGTGACGCTGATCCGGTTGACCTCGGATGACCCGGCGCAGGTGCGCCGGCTGGCTGCGGTGCTCCTGTTTTCCATTAGCTACGGCGCCTCGATCGCCGGTGTCGGGACGCCGTCCGGTGGCGCGCGAAACGCTATCATGATCGGCTATTGGCACCAGTTCTTCTACAATCCGACCGACCCGGCGACCTGGAAGTACGCGGTCGACTACATGCGGTGGATGGTCTTCGCCTATCCGCTGTTCCTGATCCAGGTACCCTTCGTTACCGCGGTCCTGTTCTTCACGTTCCGGCCGAAGCAGAAGAATATTGCCCGCGCCGTGGTCCGCCTTCGCGCGCAGCTTGCCGACCAGGGTTCGATGAAGGTGTCGGACTGGTCGACGATCGTCATCTTCGCGGTGATCCTGCTGCTGTGGATTTTCGCGTCCGACGGCATCGGGCTCGGCATCGTCGCTATCCTCGGGGCCGCCGCCTTCCTGGTGGTGGGGCTGGTCGGCTGGGAGGAGATCAACAACGGCGTCAACTGGGGTGTGGTCCTGCTCTATGCGGCGGTCATTTCGCTCGGCGTCCAGATGAAGGAAACCGGCGCGGCCCTGTGGGTCGCGGAGAGTTTCCTCACGCTTCTGCAGCCGCTGGGCGCGGATCACGGATTTGGCCTGTGGGCCGCCGTGATGGCACTGACCACGGCGGTGACCAATACCATGTCGAACGGCGCCGCCGTTGCCGTGCTCGGACCAATCGTTCTGAAACTCGCCGTCGCCGCCAACGAGGAGCCGCTGGTGCTCGGCTTCCTGACGGCGGTTGCCTCTGCCTTCGCGTATCTGACGGTGGTCGGCACGCCGGCCTGCACGATCGTCTATGCCTCGGGATACCTGCGCACGACCGATTTCTTGAAAGCCGGCTGGAAAATGGTTCTTGTATCGACCATCATTACTCTGTTTGCGGCCTCCATGTACTGGCCGCTGCTGCTGTAGGCGAGCAAGGAGGGCGCAAGGGGCATGGACCGACCGGACGAAAAACGGTTCCGCATCCTCGTTTGCATCGACGGTTCGGATGAATCGTACAGGGGCCTGCGCTATGCCGCGCGTCTCGGGGGCGGCGTCGACGCGGACATCTGCCTCCTGTTCGTGCGTCCGGTCGACCAGGGACTGCGGTCCGGCGGGCTCGAGGCGCGTGTCGTCCGCGAGAACCTGCTCGAATGGGGGCTCGAGCTGCCCGGCACCAAGCACCTCAAGAAGGGACAGGAAATCCTCACCGAACTGGGTCTGATGAGCGACGACTGGGCGCAGCAGACCGTGCATGTCGACAAGCAAGGCGATCCTCTTGGCGACAATTCCATCATCTACACCAGCAGCAACGGCAAGAAGGTGACGCTGAAGCTGGAGGTCGCCCCCGATATCGTCGGCGGCATTCTCGAAGAGGCCGAGGGCGGCGGCTATGACCTGTTGATCATCGGCGCGTCGGAGCGCTGGCAGACTGGAATCATCAAGACGATCTGGGATCCCGCCGTGGCCCAGAAGGTTGTCGCGCGCGCGCCGTGTTCGGTGATCGTGGCGCGCGAGCTCGAACAGGGCCGCGGCCATCTGATCTGCACGGACGGGACTGAAAATGCCATCGACATCGCCCGCAAGGACGCGATTTTGGCGAGCCGCTGCAACTGTCCGATATCCCTGATCACTGTGGTGCCGGAAACCGCGACCGAGGCGGAGGGAGCGGAGATCCTGCTGCGGACGCGGCAGGCGATCGAAGAGGAGGGCCCGGAAGTTGTCGAGTCGCTCCTGAAAATCGGCAATCCGGTTGCGGAAATCGTCCGGGCGGGTGCCGAGTACTCGGTCATCGTCATCGGCCGCTCCAACAAGCCGCGCAAGTGGTGGCTGTTCGAAGCGGACATCGCCTACCAGGTGCTGGAGCGGGCCGAAAATTCGGTCATGATCGTCCGCTGATCGTTACGACAGCGGTGCGGTGAAAAGCCGGCCGAATTGCGGCTGCGAATCCTCGATCCCGGCGAGCCGCAGGCAGTGCCATGCCATGGCATGGTTGCTCGACGTCACCGGTTTGCCCAACTCCTCCTCGACCTCGCGCGCGATGGTGGCGAGACGGATACTTGTGCAGGACACGAATACCGCATCGACGTCCTTCCTTTGGCCGAGCTCGACCGCGGCCGCGCGCACCGAAGCAAGATCGATCCGGGCTGCGACGTTGTCGTTCTCCTCGTTGAACGACCCAAACACGGGTACCCGATAGCCGCGCGCCTCGATGTAGCTGCGGACCCGGCGATTGACATCATTGCGATACGGGGTCAGCACCGCGATACTGCGTGCCCCGAACGCATCGAAAGCGGCAAAGGCCGCGGTGATCGGCGTGGTGCAGGCAACGCCCGGACGGGCCTCGTGAATCCGGTCGAAGACCGTCTGCTCGCCGAGGACCATGCTGGCCGAGGTGCAGCCGTACGCGACCACGTCGAGCGGGATGCCGGGCAGGATCAGGTCTGCGGTCGGCGCGATACGCGATTCCATCGCTGCGAGGGTGTCCGGCGTGATCGCCGGATCGTTGCGTATGCGCGCGTGGTAGAATGCAACGCCGGGCAGGTCAATAATCCGGCGGAATTCATGCTCGAGCGTATGGTCGGAGGCCAGCACGATAACCCCGATACGTGCCCGATCGGCGACACCCCCGTCTGTACCGAAAGGGATGGCGACGCGATTGGCGAATTCGTCCCGGGCCTCTGTATTTGTATTTGCGGCGTCAGCCATCCGGGCACCTTCCTTTCCTCCTGGTCCGACTCAACGCGGCGTCATTCCGTCCAGGTCCAGCTCTGGCGTCCGCCGTGCCACCAGGTCGGCGACAATCGACGCCGTTCCGCAGGCCATGGTCCACCCCATATGGCCATGGCCGGTATTGTAGCAGAGATTCCGATGCTTGCCGAAACCGAGGATCGGTGTGCCTTCGGGGGTCATCGGGCGCAGCCCGGCCCAGAACTCGGGCCGGTCGTAATCGCCGCCGTTGGGGAACAGGTCGCGAATGGCCTTCAGCATGTTGCGGAAGTCACCGGGGCGATGGCCGGTGCTGTAGCCGGCGAATTCGGCGGTGGCGGTGACCCGTAGCCGGTCACCCATCGGGCAATAGGCGACCAGGTTGTCTTCGTCGACACCGCCGATCGCTGGCGCCGCTTCCGCTGTTCCAAGCGGCACAGTGACGGAATAGCCCTTGACCGGGTACACCGGCAGGGCAACCCCGAGCGGGCGGACCTGGTGCGGGCTATAACAGCCCAGCGCCAGCACGTATATGTCGGCCGTCAGATCGCCCTGGTCGGTGCGGACGCAAGCAATGCAGTTCCCATCGGCCACCAGGGATTCAACAGTGCGGCCGTAATGAAACTGCACGCCCCGATCCGCGCATAGGCGGGCAAGTTCGGCGGTAAACAACCTTGCATCCCCGCTTTCGTCCGTCGGACAGTAGATGCCGCCGGCGATGCGGTCGCGGGCCGCCGCCAGCGCAGGATCGATCTCCGCGATCCGCTCCGGATCGACGATCTCCTGCCTTTGTCCCGCGTCGGCCAGGATCCGCATGTTGGCAATACCCCGCTCGAGCGATGCCTGCGTCCGGTACAGGTAAAGCAGGCCTCCCGAACGGCCGTCATACGCAATTCCTGTTTCGGCGATGAGATCGTGGAAGACGCGCTGGGAATATCGGCACAGTGCGTGTTTTCGCAACGTGTTTGAGCGGGCGCGACCCGGCGTGCACTCCCGCAGGAATCGCAGAAACCAAGCCCACATGCGCGGATCTGCAGTCAGTCGGAGACGGAATGCCTGGTCGTCGCGCCACAGCGACCGCAACAGAATCCTTGGCGCCTTCGGTGACGCCCACGCGAGGGCGTGGCCCGGCGCGATCAGCCCCGCGTTGGCGAAACTCGCCTCCAGGGCCGGTGCCGGCTGCCGCTCGACGACCGAGACCTGATGACCATCGCGGAGCAGAAACCAGGCGGCCGAGACACCGGCGACGCCGCCTCCCAAGACGACCACCTTCACGGCGCCACCCTCCAGCGTTCGCAACCGGCCGGACTGTGTGGCTGCGCATCCGTGGAATTGCCGGCCCGAACATCTCGGTTGATATTGAAATTTATGCAGAGCATTTTACCCGACATTCAGAAAAATTTAAGACAAATACATAATTTGTTAGGGATTCCGCAATATTCATTACCTTGTTATTGACGAGCACAACGAGCACGGGTTCGCGCTTTGAACACGCCGTTAATCGTCGTCATCGATGACCGCCCGGAAAAGCGGCGGGAATTGCTGAGCCTGGCCGAGACCGTGGCCGTGGATGCGCGTGTCGAGGGTTTCGCCACACTGACCACGGCGATTGAGGCGGCAGCGTCTGCGCCGCCCGACCTGGTCATGGTGGGGCGGATGGTGCCGGCACAAAACTGCGTGCGGGCGATTCGCCGGTTCCGGAACATACCGGAATGCGAGGACATCCCGATCATCCTGGTGGCCGATACCGAGGAACTTCGTATTCGCTATCGCGCGCTGGAGGCCGGCGTATCCGACGTGCTGCCCGATCCGCCCGATCCGGGCGAACTCAGGTTCCGGGCGCGCAATCTCCTGGTCACGCACGAGCAGATCAAGTCACTGAAGTTCCGGACCGCCCTGCTGGAACGCGGACTTGCCGCCAAGGAGCGCCGGCACCGACGCGATTTGAAGGCCACACGCAACAATCTGCGCGGCATCATCGATACAGTGCCGGCCATGGTCTCGGTCGCCGATCGCGACGGGAATTTCGTATTTATCAATCAGTTTTTTGCCGCGTTCATTGGCAAGACGCCGGAGGCAGCGATCGGTGCGCCGATCGAAGAGATACTCGGCCCACAGCATGCCGAACGCGAAATAGCGGCCAATTCGGAGGTCTTTCGCGGCGTCGGAACCCTGTCGGGTTACGAGGAGGAGGTGACCGACGCGAGCGGCCTCGTGCGCACGTTCCTGTCGACGAAGTCCGCGCTGCGCGATGAGGACAACCGGATCGTCAATGTGATCACCGTGGCCCAGGACATAACGTTCCGCAAATGGGTCGAATCCGAGCTCCGCGAGGCGAAGGACGCGGCGGAAGCGGCGAGCCGGGTGAAGACGGAATTCCTGGCCAATGTCAGCCACGAGCTGAGGACGCCCCTCAATGCCATCATCGGCTTTGCCGAGGGTATCGGCGACGGCCTGTTCGGTGACCCCGACCTTGAGCGGTACCGCGAATATACGCAACACATCTCGATGAGCGCGCGCCATCTGAAGGCGATCATCGACGACATCCTCGATATTGCCAGCCTCGAGGCCGGCGGGCTGGACATCAACAGGACCGAGGCCGATCCGGTCGCCGCGGTGGCCGATACCGTACGGGCCGCCGAATCGTCGGCGGCGCAGGCGCGGGTGACGCTGCTGATCGTCGGCCGTGAGGACATCCCGGCGATCCGGACCGATCCCGATCGCCTCCGGCAGATTCTCGCCAATCTCGTGTCCAATGCAATCAAGTTCAGCCCGGAGGGCGGTGAAGTACAGGTCGAGCTGAACGAGGACGCCCGTGGCGACGTGCGGATTAGTGTCAAGGACAGCGGCATGGGAATTGCCGCCGAGGACCTCCCGCTGGCCACCGACCGGTTCGGGCGTCTTACGGGCGATCCGATGAGCAATCCGATCAGTGGCATGGGCCTCGGCCTGCCGCTCTCGATCAGCCTTGCCGAACTCATAGGCGCGAGGGTCGATATCGACAGCCAGAAAGGCGCCGGAACCAGGGTTACGCTGATTTTTCCGGCCGAAAGGCAAACGCGCGCCGGCGCAATGGCGGGTTGACGCGTCAGCCGTCCCTGTCCGTTGTGTCTTGCCGGATCGCGGCGCTGTCGTCTGGTGTACCGCCGGAGAGGTGCGACACCATCTCCTCCTGATCCTGCTGTGCGAACCATACGGTCCGTTGCGGGAAGGGAATCTCGATTCCGGCTGCGTCGAACCGCTGCTTCAGAAGTCGGTTGAAGGCGCGGCGGACCGCCCACTGCATACCCGGCGCGGTTTTGATCCGGGCCTTGATAACGACGGCGGAATCGTCGAATCTGTCCAGTCCCAGCAGTTGCAGATCGTCGAGGATCGACTCGGCAAGGACCGGATCCTGCCGTAACTCGGCACCCACGGATTCGATTACCCGCGAGACCGCGTCCACATCCTCTTTGTAGGCGACGCCGATGTCCAACACCGCGTATGCGAATTCGCGAGTGTAATTGATCACGGTGGTGACGTCGCTGAACGGGATCGTATGGACCGTGCCCGAAGGGTCGCGCAACCGGATCGAACGAATCGACAGGGCCTCGACGGTGCCCCCGTGCCCCCCCAGCGTTACGTAGTCGCCGACTGAAACCGTGTCCTCGATCAGGATGAACAGGCCGGTTATCACATCCCGCACCAGCGTCTGGGCGCCGAATCCCACGGCCAACCCGATGACGCCGGCACCGGCGAGCAGAGGCCCGATGTTGATCCCGAGCTCCGACAGCACGGTCAGACCGACCACCACGGTCAGGACGACAAGAATGACCTTGCGCAGCAAAGGCAGCAATGTACGGGCGCGCTGGCTCGGCATGGTACCCTCAGACGTCAGGTAGCGCTCGACGGCGGCGCTTATCGCTTCCCATCCGACCAATGCGAGAAGAACGATGGCGCCGATGTTCGCGATGCGTCCCAGCAGCGCCCGTCCGGCCGGCTCGCTCAGCCATAGGAGTATGTCGACGCCCCAGGTTTGCAGAATGGCCGTGATTGCAACGATCCAGGCGAAGCCGCGCAGGATCGCCTTCGCCACGGGCAGATACCGGTTGACCCTGGCTTCCAGGCCCGGCAGCCGCGTGGTTACCTCCTCGGATAGCGTGAATGCCCGATCCATGGAGCGGATAACGAAATTCAGCACGAAAATGACCACCGCGACCGCCAGCAGGCTCAACACAGTCGACCGGATCATGTAAACAAAACCGCCGGGCACGCCGACGACCCAGATCAGATAGACGGCCACGACATACAGGATCGCCAGCACGTGCCAAAGATCCGCGAATCGGTGACGCAGGACGGACAGGCGACCGCCCTCCTGTCCGCCGATAAATATCGCGACCGGCCGCCGGTTCTGCAGGATCATCATGATCACGAACGACGTCAGCGCGAGGCCGAGCAGCTTGATCAGGAGGCTCTGGGCGGGAACCGGAAGCCCCAGCAAGCCGGCGATCTCCACCGTGAAATAACCGTATATGCCGAGATCGGTTATGCGCCGCACCCAGATGTACAGATACTCCGCCGTTTCGTCACTTACGTCGATCGGGCGCGCCGCCGCTTCACCCGGCGCGAGAAGCGTTCGGGCGATCGCATTCACCGCTCCGGCAAGGGCGACGGCGTATATGATCGAGAGCGCCACCGGCCGCGCGATGCTGCTCGCTTCAAGTATGCTGGCCGCGGCCCATCCCGCGCCGGCGAACGCGAGCGGCGGAACCAGGATCAGGATAAGGCGGGCAATCAGCAGCGGGATCAGGACGAGGATGCTTTCGCCGGATCGATGGGAGACGACGTCCAGCGGCCGTTTCAGTATGTACCGGACGATCCGCGACGCCACCAGGCCGACGCCGACGACGACGATGAAAGACAACAGCCCGATCAGCCAGACTTCGCGGACCGCGGGATCGACGAACTGGTCGCGCAGGTCTTTGAGCATTTCGGGAATCGCCAGCAGGGCGCCGGCGACGGCGGAAAGCTGACGGCCCAGCTCCTCACTGTACGCCGATAACTGATCGACAACGAGCGTACCAAGCGTCTGGTCGGGCGGCTCCTGCGCGCGCACCTCGGCCTTCTTCAGTTCAATGAGCGTCCTGAGCCGCATTACCAGCGCCTCACGTTCGCCTTCGTCCTCGATCGCAGCGACGAGGTCTTCGAGCTCCGCCACCGTGACGGTCTCAGGCGATGTCTCAGCTGCCGGAGCGACGTCGGGTAGCCAGACCAGAGCCAGTGCAGCGGCCAGGATGGCACAGTGCAGGAAACGCGACATATTGAGATTGCTAATCTTTGCCAACGGATCGATTGCCGCGCTACTGTAACTATTCATGCCCAAGATGTCACACTAATCCCGCACCAGACCCATTTTGTCGATTCCGCTTGATGGGAAGCCGGGTATTATCGGATACGACCAATGTTCCCGGAGCCGCCAATGATTGTCCCGATCCGATCCGTCCTGATGTCACTCGTGGGCTTCGCAATGGCCGTGACCTCCGCCACTGCCCAGGAGATCGAAGGGGTTGCGGAGGTCCGCTCGGGGAACCAGATCGAGGTCGGTGACACGACGATTCGCCTTTACGGCGCGCTGGCGCCGCAGCGCGACGACACGTGCGATACGGGCGAACGGAAATTTCGGTGCGGTGTGATCGCGTGGTCGGAACTCATCCGGCTCGCCGACGGGTTCCGGTTGTCGTGCGATCTCGAAGATCTCCGCGCGGCGGATGGCATCCGATACGCGACCTGCTATGTCGGTGAGCGTGACATCAACGAGGCGCTGGTCCGCAGTGGTTGGGCCGAAGTCGCAGAGGGCATCGACCGTTACCGTGTCGACCAGGAGGACGCCCGACGGGCGCGTCGCGGCCTGTGGGCCGGCCGCATCAGGCCGCCCGACCGCCGGCAGGCACCGTGATCGACAGTCCAAAAAACCACAGAATATTCATGGACTTGGATGCGGCGGAGATTGCATTCCGCAAGGCCACGCCGTTGCATCTTGCAATATGCATTTGCACACCAGTTGTAGACCCGGGCCGCGATTCGCGCGATAACGATTTGATTTCTCAGGAATAAAAAGGCCCCGATACGCGTTCTCGCAAGGACGGTATCGGGGCCGAGTTGGCATAAGGAAGGGTTGCGTAGATAAAAGAAGCAAGGATCGTGCCAGACCGCCTGGTCGACGTGCAGCCAGTCGAAAGATCCGCGGCCGCTTCGTTCGAACCGCCGACCAGCCGCACCAAACGGGCAAAAAAACGCCCCGACGACACATGCATCGGGGCCGAGTTGGCATAAGGAAGGGTTGCAGATACATTATAAGCAGGTTTCGTGCCAAACGTGCGAAACGCGCTCGAAAATGTGATAGGTTTCGCGGATGGTGACGGTTCGAAATGCCCTGTACTGGGCTGTTCGCTTGGGTCCGCGCCTCATGATAACGGCGCTTGTCGCGCATGCCACGGCTGCGGCTGCCGAACCGGCGGCAGCCGACACGGACCGCGCGGCAGAGCGGACCGATATGTTGCGCACCATCGGGGCCCATACTGCCATCGCGGCCGGGGAAACCGGCGTTGCCGAAATCGATCCACGGGTGATGGAGGTCATGGGTGCAGTGCCGCGCCACCTGTTCGTCCCCGAAGCGCTGACGGACTTCGCCTATGCGGACACGCCGCTGCCCGTCAGCAAGGAGCAGAGCATCGCCCAGCCTTTCCTTGTCGCCCTCATGACCCACCTCGCGCGGGTCGGCCCTGACGATGTGGTCTTCGAAACCGGTACGGGAGCCGGGTATCACGCCGCGGTGCTTTCCAAATTGGCGCGGCGCGTGATCAGCGTTGAGGTCCTGGCGCCGCTGGCGCTGGAGGCGGCCGCCCGATTGAAGCGCCTCGGATACGACAATGTCGAGGTGATTGCATCTGACGGTTATTACGGGGCGCCACGTCACGCGCCTTTCGATGCCATGATCATCAAGGAAGCGGTTGATCACGAGCCGCCCGTGCTCTTGCGTCAACTGAAGCCGGGCGGGCGCATGGTGCTTCCCCTCGGTCCGCGCGACGGGCCGCAATACCTGACGCTCATTGAAAAAACCACGGATGGCCAACTCCGACGCAGGCGAGTTCTTTCGGTGCGATTCACCCCGCTCCAGGGTGGCGAACGGATCTAGCGCTCACCGACATCTACCGGGCGAAATGATTATGGCCCGCCGGATTTACGGGCGGGCCATGACGAAGGCGGCGTGGTGCCGGAGTCCCTGTTCAGTGAATCGAAACCGGCTCCTGATCGAAGTCGCCGCCGTAGACGGATACCTGACCGGCAGCCCAGTCCATCGCTTCCGTCAGCGTTTCATGGCCAACTTCGTCGGCGATGATATCCGCGAACTCGCGCAGTGCGGCCTCGAAATTCTCGGCGTGCAGCATCCTGCCATGGGCCTTGAGAAGCTTGACGCACACGGTGGCGTGCAAGATCCACAGAGCCGCCATCCGCGCATTGTAATCCTGTCCTGTCACCGTTCGTCTCTCCCGTTTCCCGCGATCCCGGCGCCCGACACCGCGCCTCGCGGGAGTCCGACTGGTGTCGATGCGGCGATGATAGCAGCCCTCGGTTAACGTTCCGTTTAAGCGCCGCCGACGCGCGGTTCCGCGGTGGCACCGCAATCGCCGTGCATTTTAGCTATCGTTCATTTGCCCTTAAGCGGACCGCGCCAGAGTCGGCGGGCCATCGGTACTGCGGGCCGAAAGGGGGCGGTCATGGCAAGCCAGTTACTCCTGAACCTCATTCTCTGGGGTGTTTTCGGCTTTATCGTCGCGCTAATCGGCCTGTCGCTACCGTTGCGAAGGATGTGGCAGTTCACGATCGGAGCGCACGTCGCGGCGCCCCGCGATACGGTCTGGGAGGCCCATCAGATCGAGCCTTCGGATTCCCGCAGCGCCGCCCTCCACCCGCACGTCGTCGGACGGGAGGTGGTGCAGGAGTCGCCCCTGATCGTCGAGCAGACCATCGATCGCAGCGGCGGCCACCGCACCGCGTTCGCAAGGGTGCGCGCGGAGATCATCGAGGAGCGGAAACCCGACCGCGTTGAATCGCGCCTGCTGGAACTCGATGGCAAGCCGTGGCCGCTCGGTGAGGACACGCGCGATATCGTCGAATTCCGCGAGGTTCCGGGCGGAACACAGGTATCCTATTCGTGGCGCGGTGAAACCGCCTCCCTGTGGCAGTATCTTGCGGTCCGGCGCGCGATCGGCCGGTATGTGCGGGAGCTCAAGCGCGTCAGCGAATCGGATGTCGTTGCCCCGAAATCCCCGCCCGGCGCCTTCACGTGGAAGACGCTCGCCCTCTCCGCCGTCGCGCTGGGCAGCTTCGCCCTGTGGCTCGGCTGGGTGGCCGCCCTGGCGCTCGCGGCGATCCTGATCGTGCACGAGTTCGGCCACTGGCTAGCCTTCCGGATGAGCGGCCATCCGGCGCCGCGCATCATGCTGCTGCCGTTCCTCGGCGGGGTCGCGGTTGGCAACCATCCGCACCGGACGCGGTTCGACGAGGCATTCTGCGCCCTGATGGGGCCGGCCATAAGCATCATTCCCTGTGCCGTCCTGCTGGCCGCCACGGTGGCGCTGGCCCCGCCCTATCTCACCGCTGTGCCCGGCTGGATTACGGTCGCGCAATATCTCGACCCGCCAAAAAGCTATATCGCTGTGACGGCTGCGCTGGCGCTCGGCGTCGGCGCACTGAACCTGTTGCAGTTGATCCCCATTCTGCCGCTGGACGGTGGCCAGGTGCTGCGTGCCGTGCTGCATTCCTTCGGCGCGGTCTGGGCGCGCCGCGTGCTGCTGGCGGTCGCCGCCGCCGGCGTCGCGGGATTCGTGTGGCTCGGCGATTACATCATCGCCGCCGTGGCGGTGCTGGGCGGCGTTGGAGCCTGGCACATGGACGCGGGGCCGTCCGATGTGCGCCCGATGGGCGCCCTGGCCACCGCCGTGATCGGAATCGGCTATGCCGTGACCTTCGCGGTCCACGCCGGCGCGACGATCTACGGTCTGTGGGCACTCGACATTTTGCTGGAGCTGATCTGAGCGACCGTCCGGAGCGCGGTTGGCGCCCTGCCGCGGCGTCGGCCGAATTCGGCCCGCGGAACCTGGGGTTGGCGCGCCCGGGAGGATTCGAACCCCCAACCTCCTGATCCGTAGTCAGGTGCTCTATCCAATTGAGCTACGGGCGCTTCGCGTGCGGCATATGCCGCCCCAGGCGGCGGCGCGGACATTACGCAAAGCCGTCCGCAAAGGCAAGTCCGGATATGGCCGCACGCAGCGCATATGGTGCAGGCTCACCGCTGCCGCAAGCTGCGCTCCCGCCTACTGTGCCGCGACGGCCGGCGCGCGCGCCGGACCGACGATGGCCGTGAGTTCCTCCTCGCTCAGCGTTTCCTTCTCCAAAAGTGCCGCGGCGCCCTTTTCCAGATCCTTGCGCCGCTTGGTCAGGATTTGCGAGGCCTTCTCGTATGCGGCATCGAGGATCCCTCGTACGGCGCAGTCGATCTCGCGGGCGGTCTCCTCGCTGTACTGGCGCTCCAGCATGGTCGGCCGCTGCTGGACGTCGAGAAACGAGCGCGGATCGGTGTCGTAGGTTACGTGGCCGAGGGATTCGACCATGCCATAGCGCGTCACCATCGAGCGCGCGATGTCGGTGGCTTTCGACAAATCGTCGGCGGCGCCCGTCGACAGGTGTCCGAACACCAGCGACTCGGCCGCCCGCCCGCCGAGCAGGACCGCCATCTTGTTTTCCAGCTCGTCGCGCGTCATCAGGTAGCGCTCCTCGGTCGGGCGCTGGATCGTGTAGCCGAGCGCGCCGATGCCGCGCGGAATGATCGAGACCTTGTGCACCTTCTCGATACTGCCGAGTGACAGCGAGACCAGCGCGTGGCCCATCTCGTGATGCGCGACGACCTTGCGCTCGAGCGGGTTCAGGAGGCGGTTCTTTTTCTCCAGCCCGGCGACGATGCGTTCGATCGCAGCCGTGAAATCGTCCATGGTGACGTCGGTGCCGCCGCGGCGAGTCGCCAGGAGCGCCGCCTCGTTGGCCAGGTTGGCCAGGTCGGCGCCGCTGAACCCCGGGGTCAGCGAAGCGATGATCTCGGGGTCGATGCCCTCCGCCAGCTTGATCTTGCGCAGGTGGATATTGAGGATCTGGACGCGCCCGATCCTGTCCGGCCGGTCGACCAGAACCTGGCGGTCGAAACGGCCGGCCCGCAACAATGCCGGGTCGAGGATCTCCGGCCGGTTCGTGGCCGCCAGCAGGATCAGCCCGGTCGACGGATCGAAGCCGTCGAGCTCGACCAGCAGCTGGTTCAGCGTCTGCTCCTTCTCGTCGTGGCCGCCGCCGCTGACCGGCGACAAGCCGCGCGCCCGGCCCAGCGCGTCCAGCTCGTCGATGAAGATGATGGCCGGCGCCTTCTGCCGCGCCTGCTCGAACAGGTCGCGCACCCGCGCCGCGCCGACGCCGACGAACATCTCGACGAACTCGGAGCCGTTGATCGAGAAGAACGGGACTCCGGCCTCGCCGGCCACCGCGCGTGCCAGCAGGGTCTTGCCGGTGCCCGGAGGGCCGACAAGGAGCACGCCCTTGGGCACCCGTCCGCCCAATCGCCCGTAGGTCTTTGGATCCTTCAGGAACAGCACGATTTCCTGAAGTTCCAGCTTGGCCTCGTCGACCCCCGCGACATCGTCGAATGTCACCTTGGTGTCGGTCTCCAT
>JABAOD010005828.1_pt4 | contig 25091 bp, 23 predicted proteins | sample 7062151 | NCBI WGS metagenome assembly JABAOD01 (sample SAMN14538626, study PRJNA623070) | marine sediment metagenome | biome: marine biome [ENVO:00000428]; feature: marine pelagic biome [ENVO:01000023]; material: deep marine sediment [ENVO:00002113] | place: India: Gulf of Khambhat ... | reverse complement strand
CTACCAGGCCCGGCTGAAGGAGGCGAACTCCTTCGACTTCGACGACCTGCTGGTCAAGCCGGTCGAGCTGTTCGACGGGCTTCCCGAGGTGCTCGAGCGCTTCCGCCGGCGCTTCCAGTTCATCCTGGTCGACGAATACCAGGACACCAATCACGCCCAGTACCGGTTCATCGAGCTGCTGGCCCGGGATCACGGGAACCTCTGCGTCGTCGGCGACGACGATCAGTCGATCTACGGTTGGCGGGGCGCCGACATCCGCAACATCCTCGAGTTCGAGCGCGACTTCCCCGACGCCCGGACGATCCGCCTCGAGCGCAACTACCGCTCGACCAAGCTGATTCTCAAGGCCGCCAACGCGGTGATCGCCGAGAACGTGAGACGAAAGGGAAAGATCCTCTTCACCGAGAACGCGTCCGGCGAGAGGGTGACCCTGCTGACGGCGGCGGACGAGGTCGATGAGGCCGTCTGGATCGCCGGTGAGGTCGAGAGCCGCATGGCTGCCGAGCCGGAGTTTCAGCATCGCAGCTTCGTCGTCCTCTACCGGACCAACGCCCAGAGCCGCGCCCTGGAGGAAGCGTTCCGCGACGCCGACCTGCCCTATCGGATCATCGGCGGCGTGCGCTTCTACGAGCGGCGCGAGATCAAGGACGTCATCGCCTACCTGAAGCTGATCTCGAACCCGAAGGACACCAGCTCGTTCTTGCGCATCGTGAATTATCCGCGCCGCGGGATCGGCGACAGCACGCTCACCGCGCTGCTGGAAGGCGCGGCCGGTGCCGGACTGACACCGCTCGATGCCGCACGCCAGGCGCGCGGCTTCGGGGGCATCCGGCCGGCCGGCGTCGCGTCGCTGGAGGCGTTCGCCCAACTGATCGATCGCTATCGCGCCCTCTCAGCGCACGTGCCCGTGGGCCAGCTGCTGAGCGACCTGGTGGCTGAGCTGAAGCTTCTGGAGATCCTGCGGGAGGAGGGGCACGAAGGCGTTGACCGGGCGCAGAACGTGGAGGAGCTGATCGCCGCGGCGGCGGAGTTCGACCCGACGACGGTGCTGGAGGCGGAGGACTTGGAGGAGGTCGGTGCGATCAGCGAGCTCGATCTGTTCTTGCAGAAGATCTCGCTGGTAGCGGAGGTGGACAACCTCGACCCCGAGGCCGACGCCGTGACGCTGATGACGCTGCACAACGCCAAGGGGCTGGAGTTTCCCGTGGTGATCATCGGCGGACTGGAAGAAGGACTGCTGCCGCTTTCACGGTCGTACGACACGCTCGAGGAGCTGGAAGAAGAGCGCCGGCTCTTCTACGTCGGCATCACCCGGGCCCAAAAGAAGCTGTATCTGACGCACGCAGTGACGCGCCGGCGGGCCGGCGACCGGTTGATCTCGAGCCCGTCTTCGTTCCTGCGGCCGCTGCCGGAGGAGCTGGTGATCACGCTGGAGACGGATCGTCACGCCGAACGGGCATCGAGCCGGCGGCGCGCCATGGAGGCGGAAGGGTGGTTGGGCCGCGGCGAAGGTGTTCGCTTGCCGGGCGAGCTGACCTACGACTACACCGACTCGCAGGAGGCGGTCGTGCTGCCGGCGCTGACGGAGGGCAGCCGCGTTCGTCACCCGCGTTTTGGCGCCGGGACGGTCACCCGGCTGGATGGCCAGGGGATCGATCTCAAAGCGATCATCGACTTCGAGAGTGTGGGGACAAAGAAGGTGATGGTTCGCTACGCCAACCTCGAGCTGGATTGAGACCGGCCGAAGGGTGAAACTCAACGACGAAGAAGGGACATGGCGCTCGAGCGTTCCGATCTGTTGAAGGTGGCCGAGCTGGCTCGGTTGGAGCTGAGCGAGCCCGAGCTGGAGCAACTGACGCGCGACTGTCGAGCGATCCTCGCGTACTTCGGCGCCCTGCGCGAGCTCGACCTGTCGAGCGTCGAGCCCTGGACCGCCGCTGGTGATGGGACGCCGTTGCGCGACGACCGCGTCGATCCCGATCCGCTGCTCCTCGCCCCGGAGGTGCTGGCCCCCGCCTGGCGTGACGGCCTGTTCGTTCTGCCTCGGCTGCCGGCGATGGACGCGGAGGCGTGGGAGGACGATGAAGAAGCGGACGAAGGCTCGGGCGGCCCATGACCGACACTCCGTTGCCCACGCTCGCCAAGCTGAAGGAGGGTCTGCGGTCAGGCCGCCTGAGCGCGACCGAGCTGGTCCGCCGGGCCCGCGCCGAGATCGAGCGCGCCGACGCCGAGGCGCCGGCGCTCAACGCCTTCATCTCGGTGGCCGGAGACGAGCTGGACGAGCGGGCGGAGGCGGCGGATCGGGCGCTCGATGCGGGGGATGAGCTTGGGCCCCTCACAGGCATCCCGGTGGCGGTCAAGGACAACATCTGCACGCTCGACCTGCCGACCACTTGCGGGTCGCGGATGCTCGAGAACTTCAGGGCGCCGTACGAGGCGACGGTCGCCCGCAAGCTGCGAGCAGCCGGCGCGGTGATCATCGGCAAGACGAACATGGACGAGTTCGCCATGGGCTCGTCCACCGAGAACAGCGCGTTCGGCCCGACCCGCAATCCCTGGGACCGGGAGCGGGTGCCGGGCGGAAGCTCGGGCGGCTCGGCGGCGGCGGTGGCCGCCAACCTGGTGCCGTTGGCCCTGGGCTCGGATACCGGCGGCTCGGTACGGCAGCCGGCCTCCTTTTGCGGGGTGGTGGGGATCAAGCCGACGTACGGGCGGGTCAGCCGCTACGGCCTGGTCGCCTTTGCCTCGAGCCTCGACCAGATCGGGCCGCTGGCCCGGACCGTGCCCGACGCGGCGACCCTGCTGAGCATCATCGCCGGGGCCGATCGCTACGACTCGACCTCGGCCGACCGCCCCCAGCCCGACTTCGAGGAGGCCGTCGCGATGGGAGCGACCGGCCTGGTCGTGGGTGTCCCCACCGAATACCTGAGCGCGGACCTGGACGCGGGGATCGCAGCGCTCTGCCGCGCGGCGGTCGAGCGGTTGGGGCGGCTGGGCGCGGACGTGCGCGAGATCTCGCTGCCCCACACACGCTTCGCCGTGCCGACCTACTACTTGGTGGCCAACGCGGAGGCTTCCAGCAACCTCGCGCGCTACGACGGCGTGCGTTACGGGTTGCGCGCGGCCGCGGCGGCGCGCGCGTCGGCGGTGTACCGGGGAAGCCGCGGTAAAGGTTTCGGTGCCGAGGTGAAGCGGCGGATCATCCTGGGCACCTACGGTCTCTCCGCCGGCTACTACGATGAGTACTACGGGCGCGGCCAGCGGGCGCGCCGCCTGATCAGCGGCGATTTCGAGCGCGCCTTCGGCTCGGGGGTCGACATCGTCTTCACACCGACGTCACCCAGCGTCGCCTTTCGACTGGGCGAGCGGGTGGCCGACCCGCTTCAGATGTACCTGTCCGACGTTTACACCGTCACTGCCAACCTCACCGGCGCGCCGGCGCTCTCGCTGCCGATCGGGCGGCTAGGCGGGCTGCCGGTGGGCGGCCAGTTCATCGCCCGGCACTTCGACGAGGCGACGATGGTGCGGGCCGCGGCGGCGCTCGAGCGATCGCTCGCGGAAGACCCGGTGGACGGTGGGCGGTAGGCGGTGGGCGGTAGNNCAAGATGTTCTGCGGCTGCCGCGTGGAGTTCGGCGCGCCGCCCAACACGCTCGTCTGTCCGGTCTGCCTGGGTCTGCCTGGCGCGTTACCTGTGGCGAACCGTCGGGCGATCGCGCTGGCGATCCGTGCCGCGCTGGCGCTGGGCAGCCGGGTGAACGCGCTCTCGGTCTTCGCGCGCAAGCACTACTTCTATCCGGACCTGCCGAAGGGGTATCAGATCACTCAGTACGACCGGCCCCTCGCCCTCGGCGGCTCGCTCGAGCTGCCGTCGGCCGGTGGACCCGTGCGCATCCGCCGACTGCACGTCGAGGAGGACGCGGGGAAGTCACTGCACGACCGATTCCCGCAGCAGACGGCAGTGGACCTGAACCGGGCGGGCGTCCCGCTGATCGAGGTCGTCACCGAACCGGACCTGCGCTCGGCGGCCGAGGCGCGCGCCTTCCTCGGTCGGCTCAAGCAGACGCTCGAGTATCTCGAAGTGAGCGACTGCAACATGGAAGAGGGTAGCTTGCGGGTCGACGCGAACGTCTCGGTGCGCCCCGTCGGCGCCCGTGAGTATGCGGGTAAGACCGAGGTCAAAAACATGAACTCCTTCAGCCAGCTGGAGAAGGCGTTGGAGTTCGAGGCGGAGCGTCATATCGCCATCCTGAAGTCAGGCGGCTCGGTGCAGCACCAGACGATGTTGTGGGATCCGGCGCGCGGCGAAGCGCGCCCCATGCGGGGCAAGGAAGAGGTGCACGACTATCGATACTTCTCCGAGCCCGACCTGCCACCGCTCACCGTCAGCGAGGAGGAGGTGGCGCGTATCGGCCGGGAGCTGCCGGAGCTACCCTGGCAGAAGACGCAACGTTTCGTCAGTGCCTACGGGCTTCCCGAGTATGACGCCGAACTGCTGAGCGCGACCCGTGAGTTCGCTGATTACTACGAAGCCGTGGTCGGCGGCGGCGCGGACGCCAAGACGGCCTCGAACTGGCTGATGGGCGAGGTGCTTGCCGTCTGCAACGAGCGTGGCGTGGGCATCGGCGCGCTGGGCGTAAAGCCGGCGCGGCTCGCCGAGCTGATCGGGCTGGTCGATGGCGGCTCGCTGTCGTTGGGGGTGGGAAAGCAGGTATTTCGCCGTATGGTCGAAACCGGCAAGCGCGCGGAAGAGGTAGTGCGGGAAGAAGGGCTGCGCACGGTCAGCGACGAAGGCCAGCTCGAGGCCTGGGTCGCGGAGGCGCTGGCGGAGAGCCCGCGCGAGGTCGAGCGCTACCGCAACGGTGAGGAGAAGCTCCTCGCCCACTTCATCGGCCAGGTCATGCGCAAATCCAGCGGCCGCGCCGATCCCGGTCGGCTGCGCGAGATTCTACTCCAGGCGCTACGGGGTTAGCTCGGGGAGGGACGGCCGGTCGCCGGTCAGCCTTTCGACGGCGATCTCTTCTTCTCGCGCCGGCGTCTCAGCCGCCCCTTCTTCGGGCGGATGAGCTTGGCCTTCAGGTGGACCAGGTCGACCAGCATGCCTCGGGCCCCGAGGCGCTGATCCCACCATTCGGGCATCTGGTGCGGCAAGCCGAAATGCTCGTCGGCGATCTGCGCGATCTCATCCTGACGCTGGGTCTTCCGCAAACCGAGCTTCCGATTCAGCATCTTCGCGTCGCTCAGCGCCCGCTCGCCCGTCGGATCGAGGAACGCCGCGAACGATTCCTTCCGCTCGATCAGGTAGTCGGCGCTGAAGTCGAATGCCCGGCGCACCCAGTCCGCGACCTCCTGGTCGTCGACGTCCCAGCGTGAGTAGTCGAGCACGCGATCGAACATCGCCTGCCAGGTGCCGTGGTCGGCCAGGCGGATCATGCCTCGGAAGATCCGGCGATTGGTTTGGAAGCTGAACACTGTGCGGTCCAGTACCCGGTCGAGCAACTCGTCGTTATGCCGGTGGTCCACATCGGTGATCAAGTGGTGCGCGGCGCGCAGATAGGCCTGGCCCAGGTGGATGTCCATCCGATGCTCCCAGTAGGAGTGTCCGATGGCCTGGGTGTTGGCGGATGTGAGCAGCTGGCGGGGCAGGAAGTAGTTGTGCGCCACCGTGTCGCCGGCCAGGTGGGTGAGATACCCGAGGGCGCAGGCCCGTGTCGGATCGCTATCGGCGGCCTCGTACAGCTCCTCGCCCACGTGCCAGTGGTGGCAGTTGCGGCCGACCGGCGCGTACTTCTTGGCGAAGGTGATGTCCGCGGCGATGCAACCGTAGAGGAAGTCGAGTGGGTAACGGCGCAGCAGGCGTCCCACGAGTGGCGGAAACAGGCTGAGGGCGCCCAGCAGCTCCGTGCCGACCAGGATGTGCATCCCCGGGCCCCAGGCGAATGCGGGCTCGGGAACGAGAAGGATCGCGCAAACTGCGAGCCCGATGAGGTAGAGCCAGCGCATTTAGAGCGTCAGCCGCGCAGCCGCTTGCGCTCCCGTTCCAGCGCCTTGCGCGCCTGTTTCAGTTGCTGGCGCGTCATGTCCGCGAACTCCTCACGCGCCGCCTCGACGCTGGCGCTGAGTTCCTCGCGGAAATCTCCCGCCAAGTCGCGGCTGGCTCGGCGGATTTCGCCTAGCGCGCCGCTTCCCATCTCCCGCAGGCGCTGATACCGCTCGCCGATCCCCGCCAGCCGCCGCCGACGTCGCTCCGGCACCCAGGTGACGCCGAGACCGACGCCCACCAGCGTTCCGATGATGAAAGCGAGCAGGAAGGTTGCTGACCGCGTGCCCGCTCCGTCTTTAGGTGTCTTTCGCAGCTTGTCCGTCAGGGAGCTCATCACGCCACCCCTGTCATTCGTCTTCTGGTTCGTCGTCTTCGTTGTCGTTCCGGCCCCGGCGCCGCAGCATGCGAGCGCCGGTACGTATGCCTCGGATCGTCGATGTGGCGGTCAGCAACGTATCCTGAACTTCGCCCTGCACCACATCGATCAGCGCGCCAAGCTCCTGAACACGCTCCTCGGCCGAATCGATCGCGTCCTCGAGCCGCTGGTTGGCCAGCTCGATCGTCTCGCCGACCCGATCGACCTCCTTCCGCACCGACATGGCGATGAAGTTCAGGTTCTCGCCGATCGCCCGGGCGCGATCCATGACGGGCCGCGCGTCGTGCGTCAGCGTCTCCAGCGCCTTGTCGAGCCGATCGAGGCTGTGCTTCGCCCGCAGAACGGCGCGGGCCAGCAAGATCAAGCCGATCCCCAGCACAAGGACCGCGATGGCTTGTATCACCTGGATCGTCACGGTCAGCGTATCCGCCACATTCCCCTCCCGCGTTAGCCGCCGCCGACCGACCCGGCGCCTGCGCTGCGGCGGTTGATCTCGCCGGCCGTCTCGAGAACGGCCCTGACCAGGAAGGGCCCGATCAGGTCGCTGATGCCGACGGCGAGAACCACGGTGGCGAAAAAGATGTTCTTGGCCGCGGTCAGCTCCGGCACGATTGGAACGTAGATGAGAACGAAGGAAATCGCCATGGCCAGTGAAAGCCCACCCTGGGGTGTGAGCGCGAGCCCGAAGCTGGCGGGCAACCGGAGCCCGTGCGGCTTGAAACGCGAGGCCACGAGGCCACCCGCCCACTTGGCGATGACCCGACTCGCCACATAGGCGGCGACCAGCGGCACGATCCACCAGGACGGAAACTCGAGCAGGGCTCCGGCGAGAACCAGCAACATGATGTAGATCGGCTTCTCCCACTCGGAGAGCGCCGTGTACACGCGGCGCCGCATGGGCGACAAGTTGCCGATGGCGCTGCCGGCGATCATGCAGACGAGCAACGGGGAGAGTGACAGATAGAACGCGATGCCGGCGGCGAACAGGACCAGGCCGATCAAGAGGAGTACCAGCTCCTGTGGGCGTGGCCGTATTCGGGTCAGCGAAAGAAAGAGGATGCCGAAGAAGAGGCCGAGCAGCACAGTCACGGCGAGCCACTCAAACAGGTTGAGCGACAGCCCGCGCCCGGGCGCCCCGGCGTGGTAGGCGGCAAGCGTGAAGCCGATCACGACGATGCCCACGGCGGCATCGAGGCTGCCGGCATAGAACAGCAGGCGGGTGACCGGTCCTCGAGCCAGATAGGTGTTCGAGATGAGCGCGATGGCGGCGGGCGTCGAGACGCAAGCCGTGGCCGCCGCGACCAGCACGATCGCGTCGTAGCTGTAGCCGAACCAGGCGTCGGTGACGAGGCGGCCGAGGACGTAGATGATCCCGAAGGCGACGGCCGCCTGGATCCAGGTCATCGCGAGAAAGCGCAGCGGAAACTGGCGCAGGTGTCGGCGGTCAAGCTGGAGACCGAAGAGCAAGCCGATCCAGCCCAGGCCCAGCGCGAGGAAAGGCGTGAGCTGGCCGATGATCGCGGAGGACAGGATCTGCGCGAGGTGGGGCCCTAGCAAAAAGCCGAGGAACAGAAACGGGCCGCCGATGGCGATGAAGACTTGGGGTCCGAGCGGGACCTGACGTTTGGCGAAGCTCAAGCGGGCGCCCAGCAACCCGATGAGGACGAGGAGCAGAACAGCGAGGATCGGGTTCAAAGTTCGGCGCCCTCTCCAAGCTCCGGCGCCACGCCGAGGGCGCGGGTGACGGGGATCGCGAAAACGATTCCGGTTCCGGCTTCCCGCAAGTCGCCGCAGACGTCCTGTATGAGCGCGAAGGCCGCGTCCACTTTTTCGGCCTCTTCGATGACGCTGAAGATCGTGTAGTTCTGCGCGCGCGAACGCGAGATCAGCGTCTGAATCCCGGCGAAGAGGGGGATGTCGTGGGTCAACACCCGGGCCATACCCTCGCTATCGATGATGGTGGCGCCGGTGATCCCCAGTTCGAGGAAGCCCGACAGCACATCGTCGAGGGCTTCGACCTGGTTGATGACAGCCACGAGCAGTTGCATGAGGCTTGACCCGGCCGCTGATCTCTAAGGGTGCTCTTCGTCGAACTTTCGGATCAGTTCGATCGCCGCGTCGGCCGTGGACGCTGTCAACAGCAACTGGAGAAAGTCCGGCTGCCGCATCAAGCGCGCGATGCGGGCGAGCAGCTTGATGTGCGTGCTGCTGTGTGCCGGCGGCGAGAGCAGGAGGAAAAAAGTGTGGACGGGCTTTCCGTCCAGCGAGAGAAAGTCGACGCCTCCTGGCGACAGCGCCAGTTCGATGATGGTCGACGAAAGCTCGGGGCAGACCGCGTGCGGGATCGCGACGCCACCGCCGATCCCCGTCGATTGGGCAGCCTCCCGCTCCAAGAGCGCGTCGAGCACGGTCTGCTCGTTGTCGATCAGGTTCTGCTCGGCAAGCTGGCGGACCATGCGGGCCAGCGTGCTCTCCACGCCGTCCGCCTGCAGGTCGAGGATGACGAGGTCGGGACTCAGGTAGCGATGAAGCTTCATATCTTTTCGTGCACCGGTAAGGGAACGCCATTCACATAGCCATTGCCGGGCGATGGTGTCAAGCAGGCGATCTTGGCCTTCTCTCGCAGATTACCGGTGGCGCGGCGCCTGATTGACGGCCCCGAACGGGGTGTCCTAAGTTGGCCCGGCTATGAGCAGCTTTGTCGTTGAAGGAGGTCGGAAGCTACACGGCCACGTGAAGCCGGCGGGCAACAAGAACGCCGCCTTACCGATGATGGCGGCGGCGCTCTTGACCGAGGACCCGGTACGCCTGGGGAACGTTCCGGACATCCGGGACGTGCACACCATGCTGGAGCTGCTCGCCGCCCTCGGCGTCCAAGCCGAGTGGCGGGGGCAGGGCGTGTTGGAGCTGCAGGCGGGTGAGGTGCGCTCGGTCGCGCTGGCCCCGGACCTCGCCGCACGCATCCGGGCCTCGATCCTGCTCGCGGGCCCTATGCTGGCGCGCAGCCACGAGCTGCGACTGCCACCGCCCGGCGGCGACGTGATCGGCCGGCGACGCCTCGACACCCACTTCGAGGCGTTGCAAAAGCTGGGGGCCGAGGTCGAGCTGGGCGATCAGTTCATCTTGAGGGGCAAGCTTCGCGGCGCCGACATTTTCCTCGACGAGCCCAGCGTTACGGGGACCGAGAACGTGATCATGGCGGCCACCCTCGCCCGGGGTACGACGGTGGTCCGTAATGCGGCCGCCGAGCCACACGTCCAGGACCTCTGCCGCCTTCTGGTCGCGATGGGCGCGCGGATCAGCGGAATCGGGACGAGCGAGCTGCGGATCGAAGGCGTCGAGCGGCTGGGCGGTGCGGAGGCCGAGATCAGCCCGGACCATATCGAGGTCGGTTCCTTCGTCGGGCTCGCGGCCGTCACCCGCAGCGAGCTGACGATCGGCGACGTCGAGCCGAGCCACCTGGCGAGCATCCGCATCATGTTCGAGCGGTTGGGCGTCTATTGCGAGCTGGCCGGGCGGACCCTGCGCGTGCCGGCGGATCAGTCGCTCGAGATCCGCATGGACGTGGGGCAGCACATCCCCAAGATCGATGATGGCCCCTGGCCACAGTTCCCAGCCGACCTGATCAGCATCGCGCTGGTCCTCGCCACCCAGTGCCGGGGCACGGTGCTCATACACGAGAAGATGTTCGAGTCGCGAATGTTCTTTGCCGACAAGCTCACGGCGATGGGCGCGCGCATCGTGATCTGCGATCCGCACCGCGCCGTGGTCGTCGGCCCCACCACGCTGCGCGGCTCGGTGGTCGAGAGCCCCGACATCCGGGCGGGCATGGCGATCCTGATCGCGGCGCTCGGGGCCGAGGGCCGCAGCCAGATCTTCAACATCGGCCAGATCGAGCGGGGCTACGAGCACATCGACCAGCGGCTGCGGGCGCTGGGGGCGATGATCGAGCGCGTGGAATGAGCCGGCCCCCAGAGACCGCACGTCCGGTGGCCCGGGAGAACGAGGTCGAGGTCCGCCTCGACGGCCTGGCCGTCTTCCGGCAGGCCGCCTGGGCCACCCGCTTTCCCGGGCTGGTCCAGGGGCTGACGGGTCGCGAGCCGCGCCTCCGGTTCGGGCGCCGAGACGAGGGCTGGGGGTCGGACGATGGCTGGGAAAGGCTGATGAGCGCGGCCGGGATATCGCGCCTCGCCCGCTGCCAGCAGGTCCACGGGGCCCGCGTCGTCGGGTTGTCGGGTAGGGACATCGCCGGGTGGGAGTGTGGTGAGGCGGATGCCCTGGTGACGGCGGCCGACGACGTGCTCCTGGCCGTGACCGTGGCCGACTGCGTGCCGGTGTTCGTCGTCGACCCGGAGCGTCGTCTTCTGGGGCTCGCGCACGCGGGCTGGCGGGGGACGGCGGCGGGCGTGGTCGAGGCGACGCTCGCCGCCCTGCAGGAGCTGGGGGCCAGGCCCGAGTCGCTGCACATGCACCTGGGTCCGGCGATCTGTGGCCGTTGCTACGAGGTTGGCCCGGAAGTGCCGGTGGCGCTCGGCGAGGCTCCGAGCGAGGCCGGCACGGTGGACCTGAGGGACGTGATCGTTCGCCGTGTGCTGGCGGCCGGGGTAACGCCGGAGCAGGTGACCGTGTCGGGCCACTGCACGCTGTGCACCCGGGAGCGCTTCTATTCCTATCGGGGCGGCGACCGGGGGCGGCGCATGTGCGCCTTTCTCGGATGGGCCCTGCCCAGTTGATTTTCGGCCCGGCCGTCTCTATATTCTTGGCCGCTGTGGGGTGAGGGGCCACACACTCGGCCGCCAGGTCTTGAGAGCAGTGGGGACGCAGTTTTACCCCACTTTTTTATTGGTGGGTGGGTGGCCTGACCCACGGCGGGAGCCATCAGCGAAAAGGTCAAGGCGGTGGAGGAGACGCTGGAGCGGGTCGCCGAGGCCGTCGTCGAGCGGCTCGGCTTCGAGCTGGTCGAACTCGACCAGGCGGGGCACCCCGGTCGCCCCCTGTTGCGGCTGCGGATCGACCGGCCGGACGCGCAGCCCGGCCTCGGCGTGACCGTCGAGGACTGCGCTCGGGTGAGTCGGGAGTTGGAAGCAGTGCTGGATGGGCGTGACGACGTCCCGTCCAGCTACATACTGGAGGTCTCGTCGCCGGGCGTCGAGCGCCCGTTGCGAAAGCGGCGCGACTTCGAACGCTTCGTCGGTCACGAAGTCGCTCTGCGCGGCCACGAACCGCTCGCCTCCGGGTCGAGACGGTTGGAGGGCGTGCTGTTGGGCGTCGAGGACACGGAAGACGGCGACCAGCTGCGTTTGCGGCTGGCGAACCAAACGGAAGTCGAGGTGCCGCGATCGGCGGTCGCGAGCGCGAAGTTGATCTACCGCTGGCAGGAGCCGCGCGGCGCGAAGCGGCGGGGCCGAAAGCGGCGGCGGTGAAGGTCGAATAACAGCGGAGCCGGGCGAAGGGCGCGCGGCACGCGGTTGGACATCGAGGAGCGAAGAAAGAAAAAATGGGGAACGCAGCTCAGGTTCTCGAGGCTTTTCGGGTGATGACGGCGCATAAGTCGTTGTCGCGCGACGAGTTACATGACTTGATCCGGGATGGGCTCCACGCCGCGTTGGCGAAGCGCTTCGGCCCGAACGTGCAGGCAGAGATCACGATCGACGAGGAAAAAGGCGCGATCGAGATCGTCGTCTTGAAAGAGGTGGTGCAGGAGGTGACCGATGCGTCGCGCGAAGTGAGCATCACCGAGGCGCGTTGGGACGATCCGGACTTCCAGGCCGGCGACATCCTGGAGATCCCCGTGGAGTTCGACTCCTTCGGTCGCACCGCCGTGCTGGCGGCGAAGCAGCGGATCATCCAGCGCGTTCGCGAAGGCGAGCGAAACCGCGTCCGCGAAGAGTTCAGCGACAAGATCGGCGAGCTGCTTTCGGGTGAGGTTCAGGCGATCGAGCGCGGCAAGCTGGTCGTCATGCTGAACATGCTTCGCGAGGCCGAGGCGATCGTCCCGTGGCGCGAACAGAACCCGCGTGAGCGGTTTCGCCAGGGCGAGCCGATCCGTGCGGTGCTGAAGAAGCTGGAGGAGACGCCCAAGGGTCCGCGGCTCATCCTGTCGCGCGCCGACCCGGGTTTCGTCGCCTCGCTGTTCAAGCTGGAGGTGCCGGAGATCTACCAGGGCGTGGTCAAGATCGTCGACATCGCCCGCGAGGCGGGCGGTCGAACCAAGGTCGCGGTGGTGTCGAGCGACGACTCGATCGACCCGGTGGGCGCCTGTGTGGGGCTGAAGGGCTCGCGGGTGCAGGCGGTGGTGTCGGAGATGAGTGGGGAGCGGATCGACATCGTGCCCTGGCATCCCGATCCCGAGATCTACGCCAAACGGGCGCTGGCGCCGGCGAAGGTGGCGAAGGTGATTTCGGACGGCGAGCGCAAGGTGATCACGGCGATCGTGGACGAGGATCAGCTCTCGCTGGCCATCGGACGGAACGGCCAGAACGTGCGNNCGAGTGGATGGAGCGGGGGGCGCAGAGCACCTTGTTCCGGGGCGAGGAAGAGGAAGAGACGGTGGTCGACTTCCCGCTCAGGGAGCTGGATATCGCGCCGGCCGTACTGGCGGCGCTCGAGGCGGCGGGCTTTTCGACGTTCATGAACATCATCGACCTCGAGCGCGAGGAGTTCTTGCGGATCCCGGGCCTGGGACCGGAGGAGACGGACGCGCTGGTCAAGATGATCGAGGAGCTGACGATCGTCGAGGAGCCGGCCGAGCTGTCGTCGCAGGCCCCGGCTGACGCGACGCCGGTGGCGTCGGGCGGTGGTCCGTTCATCGCGGACGCGGAGACGGAGACCGCAGAGGCCGAGGCGGTGGAGTCGGGACTTGCCGGGTTGGTGGAGACCGAGGATGAGACGGCGGCAGAGCGGGCCCGAGAGCCGGCGACCGCCGTCGCGGACGCGGATGAGCAGCCCGAAGAGATCGGCGACGGAGAGTCGACGGCCGATCTCGCGGCCGAGGCGGGCGACGAGGTCACGGCCGAGGGTGAAAGAGAGGATCAGTGAGCGCGAGCCGCTCCGACGGCTGCAGGCCAGCCTCGGGTTCGCCGCTCGCGCCGGCCGCTTGAGGATCGGGACCGAGGCGGTGAGGCGCTCGATCCGAGCCGGCGAAGCGTCTGCGGTCGTGATCGCCGGCGATGCGTCGGCGCAGGTCAGGACGCGACTCGCCCGGCTGGCGGGCGCGCGTTCGGCCGAGCACCGGGTCATCTTGGACGGCGAACGGTTGGGACGGGCGGTGGGTCGTGCCCGGGTGGTGGCGCTGGCGGTGACGGATCGATCTTTGGGGCAACGGATTTTGGAGTTGACGGAGAGACTGTAAGGCAAGCGGACGGGAGGATCCAGCGTTGGCGAAGATGCGAGTTTACGAGCTCGCGCGAGAGTTCGAGGTCACGAGCGAACAGCTGATTCATCTGCTGCGGGAGATGGAGATCCCGGTCCGCAGTCACATGTCATCTCTCGATGACAGTCAGGTGGCTCGCGCCCGTACGCGTCTCGAGCGCGAAAAGCGCCGGCCCGAGAAAGAGGCGAAAACGAAGGACACGGGCCGCCGGCGTCGACGCCGGCGTGTCGTCGAGAAGGTTGCCGAGCCGGTAGAGGTGGCGGCGGAGGCGGTCGAAGAGGAGCTGGAGGAGGCCGCGCCGGTCGCGGAGCCCGAGCCGGTTGCCGCTGCGGACGCCAAGCCGACCCTCATCTTCGCAGACATGGTCGAGGAGCCCGAGGAAGCGCCCGAGGCCGAGGTCGAGCCCGAGGTCGAGGTCCCCGCGGCGCAAGTGGCCGAAGAGGAAGAGCGGGTCGAGGAGCCGAGCGAAGAGCTGGTCGAGGTCGAAGAGATCGCGGCCGTGGCCGAGACAGAGCCTGTGGCCGAGGCCGAGTTGCCTCCGCCGCCCACCCCGGTCGCAGCCACACCGGCGGCCTCCTACAAGCGCGAACCGGCGCCGCCGAAGACCGCGGCCGGCGTCGTTCGCATCCAGGCTGAGGGGTACACGCTGGACGGTCGCCGTCGGCGCCGCGCTCGCAAGAAGAAGAAGCGCACGCTGGTCGACCAGGAGGCCGTGCAGGAGAACATCAAGCGCACCCTGGCCAAGATGGAGGGCGCAGGTCCCCACCGGCGTCGACGCCGCGATACGGGCAGCGAGCAGCGTGAGCTGGAAGCGGCCGAGGCCGAGCGCGTCGCGCAGGAGGAACGGACGACCGTGCGCGTCGCCGAGTTCCTCACGGTGGCGGAGCTAGCCGACCTCGTGGGCATCACCGCTAACGAGATCATCACCTCGACCTTCAAGAACCTGGGGTTGATGGTCACGATCAACCACCGGCTCGACTTCGATCAGATCGAGCTGATCACGGACGAGCTGGGCTACAAGGCGGTGCGGGAGGATGAGTACGGCGCCGACGTGATCGAGGAGATCGAGGAGGCGCGTCCGGATCGCCTGCAGTCGCGGCCGCCGGTGGTCACGATCATGGGCCACGTCGACCACGGCAAGACCTCGCTGCTCGATCACATTCGGAAGACGAACGTGATCGCCGGCGAGGCCGGGGGGATCACGCAGCATATCGGCGCCTACTCGGTCGGCGTCGGCGAGGGTCGGCGAATCACCTTCCTCGACACGCCGGGACACGCGGCCTTCACCGCGATGCGTGCCCGCGGCGCCGACGTCACCGACATCGTCATCCTGGTCGTCGCCGCGGACGACGGCGTGATGCCTCAGACTCGCGAGGCGATCAGTCACGCCAAGAACGCCGGCAAGCCGATCATCGTCGCGGTCAACAAGATCGATCTGCCCTCGGCGAACCCGACCCGTGTGAAGCAGGAGCTGCTGGAGCACGGTGTGGTGATCGAGGATTTCGGCGGCCAGGTGTTGAGCTCCGAGATCTCCGCGAAGACCGGTCAGGGCGTCGACGACCTGCTCGAGAAGGTGTTGCTGCAGGCCGAGATGCTGGAGCTGAAGGCCGACGCTGAACTGTCGGCTCGCGGCACGGTGGTCGAGGCGGAGCTTGACCGGGGGATGGGCCCGGTGGCCACGATCCTGGTCACTGACGGGACGCTCGAGATCGGGGATGGGTTCGTCTGCGGTGTCTACGCCGGCCGTGTGCGCGCCCTGCTCGACGAGCGCGGCAAGAACATCACGTCGGCCGGGCCCGGGATGCCGGTTCGGATCCTCGGCTTCGAGGGGGTCCCACAGGCGGGCGAGAGCTTCCTCGTGCTCGATTACGATCGCGCCCGCGAGATCACCGGCAAACGGCAGCAGATCGAGCGCGAGAAGGAGATCCGCCGCAAGGCCCAGGTCGCGCGGCTGGAGGATGTGTTCGAAGTCGTGCAGGCCGGGAAGAAGACGCAGCTCAGGTTGATCATCAAGGGCGACACCGATGGCTCCGTGCAGGCGCTGTCGGACGAGCTGGAACGTTTGTCGACCAACGAGGTCGAGGTGCAGGTCATCCACCGCGGCGTCGGTGGCGTCAACGAGACCGACGTGCTGCTGGCCCAGACGACGGGCGCCATCATCATCGGGTTCCACGTGCGGCCCGACCGGAAGGCCCGGGAGCTGGCCGAGCGCGAGGGTGTCGACATCCGCTCGTACCGGGTCATCTACGAGGCGGCGGAGGAGGTGCGGGCGGCGTTGGAGGGGATGCTCGCGCCGGAGGAGAAAGAGGTCATCCTGGGGAGCGCCGAGGTGCGGCAGCTGTTCCGAGTGCCGAGGGTTGGCACGGTCGCCGGCTGTTACGTGACCGACGGTACGATCGATCGCAACGCGCCGCTGCGCGTGCTCCGCGACCACGTGGTCGTGTACGAGGGCCGCGTCGGCAACCTCAAGCGGTTCAAGGACGACGTGAAAGAGGTCAAGGCCGGGTACGAGTGCGGCGTGTCGGTCGANNCGGTGACATCCTGGAGTCGTTCCGGGTGGAGAAGGTGGCGCGCACCCTCGAAGACAGCCTCGGGGCCCAGGCCACCCTTGCAGGGGAAGGGGAGACGGGGGCGAAACGGTAAACGTCCGCGCCTTCACGTTCCGGCGAACGATAATCCGCCCGTCGTGGGCGGTTGCAACCTCGGACAGCCTTGGTCGTGAGTGTGATCGCTTGGGAGCTGCACCTGGACGGCTGCACCTCCCTCAAGCAGAAACGAGCGATACTCCGAAGCCTCAAAGATCGACTTCGAGGCCGCCACAACCTGTCGGTGGCCGAGACCGATTACCAGGACACGTGGCAGCGGGCGGAGCTGTGCGCGGCGATCGTCGCCGCGAACCGCACGCTTGCGGAGCAGGTCCTGAATCGGGCTGATCAACTGGTGGCGTCCGACGCGCGGGTCCGCATCATCGATAGCACGACGATCTTCTACTGAGCGCGCCGGCCGCTCCGGCGCGTCGCCTGACACCCGCTTCGAAACCCACCACCGGTGACGGATGGCGAAGGAATACGGCCGCACGCAGCGGGTCAACCAGCTGCTGAAAGAAGAGATCGCAAGGCTTCTTCTGCGCGAAGTCAAAGACGCCAGGATCGGGGCCGTTACCGTGAGCGCGGTGGAGGCCAGCCCCGACCTGATGCAGGCGAACGTCTACGTGCAGGTGCCCGGCGACGACGCGCGCAAGGCCGAAGCGCTCGAGGGGTTGGCCAGCGCTGCCGGCTTCATCCGCTCGCGGCTGGGGCGCGACCTGCGGATACGGCGCAGCCCCGAGCTTCGCTTCATCATCGATCGAACCCAGGAGCACGCCGCGCGAATCCACGAGCTGCTGGCCGAGGTCGAGAGCGAGAGCAAGAGCGAGGAGGATTCCTCCCAGGGCGAACCCGAGTCATGAACCCGGTCGGGCTGCTCCTGATCGATAAGGCGGAGGGTCCCAGCTCCCACGATGTGGTCGCTCGGGTTCGGCGGGCACTGGGGGTCCGCCGCGTCGGACATACGGGCACGCTCGATCCATTTGCCAGCGGCCTGCTGATCCTCTGCGTCGGCTGGGCCACGCGCCTGGCCGAGTTTCTGACGCGTCTGCCGAAGACCTACCGCGCCCGGATCCGATTGGGCGAGCGAACCGACACCGAAGATCGAACGGGCACGACCCTCGCGCGCAGCGACGTCTGGCGCGAGCTGAACGTCGACGATGTCAGATCCGCGCTCCAGGCGCAGCAAGGCGTGATCGAGCAGTTGCCTCCCGCCTACTCGGCCAAGAAGGTGGCGGGTCGCCGCGCCTACGAGCTGGCGCGTGAGGGCGCCCCCGTGACGCTACGTCCCCAACGAGTGCGCATCGTGCGAGCGGAGCTTCTCGACTTCGAGCCGCCCGACCTGGAGGTGGAGATCGAGTGCTCGAGCGGCACTTACGTGCGGTCGTTGGCGCGGGACCTCGGCACGGCGCTCGGTGCCGGCGCCCATCTCGTCCGGCTGCGCCGCCTGGAGATCGGGCCGTTTCGCGTCGAAGATGGTCTGAAGCTGGAGGAGGAGCCCGCACGAGACGAGCTGCTGTCACGACTCCGGCCGCCCGAAGCGGCGGTCGCCGGACTCGCTCAAGCGGCGCTGGACCCCGAGGCGGCCGCGGCCGTCGCCCAGGGCCGCGCGGTCGCGTGCAGCGAAGCGGCCCCGGAGGGCCCGGTCGCCCTGATGAGCGGTGGCCGCCTGCTGGCGATCGGCGAGCTGCGCGATGGCCAGCTGCACCCGCGGAAGGTGTTCCCCCTGTCGGGATCGAGCGAAAGCCGATGAAGGACGCTTCGCGTTCCGCGGTGCTCGGCCTCCCGCCGCAGGCCAAGGGCTCGTGCATCACGGTGGGAACGTTCGACGGCGTTCACCTCGGGCACTGGGCGGTGCTGCAGCGCCTCTGCGAGGCGGCGGACGCCGACGGACTGCTCAGTGTGATGGTGACGTTCGACCCGCATCCTTTGAAGATCGTTCGGCCCGAGATCGCGCCGCGTCTGCTCACGACCCCGAACGAGAAGAAAGAGATCCTGACGCTGTCGGGTCTCGACTACGCGGTGTTCCTCGGCTTCACCCGTACGCTTTCCCTGTATCTGCCGGAGGAGTTTATCCGCGACGTGCTGCTGGCGCGCTTTGGCCTCAAACGGCTGGTCGTCGGGTACGACCACGGGTTCGGACGGGGTCGGAGTGGGGACGCGGAGACGATGAAACGTTTCGGCGCGCGCTACGGCTTCGACGTCGAGGTGGTGGAGCCGATCCAGCTAAAACACGGCCCGGTGTCGTCCAGCGGGATCCGGGCCGCCCTGGAGGAGGGGGATGTGGAGCTGGCGGGGCGCGGCCTGGGCCGACCCTACTCGCTGAGCGGGGTCGTCGTCCACGGGGAAGGGCGGGGCCGCACCCTGGGGTTCGCCACCGCCAATGTGAGCGTGGGCCACGCGGACAAGCTGCTGCCGCGGCAGGGGATCTATGCGGTGCGGGCCGCGGCGCGGAGCCACCTGGGGCCAGGCCTCCTGCACCTCGGTCCGCGCCCCACGTTTCGAGGCTCGCCGCCGTCGATCGAGCTGCATCTGCTGGACTTCGCCGGGGATCTGTACGGGGAGCTGGTGCGGGTGGAGTTCCTGAAACGGCTACGGGACGTGCAGCCGTTCGGCTCGGCGGCCGAGCTGGTCGAGCAGATGAAGCGGGACCGGGAGGCGGCGATCGAGTACTTCCAGGGGCGGTGAGGGCCCCGCGGTGGGGACCTGGCCGCCTTTACACGTGGCCTGGGGTGAAATAGGTTAGGGGGTTCATTAATAAGAGGAAACAGGCGGTTTGGAGCGGCAGAGTCGGAGCGAGTTTACAGGATGGTGATGACCAAGGACGAGCGGGCGGCGCTCATCGCGAAATACCAGCAGCACCCCGAGGACCGCGGGTCCACCGCGGTGCAGGTCGCGTTACTCAGCCGCCGGATCGCGGATTTGACCGAGCACCTCCGACAGCACCCCAAGGACCACCACAGCCGGCAGGGACTCCTCAAATGGGTGGGGAAGCGACGGCGTCTGCTGCGCTACCTCAGCCGCACCAACCCGGACGCCTACCGTCAGTTGGTTCAGGATCTCGAACTCCGAGGGTAACGAAAGGACCCCTGCGGCGAATACAGCCCCGGGGGCTTAGCACGTATCCCTCCACTCATGTAAAGCAGCGAAGAGCAGCGGAGAGAATGGCAACAAAGATCGAGCGTAAGTTTGCGGGCCGGAATCTGGTTCTCGAGTCCGGCCGCATGGCACGGCAGGCGGACGGGTCGGTACTCGTCCAATTCGGCGAGACCGCCATCCTGGCCACGGTCGTGGCCGATGAGAAGCCCACCAAGCTTCCTTTCTTCCCTCTGACGGTCGAATACCGGGAGAAGAGCTACGCGGCGGGCAAGATTCCCGGCGGCTTCTTCAAGCGCGAGGGGCGACCGAGCGAGAAAGAGATCCTTTCGGCACGCCAGATCGATCGCTCGATCCGGCCGCTGTTCCCAAAGGACTTCATGCACGAGGTGCAGGTCGTCATCTACGTCCTGTCGGCCGACCAGGAGAACGATGCCGATGTGCTGGGGCTGATGGGCGCGTCGGCCGCCCTGAACGTTTCGAAGGTCCCCTTCCCGTATCCGATCGCGGCGGTTCGCGTCGCGCGCCTGGAAGGGCAATGGGTGTTGAACCCGACCTTCCAGCAGCTCGAGTTCTCGGACGTGGACATCGTGTTCGCCGGCTCCGAGGATTCGATCATCATGGTCGAGGGCGGCGCGCTCGAGATCTCGGAAGACGAGTTCATCGAGGCGCTCGAGTTCGCGCACGAGGGGATCCGTGAGCTGGTGACGTTCCAGAAGGAACTGGTGGATCCGCTGCGCAAGCCGAAGATGGAGTGGACGGCGCCCCCGTTGAATGACGCGCTGGCGCAGCGCGTCAGCGAGCTGGCGCGCCTCCGCGTCGACGAGGCGATCAACTTGCCGACCAAGGAGGAGCGCAACGCGGCGCTCTCGGCGCTGCGTCAGGACATGGCCTCCGAGGTCTCCGATCCCTTCGAGGAGGAGATCGAAGATTACGCGGATCAGGTCGATCGGGTCATCGACCAGATCGAGTACGACACCCTGCGCAGGCAGATCATCGAGCGGCGCGAGCGCGTCGACGGCCGTTCACCAGCGGATATCCGGGCCATCACCTGCGAGGTTGGCCTGCTGCCGCGCACCCACGGATCGGCGCTGTTCACACGCGGGAGCACGCAGGCCCTGGCCGTCGTCACGCTGGGCACGAGCCGAGACGAGCAGCGGATCGACACGATCGACGTGCTGCAAGAGACGTCGAAGTCGTTCATGCTGCACTACAACTTCCCGCCGTTCTCGGTGGGTGAGGTGCGGCCGTTCCGCGGGCCCTCGCGGCGCGAGATCGGGCATGGCGCTTTGGCGGAGCGGGCGCTGCAGCCGTTGCTGCCGCCGTACGATGAGTTCCCTTACACGATCCGCGTGGTGAGCGACATTCTGGAGTCGAACGGCTCGTCGTCGATGGCGACGGTGTGTGGTGGCTCGTTGGCGCTCATGCAGGCGGGTGTGCCGGTGCGTGCCGCCTGCGCGGGCATCGCCATGGGCCTGATCAAAGAGGGCGAGAGGGTCGAGATCCTCACGGACATCATGGGCATCGAGGATCACCTCGGCGACATGGACTTCAAGGTCGCCGGCACGCGCAAAGGCATCACGTCGGTGCAGATGGACATCAAGATCGAGGGCCTGTCGGCCGAGCTGATGCGCGAGGCCATGAGGCGGGCGCGTGAGGCCCGGCTTCACATCCTCGACATCATGGACAAGACCCTGGCCCAGCCGCGCTCGTCGCTGTCGCCGACGGCGCCGCGGATCATCACGCTGCAGGTCAACCCGGAGAAGATCGGCGAGGTCATCGGGCCCAAGGGCAAGACGATCCGGGGCATCGAGGAAGCGACGGGCGCCGAGGTCAACATCGAGGACTCGGGTCTGATCACGATCTCGTCGGTGAGCGGCGAGGCCGGCGAGCGGGCGCGCGAGATGGTCGAGGCGATCGTGGAGGAGCCCGAGGTCGGCCGCATCTACGAGGGCGTGGTCAAGAACACGACGACCTTCGGGGCGTTCGTGGAGATCCTGCCCGGCGTCGAGGGGCTGTGCCACATCTCGGAGCTGGCCGAAGGGCGAGTCGCCAAGACCGAGGATGTGGTGAAACGTGGAGATGTGGTGAAGGTGAAGCTGATCTCGGTCGACGATCGCGGCCGCATGCGGCTGTCGCGCCGAGCCGCCATGGCGGCCGAGCTCGAGACCTCGAAGACATCGTGAACTCGGCGGCATCGCCGTCGAACGAATAGGCCGCCCCCCGCTGCACGCGTGGCGGCCTATTACTCGACATCCGCAAACCAAGAAACCAGATGAGCAGCCCGAACGGCGCGGCGACCGTCCAGCTGGATGAGAGAGTCTACCGGACCGAGCTCGACGGCGGCCCGCTGGTGCTCTCGGAGTGGGTCCCGGCCGTTCGCTCTATAGCGGTGGGTATCTGGGTTCGCTGGGGCGCGAGCCACGACCCGCCGGAGCGGATGGGCGCCTCCCACCTGCTCGAGCACCTGATATTCAAGGGCACCGAGGCCCGCACCGCCCACGAGATTGCTCTGGGAATCGAGGGCATCGGTGGTGCCCTGGACGCATACACGTCGCGCGAGCACACCGCCTGCCACGCCCGCGTCCTGGATGAGCACCTGCCGGTGGCCATCGAGATCCTCGCTGACCTGATGTTTCACCCGCTTCTGCGCGAAAGCGACCTGGCGATCGAACGGAACGTGATTCTGGAAGAGATCGCCGGAGTCGAGGACGCGCCGGAGGAGCTGGTCTTCGACCTTCACGCCCGCACCCTCTGGGGCGACCACCCCTACGGGAATCCGGTGCTCGGGACGGTGGACACCGTCCGCTCGATCTCCCGCGAGAATCTGTTCGAGCTGTGGAGCGCGGCCTACCAACCCGAGGTCACGCTGGTGGCCGCCGCGGGCAACGTCCAGCACGAGGAGCTGCTCGAGCTGGTGGCGCGGCATCTTCCGCCCCGGCGTGGCAATGGCGTGGCACCGGCGCTCAGCTCGCCCGGCGGCGGGGTTCCGGGGGAACGGCGGTTCGCACGGGAAAGCTCGCAGGTGCACATCTGCCTCGGGGCGCCGATGTTCGCCCGAACTGATCCGCGACGCTACGCTGCGATCCTGGTTTCCACGGCGCTGGGCGGCGGCATGAGCAGCCGCCTGTTCCAGCGGGTACGCGAGGAACTGGGGCTCGTGTACACGATCTACTCGTTCCAGGCGTTCTACGCCCGGGGCGGCATGTCGGGGATCTACATGGCGACGCGGCCGGATGCGGCCGATCGGGCCGTGGACGAGGTGCGGGCCGAGCTGGGGCGCCTGGCGGAGGACAGCCTTACGGGGGAGGGGCTCGCCGGGATCAAAGAGCAGACGAAGGGCCAGCTTCTGCTCTCCCTGGAGTCGACGTCGGCGCGGCTGCACCGCCTGGCCGGGGTGGCGCTGTACAACGAACCCTATCTGACGCTGGATGAGATCTGCGCGAGGATCGACGCGGTGGACGAGGACGAGGTAGCCGAACTGTGCCGGAAGTACTATGCTCCTGACCGGCAGGTGATCGTGCGTCTGGGGCCCGACAACGGGGGAGCTCGAGCCGGCCCCGGCGCGGAGGATCAAGACCGGGAGTGAGCAGAGAGGTATTTCAAGCAGCGAGGCCCGAACGATGATTGTCGGTGTGCCAAAAGAGATAAAGCCGGGTGAGAACAGGGTCGCGATGGTCCCGGCCGGGGCAGACGCCTTGGTGCGGGAAGGTCACGAGGTGTTGGTGGAGAAGGGCGCGGGTCGGGGCAGCGGATTCGAGGACGAGCTTTACAGCGGGGTGGGGGCCAAGATCCTCGATACGGCCGATGCCGTGTGGTCGAAGGCCGACCTGGTGGTCAAAGTCAAAGAGCCGATCGCCGTGGAGTACCCCCGCGTCAAGCCGGAGCACGCGGTCTTCACCTACTTCCATTTCGCCGCGTCCGAAGAGCTGACACGGGCGATGCTGGAGAGCCGTGCCGTGTCCATCGCCTACGAGACCGTCCAGCTGCCGCGCGGCGAATTGCCGCTGTTGACGCCGATGAGCGAGGTGGCCGGCCGGATGGCGATTCAAGAAGGCGCGAAATTCCTGGAGAAAACGTCGGGTGGGCGCGGCATCCTGCTGGGCGGCGTGCCGGGGGTGCCGTCGGCGGAGGTTGTGGTGCTGGGCGGTGGGGTCGTGGGCACACACGCGGCGAAGATGGCCGCCGGCCTAGGCGCCCGGGTCGCCATCCTCGACATCAACCTGGATCGGCTGCGGTACCTCGAGGATGTGATGCCGGCGAACGTCGACATGGTCTATTCCAACCGCACGAACATACTCGAAGCGATCGCGCGGGCCGACCTGCTGGTGGGCGGCGTGCTGCTGCCTGGGGCTAAGGCGCCGCACCTGGTGTTGCGTAAGGATCTGAAACTGATGAAGGATGGAGCGGTGATCGTCGACGTGGCGGTCGACCAGGGGGGGTGCATCGAAACCGCTCGGCCGACCACTCACGAGAATCCCACGTACGTGGTGGAAGGGGTGATCCACTACTGCGTGGCGAACATGCCGGGCGCGGTGCCGCGGACGTCGACGCTGGCGCTCACCAACGCGACGTTCCCCTACGTGATGAAGCTGGCCGAGCTTGGCTGGGAACGCGCCTGTCGCGAGGACCCTCCACTCGCCCTAGGCGTCAACATGGTGCAGGGCCGGGTGACGTGTCGTGGGGTGGCGGACGCCTTCGGGCTCGACTACACCCCCATCGAAGAGGTGCTCGGGGCGCCCCTGGGCTCCTGAGGGGGTGGCGGCCATGGGCCGACGCCGGGGCCGCCGCTGAGCGGCGGCGGCCCCGGCGCTGGATTGCGCGTGCCGGTTCTTATAGTTTTAGCAGGCTCCCCTGCCGGCCCCCGGATTGACTTACTGGGTCAAGAGGGCGGTGCTTCCCACCGACCGCTTGAAGGAGTGTAGCGTAGTTCAAATGAGCCTCAGCTGGTTGAACTCCGGCAGGCTGCTTCCGGTCAACGACATTGCAGTCGATCTCGGGACGGCCAACACGCTGATCTACGTGAAAGGCGAGGGGATCGTCCTCAACGAGCCCTCCGTCGTCGCGGTCGAGAAGTCTAACGGCAAGCTGGTCGGTGTCGGGCTGGAAGCCAAAGGCATGCTCGGACGCACGCCGGGCGGCATCGAGGCGATCCGGCCCCTGAAGGATGGCGTGATCGCCGACGTCGATGTCAGCGAACTGATGCTTCGCCATTTCCTCAAGACGGTGACGGCGAAACGGATCTTCCGGTTGAAGCCGCGGGTCGTGATCGGGGTGCCGTCGGGAATCACGGAGCTCGAACGCCGGGCGGTGCGCGCCGGGGCGCAGGCGGCGGGTGCGAAGGAAGTCTACATGGTGGCGGAGCCGATGGCGGCGGCGATCGGAGTCGGGCTGCCGGTGGAGACGCCCACGGGCAACATGGTGATCGACATCGGTGGTGGCACCACGGAGATCGCCGTGATCGCGCTGGGCGGTATCGTGTCGGACACCTCGATTCGCGTTGGCGGCGACGAGATCGACGCGGCCATCGTGACCTTCCTGCGAAAGAACTACAATCTGCTGATCGGTGAGCCGACCGCGGAGTCGATCAAGATCCAGATCGGCACCGCCGCGCCCGTGGG
>JABAOD010001700.1_pt8 | contig 25118 bp, 21 predicted proteins | sample 7062151 | NCBI WGS metagenome assembly JABAOD01 (sample SAMN14538626, study PRJNA623070) | marine sediment metagenome | biome: marine biome [ENVO:00000428]; feature: marine pelagic biome [ENVO:01000023]; material: deep marine sediment [ENVO:00002113] | place: India: Gulf of Khambhat ... | reverse complement strand
CCCAGTCGCGGGCGGACGATCAGCGTTTCGCCGATTACCTCGCCTTCGGCGGTCATCGGACCCGGTCGGCGAGGTTGATCGCGGCACTCCGGTATTGTAAAGGGCGAACGGGGCGGCGAGCCAGCCGCAGGCGCCAGGACGAATCCCAGTGAATCGACGGTCCCGCGGGGCGGGCGGCCCGGCCGGCCGACGCGCCGCCGCGCACGCTTGACGAAACCGGGAGGTAACGGGCTAGAATCGGGCATGATCAGCTTGGCGGCTCTTGTTGAGAAACACTGGCCGGAAGTGCGGAGGATCCACGCGGAGGGGATCGAGACCGGCGAGGCGACCTTTGAAACCGAGCCGCCCAAAGCCTGGGCGGAGTGGTCCGCGTCTCATCTCGAGTACGGCCGTCTGGTCGCGCTCGTGGACGGACGGGTCGCGGGTTGGGCGGCCCTCACGGCCGTTTCGGATCGGTGTGTCTACGCCGGCGTGGCTGAGGTCAGCGTCTACGTGGCCGCCGATGCTCGGGGCCGAGGCGTGGGATCGGGTCTATTGGCGCGCCTCATCGAGGACTCGGAGGCGAACGGGATCTGGACGTTGCAGGCGGGCATCTTCCCGGAGAACCAGCAGAGCATCGCGCTGCACGAGAAGTTCGGGTTCAGGATTGTGGGGCGTCGGGAGCGGTTGGGATGGCTGGGCGGGCGTTGGCGCGATGTGCTGCTGCTGGAGCGGCGGAGCACGCGGGTGGGGGTGGATTGATGGAAGAAATCCGGTTGAGTGTCGCGCCGGGTTGTCCGGACCAGCGGGCCCGCTGAGGGCGCGTGGTGCGTAATCGAGCGTTGCGCCTGGCGATGGCGGTGGTCGTCCTGTCCGCAGCTCTGTACGCGGGGGCCCGCCGGATCGGGCCGTTGCCACCCCTCGGCCCGTTTCTCGATCCGTGGAACGGTGTGTGGTCGAGCGCGGTGAGGGCCGAGCCGACCGGCTCGGAGCGCGTGGAGCTGCCGGGTCTCGAAGCGCCCGTGCGGGTCGTGTTCGACGCGCGCGGGGTACCCCACATCTTCGCGGCCAGCGCCGTGGACGCCGCTCGGGCGCTCGGCTATGTGGTCGCACGGGATCGACTCTTCCAGATCGAGCTTCGCTGGCGCACATCGGCGGGCCGGCTTTCGGAGCTGCTGGGAGCCGAGGCGCTGGAGGTCGACCGTGGGATGCGGCGTCTCGGCCTGGCCTGGAGCGCCGAGCGGGATTGGGCGGCGCTCGACACCACGAGTCCGACGGCGGTCGAGCTGCGGGCCTATGCGGCGGGCGTGAATGCGTGGATCGAGGGGCTGCGCCGGCGCGGCCTTCCCCTGGAGTATCACCTTCTGGGCGCGCGTCCGGCCCCCTGGGAGCCGGTCTACACGTTCTACCTGCTCAAGCTGATGGGGTGGGACCTCACCTACTCGGTGACCATGGACCTGCGACGACTGCGTCTGCAGGCTCGGGTGGGTCGCGAGGCGGCCGAGGCGCTGCTGCCGGTGAACAGTCCTATCCAGCAACCGGTCCAACCGAACGGGCAGACGGGCCCGAGGTACGATTTCGTTGAGATCCCGCCCCCGGGCATGCCCGACCCGGCGGCCGAGCGACTGGCGCGCGAGCTTGAGCTGGCTCTGGGCGACCTCGTCCCGTCGGAACCGTCGCACGGCCCCTCGCCGCTGGGGAGCAATAATTGGGCGGTGGCGCCGGAGCGCACGGCAGCCGGGCACGCCTTGTTGGCTGGCGACCCGCATCTCGAGCTGACGCTGCCATCGATCTGGTACGAAGTTCACCTGTCGGTGCCGGGTGAGCTGGACGTGTACGGGGTCAGCATTCCGAGCGTCCCTTTCATCATTCTCGGTTTCAACCGTGAGGTGGCCTGGAGCTTCACGAACACCGGGGCCGACGTCATCGACTACTACCAGGAAGAGCTGGACGACGCGGCCAGCCCTTCCAGCTACCGACTGGATGGCGCCTGGCGACCTCTGGGGCGACGCGTCGAGGAGTATCGCGGACGCGGGGGACGAATCCTGGACACCGATACACTCTTCTTCACGCACCGCGGGCCGCTGTTGCACCGCCAAGGACAGGCGCTCTCGATGCGTTGGACGGTGCTGGAAGGCGGAGGCGCCGCCCCAGCTCTGCGCGAGACGGCCCGCGCGTCCAGCGTCGAGGAGTGGCTGCGAGCGACGGAAGGGTTCAACGCGCCGGCCCAGAACATGGTCGTTGCCGATCGGACCGGCACGATCGCCATCCGATCCACGGGGAGCTTCCCCTTACAGCCGGCTGGCGATGGCCTGAACCTGCGTGACGGCCGGTCGAGCGCCAGCGATTGGATCGGCTATTGGCCCATCGATCGCTATCCGTACGCGATCGACCCGACCCAGGGCTACCTGGCCTCAGCCAATCAGCAACCGCTCGACCCACGTGTCGATTCGACGTACTTGGGGGCGGACTGGCCGTCGCCCTGGCGTGCCGTTCGGATCAATCAGCTGCTGCAGGCGGACTCGGCCGTCACCGTCGAAGCGATGCGGCGGTTTCAAACCGATCCCAAAAACCCCCGGGCCGACTTCTTCGTCCCGTTCTTCCTCGAGGCGGTGGCCCGGCAGATGGCGGCGAGCGGCGGAACCCCGGCCGAGCGGACCGCGGCGCGACTGCTTTCCGAGTGGGATCGCCGTTACGATCCGGAAAACGACCGGGCCGTCGTCTTCGAGTACGCGATGGACGCCCTGACCGATCGGCTTTGGGACGAGTTGCAGGCCGAGCCTGGCGACGCTTTTGGCGCTCGGCGTGTGTTTACTCCCTCCAACGCCGTCCTGGCTGGCCTGCTGCGCCAGCCCCGGAGCCCATGGTGGGATGATCGGAGCACGCCTGAGACGGTTGAGGATCGAGATGGGATTCTGGTGGCGAGCCTGTTGGCGGGGTTTGACCGGGCGCGCAGGGAGCACGGCGAGCCGGGTTCGGAAGGCTGGCGCTGGGGCCGCGTGCGACCCGTGAACATCTACCACCTGCTGCAACTGCCTGAGATCTCGCGGCTCGGGATCCCGGTGCAGGGCGGTCCGGGCAATTTGAACCCGGCGTCGGGGCGGGGGACGCACGGAGCGAGTTGGCGGATGGTGGTCGAGGCGGGGCCCGAGATGCGGGCGTGGAGCATCTATCCGGGCGGTCAATCCGGCAATCCGTTGAGCTCTCGGTACGCCGATCGGGTGGATGCCTGGTCGCGGGGCGAACTCGATCCGGTCTTTTTTCCCCGGCGGCCCGAAGAACTGAAGGGCGCGGACGTCAGTTCCGTGCTCGAGCTGGTACCGGGACGTTAGCGATGCGCACTCTGGCCCACGTCCTCGCGCTGCTTGTCGCCTTCGGCCTGGCCACCGCCTGGGCGGGCTGGTGGACCGTCCCCATCGTCGCCGCACTCTGGGCGTTCGCCCGACCCGGCGCTGGGCGGCCGGGGGTCACGGCCGGCGCCGTTGCCGCGGCGGCCTGGGCTGCGCTGTTAGTCGGGACGGGGCCGGAAGCTCTCGGGCCGCTGGCGCGCGTGCTGGGCGGTATCGTCGGAACCTCCGCCGCCGTCGCCATCGCGATCACGCTGATCTTTCCCGCGACCCTCGCGGCGAGCGCCGCCTCGCTCGTCGCGGCGCTTCGACCGGAAGCGGAGAGGTAGACGCTGGAACCGTGCGGTACCCTTCGGACGTTAGCGAGGCGGGCTCGCTCGTCTCTCACCGATGACCATACGCGTTGACAATCGTGAATCAGCGGAGGCAGAAACATGAACCGCGTCGTCCTACTTTTCATCGCTCTGGCTCTGGCCGCACCGCTGCCGGCGGCGGCCCAGAAAGACAAGAAGAAAGGGGAGGCTGAGCAGGTCAAGAAGAGCCCGTACGGCGATTTCGCGCAGGTCACTGAAGGCGCGACGCTGCGCGAAGGGTTCTTCGACACCTACCAAAAAGGCGACAAGCTCTTGATGGCGGTTCCGGCCGAGCGAGTGGGCGAGGACTTTCTGCTGGTCTTCGAGATCGCGCAAGGCATCGGTGCCGCGGGCCTGTTCGGCGGGACGATGCTCAACATCTTCGAGGGCAATCTGGTCGCGCTCGAGCGCTACGGTGACCGGGTCTTCTTGTTAAAGCGCCCCCACCGCTATGTGGCGCTCCCGAACACGCCGGAGCGAGCCGCCGTCGAGCTCACCTACGGCTCATCCGTCCTGGCATCGGCGAAGATCGAATCGATCCGCCCGGACTCGGCCTTGATCATCGATGTCCACGATTGGCTGGTGTCGGATCTCTCCAACGTGGGACAGCGCGTGAGGTTCGCGACGGCGCGTCGGCCGGGCGAGCAGGGTTGCGCGAACGTCGACCGGAGCCGCAGCTACCTCGAATCGGTGAAGGCCTTTGCCGACAACGTGAACTTCCGTGCCAAGTTGACGTTCAGCGCCAACCGACCCGCGCCGCGGCGCACGGTCCCCGACGCCCGCTACATCCCGGTTTCGGTCTACTACACACTGGCTCGTCTGCCGCAGAATCCCATGACGCCGCGGCTCGGTGACGACCGGATGGGATACTTCATGACGGTTCACAAGGACTACTCCCGAGACGATACGACGTTCTTCGTCCGTTACGTGAACCGCTGGCGTCTGGAGCGCGGAGAGCGCGTCGGCGAGCTGTATCGGCCTGTCAAACCGATCGTCTACCATCTCGACCGGACCATACCCGACCGGTATCGACCGTACATCGTCGAGGGCGTAGAAGCGTGGAACAAGGCGTTCGAAAAAGCCGGTTGGATGGATGCGGTGCGGGCTGAGTCGCTTCCCGAGGATGCGGATGCCGAGGATCTCCGCTTCGCCACCATCCGCTGGAACGTATCCGATGAGTTGGGCTATGGGGCCGTTGGCCCATCGATCGTCGACCCGCGCACGGGTGAGATCCTCGACGCCGACATCCTGATGGAGGCGGAGATGGTCCTCGGCTTCCAGGCGAACTGGCGGCGGCTGGCTCAGCCGACGGCGCTCTTGGAGACGATGTTCTACCCGAGCGACGAGCAGCTCGAGTACGCTTTGGGTGGAGGCGAGCTGCCGATCCTCGGGTCGGAGCTGGCGGCGCAGGGCGCCTTGCTGCGGGTCGTCCTATCGGCGCGCGGAGAGATCGAGCCCCAGGAACCGTTGCCGATGGAGTATGTGGGCCAAGCGCTCAAATGGGTGACGATGCACGAGGTCGGCCATTCGCTGGGTCTGCGGCACAACTTCGGTTCGTCCCGCGACACGCCGCGCGAGAGGTTGCACGATCGGCTATGGGCCGAAGACCGCGGGGTCACCGGCTCGGTGATGGACTATCATGCGCCGAATGTTGCCAGCGAGAATGAGGTCAACGGCTACTACTACAGCCCCAGCGTCGGCTCCTACGACCTTTGGGCCATAGCCTACGGCTACACGCCGGACGCGGGTTTGGCCAGCCAGCTGGCGCGCGAGGCCGGGCTGCCCGGGCACGCCTACGGGACCGACGTCGACGCCTACGGCCCCGGCGCCCTCGATCCCACTATCAACGTCTTCGATCTCAGCTCCGACCCGCTCCGTTGGGGCAAAGATCGGGTCGGATTGATCGACCATCTCTTCGAGCGGCTCCCGCAGCGCGTGTTGAGCGACAACTCGAGCTATTCCGATCTCACCGCCGCTTATCTGGCGCTGCTCGGTCAATACGCGTCGGCGCTGGCGCCGGCGATCAAGTACATCGGGGGCCAGTACCAGTACAACACGCGGGTCGGCGACGCCAACGACGTCGGGCCATTCCGGTCGGTGCCCGCGGCCGAGCAGAGAGAGGCTATGGCCTTCATCGCACAGACCGCATTCGCCGAGGATGCGTTCGAGGTGCCGCGCGCCGTACTCGCGCAGTTCGGACCGAACCGGTGGATACACTGGGGAAGTCCGACCAGCTTCCGGGGGCGGCGCGACTATCCGTTCTACGAGCAGGTCACGGCGATTCAGACGAGCCTGTTGACCTCGCTGACACACCCCTACCGTTTGGCGCGCATACGCGACGCCGAGCTCAAGTTCGGCCGCGACAACGTCGTGACCATTCCCGAGTTGTTCGCTGAGCTGACCGAGGCGATCTGGAGCGAAGTCTGGAGGTCGCCGGGCCGCGACATCGCGCCGTCACGACGCGACCTGCAACGGGCCTACATCGACCGGTTGACCGAGATCCTCACCGACCCGCCGGCGCGGATGCCAGCCGATGCCCGCTCCGTCACCCGGGTACGGCTGCGCGACCTGCACGAGCGGATCGTTCGGCGCCTGACGCCGCCCTACAGCTTCGACGATTACACCTACGCGCACCTCACGGAATCGCGAGAGCGGGTTGACAAAGCTCTGGCGGCGGGCTTGGAGGTGGAGCGGCGACGTTGAGGTCTGGACGAGCCTAGTCACGATGGGAGGGGCGATCGCGTCGCCCCTCTCTTCTTGCCCGCCGAGAGCGAAGTCCGCGAGATGAAAACGAACGGCGTTCACGCGATTTGACGGCAACACCGGCCTGTCCGATCGTGTCCCAATCGACCGTGACAATCGCGGCGGCCCGTTCGGCCGGGCCGCCGCCGCCCGCTATCGCCGCCCACAACGGAGCGCGACGTGATGACACAGACCGGCTTCGATCAGGAACGCTTTCGCAAGAGCTTCCTTCTCGTGCTTGCGATCGCGATATCGCTTCTGTTCTTCGCGATGATCCGCGGCTTTCTCGTCGCGGTGCTGGTCGCCGCGATCTTCAGCGGCCTCTCTTACCCCGTCTACGCCTGGCTGCTGCGTCTGCTCAGGAACCGCCGGGCGCTGGCTTCGATGATCACGCTGGTGATCGTGCTTCTCGTCATCGTGTTACCGGTGCTGGCCTTCCTTGGTCTGGTGGCCACCCAGGCGATCCAGATCAGCCAGCAGGTTCGCCCGTGGGTGGAGGCCCAGATCAGCCAGCCGAGCGCTCTCGATCAGCTTGTGGAGAGGATTCCGTACCTGGAGGCTCTGGCCCCCTATGAGGACCAGATCACGGCGAAGGCGGCCGAGCTCGCCGGCCGGGCCGGCACGTTCATCGTCAACAGCCTGGCGGCGGCGACACGCGGCACCGCCGTGTTCTTCTTCATGCTGTTTGTGATGCTCTACGCCATGTTCTTCTTTCTGATGGATGGCCGCGCGATTCTTGACAGAGCTCTCTACTACATGCCGCTCTCGTCGGAAGATGAGGAGCGGATGGTCGAGAAGTTTGTCTCGGTCACCCGTGCCACGGTCAAGGGAACGCTGGTGATCGGGATCGTTCAGGGTGGATTGGGGGGGCTGGCTTTCGCCCTGGTGGGCATAAAGGGCGCCGCGTTCTGGGGGACGATCATGGCGGTCCTCTCGATCATTCCGGGGGTCGGGACGGCGCTGATCTGGGTGCCGGCGGTGGTCTACCTGTTCGCTGTGGGAAAGGTGGGTGCGGCGATCGGGCTGACCGTCTGGTTCGCGGCCGTCGTCGGCACCGCCGACAACGTCCTGCGCCCCTGGCTGGTGGGGAAGGACACCAAGATGTCCGATCTGCTCATCCTGCTCGGAACGCTGGGCGGGCTGGTACTCTTCGGCGCCGTGGGGATCATCATCGGACCGATCGTCGCCGCGCTGTTCGTCACCGTTTGGGACATCTACGGCACGGCGTTCAAAGATGTCCTGCCGGCGGCGCGTCCGCTCAGCTTGGGTGCCGGGGAGGGGAGCGAGGGTTCGTGAGCGGTGTCAGCTGCCGCGCGCGGCGATCTTCGCCCAGGTGTCTCTGAGGGTCACGGTACGATTGAAGACGAGATCTCCGGGCTTCGAGTCGATCGGGTCGCTGATGAAGTAACCCAGGCGCTCGAACTGGTAGCGCGTGCCGGGCGGATCGTCGGCGATGCCCGGCTCGATGAGCGCGCCCTTCAACACCACCAGCGACTCGGGGTTCAAGTTCGCGGTGAAGTCGGCGCCCGCGGGAGCGTCGTCCGGGTCGGCGACCTTGAAGAGCCGGTCGTACAGCCGCACCTGACAGGGGAGGGCGTGCCGCGCCGACACCCAGTGGATCGTGCCTTTCACCTTGCGCCCGTCGGCTGGGGGGCCGCTGAGCGTGTCGGGATCGTAGCGGCAGCGCAGTTCCGTGATTGCGCCGCTCGCCGGGTCTTTGACGACCTCATCGCAGCGGATGATGTAGGAGTGCCGCAGCCGCACCTCGCGGCCGGGGCCAAGGCGGAACCACTTCTTCGGTGGATCTTCCATGAAGTCGTCCCGATCGATGTAGATCTCGCGGCTGAACGGCAGCTCGCGTGAGCCCTCCTTCGGGACGTCGTGCGGCCAATACGGCGCGTTGAGCCGCTCGATTGTTCCCTCGGGGTAGTTCGTGATCACGACCTTCAGCGGGCGCAGAACGCAGAGCACACGCGGCGCCCGCTGGTTCAGATCGTTACGGAGGGAGTATTCGAGCTTTGCGATGTCGACCCGACTGTTCACCTTGTCGACGCCGATCATGTCGCAGAAGTCGCGAATCGCCTCGGGTGTAACGCCCCGCCGACGCAGCCCGGCGATGGTCGGCAGGCGCGGGTCGTCCCAGCCGCTGACATGGCCGTCTTCGACCAGGCGGATCAGCTTGCGCTTGGAGAGCACGGTGTAGTCGAGATCGAGGCGGGCGAACTCCGTCTGCTCGGGCCGCGGCGGTTCGATCCCCACGTTGTCCAGCACCCAATCGTAGAGGGGCCGATTGTTCTCGAACTCGAGCGTACAGAGCGAGTGGGTGATGTTCTCGATCGCGTCTGAGAGGCAGTGGGTGAAGTCGTAGAGAGGATACAGGCACCACTCATCGCCGCGCCGGTAGTGTTCGGCGTGGCGGATTCGGTAGAGGAGGGGGTCGCGCATCAGCATGTTCGGGTGCGCCATGTCGATCTTGGCGCGCAGCACGTGGTCGCCGTCGGCGAACTCGCCGGCGCGCATGCGCTCGAACAGCTCGAGGTTTTCTTCGACCGACCGTGTGCGGTGAGAGCTGTCCACCCCGGCCTCGGTCACCGTCCCCCGGTTCTCGCGGATCTCATCCTCGCTCTGGCTGTCGACGTAGGCCTTGCCCTTGCGGATCAGCGTGACGGCGAACTCGTAGAGCTGCTCGAAGTAGTCGGAGGCGAAGAACAGCTTGTCGCCCCAGTCAAAGCCGAGCCAGCGTACATCCTCCTTAATCGACTCGACGTACTTGATGTCTTCGGTCTCGGGGTTGGTGTCGTCGAAGCGGAGGTGGCAGACCCCGCCGTTCTCGAGGGCGATGCCGAAGTTGAGGCAGCACGACTTGGCGTGACCGATATGCAGGTAGCCGTTGGGCTCCGGCGGAAAGCGGGTCACCACCCGGCCGCCGTACTTGTTGGTCCGCAAGTCCTCGGCGACTCTGGCGCGAATGAAATCGGCGGGACCGGGGCGCGTCGCGACGCGCCCCGGCTCGGTGGGTCCGCCGCCTTGTTTCTTTGCCGTTGAGCGTTTCACGTATCAAGCCTAACTCACCGTTGCGGTCTTTTGTAGGGGCGGACGCGCCGGCGCCGCGGCGGACCGGAATCGGGGCGGCCTGGAGGGCGGTCGCGTTGGAGACGGTCGGGACACTCAGGCCGGCAGGCCATGGCGGATGACATGCCGCATGGCGTCCACGAATCGGTCCAACTCCTCCAGCGTCGAGTAGACGCTGGGCGAGATACGGAGACCGCGAAACTGCTCGTGGTTGATCGGGGTCACGATGATGTGGTGATGCTGCCAGAGCCAGCCGGCCAGGTCGTTCGGCTCGAGCCCTTCGACTTCCACGGTGGCGATCCCACAGGCGAATCCCGGCTTCAAGCTGGTGTGCAGCCGCACGCGGTCGTGCTCCAGGAGCTTCCGGGCCCAGTAGTCTCGCAGATAGACCAGCCGGGCCTCCTTCCGTTTTCCTCCCAGGCTCTCGTGGAACGTCAGCGCCTCGGCGATGGCCAGGTAGTTGGCGGCCGGGTGCGTGCCGATCTCCTCGTACTTGCGGATGTTGTCGTCCTGCTCCTCGTTCGCGGCCATCAGCGGCCAGATGTCCTGGATCACGTCGCGCCGCACGTAGAGCAATCCGGTGCCGTGCGGGGCGAACAACCACTTGTGGAGGCTGACCGAGTAGTTGTCGCACTCGAGCTCGGAGATGCGGAAGTCGAAATGTGCCAGCGCATGCGCGCCATCCACGATGACCGGGATGCCGCGCCGGCGGGCCATCGCCACCACCTCGCGAACCGGCAGGATCTGGCCGGTGAGGTTGATCATGTGGCAGATCAAGATGAGGCGCGTGCGCGGAGTGATGTTCTCCTCGAAGCGCCGGACGATCTCCCCCGGGTCTTCAGCCGGCACCGGAATCGCGAACGTCTTGAGGACCAGGCCCTCGCGCCGCTCCCGCTGCTTGAAGGTCGTGAGCATGCGGGGGTAGTCCTGGTCCGTCGTCAGCACCTCGTCGCCGGGCTTCAGATCGAAGCCGAACTGGCAGATCTGCAGGCTCTCGGAGGCGTTGCGGGTGAGGGCGACCTCCTCGGGGTCCACGCCCCACGCCCGGGCGAGCCGCGCGCGCACGCCCTCGCGCTGCGGCTCCAGGACCCGCCACATGGTATAGACCGGCGCCTGGTTCGAGTAGTCGAGGTGTCGCTTCATCGCCTCCTGCACCCAGGCGGGCGAGGGGCTCACGCCACCGTTGTTCAGGTTGACGAGGCTGCGGTCTACCGTGAACGCCTGGGCCACCTGATGCCAGAAATCCTCATCCCGCGCCAGCTCCTCGGGCGTCCCCGGGTGCCGGGCCAGGTCGGCGGCGATCGCGGAGGCGCGACCCGGGCGCAGTGGCGTGATCGGGATTCCAGCGACAGCGGCGGCCGCCGGCAGGCCGAGGGCGCCGAGGAATCTGCGACGGGTGTACACGTCGTCCTCTCTTGCTGGCTGTCAGTTGGTGGCCGCGCGTCCGGGTTTGCGGGGCATCATCTCCTCACGCACGGCCAGGTGGTAGACCGTGGCGGCCACCACCACCGCGGCCTGTTTGAGGTCGTCGATCACCAGCCGCTCGAAGCGGTCGGCCCGCGTGTGGTGAGTGCGGGTCGAGTACTCGATCGGATCCTGGATGAAGTTGAAGCCCGGTATGCCGACCCGGTCGAACGACAGGTGGTCCGTCCCACCCGTGTTGCCGTGACGAACGGCCACGACACCGAGGTCCTCGAACGGCCAGAGGATGCTCTCGAAGACCGGGATCGCCGCCTCGTTGCCCTGGTCCCAGATGCCGCGGATACGGCCGGTCCCGTTGTCCACGTTCACGTAGGCCGAGATCTTGGGCCAGAGCGCCTCATGCTTTTCGACCCAGTGGCGCGAGCCCAGCAGCCCCTGCTCCTCGCCGCTCCAGAGGGCGATCCGGATCGTTCGCCGCGGCTGCAACCCCAGCGCCTTGAGTATCCGCACCGCCTCCATCATGACGATCGAGCCGGCGGCGTTATCGGTGGCGCCGGTGCCGGAGTACCACGAGTCCAGGTGCGCGCCCAACATCACGTACTCGTCGGCTTTGTCGCTACCCGGGATGTCACCCAGGGTGTTGTAGGCCTGCAGATCGCTGTCGAAAAACTCGTTTCGCACGTCGATCTCCAGCTGGACCGGGATGCCGCGTTTCAGGTTGCGGTAGATCTGGCCGTACTGCTCATGCGAGACGACGAGCTGAGTCTTGGGGATCGGCTGTGTGGCGTCGCGGGCCGTGCGCTCCCCCCAAACACGCAGGATTCCGTAGGTCCGTGACGACGGGTGGAGGACGGCGGCGAGGCCTTCGCGCTCGAGAAAGTCGGCGATCGTGTCGCGCATCGCGAACCTGCGACGGAACTGTTCGCGGCGCCGGCGCCATTCGGCCTCGTCCACATCGCGCTCGGCCTCCGCCGGTTCCAGCAGGTCCTCGAGTGATCGACGGAGCGGCCGCGGTTCGTACTCGGGTTCGATCACCTGTGGCTCCTGCGTGAGCACGAAGGCCCCCGCGAGCTTGCCGCGATAGCGTTCGAGGTCCGCGGCGCTGTCGGCCTCCACGATCATGGCCGCCCCGGCCACAACGCTGTTAGTCCCGGCGGTCCAGGCGACGGGTAGGGCGTTGAGCGCCTGCACGTACGGTGCGAGGATCCGACCGCTGAACGACCGGTTCTCCCAGCCGCGCCCGAACTCGCCCCACGGCTCGACCACGACGTTGGCGAGGCCCCATTCGCGAAGCCGATCGGCGGTCCACTGGTTGGCTTTCATCATGGCGGGCGAACCGGTCAGCCGCGGTCCGATCACGTCGGTGAGATAGCCGCCCAGCTCCTCGATCTGAGACCGCTGCAAGCCCTCTTCGCGGATCTGACGTATGACATCCAGATCGACGCGCTCCTGAACGACCTGCGCGTTGCCGGTGGGGAGGGAGAAGAAGCTCGCCGCGACGAACAGCGCGGCGGCTCGGGCAAGCGATTGCATTGACGCCTCCAGCTCTATCGGGGAACGGCTTGGTGGGGGCCCGCGAAGGGGCATTGATAAGTCACCGCCCGGGCGAGCGCAACGTACCCCGGCGTGGCGACGGGTGGCTCGGATCGGTTAGGTTGAGCCGCGTCAGCGCTCGAGGACTCGATTTAGGGAGGCTTGAGGATGCCAAGTGGCAAAGCGACGTGGCAACGAGGGATGCGGTTCGTCGGCGTCTCCGGAAGCGGGCACGGGGTGGTGGTCGACACGCGGCCCGAGCAAGGCGGCTACGGTACCGCGCCCACCAACACCGAGCTGCTGCTCATCGCGCTTTGCGGCTGCACCGGGATGGATGTGGTCTCGATTCTCAACAAGAAGCGGATTAGCTTCGATGATTTCGAGGTCGCGGCCGAAGCGGAGCCGGCACCCGATCTGCCCAAACGCCTGGCGAGCATCGAGCTGGTCTACCGCATCTGGGGCGGCGAGGTCCGCCCGGAGGCGTTGCAGCAGGCGGTCGAGCTCTCACAAGCGAAATATTGCACCATCTCCAACACGCTGCGCGGGGTCGCCCAGATCACGTACCGCTACGAGATCGATCCGCCGCGCTGACCGGCGATGCACGTGGCGTGACGTCACCGCCGGCGCGGGTTCCCTCGGATTGAGCGGAGTGCGATCCAGCCCCGCCCACGGCTCCCTGCGTTCCAAGTTCAGTAATGACAAAGAGTTACATGATCCGGGCGCCGTTCGCCCGGGGCGGAGCGGCCACGGTGTTCGTAGGCGGGATTCCAGATTTGTGACTTCCGGCCGGTTACGGTCGTCATATGTACGGCATCGAGTGGAATCCCGCCTGTTGTCTGAGCCTTAAACCCGTGCAGGAAGGTCCATTAGGCCTTGCGATACTTGTCGCAGTTGAGCGACCGCGGCGTGACCTTGCTGGAATCGATGATCGTCATGGTCCTGATCGGGGCGATGACGGCGTTCGCCGTGCCAACTCTGTTTTCCGCACGTTCTGGCTTCGCCGTTCGTCACGCGGCCCATGAGTTTACGACCGCCCATCGACTGGCCCGGGCCACGGCCGTGCGTTACGGCCGAGTGGTGCGGTTGCGTATCGATGAGGCAGCCGGACGGATCTGGATGGAGATGGACACCACCGAGGCTCGTAATGGGTCGCTGGTCCGCTTTGGCCGGGTCCATCGGATCGACGGCGGCGTGGCGATGACGAGCACGCGAGACCTCCTCTGTTTCGACGGTCGCGGCATTACGACGCCGATCTGGTCCTGTCCTCCGGGCAACGCGACGCTGGTCTTCCAGAAAGAAGAAGCGGCCGACACCGTGGAAACGACGGTGACGGGAAAGGTGCTGCACTGATGAACCTACGCGCGTTGCGGTGGGACACGAGAGGCGCGTCGCTGGTCGAGGTGCTGGTGTCGCTTCTGGTCTTCACTGTGGCGGTCCTGGGGCTCACCAGCTCCGGCGTCGTCTCCAGCGGACAGGTTCGGGAAGGCTGGACCGACTCGCGCCTGTGGTCGGCGGTTCACCACCAGCTGGATTCACTGACGGCGGCGGGCTACGCGTCCGTGACCTCGGGCGCCGATACGGTCGCCGGGTACGAGATGGTCTGGACCGTTGAGGCGGGCAATCCCAAGAAGATCGTTCTGGTCACGGGAACCGCTAACTACAAGGGTGTGGCGGCGAAGGACACCTTCGTCACCTATCTGGCCAAGTCGCCGTGATCGCTCGGCGAAGGGTACCCGGACACGGTCTACGGCGCCGCGGCTTCACCTTGGTGGAGCTGCTGGTCGCGCTGACCGTGGGGCTCGTCGTCGCCGGCGCCGTGTTTGAGGTGCTGTTCTCGCAGTGGCGGCTACTGTCCGCGCACCGGGGACGGATGGACGCTCGCCAAAGCCTGCGGACCGCAGCGGCGCTCCTCTCCTGGGAGTTTTCGGCGACCTCGCCGGCGACCGGCGATCTCTACAGCATCGCTCCCGATTCGCTCACGCTCCGGGCCCTGCAGGGCACAGGAATCGTCTGCGCCCACGCCACGTTCGGCTCGAAGCGGCACTTCGGCTTGCAGCAGACCTGGGGCTATTTCGACGCCACGGCGGACGATAGCGCGCTGGTTTACTCGGTGGCGAGCAACCGCTGGGACGCCGTCGCCGTGAGCAAGGCCTACAACAAAGAGCAGGCGTGGTCGCCGGCGCCGAGCGGTGGCGGGACTCCCGTCTGCTTCTGGGGTGACAGCACGACGGCCGTGCCGAGGCCCGAGGCGACTGTACAGCTTCAGGGGCCGGATCCGATCCTGGCCGACCTCGGCGTCGGCGCTCCGGTTCGGGTCTACCGGCGCACTCACTACGCGCTGTTCCAGCGCGACGGATACTGGTGGCTGGGCCGGCGCATCGGCGCGGCGGCCGACTTTGAGGTCGTGACGGGTCCGATGCTTCCGCCCGATTCCGGCGGTGTTGCCTTCACTTATTACGACCGAAGCGGTGCGCTCACCAACGATCCGGCCCGCGTGGCCCGGATCGATATCGCGCTGAGAGCGCGGAGCGTGGGTGGGCAGGGTGCCGTACAGCGCACGGCCCAGGATTCGCTACGCACATCGGTGTTTATCCGCGGATGAGGTCGCCGAGCCGGCGGAGTGTCTTGGCCTCATGAGCCGGACGATTCGCGGAAGTAGCTGACGAGGTCTGTAGGATGCTCGATAGGGTGAACCAGGCGAGACGGCTTTACGCGCCACGTTGCGCGGATGGTACCGGAGGGTTCGCGTTGCCCACGGTGCTCATCGCCATGCTTCTGGTCAGCGCCATCGCGGTGACCGCGCTCCGAACGAGTAGCGACGAGCAGATGACGGGCCGCGCCATGCGCGAGGCGGCCAAAGCGTTCTACGCGGCGGAAGCTGGCGTGAATGCGGTGATCGCGGGCTGGGACCAGGCGACCATGGATGCCGCGCTGGCCCTTCCGGGTGACAGCCTCGACCTGGGCTGGCAGACGCTGGAGAACGGCTGCCGCTACCGCGGCGTGGTGCGCCGGGTGGATGGCGGCTCGGGCCGAAAGATGTACCAGGTCAGCGCCCGGGGCCGGGGCGCCGGCGGCCTGCGCAGCGAGCGCAACCTGACCTACTTGCTCAGGGAAACGTCTCTGTTGCCCGAAAAAGCGCTGACGGTGAACGGGGACATCAAGATCAACGGTGATAGCGAACTCCAGGGAGAGTGCGGCGGCGTGCATGTGAACGGCGCGCTCGAACTCGCTGACACCCTGGTGGTCGACGGAGACGTCATCGCCACGGACAGCATCTACGGGCCCGGCGAGGTCTTCGACACGTTGGGGAACCCGGTGACGCCGCAGGTCGGTGATTCAACCGCAATACCTGAGCTTCACGCCTGGGACTACTGCGGGGAAGCAGATTACATCCTGCGGAACGGCTGGCTGATCACCGTCGGCTCGCCTTCCGATAGCAGCGTGATACCGTCGACTGGGCTGTATGGGTGGAAGTACAACAGTACTACGGATGTGTATTCACTGAACGCCGAGTACGGCGTGCCCGGCACCGTTTGCATCAACGGCAACGCCTCCGTATACGCGGGCGTCGGCGCGATGGACGCGCCGCTGCAAATCTCTCTGCTGGTCGACGGCTCGGTGAAATTTTCTGGGAGCCCGGTGATCACGGCGGACCACTCGGATGGCATCCTCGTGATGGCCGAGGGCGACGTCGTGCTGCACGGGTATCTGGAAGACGCGGGCGACAACTACGCGGGACTGGTCTATGCGGGCGCCCAATGCGATTTCAACGGGGAGCCCGTCTTAAACGGTCAGGTGGTGTGCCGCGGGGCGCCCGACCCGCCCGGCGCGCTGAACCTCAGCGATAAAGCGATGATCAACGGCCAGCCGCAGATCACGTTCGACTGCACGAACTTCGGGAATCTCACCGTCGCCCGACCCTTAGACCAGGGCGGCTGGTGGCAGTTCGCGAACTGATTCCCGCCGGATCTCAGTTACCCCGGTAGACGATTCGGTAGATCCGGCCACCCTGATCGTCCGAGACGAAAAGCGAGCCGTCCGGGCCCTGGGCGAGGCCGGAGGGTCGGTGCGCCGCGCCGCGCGGACTGACGTCACCGCCGGGAAAGCCCTCGGCAAACACCTCCCAAGCGCCAGCCGGCTGTTCCCTCTCATCGAACGGTACGAACGCGACGTTGTAGCCGCCCTGAGGCAGCGGGGCGCGGTTCCACGAGCCGTGGAACGCGATGAACGCGCCGCCGCGGTAGCGCGGCGGAAACTGGCTGCCGGTGTAAAAAAGTAAGCCGTTGGGTCCCCAGTGGGCAGGGAACGCCACCAACGGCCCTTTCATGGAGTCGCAGCGCCCCGCAGTCTTCCCATCGCCGCCGTACTCCGGAGCGAGGACTAACCGGTCGAGCGCCGGGTCGTGGTAGCAGTAGGGCCAGCCGAACTCGTCGCCGCGCCGGATGCGGACGAACTCCTCGGACGGCTTCTCGGCGTTGTCTTCCATGCTGAAAAGATCCGACCAGTTCTGGCCGAGCTGATCGCGCCCGTGTTGCGCTCCGTAGACGACCCCGCTGGCCGGATGGAGCGTCAAGGCCACGACGTTGCGCAGGCCGGTCGCGAAGCGTTCCCCATCGGCCTGGGTCTGCCCGGTTCGATTCGCGTCGAACCTCCAGATGCCGGCGCGACGCTCGAGCTCCGGACAGGGGTCCTGGCCCGGCGCGCCGGCGGCACGGTCTTGCTTTTGGCAGGTGTTAGAAGGCGCGCCGATGTTCACGAACAGCGTTCCGTCGGCGCTGATCGCCAGCGACTTCGCCCGGTGGCTGCGGTCCGCCGGCAGCCCCGAGACGATCGTCTCGGGAGGCCCCGACGGTTCGAGGCTCCCGGCTGGCAGCCGATAGCGGAGCACCCGGTCGTCGGCGCCGAAGTAGAGGTAGCCCTGGTGGAGCGCGATGCCGGTGCCGCCCAGCTCGCCGAACTTCCGCTGGACATCGGCCCGGCCATCGCCGTCGGTATCGCGGAGTGCGACGACGCCACCGCTGTCTTCCCTTCCGCGGGACGCCCTCAGCGCGACGAAGACGTCTCCATTCGGCGCCACGGCGATATGCCGCGCGCGCCCGACGGCGTCGGCATAGACCAGGGCACAGAAGCCGCTGGGCAGCGTGATTCCCGCGTTGTCCGGATCGCACTGAACCGCGCCGGGCGGCTGCGCGGCCCCGCTGCGCGGCCCCAGAACGACGGTCGCGAGCGCGAGGAGCGCAGCCAGGTGTCCCGGAGCCCTCGGACGGGTTACGGCTTCGTGAGACCGCCGCATGATCGTCTCCCTTTGGTCTCGTGATCGGTTTGCATTTCGAGGTCGCGACTTGTTCACAGGCTTGGCGACTGCGCGCGAAACTCACCGCGCGGGCCGCCCGCGTCAAGGGCGCCGCGCGATGCGGCCGATGAGATCGACGGTCGAACCGCGCCGGCGCCCCGGCTTATCTGTGAACCGGATAGTCCGGCCGCCGAGTCTCGAGCGGCGGGTTGTCGACGATAACCTGTAGGACCGTCTTGATCGCCGTTTCCAGCTGTGGGTCGCGGCCGGCGCGCCACTCGGCTGGCAGCCAGTCCACCTCGATGTCCGGCGCGATCCCCTGGTTCTCGATCGCCCAGGCGCCGGCCGGGTCGAACGCCGCCCGGTTCGGGATGCTGACGCGCCCTCCGTCGATCAGCTCCGGCATGAAGACATAGGGCCCGATGCCGGCGCCCATGGTGCGCGTGCCCACGATCTTGCCGAGGTTGGCCAGCTTGAACATGAGGGCGAAGGTCTCGGCGGCAGACCCGTTCGTATCGTTGATCAAGAGAACCTTGGCCTGTGGTGGTGCGTTGGTCGGCATCCCAAAGTCGCCACCATCTCGAAACATGTAGTAGAAGAGCGGACGGCGTGCGAGCATTTCGATGAGGAAGTCGGACGTGATGCCGCCCCCACCGAACCGCTCGTCGATGATCAATCCGCGTTTGCCCAGAGCCGACAACAGCTGCGCGAAGACTGTCTCGAGGCCGCGAGAGCCGAAGTTGGGGACGTACACGTAACCGAGAATGCCTTGCGATTCCTCCTCCACGATTCGCCGGTTGCGCTCGGCCCAATTGAACCGACGCAGCGTGTTCTCGCCGGGCAGCGGCACGACCGTATAGGTGCGCGCGCCCTCGCCGTTCGGCTGCGCGGCGACCCGGATCTCGGTCGGTCGCCGAGCTTTGCCGGTGAAATACGCGTACAGGTTCCGGCGGGCGAAGATCTCCTCGCCGTCCACCGACATCAGGTAGTCGCCCTCGCGCACACCGATGCCCGGCTGGTCGAGGGGTGCCTGTAGAAGCGGGTTACCGCTGTTGAAGGAACCGGAGCGATAGATCCGCGCGATTCGATAGCGGCCCTCGGAAACCGCGTAGTCGGCCCCCAACAGCCCGATGCCGCTGCTTTGGCCAGGCGGACGTTCGAAGTCGCCGCCGCCCACGCCCAGGTGGCTCACGGAGATGTGGCCGAGCGCCTTCGCGATCAGGATGTTGAGATCACGGCGGTTCGTGACGCTGGGCAGGTACGAGGCGTACTGACGCTCCAGCTCGGCGAGGTTCTGTCCGTGATGGCTGGGGTCATAGAAGTAGTCCCGCATGAGCCGCCAGGCTTCGCGATATATCTGGCGCCACTCGGCCCGGGGGTCGGTCTCGAGCGATAGCGCGCCGAGGTCGAGCCGACCAGACTCGGGGGCCGCGGGTGTGTCGGCGGACACGATCGCCCACTCGTGGCCCCGCCGGTAGAGGATGTGGCGGCCGTCGGCGCTGACGGAAAACTCGTCGACGTCCTCGATGTGCTTCTGGAGCTCTTTCGGCTTGGACAGTTCGAACCTGTAGAGCGTCCCGCGGGGCGCGACGCCGGGCTGCGGCGAGTCAGGCCACTCCGAAACGTGCACCAGCAACACCCCGGGCGCTCCGGCGGCCAGCCCGGCGTAATCCTTAGCGGGGAGCGGGATCGGCACGATGCGGTTTTCGATCCCGGGCTGGTCGACGACGGTGCCGGGCCCTACCTGCGGCCCGCGGCCAGGCGGGGGCGCGGCCGGCGGGGGTCCGCGGCGCCCCGGCCGGGCGGGCCCGGAGTCGGGCGGCGCCATGGTGTCGGCGGCCAGGTTCGGCTCGCCGGTGATCGGCATAATCGGAGCGGGCATACCGCGCCGCAGGACGACCAGTTGCAAGCGCCGAGTCACCAGCGGGCGCCAGATCTCGCCGGAGAGCACGCTCCATCCAAACTCGCCGAGCGGGGCGGTGGCGCTGGACACGAAGTACAGGTAGCGGCCGCTGCGGTCGAAGACGGGGTGCTCGGCATGCACGCTGCCGTCGGTGACCTGCACTCGACGACCCCGCTCGGTGTCGAACAGCCAGACCGTGCGCAGGCGGTTCGGCTCGAATCGAGAGTAGGCGAGCCAGACCCCGTCCGGTGACCAGGCGGGGAAGTACCGATCCTGATCGGAGTACTCGGACCTGGTGATCCGGCGGGCGCCCCGGGTCTCCACGTCGGCGACCCAGAGGGTCAGTTGCTTGTCGGAGAAGGCGATCTTGCGCGAGTCGGGTGACCAGGTCAGCTCCCGGTAAAAGCTCGGCCGTAACTCGACGGGGATCACCCGCAGCTCGCCCGCAGGTTCAAGCGACCTGACGTGCAGCTGATATTCTCCGGACTCGTCGGAGAAGTAGGCTACCCAGCGGCCGTCCGGCGAGATCGCCGGGTAGCGTTCGGCGACGCCCGAGCTGGCGGTCAGGTTCTCGAACCCCCCGCTCTCCACGTCCATCAACACGGCTTCGCCGCGCACTCCGAGTACGACCTGGCCTCCGTCGGCGGACGCCGCCGCCGAAGACACGAACCGTGCGCCGGGCCCCGTGCGCGGCTGCAGGCTCGATGTGTCGGGTCGCAGCTCGATCCGTACGGTGCTGATCGCACGTGTCGCCAGGTCGAGAGTTCGAATGCGACCGTCCTGCAAGAAAACGATGGCGCCGCTGACCGCCGCCGCGGCCTCGACTCCGTATCCCCCCTGATATTCCGTGAGCTGTTCGATGCTGCGGCTGACCGGCAGGTACGCGTGGATGTTGAAGGTGCCGGAGCGATCAGATACGAAGTAGATCCGATCGCCCAGCCACATCGGATCGCGGTCGTTGCCCTCCGCCGCCGGCAACGGCTCCACCCGGCTGTCCGACAGCCGGGCGATCGAGATGCGAGACCTCATACCTCCCCGGTAATGCCGCCAGGACGAGCCGACCAGCTCCCCCGGCAGAGCGAACGGGACGTAGGCGATTCGTTCCCCCTGGGGGCCGTAGGACCCGTCCACGCCGCGCGGCAGAGGCAACGGGGTGGGGAAGGCGCCCCGAACCGGAATCGTGTAGAGTCGGAAGTTGAACTCTTCGTCCCTGTGGGACATGAACAAGACCTCGCCGCCGTCCGGCGTCCAGCCACGAGCTATGTCCGCCTCGGGGTGGTGCGTCAGCTGCCGCGGCTCTCCGCCCTGCGTTGGCAGTACGTAGACATCCCAATCGTCCGCGCCCCGACGTGAGAACGCGAGGCTCAGACCATCGGGCGCGAATACGGGATAATCGTCCTCCTCGGGACCGCGGGTGAGTTGGTCCGCCGTACCGCCCGCCCGCTCGATGCGCCACAGGTCTCCGGCGTAGGAAAAGACGATGTAACGTTCACTGATGGCGACGTTTCGAATGAGCAGGCGCCGTTCGTCTTCCTGGCTCGCCGGTTCGGAGACGGGTGCGGATGCGAGCGCGATAAAAGCGACGAGCAGCGCGAGCCGAAGCGTCATGGGCGATCTCCTCTATTCTATTCCCGGTCCAGCGGCTTCAGGCCGAAGAAGTCTCGGCCCGTCCCTGCGTTTCGCCAGAGGCCGACATTCGGATACACTCGAATGCGTGAAAATGGTCGAATCGAGCAATGGGGTGGCGATTCAGCTGTCCGCCGGGTTCGCCAGCCGGGTGCGGGAGCCCGCTTCTGGCCGGTCGAGCGACGCGAGCACTCGCTCGTTGAAGTCCAATCGATCCTCGAGGCTCTCGATGCGGTCCGTCAGGCGACCGACCACCTCGGTCAGCCGAGTCAGCTCCTCGTCCTTCGACTTCGCCCGTTTTTCGCGGGCGGTTACCTCGATCAGATCACCCAGGCGCTTTGCCAGCGGCCTCAGGATCAGAACTCCGGCGGCGGACAGCGTGATGGTGAGACCGAGAATGAGCGGAGCGACGAACTCCCAGTCCATAGGCGCTAACCTGACTCCCCGTTCCGGTATGAGACGGTTGGCGTGTCGTCAGCCGCCCGCCCCGGGTCCCGGCCCGGATCGTCTTTCGGCGGTCGGACCGCCGCCTTCCGTGAGCCGGGCATGGGCCTGCTGGCGTTCGAGGATGCGCTCCGTGAAGTCGACCCGATCCTCCAGGCGATCCAGGCGGTCGACCAACCGCTCCATCAGTTGCATGAGCCGTTCGGTTTGAGGATCGGGCGCCGCTTTCTTCTCAGCGTGCGACCGGTCGATCATCTTGCCGATCCGCGTGGTCAGGGGCCGGAAGATCGCAACGGCCGCGAGTGAAATGAAAAGAACGATAGGTACCAGTTCGCCAGGCATAGCCGTTCGCGCTCGAGTCACCTCACTTCGGCCCCGGAGACGTTGTGGCCGATGCGGCGTCGGCCTTTAACTTGAGCCCTTTTCTCGTTCTACGCCAGCCCGTGCCGAGCGGTTTCAGGGCCAGCGGACTACCGGCGGAGAACGCGCCGGCCCACTGGCATCTCTTCGTCCTCGCCGACAGATTCGTCCGCGGCTCCAGCTTCCGATCGCCGGTGCGCCGGCAAGGGTGCTTTCCGTCATGAGCGCTTCATTCGTGTTGGTCATGTTCGTTCTGCCGGCGGCGATCGTCGCCACCGCGGCGGTCCTCGCACTCGTCACCCGCGACCGGCTGCGCTGATGCAAGAAGGCGCGGCCGTTCAGATCTCCGCGGACCCCTTCGCCGTCGCCGCCTTCGTCGGCTACCTGGGTGTGATCGTGGGGATCGGGGTCCTCTCGGCCCGCTTCTCCTCGGCCGGGGTCAGCGAGTTCTTCGTCGGCGGCCGGAAGATGCACCGCTTCGTGGTCGCGCTCTCCGCGGTGGTCTCGGGACGAAGCGCCTGGCTGTTGCTCGGGGTCACGGGGATGGCCTACACGCTCGGTGCGGGCGCCGTCTGGGCGGTGACGGGCTACATCAGCGTCGAGCTGTTCCTGTTTCTTTTCTACGCTCGCCGGCTGCGGCATTTCAGCGAAGTCTACGACTGCGTGACGGTCCCCGATTTCTTCGCCGCGCGGTTCGGAGACCGCGACGGACGTCTCCGAATCATCATGACGGTCATCATTCTGATCTTCATGGTCGGCTATGTGTCTTCGCAGTTCGTCGGTGGCGGAAAGGCCTTTGCGGCCAGCTTCGGTTTGAGCCCCACAGCCGGAGTCCTGCTGACCGCGCTCATCGTACTCCTTTACACCGCGTTGGGCGGATTCCTCGCCGTCAGCCTGAGCGACACCCTACAGGCCTGCATCATGCTTGTGGCCCTCGTCGTCGTCCCTGGGGTCGCGATCCTGGACCGCGGCGGCCTGTTCGCCGTTTTCAACGAGTTGAGCAGCTTCGATCCGACACTCGTCGACCCGGCGGCCCTGTCGTTCGGCGTGGTCATCGGGTTTCTGGGGATCGGGCTGGGATCGCCCGGTAACCCACACATCATCGTGCGCTACATGTCGATCGCCGATGCCGATCAGCTTCGCACGTCGGCGGTGGTGGGAACGGTCTGGAACGTCGTGATGGCGTGGGGCGCGCTGTTCATCGGCCTCGCCGGTCGCGTTTACTTCCCCGACGTGGCGCTGCTCCCCGATGCCGACGCCGAGCAGCTCTACCCGCTCCTCGCCGCCCAGCATCTCCACCCCGTCGCCTTCGGCATCGTCGTCGCCTCGATCTTCGCTGCCATCATCTCCACCGCCGACTCTCAACTGCTGGTCGCGGCGTCCAGCGTGGTGCGGGACCTGTACGAGAAGATCCTTCATCGGGGCCGGGCGGTTCCGCAGGCCCGGCTCGTGCTCTACAGCCGCGTGATGGTGGTGCTGCTCGTCGCCGCCGCTCTGGTCGTCGGGCTGGTGGCCGAGGCCCTTGTCTTTTGGCTGGTCCTGTTCGCCTGGGCGGGACTCGGCGCCTCCTTCGGCCCGACATCGGTCCTGGCCCTCTACTGGCGCGGCACCACGCGGGCCGGCGTCATCGCGGGGCTGATCACCGGGACGGCGATCACCTTCATCTGGGAGCTCACTCCAGCGCTCAGCTCGTCGCTCTATGAGCTGATCCCGGCGTTCTTGGGTGGCGCCCTGGCCACCGTCGTCGTGAGCCGCCTCACCCGACCGCCCGAGGCGGTCACCGAGATGTTCGAGGCCATGACGCACCCGGGCGGAGCGGTCGGTCGGACGTCGGGCTGAGCCACCGTGGGTTGTCCGGCCCCGCCGCGCGTTGCCGCGGACGCCGGGGTCGGCGATAATGAGGGCTTATGTTCAGGGTGGTGTTCTTGGGGACCGCGTCGGCGCGACCGACCGTGTCGAGGAATACGAGCGCCGTCGCCGTGCAGCGAGAGGGTGACTTCTTCCTCTTCGATTGCGGCGAAGGTACCCAGCGTCAGATGATGCGGTACGGGGTCGGCTTCACGGTGAAGGAGATCTACCTCACCCATATGCACGCCGATCATTATCTGGGGACGATCGGACTCCTCCGCACCATGAGCTTGCAGGGGCGCGACGTGCCGCTGCGCATGTACACCCCGCCGGGCGGCGACCAGCTGCTGGAGCAGGCGGTGGGCTTCGAGCTCGAGGAGCTCGGGTTTCCGGTGGAAATCAGCCCACTCGCGCCGTCGGCTGCAGTTCGGCACGGGGGCTATCAGATCGTGGCGTATGACGCCAGCCACACCGGAGGCGCGAACGGCTACGCCCTGCGGGAGGATGACCGCCCGGGTCGCTTTTTTCCGGAGCGCGCCCGGGAGTTAGGGGTGCCCGAAGGTCCGCTGTTTGGCCGACTGCAGCGGGGCGAGGTGATTCGCACGCCAGACGGTCGAAAGGTCGCCCCGGCCGACGTCATGGGGCCGTCGCGCCCGGGCCGCACCCTCGTCTACACCGGGGACACGCGGCCCTGCGCGGCCACGATCGAGGCCGCCAAGGGGTGTGACCTGCTCATTCATGAGGCGACCTTCTCGGAAGAGGAAACCGAACGCGCCGAGCGCACCGGTCACTCGACGGCGCGCCAGGCTGCCGAGGTCGCCCGTCGCGCTGGCGCCCGCCGTTTGATCCTGACCCACTTGAGCGCGCGTTATTCCGAGCGGCCGCAGGTGCTGGAGCGGGAAGCAAGACGGGTCTGTGGGGAGGAGTGCGAAGTGGCGGTCGCTTACGACGGCATGACCGTGGAGCTTCCGCTCTCCGACTAGCTCGGAGGGCGGCGGCGGGAGGTAGGCGAGCAAATTGGTTATCGCGATCGACGGCCCGGCGGGGGCGGGCAAGAGCACGACGGCGCGGGAGGTCGCTCGCCGGCTCGGCTATCTGCATGTCGACTCGGGCGCGCTCTACCGCGCCTATGCGGTCGCGGCCTGCCGCCGCGGTTGGGCAAGCCCGGCGGGCGTGGTGCCGGCCGAGCGGGTGCC
>JABAOD010000113.1_pt17 | contig 25326 bp, 29 predicted proteins | sample 7062151 | NCBI WGS metagenome assembly JABAOD01 (sample SAMN14538626, study PRJNA623070) | marine sediment metagenome | biome: marine biome [ENVO:00000428]; feature: marine pelagic biome [ENVO:01000023]; material: deep marine sediment [ENVO:00002113] | place: India: Gulf of Khambhat ... | reverse complement strand
GTCCCTGAAGAGACCAGGGATGCTAGACCTGACGGATCCACCGTCTACAGCCGCCCCCTACCGGGAAGCGCTCGGATGTACCCGGAGACAGACGTACCTCCCATCCGCATCTCCTCCAACTGGTTGGACCAGCTTTCGAAGGATCTGCCGGAGCCGCCAGAGGAGCGGGTTGAGAGGCTTGTAAACGAATTCAAGGTCCACAGGCAGCAGGTGCAGCAGTTGGTGGACGAGGGATGGGACAGCCTCTTCGAGGAACTCTCTGCGAGCTATGGTAACGCTGCGGTCGTAGCCCGCACCTTCTTGAACCACCTGCCTGAACTCAGGGCGGAGGGGTTGGAGGTCGACCTCATTCCCCAGGGCGTCTTCACTGACCTGTTCGCCCTGCTGAAGGCTGGGGCCTTCGCCAAAGAGGCCATCCCCTTAGTCCTCGGCGAGACCGTTCGTCGGGGCATATCGGTGGAGGAAGCCCTTAGAATCTTGGGCCTGGAGAGGTTCTCCACGGAGGAGTTGAAGAGAGAGCTTGATGCCATCATAGAAGAGCACGTCGACCTCCTGAGAGAGAGGGGCGACGGAGCCCTCAAGCCTCTAATGGGGATCGCCATGGCCCGGGTTAGGGGCAGAGCAGATGGAAGGCTGGTCAACGAGGTGCTTCGCCAGAAGGTCAAAGCGAAGCTCCAAGACCTGTAGAGGGGAACGGTGGGCTGAAGGCCACCTCTCGAGAGGGGATCGATAGACCATCGTCGGCAGTTTCACTCACCTCCCCATCCGCCTTATATACCCACCCTGCCTAAGCCGCCTTCAGAGGCACAAAAAAACCGGCCTCTAGGAGTGTGATAGACTGAGGGAGCAGATTGCGCCCCACGTTAGTGACATAACCAGGGCGCTGGAAGGAAAGGTGAGCGAGGAAGTTGTTGAGCGAGAGTTAGAGAACTACTTGACCGTCTATCGGGTGTCTCTGGAGACAGCCAAGAGGAGTATCGTAAAGAAGTACGGCGGCAGCCCGGCACGCCTCACGCTCGGGGTCATGAAGTCCATCAAAGACCTATCGCCTAACGAGCCGAGCGTGAACCTCCTGTGCAAGGTGATCAGCCTGAACTCACGGGAGCTGGAGAGGGAAGGCAACTCCAAGGAGATCTACTACGGCATCCTGGCGGACGATACGGGCACGGTGCCCTTCACAGTGTGGGAGACCCGCGGGCTCAACATTCAACAAGGGGACATCATCCGGCTGCAGAATGCCTACACGAAGGAGTTCCGAGGTCAGGTGCAGGTCAACGTGGGCAACAGGGCGACGGTAACGAGGGAGGAGGGCAGCCTTCTTCAGGTATCCAGCGTGGAGAGAGCGCCCCCTACCCCCAGGAAGTTGGGTGAGCTACAGGAAGGGATGGGAAACCTCTCCATCACCGCCAGGGTCCTCAGCGTCGAGGCGCGGGAGGTGGAGGTCAAGGGCGAGGCCAAGACTGTCTTCTCCGGCCTCCTCGCCGACGAGACCGGGAAGGTTCAGTTCTCCGCCTGGCACGACTTCGGCCTGAAGGAGGGGGAGATCCTCAGGGTCGAGGGAGGCTACGTCTCATCCTGGCGTGGCCTTCCCCAGTTCAGCTTCGACGAGCGGGCCCACTTGGAGAGGGTGAAGGGGACAGCCCTTCCTCCCTTGGAGGAGCTGGACAGGTCCCGCAGGCTCTGGATCGAGGAGCTGCTGCAGCGAGGGGGCGGCCTGGACGTGGCCGTCCGCGGGATAGTGGTGGAGATCAAGGACGGGAGTGGTCTGATACACCGATGTCCCCAGTGCAACAGGGTGGTTCGGAAGGGGACTTGCAGGGTTCACGGCGAGGTGCAGGGAGGGCCAGACCTCAGGACCAAGGCCGTCATTGACGACGGAAGCGGTGCCCTCACGGCCATCCTCAACAGGGAGCTGACGGAGGAGCTGCTCGGGAAGGGCTTAGAGCAGTGCATAGCAGAGGCGAAGGAAGCCATGGACCAGGAGGTCATCAAGGACGCCCTCGCGGACCTCCTCATAGCCCAACCCGTCGAAGCCAGGGGAAATGTGACCAGCGATGACTATGGGCTCATGATGATAGCCCGCTTAGCCAAGATCCTCCAAGTGGATGTACAGCGAGAGGCCAGGGCCCTCCTGGAGGAACTCGGGGTCTGATGACATGATTCGAGAGGTTGCGTGGAGAATCTTCGCCGGAGAGTACGCTGACTCCAGCATGGAGCACACCTCCGACGGCGAAAGGGCCCCGAGCTACGTGGTTACCCCGCTGGGAGCAAAGGTCAACCGCCTCTTCCTGGTCGGGGTCGTAACCGACGTGGAGGACATGGGGACTGAGGCGCAGCCCATGTGGAGAGCACGTCTCTCGGACCCGACGGGGATATACCAGGTGTACGCAGGACAGTATCAGCCCGAGGCCTCCGCCGCCCTCTCCCGGATAAGCCCTCCAGCCTTCTGTGCCATCATGGGGAAGGCCAGAACCTACTCCCCGGAGGAGGGGGTCATTTACACCTCAGTGAGGCCCGAGATGGTCAAGGAGGTGGACGCCAGGCTGAGGGACTATTGGATCCTCGAGTGTGCTAGGGACATGAAGGGGAGGATGGAGGCGGTGGAGGAGGCTCAGCGGATGAGCCCGGCCACCGTTGATGGCCTGGTATCCTTGGGGTACAGGGAGCAGCTGGCAGAGGGCATCGTCCTCTCCCTGCAGCATTACGGCAAGGTGGACCTGAGCAGATACAGGAAGATGCTTGAGGATGCCACGAGGTACCTCCTTCCGGAGTATCACGAGAGGTTGGAGGAACCTGAGGTGGAGGAGGGGAGTGAGGAAGAGCAGGTGGTTCTAGAGATCGTCTCGGCACTGGATAGAGACAACAAGGGAGCCCCCTGGGATGAGATCGTCGGGGCCGCCAAAAAGAAGGGGCTCAGCAAGGAGAGTCTAGAAGAGGTTACCAACCGGCTGCTGGACAAGGGCCTTCTCTATGAGCCCATACTCGGCAAGATAAGGCGCATTTAAGGCCTCCTGCAGCGAAGGCCGCGAAGGTCCCTTCAGTGACGACGACCTTGGGGGATACATGCTACTGGGAAAGCACCTTCTGTCCACGGTCTGGCTCTACTCCAAGGATGTAGCAGCAACGAAACGATTCTACGTCGATGTGCTGGGGCTGCCCACATTCGACGAGCATGGTGGTACCGCGCACTTCGACGGTGGGGGCGTGCGTCTATCGCTCCACCCGTTGGAGGAGAGTCGAAAAGGGGCGGATGGATTTCTAGTGTTTCTTGTTGAGGAAGGAATCGAGACGGTGTGTCAGGAGCTTGCGGGGCGGGGTGTCGTCTTCACCCAGGAACTCCACGAAGCTGAGTTCGGTAAGGTGGCCAGCTTCAGGGATCCGGACGGACATAGCCTGCACGTGTGGCAGCCGCCTCCTCCCGATGATCCGAGGTACCCCACCGTTGCATCCTTGGTACGCCACTATGAGAGCGTATCAAGGCGCCTGTCAGCAGAGAGGTGACCTCCCAACCCTGCCCAGCTCTGAAACCAAAACCCCTTTATCAACCAGCCTCTTACGCCCTCCATGAAGCTCCTCCGGAAGGGTAAGGTCAAGGAGGTATACGAGGCAAGCGAAGACGAGCTGGAGTTTCTCTTTACCGACAACATCTCCGTCTTCGACAAGATCATACCCTCCCAAATCCCTCACAAGGGCGAGACCCTGTGCCGCACGAGTGCCTTCTGGTTCGATGTGGCGTCCTCCATGGGCATCAGGAACCACCTCTCGAAGGTTCTAAACGGGAACCGGATGCGGGTCGAGAGGGTCAAGGTCATCCACGACTACTCCAAGATCACTCCGAGCACGAAGGGCTACCTCATACCCATGGAGTGGGTTGCCAGGTACTACGTGGCAGGTTCCCTCTACGATCGCCTGAGGCAGGGAAAGGAGACTCCTGAGGAGCTCGGCTTTCCCTCGGGTCACAAGGTGGAGTATGGGGAGAGCCTCCCTGAGCCCTACTTGGAGGTCACCACGAAGTTGGAGAAGGTGGATCGGCTGCTCTCAAGGGAGGAGGCCCTGGACATTTCCGGGCTGAGCGCGGGGGAGTTCAACGAGATCTGGGAGATCGTCCTCAAGCTGGACGAAAGGATGCAGAAAGAAGTGCGCAAGAGGGATCTCATACACGTGGACGGCAAGAAGGAGTTTGCCATGGATCGGGAGAGGTCCACTATGTTGGTGGACACCTTCGGTACCGCGGATGAGGACCGGTTCTGGGATGGGGATCAGTACGAGATGGGGCGGTTCGTGGAGCTGAGCAAGGAGTTTGTCCGGCAGCACTACCGTAACACTGGATACCACGAGGAACTCTACACCGCGCGCAAGCTTGGCAAGCCAGAGCCGGACATACCGGCCTTACCTGATGAGATGGTCAAGAAGGTCAGCGACTTGTATGTCATGCTCTTCGAGAGAATCACGGGGCTTGGGTTCTAAGGGGCATCCGCCTGTTCAGAGCCCTCGTGTCCGTCTATGAGTAGGGGGCCACACCACGCGCGGAGGGGCATAATTATCGTCTTTACAAAGGGATTGTGGGGTTATTAATAGGTGAAACCTTTACGTAACAACGGAGGACAGCGGATGGAGTTGCTGGCCTACGTCAACGGCGAGTTTTTGCCAGAAAGTGACGCCAAAATTTCGATTTTCGATCACGGCCTTCTCTACGGTGACGGGGTCTTCGAGGGCATCCGGGCTTACAACGGCAGGGTCTTCAAGCTCGACAATCACCTGAAAAGGTTATTCAACTCGGCCAAGGCGATTCACCTCACCATACCGCACACCATTGACGAGGTGAGGGAACTCATCCTCGAACTCTGCCGACGAAACCACATCGAGGACGGCTACATCCGTCCCATCGTGTCCCGGGGAGTAGGGGACCTGGGATTGGATCCCAGAAAGTGCACGCGCGGTCCCACAGTCGCCATCATCGCTAGACCCTTCGCCCCCCTGTACGGGGACAAGTACGAGCAGGGTCTGAGGCTCATCACGGCTTCCCATCGAAGGACATCGCCCGAAGCCCTGAGCCCCAACATTAAGTCGCTCAACTACCTCAACAACATCCTCGGCAGAATCGAGGCGAATATCAACGGGGCTGACGAGGCCCTCATGCTGGACGCAAACGGCTTTGTAAGCGAGGCCACCGCTGACAACTTTTTCATCGTCACGAACGAGACAGTGGTGGTCCCGCCTAAGGTGACAAACCTCCAGGGAGTAACGAGGGAGACGGTTCTGGAGATAGCCGGGGAGATGGGGCTGGAGACCAAGGAGGAGTTCTTCACCCTGTTCGACGTCTACGGAGCTGATGAGGCCTTCATCACTGGCACGGCTGCGGAGGTGGGCCCGGTGGTGTCTGTGGACGATCGGAGCATAGGCGACGGCAAGCCTGGGAAGATCACCAAGGCTATTATGGGGAAGTTCCGAGATCTGGTCAGGAGCACGGGCACTCCCATCCACAAGGGGGCCTGAGGCCGCCTTACTGACGGCCGGGGGAGAGCGTGAAATTTTACGAGTACAAGGCTAAGGAGGTCTTCGGGCGGTACGGGATTCCCGTTCCGAAGGGGCAGGTCGTCACCCGAGTGGAGGAGATAGAGTCACCGCCCTTGCCCGCCGTCGTAAAGGCCCAGGTCCTTGTGGGGGGGAGAATGAAGGCCGGTGGCGTGAAGTTCGCGAAGAGCCTGAAGGAGGTTAGCGAGGCTACGTCCCAGGTGTTGGGGATGGAAATCGGCGGTTACCGGGTAAACCAGGTCCTCCTAGAGGAGAAGCTGGCTATCGAACGGGAACTATACCTCAGCATAACCCTCGACAGGAGCGCCCGGGCTCCTCTGCTCATGGCATCTCCTGATGGCGGCGTCGACATAGAAGAGGTCGCGGAGGACCGAATCCTTCGGTGTCACATCCCGCCCCTCATCGGGATGCAGCCCTATATCCTCCGCCGGCTCACCGCGTGCATGGGCCTTCCCAAGGAGCTGAGCCGCTCGCTGAGGGATGCATCGGAGGCCCTCTACAAGCTGTTCAGGGAAGAGGACGCAGAGCTGGCGGAAATCAACCCCCTTGTCGTCACTGCCGACGGCCGTCTGGTTGCAGGGGATGCGAAGCTTGTCTTGGAGGATAACGCGCTCTACAGGCACCCGGAGTACGAGGGGATGGAACAGGACCTAACGGCTCTGGAAAAGGAAGCGGGGGAGAAGGGTATTGCCTTCATTGAGCTAGGAGGGAACATCGGCGTGATAGCCAACGGAGCCGGTCTCACCATGGCCACCATGGACTCACTCCACCTTCAAGGGGGAAAGCCTGGGGTGTTTCTAGACCTGGGGGGAACGGATGACCCTGAGACTGTGAAGAAGGCATTCCTGCTGATGATTAAAGCTCGGCCAAAGGTCATCCTCTTGAACATCTTCGGGGGGATCACTAAGTGCGATACCGTGGCCTCAGGGGTCAAGGAGGCCGCCGAGATCGCGGGAGAGGACATACCTGTAGTGGCCCGCATCCGCGGCGTCAACGAGGCGAAAGCCAGGGACATTCTGAAGGAGGCGGGAATGACGGCCGTTCTGGACATGGAGGAAGCCGCCAAAGCCGCCATCCAACAGGCCGGGCGGTGAGATGGCGATTCTCTTGGCTGAGACCTCGAAGGTGGTTGTCCAGGGCATCACGGGCCATCAGGGCCAGTTCCACACAAAGGCCTGCCTGGAGTACGGGACGAAGATAGTTGCGGGCGTAACGCCTGGTCGCGGAGGCGAGGCCGTCCACGGCGTCCCCGTGTACGATGCCGTCGCGGAGGCCGTTGATGAACAAGAGGCCGACACCTCCTTCTTCCTCGTGCCTGCACCCTTCGCCAAGGACGCCGCCATCGAGGCCATCGAGGCCGGGATACGCCTCCTTATCCTCATCACGGAGAGAATCCCCTTCCACGACGCCTTGGACATCGTCACCTACGCCAGGCTCAGAGGTACGAAGGTGATAGGTCCCAACTGTCCTGGCATCATTTCTCCGGGCAGATCCAAAGTGGGCATAATGCCGGGCCACATCTTCCGGCCAGGGAACGTAGGTGTCATCTCCCGCTCTGGCACGCTGACGTACGAGATTGTAAACGCCATTACGGAGAGCGGCCAGGGACAGAGCACGTGCATGGGCATCGGGGGAGATGCCATCATCGGGACCAACTTTGTGGAGGCCATCGAACTCTTCCAAGGCGATGGGGAGACAGAAAGGATCGTGCTTGTGGGGGAGATAGGAGGTACGGCGGAAGAGGAGGCTGCCGATTACATCCAGAAGGAGGTTACAAAACCCGTCGTGGCCTACGTCGCGGGCCTGACAGCGCCGCCGGGTCGCCGGATGGGGCACGCAGGGGCCATCATCAGCCGGGGAAAGGGTACGGCGGAGAGCAAAACAGCGGCCTTCAAGAAGGCCGGCGTAACAGTGGCTACTTTACCATCGGAGGTTCCAGACCTCCTCTCCGAGGTATAATTGCGGCATTTCATATCGCGTAACTCTCCCGCCAACGGTTATATAACAGCGGCAGAATCAAACGGATGTTGAACAGGCTCGTAATCGCTGAGAAGGCATCCGCGGCGGCCAAGGTTGCTGCCATCCTTTCCGGAGGCTCCCTCAAGACGGAGAAGGTGTCAGGCGTCCCCGTCCACCGTTTCAGCTCCGAGGGCCATGGGTACGCAGTCCTGGGCCTTAAGGGCCACATCGTTAACTGGGACTACCCGAAGGAGCTCGCCTCTTGGTCTAAGGTGAAACCCCTCGAGCTCGTCTGGGCAGAGCCGGAGAAGATACCTACTCAGGAGTACATTGTGCGGGCCCTAAAGCGGCTGGCTCGAGGAGTCGATCAGGTCATCATAGCGACGGATTACGATAGAGAGGGCGAACTCATCGGCGTAGAAGCCATAGATGTGATCTACCAGGTTCATCCAGATGTGGAAGTTCTGAGAGTTCGCTTCAGCGCGCTCACCGCAGAGGAGGTGACCAGGGCCTTTTCTGAGCCCACGAAGTTGGACTATCGCCTGGCTCGCTCTGCTGAGTCCCGACAGATAGTGGACTTGTCGTGGGGAGCCACCCTGACCCGACTGATCTCCACATCCGCGAAACAGGGGGGGGCCAACTACCTCAGCATCGGCCGGGTCCAAAGCCCAACCCTGGCCCTGGTGGTGGATCGGGATGAGCAGGTCGGCTCGTTCGTTCCGAAGCCCTTCTGGACCCTCATCGCCAGCTTCCGAAAGGAGGTTACCTTCCAGGGAGAGCATGAGGAGGGCAGGTTTTGGAACCGGGAGCAGGCCGAGGCTATCCTTCGGAGACTGTCCGGAATCTCTGAGGCCACGGTATCCCACTATCAGGCCAAGGAGAAGAGAGACCGCCCCCCAGCACCCTTCAATACTACCTCCTTCCTGACCGAGGCCACAAAGATTGGCATTGCGGCCTACCAGGCCATGAGCATTGCCGAGGATCTGTACAATGGTGGCTTCATCAGCTATCCCCGGACGGACAACACAGTTTATCCCCGGAGCCTGCCGCTGCGGAAACTCCTCGAGAACCTCGCCAGATCGGGCTTGAGAGATGATGTCACCGAGGTCTTGGCTCGAGGCCGTCAGAAGCCCACCCGTGGCAAGAAAGAGACCACGGACCATCCACCCATTCACCCTGTGGAGGCGGCCACGAAGGCTCAGCTCAAGGGAAATCGCTGGAGGATATATGAGCTGATAGCCAGGAGGTTCATCGCAACCCTGGCACCCGATAGCCGAGTTCGTGTCTCGGAAGCCGCCCTGGAAGTGGGGGGCGAGAACTTCAAGTGTAAAGGAGCGGAACTGCTGAGCCCAGGTTGGAGAAAGTACTATCCCTACGCCTCCTTCAAGGAAAGGTTGCTCCCCCCTCTCGAGATTGAGGAGGGTGTTCAAGTCACAGGCCTCGAAATGCAGCAGGGCGAAACGAAGCCTCCGCCCAGGTTCACCCAAGGGACGCTAATCCAGGAGATGGAGAGGAGGGGACTCGGCACCAAGGCTACTAGGCACGAAATCATCAAGAAGCTGTACGATAGGAAGTACATCCAGGGCAGTTCAATCCAGCCCACGCCTCCCGGCAGGGCCCTCATAGGTGCCCTCAGGGGCCATGCGGAGAAGATAACCCAGCCGGAGATGACCTCCCACCTCGAGGAGGAGATGCAGCTGGTTGCCGTCGGCGACAAGGAGCTGAAGGACGTCGTGAACGAGTCCCGGGAGATGCTCCACCACTCGGTGAATGCCTTGCAGGAGCACCGCAGCGAGATTGGGAGTCAACTCCGTGAGGCCTTGCGGGAACAGCGGATCCTGGGCACATGTGTGGAGTGTGGCTCTCAGCTCGTCATCCGCTTCCCCCGGCGGGGGGGCCGACCCTTCGTTGGATGCGAGGGCTACCCGGACTGCACGGTCACGTATAACCTTCCGGCAAGAGGGTTTGTTGAACCGGCGGGGACCATCTGCGTGCGGTGTAGCGTACCCATGGTGAGGCTGACCATAGGCAGGAGTGTGGAGGATCACTGCGTCAACCCTAGCTGTGAAGTTTTCCTGGAGAAGAACCGCCTTGGGACATGCCCCAGCTGTGGAGACGACCTGCTGGTAAGATATTCCAGAAACAACAAGCGGTTCGCAGGCTGCTCCGGCTATCCCAAGTGCGAAATCACGTACCCGCTGCCACAGCGAGGGCGCCTGGTTCCCCTGAAGGAAGCTTGTCAGCACTGCGGTGCCCCTCGGGTACAGGTCCTCTCAGGTCGCCGCCCGTGGACGACCTGCGTCAACATCGAATGTCCCTCGAAGCAGGAACGGGGCAAGAAGACGTCGAAGGCCTCCCAGGATGCTTAGTTTGCCCAGGACTATGGATTTCTCTGGCTTCCTCCGCAGGCATCGCCTCCTCCAGGGTAAATCTTAATAGAGCATCCGTCGATTTTTCGGACGGATGCCGCCCCCGCCCGTGGATCCGAAATCACCCTTTCATGGAGCCATGCTCTCTTGGAAGTCGGTCCAGGGGAAGGGCGAGGCCGAGCGTGCGGACATCAAAGCTAGGATTCCGTCGTGGTTTCTCGTCCTCGGAATCCTGTTTGGCCTCGGCATACTGCTGACCCTTCTCTTCTAGCGTATCGGGGTCTCGGGAGTCTTTTCTCCGGGTTCAGGCCTCGAAAGGCCTGTAGTTCTCCACAATCTCCCGGAGCTTCTCCTCAGCGATGTTGAAGCCAGTAAGGACGAGGACGACGCGTTTGCCGGCCCATCGCTCCTGGTACCTGAAAGCCGCTGCGAGGGGGGCTGCGGCCGCCCCTTCGGTAACTAGGTGAGCCCTCCATAGATACGTGGCAACGGCCCTCTTGATCTCCTCGTCCGAAACCAGAAGGAAGTCGTCCAGCTTCTCCCACAGGATGTTCATGGTCAGCTCGAAGGGGACGCGAGTCTGGAGACCCTCGGCAAAGGTGTCTGAGCTGGGCATTTCCAACAGCTGCCCCTCCTTCCAGGAACGGTAGAAAGCAGGCGCAAGGTCGGATTGCACACCAATCACCTCCGCCGACGGGTGCAGTGCCTTGACCACGGTACAGTAGGCAGAGGCTCCACTGCCACCCCCAACTGGCACTATGAAAGCGTCAACCTCCGGCTCCGCCTCTAGTATTTCCAGAGGTGCGGTGCCGATGCCGGCGATGAGCAAAGGCTCATTGGCGGAATGGACATAGCGGTAGCCCTTCTCCCTCGCTTCCCCCTCCACCCACTTCCGCGCTTCGTCATAGTCCTTGCCTTGGAGGACTACCTCAGCGCCGAGGTCTTTCATGGCCCTTACCTTGAGCGGGTTCGCCCCGCTGGGGGCTCCTATGATGGCCTTGGTTCCCAGAAGTCGAGAGGCGTAAGCCACTGATTGACCATGATTTCCCGTGGAGGCGGCGATGACGCCCGCCTCCCTCTCCTTCGCTGTGAGACGGGAGACCAGATTAATCCCACCCCTCACCTTGAAGGAGCCCGTGGGCAGGAGACTCTCCACCTTGACCAAGGCCTCGAAGCCGAGCGAGTGGGAGAGGGGGAGAGAGTGTAGGAGGGGAGTGGGGCGAAGGTACTTGCTAATCACCGCCCTGGCCGCGTAAACGTCCTCCAATGTGGGCGCCCGCATGAGCCTCACAGCATGATGGTCTTGATGTCCCTGACGCCCTTGCTACCTACCATGTGGTTGATGAGCTCGTTCACCCTCTCTGCCTTGCCTCGGACGATGAGAAGCTCGAGGCAGTTTCGCAAATCCACGAGATGAACGTGCGTGACCGTATTCACGACGTCGCTATACTCATGCTGGACGCGATGGAGGAGGTCCGATGCCCCCTCTTCGTGGAGGTCGAAGACGGCCATGACGGCGCCAAACCTCTCCCCCATCCCTACATGCAGTGCCTTGTGCTCGTGAAGCAGGGCTCTGACAGCGTCGCGAATGACCTCAGATCGGTTGGAGTAGGAGGTAGCGCCCACAAATTCATCCAGCTCGTGAAGGAGGGCATCCGGAACGGAGATCCCCGTCCTTACGACCTTCGACGGAGCGTCCATCACGTTAACAAGGTAATACAGGCTTAAAAAGGGTGACCAGGATCGTGTTACTGGTCATACAGTCCCCACGGTTTAAGGGGCTGGGGGGGATGCTAGTACATGGCCCCTAGGGTTCTTCGATGGGCTCGCGGTTTTGCTGGGGGAGCCGTTGGCGGGCTGGCGGGATTCCTGCTGGGGTTCGTGCTCTTCTTCGTCTTGGCAAGAGGCATACTCCTCAACCCGGACATCCAGAGCGCCAAACTCATCGCAGTGTGGCAGGAGATGGAGCCCATCCCCCTGGCTATCGTGAACCCGGCGCTGTTCTCTGCGGGAATCGCCCTCATCGGTGGCGTCCACGGTCTCGTCTTCGCAGGGATCGTCCGAGGCCTCCCGAAGGACGTCTTAAAGAGGGGGTTGGCCTACGGGGCCATCCTGTGGGCGGTCGCTGCGTTGTTCTTCGAGTACTTCACGCCCTTCAACCTCTTCGGGGAGCCTCTGGCGTTGGTCGCCTTCCAGCTCGCCCTCTGGGTTCCTGTGTATCTTGTCGAGGGTGCGCTCATCTCGGCCATCTATGGAAAGGGCGACTAGCGCCTGGCCGATCATGACCTGAATGGCCTACTCACCCCGTGGGTCTTACTGTCAGAGTTAAGTCTCGGATATAGTATCGGATATCCATGCCGGCCTTCGCACACTTCGATGCTGAGGAACCCCTTCGAGCTGCGATTTGCATATCCTCCTTCTTGGTCTCAGTCGATGATGAGGGAGTTCTCGTCGGACGCATTCAGGATCCCGTCCGGTGGATGTCCATGGATCGCATCGTATCGGGCGAGGCCTTCCGCGGTGATCGATGGGTTCTCCCGGCCACTCACCTTCTGATGGGTGAACATCCTGAGGAGGCCGCGAGGAGGATAGTTGACGAACAGCTCGGCGCCCGTTGCCATGACCTGAAGCTGTGGCGTGTGCTCTCCTTCGCCGCTCCAATGCCAAGCCGAGGCCAGGAGCTGCACTGGGACCTGTGCTTCGTCTACACTGCTGAACTCGAGGTGACCGCGGTGCCCACGAACTTTTCGGAATTGCGAAGGCTCCCGCCGTCGGAACTCTCTGGCGACGTTTTCTCGAGAGGTCATGGGGAGGTGCTGGAGAGCCTGGGCGTCCTATGAGAAGTCGTGCCTAACGGATGGTAAAGGCTTCCCCCCTGGACTCGTCACTTTCGCCGGAACTCCCGGGCCTTCGCCCTGAGATCTGTGCTCCCACACTTCCGGCAGTGGGTGGCCCGCATGGCGTTTCGGGCGTAGCATCTCATGCAGATCTTCTTGAAGAGGAGGCGGTTCTCGGCCTCGGGGAAGCGTGCCATGCAGTCCTCGGACAACGGGGAGGTTCATAAATCCTCCGGCTAGGAGTCCAACCACCGGACCGGTTACGTCTTCCGGGCCAGGACGAACAGATGGACCCCTCCCGGATCTACGGGGTCCTCCACTAGCTTGGCCCACAGAACGTCGAAACCGCACTCTTCCAGCATCCTCAAGTTGGTTTCGGAGTCATAATGGCTCCAGAACATCCGCGCTCCGTGATAATCCGCGATATCTTCCGGCGTGTCGGCCGCCCCCATTACTAGTAGGGCTAGCCCTTTGGGCCTCAACATCCTGCGAAAGTCCTGCAGAAGCCCCCGATGCTCCTCGCGAGGAATGTGTATGATGGCGTAGTAAGAACAGATGGCATCGAACGTATCATCTGGGAAGGTCAACCGTGTGAGATCCTTACAGAGGAACGTGGCCGCTGGAACGAGCTGGCGAGCTCTCCGGATCTGCTGCTCTGCGAAGTCGACGCCTGTAACGTCAAAGAATTGCGCGAGGTAGCGTGTCACAGGCACCCCGGAACCGCATCCAGCATCGAGAACCTTCGCCCCTTCAGGCAGTTGCTCCGCGAGCTCCCGAAGCAGCTGAATGTCCTCCGTATCATCTGATCGGCGCGCCGTGTACTCCCGGGCGATGGCATTGTAGCCAGCCATCACAATTTCCTTTGGGTTCATCGAAGATGCCCCGCTTGAACCTGGGGGATTGTGCCCTGATGAATCTCGTGGTGCGAAGGACGCCACACTGAGATCTGATGGATATCGGAGGTTCAGGAATACATGTTTCTGCAAGTGAAAACGGACATGCTCATCCGCTCTCCCTAGGACATTCTCGCCCCTCCAATAATCTGCCCTGACCACGAGCTTCCCCGTAAAGGCCTTACAGTAATAAGACCATCGTGACCGCCAGGGTCATTCCCATGCAGGACGCGAGGGTTGCCATAATAGGGGCGGGGCATATCGGAAGTGCCCTGGTCCGCGGATTCTTGGATACTGGCAAGTGCAGGAGAGATAACCTCAAGGCGACCATCACCACGGATGAGAAGGCTGCACGGCTGAGGGACGAATTGGGAGTAGACGTCCTCATCGACAACAAGGAGGCCTGTTCATGGGCCCGGGTCGTAATCTTCTGCGTGAAGCCGCAGGTCCTGGGTTCCGTCCTGGAGGAGGTGGCAGATACGCTAACTGAGGACAGACTCGTCGTCTCAGTGGCCGCGGGCATCACCACGAGGTTCATCGAAGAAAAACTGGGAAAGCGACTGTCCGTGGTACGCCTGATGCCGAATGTGGCTGTGCTGTCCAAGGAGGGAGCCACCGGAATGTGCTGGGGTCGCTTTGCCAAAGAGAAGGATGTGGGGTACGTGAAGGACCTCTTCTCGAGCGTGGGCCTTGTGATGGAAGTGAGCGAGGACCTGATGGACGCCGTGACAGGCCTGAGCGGGACGGGTCCCATGTACATCTTCCAGGTGATTGAGGGGCTCTCTGACGCTGGCGTGAAGGTCGGCCTGAGCAGGGATAAGGCCTACTCGCTGGCAGTTCAGACCGTCCTAGGCTCTGCACTCATGGCACGAGATTTGGGCAGACACCCCGCCCACCTGAAGGACTTGGTGACATCCCCCGCTGGTACGGCAATATCGGCCCTTCATCTGATGGAGAGGAGCGGTTTCCGGGCGATTCTAATGGACTCTGTGGAGGAGGCCACGAGGAGATCTGCGGAGCTGGGAAAGATGCATATGCAAGGGTCTTCCAAAAGGGGCTCCGGGTAGACCGCGCCGCCCCACACGAACTTTCCTGCGATGCCGCCCTAAGAGGCCCTTGGAGCGCAGGGTTCACGGCTCGTCCCCCTCAGGGTTCACATCACGCTTGCTCCACCCCTTTGAGTGGAGCATGTGCTTCTCCGCATCGAATCCTACAGCCGTAACGGCTGCATCAATGTCGTCAATCTCCAAAAACCTGCCTACAAGGAGGTAGCCAGGACCTGTTGGGAGGTAGAGGTTTCCGTCCGGGAATATCAACACATAAAGGGCGTCGAGCGTTCCCCGGTCGAGGAAGTTGACCTTAACACCGGGGTTCACTTCCGTTCGGACCCTCAAGGCCTCGAACTCCTCCTCCGTCAAGAGGTACGTCTCCCAATCAACGTCTCTCATGGCTCGCGGATAGATGTTGAAGACGTTGTAGAATACACGGTTGGGAGCCGCCTTCGCCCAGGCCGTGACGAGGCGAAGCATGTTCCCCAGGTCGTGAGCATTGAGCTTCGTAAGAGGCGTGCACACCTTCACGTCAATCTCAGGGTGGTCCTCTAGAAGTCGCAGGGACCTCGCGACGGCCTCGAAGTGTCCCTTCTCCTTCGTAAGCGAACTGGTCTCCTCGTTTGAGCCATCCAGTGGGATGGAGACGAGGTCGATGAACCTTCCATACTTGTTGAGGAAGCGCCTGGTCAGCTTATCCCCGGTCGTTGAGAGGGCGACCTCAAGTCCAAGCAGCTTCGCGAACCTGACCAGCCTCCCAATGTCTCGCCGATGTAGGGGATCGCCGCCAGTGAAGACTATTCTCCGTATGCCGTGTTGGCGAACCTTCTCCACAATTCTAAAGGCCTCTCGCTTCCTGACTTGCTCCACTTCCAACGGGCCCCAGCAATAGGGGCAGTTCTGCGAACACTCCGACGTAACGTGGAAGTCAATGGTTGCCACGAGACTGCTAGCCCTGGCCAGTCCGATCTCCTTTACACCTGACGGATCGGTCCTATATTGTATTTTATCTACCGGTGGTGAGCAGTACGCGGGCCGACAGGCCCAGACTCCAGGCCATTCCGCCCCGACCTCCGACTTTGTCCCAAAGCTTGATGCTCCCGCCACCGTTCCGAGAACGACCTGGCATGATGCTGTACGCGGTTCAGCACGCTGAGGCCATGGGTGAAGAAGAGAATCCCGAGCGACCTCTAACGGACAAGGGCCGAAAGGACGCCGCAAAGGTCGCCAAGTTCATCGCAGAGCACGCAAATGTCCGAGTCGCTCAGATTGTCCACAGCGGGAAGATACGTGCTAGACAGACCGCTGAGATCCTGGCGCAACACCTCCGGTCGACGGAGAGGGTGAGGCAGTTGGAGGGGCTAGCTCCCATGGATGACCTGAAAATCGTTGATCGGATCCTGCACGAAGCGTCTGAGGATGTGATGGTAGTCGGGCACCTACCCCATCTAAGCAAGCTGGCAGCCTACCTTATATGCGGTGACGAGAGCAGGAGAGTCGTGGATTTCAAGAACGGAGGGGTCGTCGCTCTCTCAAGGGATGATGCTGGTACCTGGTCCGCCGAATGGATAGTCACGCCCGAGATCGTTCCGGGATGAGCTAGTCTGGTATCGGACAGACTCGCGGCCTTACCATCCTCCTTCGCTGCGCCCATTTGGCTCCAAACTCTTTTCTATGACGCGGGGCTAGATGGCGGGACACGAATGGATAAAGTGGAGTTGGGAAGCAGCGGCATCAAAGTTTCACGACTCGGTTTGGGTATGTGGCAGGCGGGCGGGCCCGCCTGGGGCGATGACGTCAACGATGACGACTGCATCGCGGCCATGGTAAGGGCCCACGAGTTAGGAGTGAACCTCATCGACACGGCAGAGGCGTACGGTGACGGACACTCTGAGGAAGTCGTCGGTCAGGCCGTCAAAGAGATTGGCCGGGAGGAGATCGTCATTGCCACGAAGGTTTCTGGGGGGCACCTGCGGCACGAACACGTCCTGAAGGCGTGCGAGAGGAGCATTAAGCGACTGGGCGTGGATATCATCGATATCTATCAGGTTCACTGGCCCGACCCTTGGCAACAGGTCCCGTTAGAGGAGACGATGCGCGCTATGGAGAAGCTCTACAAGGAGGGAAGGATCCGTGCGGTGGCGGTGAGCAACTTTGCCGTTCGGGACTTGGAGGAGGCCCGTGCAGCCCTCTCTATCACCGACATCGTCTCGAACCAAGTTCAGTACAACATGCTCCACCGGGAGATTGAGAAACAGGTACTCCCATACTGTACACGCGAGGACATAACGGTTCTCGCCTGGGGGCCTCTAGCGGAGGGCGTCCTCACTGGGAAGTACAGTCGAGACCGCAAGCCCCAAGACCCCCTTAGAAAGGACCACCGGTTCTTCAGGGACCGCAACCTGGAATCCATCGGAAGGCTGATCAAAGCGCTCGAAGAGGTAGGCAAGGCTCACAGCAAGACCGTCCCTCAGGTAGCCCTCAGCTGGCTCCTGTCAAAAGGAGGAGTCGTCCCCATCCCGGGCGCAAAACGTCCAGAACACGTGGAGAGCAATGTGGGCGCTACTGGGTGGAGCCTATCGGCCGAAGAGGTCATGGAGCTCGACGCCGCTGCGAGGGGCGTGGACATCGATCCCTTTTAGCCTATACTGATCCGGCATAGGGGCCAGGGAGAAGGTCTCCGGCCCTGCACTTCCTGATCTCACCGTTCTCCACAAATATCACGGAGATATCCGGGCCGTAGAAGTTTATCAACTCGCGACAGGTGCCGCAAGGGGAGATTACATGCGGGGCCTCGCCCTGGGCCATGGTGACCGCTACTATGGAATCGAATTGCCGCTCCCCGCTGGAAGCAGCGGCGCCTATGGCGACCGCCTCAGCACAGATATCCACGGCCCTTGACTCCAGGTGCACTCCAGTATAGGTCTTGCCGGACTTGGCCTTCACCGCGGCCCCGACGTGATGCTTTCCGGAGAGGTAAGCGCGACGGATCAAGGAGGAAGCTTCCTCAATCAGCTTTGCATCCGCGTCTGTAAGCGGAAGATACTCCATGCCACTTCGTGGGGTTATGGCCGTAGCTCTCTTCAACCTGCCGTTCAAAGGTCTTGTCGCTGGAACCGCCAGAGGGAAACGCCTAGTGGGACTAGTGTCCAAAGTACGAGGGAGAGGGACGTCGTGCCCTCGTTCACGAAGTGTGGTAGAACGTAGGAATAGCCGAAGGCCCCCGTGAAGCCAAAGACCGAGGAGGCGAAATAGGTGAAGGCATCAGCGGGGTTTGCCAAGCTCACAGCATAAAACCAGTCTGGCAAAGCAGTCACTTCCCCTGGCATGAAGCTGATAGACCCCCCCATGGCGACGTATATGCCCGTCAAAGTGAGGTCGAATATCATGGCGAACAAGAACCAGATGAGCACCGCCAGGCCCATGGCCGTACTCCGGCGCTTGGCTAGGGTGGATAGCAAGAACCCGACGCTTAGGAAAGCGAGGGCGAGGGCGATGGCGGCTAGGAGGAACGACAGGTAGTTCTCCCAGCCTTCGGTACCCGCAGACGCCATAATGACGCCTCCCGCGATTCCGAGTCCGGATATGATGGACGCCACGATGACCGCACCTAGTCCCAGGAACTTCCCTAGGATTGCCTCCAGGCGGGTGACGGGCATCGAGAGGAGCAGGTGTATCGACCCCCTCTCCTTCTCACCCACGATGGAGGCGTAACTCAGCATAAGGCCGAGGATGGGGATGAGTGAGATGACGACGGTCAGCATACCGAGGACGGTTTCCGAGAAGCCCTGGAAACCAACCCCACCTCCCGTCAGGGTAGCTCCGAAGTAGGAAACCACGAGGGTGAGGATGACGAAAATCGCCGAGATGGCGAGAATCCATCTGTTCCTCACGTTGTCAAGGAACTCCTTCTTCAGGACAGCCCACACGGACCGCGCGTGAAACCCGCCCTTCAGTTCTCCAGAGGGCCCCATCACGTGGCCCTCCCGGGCTCCTTCGTGTACTTCAAGAACACCTCTTCCAGGGTGGGATCCTCAGTCCTGAAGTCCTGCACCTGGATTCCCTCCCTCTCAAGGTGAGACAGAACCTTTCTCCTAGTTTCGGGCGGACAGGCCACCACCACCTCCCCTCTTTGCAGACGTATATCGTTGATATCGTCGAGGGTCTCTAGGGCTCGCACCGCCAGCTCTGGTTCCCCGGCGACAGACAGCCTGAGGCGGGGCCTTATCTCCAACCTGCTTCCCAGGTTCCTGACAGTATCGTGAGCCAGCAGCCTTCCCTTATTGAGAATTCCCACCCGGTCCGCGAGTTCCTGGACCTCGCTGAGGATGTGCGACGAAAAGAAGACGCTTGCGCCGGAGGAGTTGACCTCCCTGATCCTGTCTTTCACCACACGAGTCCAGTTTGGATCGAGTCCGATTGTCGGTTCGTCAAGGATCAACAGGTTTGGATGGCCCATCATGGCCTGGGCTACTCCCAGAAGCTGCACCATACCCTTGGAGAATGTTCCCACCTTGCTCTGGGCGAACTCCCTCAGGCCCACGGAGTCGAGCAGATCCACAAGGGGCCCTCTCTGCTGAAGTTTGAGACTGGCACAGAACTCAAGATTCTGGAGGGCGGTGAGGTTATCGTAGAAGGCCACCCTCTCGGGCATGTAGCCAATTCGCCTCTTAATCTCATGGGGTTCCTGCGATAGGTCCTTGCCATCTATCAGAACTCTTCCTTCATCGGGATAGGTAAGCCCGAGAATCATCTTGATGGTCGTGGTCTTTCCAGCGCCATTCGGGCCCAGGAAACCGTATATCTCACCCTTATTGACTTCCAGGCTGAGGGAGTCCACGGCCTTCAGCCCGTTAAAGGACTTGGAGAGGTTCGAGATTGCTAAGGCTGGTCCTTGGGCCACGGTGAAGACGACCGTCACTTGGCATTTAAGCTTTCACTCTTGCCTCCCTGGGACGTGTACCGCATGGCGGGTAATCTCCAGAGAGCACGATTGGTGCGTGGAGCAGTACGCCTCGCAATCCCGGGCCATCGTGCGTCTTAGGTAGCCAAGGCCACATTCTTCGCACACGAACACCCGCTGGCCTCCGTGAATGGATTCTCTTACCAAGTTAACCACGCTCCACGGGTCTGCAAGCTGACCAGATGGTCGACTTTACTCCGTAAAGTAAAAGCGTCCCTGCAACGTATAAGCTATCGGTGAGCGGATTTGCAGTCAGTGCACCCTACTAAAGCGAGGCCTCGGAGAACGGAACTCGATTCCGTGTGTGTAATCAGGGAGGGGGAGGAGGAGTACTGCATCTACCCACTAGACAGGCTCATGGCCGTGCTGGGAAAGAAGTGGACCCTCTTCATAATCGCTGTCCTAGGGAACGCGGAGCGTCCGCGCTTCAATGAAATCCACGCTGATCTGAAGCTCATAAGCTCTCGAACCCTGGCCGATCGGTTGAAGGAGCTGGAGGCCCTGGGACTCGTCCACAGGGAGGCCTTTGCCCAGATTCCGCCCAGAGTGGAGTACCGCCTGACGGCGGGAGGCAGGTCCATGAGGAAGGTACTCATGCCGCTCCTCAAATGGGCCATCAATTTCGAGACTGGCGGCCCGGGGACAGGGAGTCCGAAAGCAGGGAGAGCCGAGGTTTGAATTCCGTCGGATAGCTCCTCGACGATGCACGTTATCGCGTTAGCCAAAACCTCAAAGGTGGCGCCTCCCATCACAACTCCATGGAGGCTGGCGGCCGCCGACAGCGTTTACCGTTTCGTTGGGCGTCGGGCATCTCTGAATCAAGAGACTTGGACGTCGCTGTCCAGGAGGCCACCGAAATCGTGCGTGAGGACTTAGCAGGTGTCGCACCGGATCTGGTCATGGTCTTCGCCTCGACGCAGCTCACTGATCGTTATGATGACATTCCCGCAAAGGTCTACCGTGAACTCTCTCCGAAAGCGATGGTCGGCACGACGGGAGCCGGTGTCATTGGCTCGGGTGAGGAGGTGGAGGGCCGGCCTGCTCTTGCCGTGATGGGTGGCACTCTGCCAGGGGTAGAGCTTGTCCCCTTTCACATAGAGGTTCAGCAACTCCGACGCATGGACATAAGCCCCAAGAAATGGGCGGAACATCTCGGCGTTCCCTTGGGCGAGGCTGTCCACTTCCTCCTCTTCGTGCATCCTTTCACGATGCCCGTAGACGAGCTTGTGACGGCCCTCGATCAGGCCTTCCCTAATGGCCGGAAGGTGGGCGGATTGAGCAGTGGGGGTGGGTCACCCGACACCATGGCTGTCTTCCTCAACGACCGCTCGTACTTCGAAGGGGCTACAGGTGTCGCCATCTGGGGCGAGGCCGAGCTGGACATCATAGTTGCCCAGGGGTGTCGGCCTGTGGGTCCTGCGATGAAGGTGACCCGAGCGGCCGGCCCAGACATCTTCCGGCTGGATGGAGAGCCAGCCCTCACGCGGGTCCTGGAAGTCATCAAGTCCCTTCCCCTGGAGGATCAGCAGCTCTCCAGACACTCCCTCTTCGTCGGCGTCGCCATGGAGGCCCATGAGAAGGAGGGGGAGAAGACCTATGACGGAGGCTACCTGGTCCGAAACATCCTAGGAGCAGATCCCGGGTCGCAAGTGCTCCGAGTCGGCCACTCCTTCCATGAGGGACAGACCATTCGACTCCAGCTACGGGAGGCGCAGACCGCTCGCGACGAACTCATCTCCCTGTTATCTGAATACAAGCTCTCCGTCCCCCCGTTCTCCGAGGCTGCCGCAATGCTCTTCTCGTGTACCGGTCGCGGGATTCACCTATATGGCCATGAGGGGCACGACAGTAAGCTCCTATTGGAGGCTCTCGGTCCTATCCCGCTGGCTGGTTTCTTCTGCAATGGAGAGATTGGCCCCGTCGGAGAGGTAACATACGTCCACGGATACACGAGTTCTGTAGGAGTCCTCAAACCGAAAAGGCGCCCCGCCTAGCGCTTCCTGCCAAGGTCCACTGAACAGGCCCTACGTCACTTCTTTCTGATGGGTACCTGGAACTCGACCTCTGTTTCCGAGGTCGAGGTCTCCCAAGGGTCCGCGCGGTAGATCTCCCTCGCGTAAGGCGATCCAGTGGGCACGTACCCATTCTCGGCTATCCACCGATAAATCCCCTCGTAGACATCTTCAGGCTTCTCCACCTTGTCCAGCGTGGTCTTGTAGCTGGCCACGAGTTCTGCAGGTACCTCCATGACGTCGACTCCCTCCGAAGGAGAACAGCTTCCTTCAAAGGAGATACAGGCCTCGCTGCGCCCCTCTTCCGGCGGGGAATCAGGGACCTCGTAGAAGTGGGAAATCCACTCCTTGGGCTTGACGCCCTTCGCGAGCAGCCACGCCTCCAACCTCTTGTAGACCCTGCCAAAGGCCTCATCGCTGAACTCGTCGTAGCTCGGGCCCTCGAGGAAGGCTCCCCTGAAGGGCGGAGTCTCCTTCGCGACAATGTCCTCGGCCACTCAATCATCCTCCTCCAGTGAGTTAGGGCCTGCGGTACATGAACCTTCCTGATTAGAACCACCAGGGAACCCCTGATCCACTTGGCCACCGGGCCGATTCCTTGGTTGAGCCCCTCCGAAAGGCCCAAAAGGAAGACGGTCCTTCATGCAGGAGCATGCTAGGAGTCGCAATCCGTCGAGACGCCCCCATAAAGCTACACAAGTTCACCGACTACTTTCGTGGCTTCGAGAAGGTGAAAGCGGTAAGAGATCGTTTCGGCGATAGGACGGAGGAGGTTCTCGAGGCCCTCAAGGTTGAGTTCTTTTCCTCCCGCTTCGGATTCATGGGGGTAAGTGAGGAGGACGGACATCTAATGGTCAGCACCCACTATCTGAAGAACGGTGACGAGCGGGAACTCTACCTGGACGTCATCCATGAGCTCGTGCACGTTAAGCAGTTCCACGATGGAAAGAAGTTCTTTCCCGAAGGGATATCCTACCCCGACATACCGACAGAGATTGAGGCGTACAGCGTTGCCGTCGAGGAGGCGCGGCGAATAGGCATGGAGGAGGAGGAGATTCTGGAGTACCTCAAAGTGCCTTGGATGGACGATGAGGACTTCGCGAAACTGTTGCTCAATCTGGGAATCAAGGTCGTCTCAGGATCTGAATAGGTACCTTCGGGTCGTCCCATGGAGAGGTCCTGGCAGGCTCCCTCACCGATCGTTCAGAGGAAAGTTCCAGCAAGAATGCCTCCGATGAGGAGCAACCCGAAGACAGGCAGGAGGAGGACAGTGAGAGCGTTGGCCGGTATCATGGCGTGAGGGTCCTCATAATGAATCCTCAAATGCCTTGCGGCTCTGACGGCGATGGGTAGGCTAAGAAATGTGAGAAGGGCTCCCAGCGGCAACAAAGTCCACACCACAGCAGCCGCCGTGATCAGGTACGCCGTCGCCAACAAGGCCTCGTAGACCTTGACGGAGGGCCGGCGCCCTAGCCGCGCCATCATCGTTCGTTTGCCGACGGAAAGATCTGCCTCCACATCGGGGAACTCGTTGACCCACAGGATGGCCGTCACTAGCAGACCTGCCGGTAGCGAGGCGATCCCCGCTGCTAGATCGAGGCCTCCAGTCTGGACCAAGTAGGTGCCGAGGACAATGAGCGGGCCGAAGCCCAGACCTACGAGGAACTCCCCCACACCATGGTGGGCCAACCGTAGCGGAGGACCCACGTAGAAGTAGACGCAAACAACGCCTACGAGTCCTATGAGAAGGAGGAGAAGACCCCTCAGCAGGACGAGGTAGATTCCGATGAGGCTGCCCACCACCAGGAAGCTGAGGGCTACGAGATAGTGGGCTCTCGGGGATATCATGCCCGTGGGTAGGACCCGGCCGCCCCCCGCAAAGGGGTTCTGATGCCTGACAGCCAGGTCGTTACCGCTTCTGTAGTCGAAGTAGTCGTTGAACATGTTCGTCGCTAAGTGAACGGATGCCCCGCCCACCACCGTCAGCAACAGGAGGAGCAGGTCGAGGCCACCTATGTGGAGATGGGCCACCGAGGCGCCCACTCCTAGGGGTATGAGGGACGCCACGAGGAAGGGAGCTCTGAGGGCCCTCAGCCACAGGACCCGCTGACCCGTCTGAACGGCGGTCCCCATCCGTTTACACCCTTACCGTCCGACCCATGTATCCGACCATCTCCCCTTCTCGATAGATCGGATGAACGGAGAGCCGAGCTCTGAACTCCGTCCCGTCTTTCTTCACCAGGGTGACTTCTTCCTCAAACAGGCCCTCCTCAGCCGCCTGCTTGAGAAGCCTCGGGACGAGTTCCTGGACGGCTTCGGGCTGATGGAATATCGCCACCGATTCCTTTCCTATCACATCCTCCGGATCCCAGCCAAAGAGCCGAGCTGCTCCCAGGGAGAACGACTGGACGGTCCCTTGGAGGTCACAGCTGATGACGGAGACGTCTTCCCCCTCCTCGCTCTCTCTTGCCATGTTATCGTTTTCTGTTACCGCTGCCTATATATGGCCCTTGGGGTTAACATGTAAACGGTGAGAGCTTGCGGAAGGCCGTCTTGTCCTTCAGGACGAGGGACCTCTGCGATCTGGGTCTGCTGACGCCCCGATTCTTCCTGAACAACGAGCTACTGGAAGTCCTGGAGACCTTCGACGTCGATGAGCGACAGATTACGCTGATGGTGAGGGTTCGGAGGAGGTCGGGCATGCCGGAGATGCAGGCCCTGAAGGAGCGGGAGGCTGAACTCCTGGCGAGGTACGACCTGGACTACTTCCAAGTGTTGAGGAGGGACGAGGGAAAGAGAGAGTTCACGGCCCTAATCAAGCAGAGAACGTCTCAGGCCCTCAAGGGCATCCTCAGCGAGCTTCATCTGGAGGCGTTCCTGACTCTTCCCACAATCCTCGGTGAGGAGGAGTGCGTGATCTCCTTCTGCGCAAAGGGTGATGATCTGGCAGAGGTGCTCCACATTCTCAAGGGGATGAACCTACCCTTTGAGGTAAGATCGCTGGGTAAGTACGAGCCGCCAACCTCACAGTGGGCCAGAAAGCTAACTGAAAGGCAGAGGGAGATCCTCAGGCTGGCCCTGGAGTCTGGCTATTACGAAGTTCCTGCCCGAATTAGCCTCACTGACCTAGCGAAGGCGGTGGGCATAAGCAAGGCGGCCATGAGCAAGGGCCTCAGAAGGGCGGAAGGCAAGGTGCTCAAGTCGTTGATTTCGGGCCATCTGGCCTAGCGGGGATGGAGATGCTTTTCATCGGGATTGACCTGGCCTGGTCACCCAGGAGGACATCAGCAGTCACCGTCATAGGAAACCGTCGAGGGGCAACTGTCATAAAGGCGATGCGGGCCGACCTCGTGGGCGCTGCAGAGGTGGCCGACTTCATCGACAGCGCAACAGGGAAGTCCCCCGCTACGGTTGCCATCGACGCCCCCCTGGTAGTTCCAAACGCCACGGGCATGAGACTCTGCGACAGAATGGCGTCGTCCCTCTTCAGGAGCTACAAGGCTGGGGTCCATCCCGTCAACAGATCCAACCTCTCACGCTACGATGGATTTCAGGGAGAAGCTGTGGCGCAGGCGCTGACTGAGAGGGGGTACGTACACGCCATCCCCCCTCAGCCGAGGAAGCGCGCCAGGACATTTTTCGAGACCTATCCCCACGCCGCCGCCATTGTGCTGTTCCAGTTGCCGGAGAGGCTGGAGTACAAAGCCAG
>JABAOD010008422.1_pt4 | contig 25348 bp, 29 predicted proteins | sample 7062151 | NCBI WGS metagenome assembly JABAOD01 (sample SAMN14538626, study PRJNA623070) | marine sediment metagenome | biome: marine biome [ENVO:00000428]; feature: marine pelagic biome [ENVO:01000023]; material: deep marine sediment [ENVO:00002113] | place: India: Gulf of Khambhat ... | reverse complement strand
AACTCAGTAATACAAAAACCCTCTGTCCGCCCTGTTGGACTCGAACCAACGACCACGAAGGTATAAGCTTCGCGCTACTACCAACTGAGCTAAGGGCGGACAGAAGGTTTTTATTGATGACAAACACTATACCGTGAATAGGGTGTTCTCTCAATTGTTTTTGTTTTAACCTGTTTTGTATATATGTTTTGCTAAATACAAGTTGATATTTACTTAAATTTATATGTTATAAAAGATACAGGGAGGAATAACAGCCAGGAGTGTATCAAATGGCACATATTCCGTACTACGACCCTCGGGACTGCAAACGTCCCGATAAACAAGGACACTCTGATGAGACAGGTACCTTGAACTAAAGCGATTAAGTAGGGGCAGGTTGCAAATACAACCTGCCCTTCATCAATTATTCCATGTGCAACTCTTCTCCCAAGTGTGCCACCTTGTGGGCGATGAGGGGGAATTCCCGACTTAAGTCTGGGTGATTCATGACTAAGTCTTGAGCTTCGCTGCGAGCTGCCTCAACTAGCTTAAGGTTTTTGATAGCCTCCATCCCGAGGTCAGTTAGGCCGGATTGTTTTTGACCGTAAAGTTCACCTGAGCCCCGGAACTGGAGGTCGTGTTCTGCTAGCTCAAATCCATTTTTGGCAGTCGCGAGCGCTTTTAGTCGCTCGCGTGTTTTCTCGCTTTTACTCTCAGTCACAGCAAAACAATATGGTTGGTGAGTCCCACGAATGACACGGCCGCGTAGCTGGTGTAGTTGTGAGAGTCCAAAACGTTCTGCTCCTTCAATAATAATGTTGGTTGCGTTTGGTACATTTACGCCCACTTCAACCACAGATGTGGCGACCAAAATGTCTATCTTGTGATCAGAAAAGTCTTTCATCACTTTGTCTTTTTCGGCTGGTGTCATCTTGCCGTGGAGAATGCCAATTTCGCATTCCTGAAACACGTCTTTTTTTAGTCTGGCCGCTTCAGCTTTAACAGATTTGAGACGTAAAGCAGTGGCTTTGTCTGGGTCAGGCTCATCGATACGTGGACAGATAACGTAAGCTTGTCGTCCGTCTTTTAGTTCGGATCGAACATGTTCGTACATTTCTTTTTGCTGTCCAGGTCCAACTATTTTGGTAATGATTGGTTTACGGCCGGATGGCATTTCATCGAGGAGGGTAATGTCTAGGTCTCCGTAAATGGTGAGAGCCAAGGTTCGGGGAATGGGGGTGGCTGTCATGGAAAGGAGATGGGGCATGCGAGCATCTTTTTTAGCTAATTGCTTACGCTGATTGGTGCCGAAGCGGTGTTGCTCATCAATAATTACATAAGCAAGGTGTTTAAATTCTACACTCTTATATATGAGTGAGTGAGTACCGATCAAGATTGGAATTTCTCCGTTCTTTACCCATTTCAAAAGCTGAGCCTTCGAAATTTTAGTTGGCTTGGTCGGGTCGACCTTGCTGGGAAACTTCATACAGCCTGAGCCAGTGATCAGACCGATTTGGATAGGTAGGTGGTGGAAGTATTCAATGAATGATTCAAAGTGCTGCTTAGCGAGGATTTCAGTTGGTGCCATGTAGGCGGTTTGGAGTGATCCAAATTCAACACTAGCGAGTGAGTTTTTTTTTGAAAGCTCCCCCGGAGCTTTCAAACCTTCAGGTGGTCTTGAGGTTGCGACAGCGTAAGCCGTGGTGGCAGCGACAGCGGTTTTACCAGAACCTACATCACCTTCAAGTAGTCGGCTCATGGCGTGGTTACCGGAAAAGTTTTTCAAAATTTCTTTTACCGATTTATCCTGACTTTTGGTTAGGGTGAAAGGGAAGCGTTCCGTGAATTTTTTAATGTGCGCGGTAGTAGTTTCGAACTGGTAAGTGGTGGCAGCGTTGGCAGCTTGTCGGTTTTGCGCGTTTTGTACTTGGATATAAAAGACTTCTTCAAAGGCGAAGCGCTTGCGAGCACTTTCTGCGTGCTCCGCTTTTTTAGGGGAGTGAATCCAGACCAGGGCAGTGTGAAGATCAGGCAAGTTGTATTTATCTAAAATTTCTTTAGGAATTGGGTCATGCAGGTTATTTAAAACTCCGCGTTCAAAACACTTAAGAACATTATGGTAAAACCATTTGGAAGTTACACCTTTGCTTTCTCGATAAACTGGATAGATCGTGTCGTCGCTCTCAACTTCAGTGTTTTTAAATAGTGAGTCGTGTTGGTCTGATGGGAGTGTGTCCAATTTTTCTACTTCAGGGTTGGCTATGTATAGCTTGCCTTCAGAGCCGGTTACTTTACCGGCAACTTTCACATACATACCATCACTGTACATCTTGGCTAAGTACGGTTGGTTAAACCACATGATTTTTATTTTGGCTGACCCGTCTTCAATGTAGCCTTCTGCAATCGGCTTTTTTGTCTTCCAAGCTTTACGACTCTTTAGTCCTGAGAGCTGGCCGTAGACTACAGCTTCAAAGCCTTTTTCTAGACCGGCAACTGATTGAATGTCACTGATGTCTTCGTAGCGAGCAGGGAGGTGGTAGAGCAAATCCTCTACAGTTGCAATACGTAAACGCTTCAACGCTTTTTGATGCGGCAGGTCGATCCGGAAATGATCTGTGAGCAAGTCTGTTGGTTTCATAAGTTAAATAATATTAGCAGATTCATTTGACATCGGTAGCGACACAGATTATGTTTTTCTAGCAGTTTGCAGGCTATAGGGAGATTAGCTATGTATTTGTGCGCAAGTACGCATGCCCGTAAGGGTAAGAAGGCAAAGCGGCGCAATGTACGTCGCCGCCGCTTGATTCAGAAGAAGCAGGTAGACTACTATCGCAAAAAACCAGGAGGTTAATAGATGAGCAATTCCAAGCGTGGCCGGTTGGGCCATAATCAAACGCACGGAGTAGATCCGTATGAGAACAACTTGGGGGCGATTGTTGCAGCTGCCTTCAGAGACTTGGCCCAGTTTTCTAACGAAGGATGGGACCAGTTGTCGGCGCGACCAGTCGATTGTTGCGGCAGTTGCGACTATGTTGGTCAGTGTCGGTCGGAATTTGGCCGAGGTATCAATATTGGTACCATTGCCGGCCTTGAAACTGCCGGATTGTTGCTGATATTGGCTGACGGGGAGGAAGAAGCTGATGATTTTGACCTCTTCTACTTCAATGGCGAACTCATTGACTTTGATCCTTTTGCTGGGGTACCTGAGTTTGCTCGCGAGCAGGCGGAGGTAGTGTTTGCGCAGCAATTGCATGTATCAGAAGTGAGAATGTCTGAGGTTCGGTCATTGCTGGCGTTTCTTTTAACTACCACTGCTATCGAGCTCTGTTGGCAGGCTGATGAAGTAATTGCCGCAGGCGAGTATGATGAAGTGTCGTTGGCAGAGACGTTGGTCTTTGCTCATAACCAAAAGCAACAATTGCCTTGGCATGATTTGGCGCAGCGCGCCGGTCAGGCAGGAAGCTTGGAGGCAGTGCGGCATCCGTCAGGTGTCTGGGGTGTCACTGGACAGAGGGTTACCATTAGATCTTAAAGCGATGGCTGGGCGGCCCAAGGGCCGCCCAGCAAGAAAAACAATCACCTAGATGTACCACGTAAGTGGGCGAGACATCGGGTGGTTTTTTTATTTAAATCACAGGAGAATAATTGCCCTTGCATATTTTCATATGTGTGGTAAATTTTTGCGCTGACCCGAAATGAAGGGGTCAAAAAGAACGTTACAAGGGAGCAATAAAGTGTCGACAGGCATTTCTAAAAAGACAAAACATCTGACCGAGCAGGTCATGGGTACCGCTTTTTGCGCGGTGGTAGCCAACCTCACCGCAGCACGTTGGCATGCAGAGAAAATGGAAGGAGGCGGTTACCGCATGACGTTGCGCTGGTCGGAAGATGAGCGCGAAAAGATTGTGATCGAATTCTCGGTCGTGGGTCTTATCACCGGGTTTGAGTTGGGAATTCGCCGTCAAACCGCTTTGGCTGACTACGTCTCCCAAGTGTTGTCGGTGGCTGGTTTTTATCAAGATCGTCGCTACAACTTCAGCGCCGACCTGCTGGAATTGACGGTGGTCGGTACTGATCCGCAGCCTCATCCCAGTTTGCAGTTTGGTTTTCAGGCTTCAATGGTGCTTGAGGTGCTTTGGATCTACCGTGATCTGCCAGCGAACTTGTGGGGCTACACCAAGGCCGTTCGCGACCAGGCTTTCAAGGCTGCGTGATGTAAAAAGATTTGGCTGGGCGCCTGCGGCGCCCAGCACAAATAAACCGCTATTACCTACCGATCAATCGGATGATTAGGCAAGAGCGGTTTTTATATTGACACATTTACAAAAAGTTATATGCTTCGACTGAAATCTCAAAGTACGGGAGGTAATAATGAGAGAGATTGCAGGCACTGTGGTGTCAGTAGGTAAGTGGGACGCGAAGGTTTTGCCAGATGATGGAGGTAAGCATNNCATATTTCACTGCCAAAATCCTTAGTCAGAGAAGATGGAAGCTATCGTCTTGAACGCGGCCGACGGGTTCAATTGACCCTGGATAAGCGTCGCGTAGATCGCTGCATCCTGGGGTCACTCGATCATTCGATGTCTGAAGCAGCATCTCCGGATGTTCAAGATTCTGATGAAGATCGTCAGAAGGGCACCGTTAAGTGGTTCAATGATGTCAAAGGCTTTGGCTTTATCAAGCCTGAACATGGTAGCAAGGATCATTTTGTACACATCTCCGCCTTGCAACGTGCTGGGATCGAAGATTTGTTCGAAGGCGATAAAGTGTCTTATCTTCTGGCTGAAGGGAAAGACGGTCGCCTGATCGCAGACCGGCTGGTAGTTGAGGAGTCTGCTTGGGTTTAGTGGGCGGTAATTCATTTAAAATGTTGTTGTGAAGTTCTTTCTAGAGCCGCATCCCGATGGGGTGCGGCTCGGATTGTTTATGTGCTAGTACTTGACCGTTTGGTCTATTTGACAAACTCAAAAAGTATTACTGTTCAACCAGACCATAGAAAAACCCTTGTCAGGAAGCGGATATAGCCTTATATTCAAATTACCGACAGGAAAAAACTTTCCCTGTCTGGGATTGTTCTTTTGCACTGTTGGTTTTTCGTAAATGCGCTTTGCGCTATAACTCATGAGGAAAACCATGAAAAAAATCTTGTTTACTGGGACAGTGGCAGTTGCTGCTCTTCTACCCAGTCTCGCGTCCGCAGGTGTGGCATATTCGCCCGCTGATCCTTCGGTTGTACACTTCGATTTCGCACAGTTCGACACCGGCCAAGTGACGGCTCTGCTAGACACTGACCTGACGCACCTGGCAAACGTCCAGGGTGATCTGCTCGACGAGGCAAACGTCCTGACTGCGGCCGCTCTGCTGAAGATGAAGGACATCGTTGCTGAAGTTGGCGTCCCGAAAAGTGCTGCGCTGCATCTGGGCCTAGACGACTCGGGTATCTCGACCTCGAAGCTGGAAATCGATGGAGTTTCCTACGATATCGGCACCGACGAGCTGAAGCTGGCGCGCGAACACCTCGGCCTGATCGACCTTCCTGGTTACGGCGGCAATCTGGCGCACATCTCGGAAGAGCCGATGGTCGCATATCCGCATGATTCGGCGCGCATCGACGCTTACCATCCTGCCGGTCTCGCTGATCGCTTGAAGGCACGTATTCGTACCTTCGGCGCCGCGTTCTTCTCGAAAGTTGACTCGCTGACTGCGGCCGGGTCGCCGCATCGCCTGATGGCCGGCGCGACCTAGCGGTTCGAGAACAAGAAAGGGAATTAGGATAGTTGGAAACTAACCCCCCCCGAGAGCCTCGACAGATTCTTCATTCATTTGAAGGTTTGTCGGGGCTTTTTGCATGTCTAGAGATTCACAGCGGCAAAATTTCTTTAGAAATTTTGCCGCTGTGCTTGCGTACTTTATACTATGACCTTATTTAACTTAAATTTTATTTTACTTACCTATGCCAGCTAAGAAACCAAATTACGATCAGTTATCTTTGAAGTCTCACAAGCAGATGAAGGGTAAGTTGTCGATCAAGAGTAAAGGTAAGCTGAAGACTAAAGCTGACTGGAGCACAATGTACACGCCCGGGGTAGGAGCAGTGTCTTCTCATGTAGCTAAAAAACCAGCAGATGCATCAAAGTACACCATTAAGGGTAATACAGTAGCAGTTGTGTCTGATGGTTCAGCAGTTCTTGGTTTGGGTAACATAGGCCCTTTAGGAGCTTTGCCGGTTATGGAAGGGAAGGCAGCTATCTTTAAAGAAATGGCGGACGTTGATGCTTGGCCGATTGTGCTTGATACGCAAGATACTGAAGAGATCATTAAAACAGTCAAAGCCATTGCTCCCGGTTTTGGTGGTATTAACTTGGAAGATATCGGTGCCCCAAAGTGTTTTGAAATTGAAGAACGTCTGAAGGAAGAGCTAGATATTCCTGTATTTCATGATGATCAACACGGGACCGCTATCGTAGTACTGGCTGGACTGATTAACGCTGCCAAAGTAGTTAAGAAAAAGCTTGATGACATGAAAGTAGTGGTAGTAGGCGCTGGCGCAGCCGGGCGAGCCATCACTCACTTGTTGGCTGAGGCTGGCTTGAAACATCTGATTGTGACTGACAGTAACGGTATTATTTATGAAGGTCGATCTGGACTAGTTCCATACAAGAAAGAGTTAGCTAAAGAAACTAATTCAGAAAGATTAAAAGGTGATGTACTCGCTGCAGTTGAGGGAGCGGATGTTTTGATTGGTGTGTCTGGCCCAGGTACTATCTCTAAGCATCATATCGATATCATGGCAGAAAACCCGATTGTGTTTGCGTTGGCCAATCCAATTCCGGAGATTAAGCCGGAGGACGCTAAAGCAGCTGGAGCAGTAGTAGTAGCTACAGGTCGCAGTGATTACCCTAACCAAGTTAATAACTCGTTGGTGTTCCCAGGCATTTTCCGCGGCGCTTTAGATAAGGGTGTACCACACATCACTGAGGAAATGAAACTAAAAGCGGCTAAAGCCATTGCCGGTTTAGTGAAAAAGCCAACAGCAAGAGAAATCATCCCGAGTGTAAATCATCCAGACTTGGTGAAAAAAGTAGCCAGCGTAGTGAAGAAATAGATGAAGGCGGTGTGTGAACACCGCCTTTTCCTTATCTGATCTCATAGACAGTGCCGTGGGGTATAGGTGATACATTGTACCCAACCTCCCTCAGTCGCCCAACTCCGTGAAAATCTTTGATGTCGGCATCAGTACCATTGGCTGACGGCCATTTACTTGGATCAGTTTCAACTTGCATTGGTGGCAAGTGAGAGTCCTTTTCTTTTGGATCCAGAGTAATTACAGTCATTATCACCTCCTATGTTGGTATTGTTAATATCTCATGCTGATAGACAATTTCAAGTTTCTTTTTGTTGATGATAATATGGAGGTGTGTCTGAATCGTTTAAAAATAAAAGAGTTATTTTTAAAAAACATGGCGATCAATCTAGTTGGTTTGATGAATTATCAAAGGAAACCACGGTCAGGGAACTGGCTGAGTTGTGTTCATGTTCTGAAAGAACTATTAGAGATTGGAGGCGTGAAAAATTTTGCATTAATTATGGATGTCTGATCCTCATTTGTGATAGATATAAAATAAAAAGACCTGATGTTGAAGTTCGATCTAAGTTTGAACATCTATCTGAAGCAGGAAGAAAGGAGGTAAAGCACTTATAAAAAAATATGGAAGAGTGCCTGTCGATGAAGAAAAAAGAAAGTCTGAATGGATTAAGTGGTGGAGTTCAAAAGGTAGTAAAAGCTCTAGTGTCACTAACCCAAGAGAAGTTAAATTTCCCGAAAAAGATAAAAGTCTAGCCGAATTTATTGGGATCATGTTAGGTGACGGTACAGTGTCTGAATATCATATAGCGATAACATTGAATTCTGTCTCTGATAAAGAATACTCCGTTTACGTTAAGACCCTAATTGAGAAATTGTTTGGACTTGAACCAAAAGTGTACTTTAGAAAGAATAATAATGTATTAAATATTGTTGTAGCTAGAAAGAGGCTGGTTGCTTTCTTGGTAAGGCTCGGATTACCAAAGGGTAATAAATTAAAACATGGATTATCTATTCCAGATTGGATTAAAGATCAAAAGGATCTGTCTCAAGCATGCGTAAGAGGTTTGATGGATACAGATGGTTCGGTCTATGATCATGAGTATTCTGTCAGGGGTAAAAAATATAAGTATAAAAAAATGTCTTTTACATCAGCATCCGAAACGTTACGAAATGATTTTATGCAGATACTTGCAGATAACCAAATAAAATATAGTTGCTATAAAAATAATATTAGGATCGAAAGTAATGAAAGTGTCACAAGGTATATGTCACTGTTTGGTTCAAGTAATCAAAAACATTTGAAAAGAATGCAGAAGTGACGTAATATATGCGCCACAGGAGAGTTGGCTGAGTGGATTAAAAGTGAACAGTTTCACTTTTAATCTGGTCCGCGAACTTATGAGCGGAATCGTCGGTATTTATGAGACGATAGGTGGATGAAAGTACTTTCAGCCACGTCCAATACAACAGAATAGCATTTGGAGAGTTGGCTGAGTGGTTGAAAGCGCATCTTTGCTAAAGATGTAAGGGGCTTAACCCCCTTCAAGGGTTCGAATCCCTTACTCTCCGCCGTTTAGAGTTAGTCGTTTCGACAGCTCAAAATCGCACCTGAATTAGTCGTGGTTTTAGAGATGGGCGAGAGTGTTTTAATCGTGGTATATTAGGCTTATTAGCAAACTAAGTTCCCAATATATTATGCGTTTTTTATCATTGTCTCTTTCTAGGTTGACAGCAGTTGCTTTAGTCATCGCTCTAGTTTTATCAGTGTTTTTTACTCAGACAGCTTTTGCTCAAGAGCTTGATCTGCAAGTAAGAACGGATCTATCGCCAACAGTTGCGGCCGGTGAGTACGTACCTGGTGAAGTGTTATTTAAATATAAAAATGACTCTGAGCGTTTCCGGACTATGGCTGTAGCTAACGTGCCGCAAGCGATCGCGGCTTTGCAAAAAAATCCAAATGTTGAATACGCTGAGCCAAACTTCATTGCTTCAGCTTATGCTGTGCCGAATGATCCAATCTATAGTCCTTACCAATGGCATTTTGATAACCCAACTTATGGTGGAGTACATGCCGAGTCAGCTTGGGACGTAAGTACTGGTGCCGGTACTATAGTAGCGATTGTTGATACTGGGATTGCTTATGAAGACTACACAGGAAGTGGTAAGGGACGTTGGGGTGGTGCTACCTACTACCAAGCACCAGACTTAGCTGGTACTTGTTTTGTGCAAGGGTATGACTTTGTAAATAACGATAGTCACGCCAACGACGATGAGGGTCACGGGACGCACGTGGCTGGAACAGTAGCGCAAGCTACCAATAATAATATCGGTGTAGCTGGCTTAGCATATGATGCTTGTCTGATGCCAGTTAAAGTTCTAAACAACTCAGGATCTGGTTCGTATAGTGACATCGTAGATGGTATTTACTATGCGGTAGATAATGGGGCAGATGTGATTAATATGAGCTTAGGAGGATCGACTGGGTCTTCAGCTTTGCATGATGCTATTCAGTATGCTTATAGCAACGGCGTAACAGTGGTGGCAGCTTCAGGTAATGACAACGCTGCGGTTGGTTACCCAGCAGTGTACGATGAAGTGATCGCGGTTGGTGCCACTCGTTATGATGAAGCGCGAGCTCCGTACTCGAACTTCGGTCCTGAATTAGATGTGGTTGCACCAGGTGGCGACACTAGCGTTGACCAAAATGGTGATGGTTACGTAGATGGTGTGTTGCAACAAACCTTCGGACGAAACCTTAATGAATTTAGCTATTACTTCTACCAAGGAACATCTATGGCAGCACCACACGTTGCGGCAGCGGCGGCGATGTTGATCTCTAATGGTAACGCAACTACACCAGATGAAGTGCGGGAAGCACTACAGTCTACAGCTGACGATCTGGGTGCTTCAGGGTTCGATGAGCAGTTTGGACACGGACTGATTAATCTTCCAGCAGCGTTAGCTTGGTCAGCTGGGCCGGTTGATAATGCTCCTACTGTAAGTGTAACTGCACCAACTGACGGAGCGGTGGTGGCTGGATCGGTATTGGTGACAGCCACAGCTGCTGATGACAATGGGGTTACCACAGTGCAGTTTTACGTCGATGATATTTTGTTAGGCGTTGACACAGTAGCCCCTTACGAAATGCTTTGGCCATCAGCTAGTTCAAGTGATGGCACTCATAGTGTGAAAGCAACTGCGATAGATACGGTTGGTCAAATAGCAAACTCTGTCGTAAGTGTGACAGTTGATAATGTAAACGAGGCGCCGACGGCTGATGCAGGAACTGATCAGTCAGTCGAAGATGTTGACGGTGATGGTTCTGAGTCAGTTACACTGGATGCTTCAGCTTCCAGTGACGATAGAGGAATTGTTAATTACAGCTGGAGCGAGTCAGGGTTAGTGATTGCTAGTGGCGAGACAGTCAACGTAGATCTGTCAGTAGGGGTGCATGTAATTGATCTTGAGGTGACTGATAGTAACGGAGCAACTAGTACTGATTCAGTGATAATTGAGGTAACGCCTCAGGCACCGCAGCCTGATATTGATCTTGCTTTGTCTGGTTATAAAGATAAGGGACGGATTGTGGTTAACTTAGTCTGGGGTGGGGCTGTTTCAACTAATGTAGATATTTATCGCAATGGATCCTTCTACGTAACTGAAGCTAATGACGGTAACTATGAGGATCGCACCGGTGATCGTGGCGGCAGAACTTATACCTACCAAGTTTGTGAAGAAGGTAGCGTAATAGAATGTTCAGCCAGCGAAGTGATTACGTTCTAGTTTTTTCAGGAAAAGCTTTAGCAAAAAGAAAACAGTCCGCAGGACTGTTTTCTTTTTGCTATACTGCCATCGATGCAGGCACGAGTAACTGAAGAGCATAAGACAAATTACGTTATCAAAGACGGCGACAAAGAATTGTTGGCGTCTGTTCGAGGTTCTTTTTTTGCAGAACAAGCTTTTCCCAAGGTGGGCGACTACGTGGTTTATACAGAATTGGGTGATGGTAAGGCAGCCATTGAAGAGGTGGTAGAAAGAAAAAACTTTATTGCTCGAAAAGCTGCCCATACTCGTGAAGAACAGGTTATTGTGGCCAATGTAGACGTCATGTTTATCGTTATGGGTCTGGATAATGATTTTAACCTTAGCCGTCTTGAACGGTATCTGTTGCTAGCTGAACAGAGTGGAGTAAAACCAGTAGTGGTACTTAATAAAACTGATAGTACTGAAGAAGCGTCTGATTGTGCTACTAAGGCTAAAGAGGTGGCTGGCGCAGCACCAGTGCTAGCAGTTAGTGCTACTGAAGGTGAGGGGATGGAGCAGTTGTTGAATCAGATTGACAAGGGAACCACAGTGGTACTCTTAGGTTCGTCTGGGGTGGGGAAATCAACCATTACTAATTGGTTGCTGCGAGAAGATAAACAAATAGTTCGTGGTGTGAGAGAGGACGATAGTCGAGGACGTCATACCACCACTTCACGTCAGATGTTTGAGTTGCCAAATGGGGGCTACTTGATTGATACACCAGGCATGCGTGAGTTGGGGATGGTTAATACCACCGAGTCTGATGAGCAGATGGTGTTTGATAAGATTGAAGCCTTGTCACAGGAGTGCAGGTTTCGCAATTGTGATCATGAAAAGAGTGCTGGCTGTGCAGTGTTGGCAGCAATTCAAGCCGGAGAGATTGATGAGCGTCAGTTAGAAAGCTATCGTAAACTTTTGCGGGAGCGCCAGTTTGCTGAGAGTAAGCAGGAACCAGATTTTGTAAGACAGCAACGTAATAAACAAAGGAATTTGCAGAAAGAGTACAATCGGGTGAAGTCGCAAAAAAGATTTAGACGGTAGTCAAACTTACTTGACTAACTTTAAAATAAGTGTTATTTTCACTCGGCTTTTGGAACTTGTGTGGGGTGCGAAAGCTTGAGAAGCTTTCGCATGATTTCGTCTCTCAATATTAAATACCTGCACCACCCAGACTAAATTGGTCTGACTTAAACAAATAAATAATGTCTAATAATCAAACTCGTCCGTCACGAAACCGAAGACGGCGTAATAATAATGCATCCGGCAATCGTCGTGATAATTCATCGCAAAATAAGCGACGTAGTTTTTCTCGTGGTCGTTCAGGTGGTGGAAGAGGTCGTTCTAAGCGTGTAATGCCTACTTTCGACCCAACTCAGTTTATTAATAAGAACCCGGTGGAGGTAAAGGAAGAAGTTTACGTACCTAAACATAAGTTTAGTGACTTCGCGATTGATGGTCGTTTGGTTAAAACCATCGACCGGATGGGAATTAAAACTCCTTCACCAATTCAGGATCAGGTGATTCCAATTATTTTAGAATACAAAGATGTAGTTGGTTTGGCTGAGACTGGTACTGGGAAGACGGCAGCATTTTTGATTCCTCTGATTGAATTGAAGAAAAAAGATATTCGTTCAACTACTTTAATTTTAACTCCGACTCGTGAGTTGGCGACTCAAGTACAAGCTGAGTTGCAGAAATTGGCTAAAAATTTCCGTTTCTTCTCTGCTGTTTGTGTGGGGGGTGTTGGTATTGGCGGACAGATTCGTCAACTACGTAAACCAAACCAATTTATTATTGGTACACCTGGACGGGTTAAAGATTTGATGGAGCGGGGAGTATTAAAAACATCCAACATCACATCTGTGGTACTTGACGAGGCTGATCGCATGCTTGATATGGGCTTCATCCATGACATGAGAGAAATCTTGGGTCAGCTGCCGTCGGAGCGACAGACTCTTTTCTTTTCAGCTACGATGGACGATAAAACTAAAGGCTTAGTACATGATTTCATGGAGGATCCAGTGACGGTTTCGGTGAAAAAGAAAGATGTGACTGACAGTATTATGCAAGACGTAGTTCGTTATGTGCATACACATAAGTTTGAAACTTTAGTTGATCTTTTGAAACAAGATGAATTTCGACGAGTGATTATTTTTGGAGCTATGAAACATAGTGTTGAGAAACTGGGGAAGGAATTATCTAATAATGACATCCCAGCTGAATCAATTCACGGTAATAAAAATCATGGTCAGAGACAACGCTCACTTAATCGTTTCAAGAGCGGTCAGGTGAGAGTGTTAGTGGCAACTGATGTCGCTGCTCGTGGTATTCACGTTGATAACGTGTCACATGTTATTAACTACGATCTGCCGAACACTTTTGAGGATTACGTCCACCGTATTGGTCGTACTGGACGAGGAAAAGAGAAAGGTATCGCTTTGACTTTTGTACAGGAGTAAACAAAAAGAGTCCCCGAGGGGCTCTTTTTGTTTGAGTTTATAAGTTAGTTTGTGAGGTATACTAAATTCGAGTATTAGACTAATCAACAAAACATGACTGAAGAAACAAAGTCAGGCGAGACTAAAAAATGCAAAGCTTGTCAGAGTGACATTTCTGTCAAAGCAAAAAAGTGTCCTAACTGTTCAGCTGATCAACGTTCGTGGTTTGGTCGACATCCTTTTTTAACTGGGCTGATTTTATTTATCGGGTTGATAATTATGTTGGGCAGTGGTGATGATAAGGAAGCTGTTTCTACTAGTACTAATGAGTCAGTGAGCCATACCGCAGGAGTAGCTGCAGAAAATGTGGTTGTATCTGAGGATGTGGGGCCAGAATATAAATGGCAGTACAAAACCGAAGTTGATGAGTTTACTGATGTTACTGAATCGTATGCTCTCCTGGCTTCAGATAATCAATTAGATTTTGAATTTCCTTACAACGGCGGATCAAGTTTTGTCTTGATTATTCGCGACTTGAATAAAGGTAATGGAGAGGAGGTGATTATTACAGTCGACAAGGGACAGTTTATGACATACGACGAACATATCAGAGTGCGCTTTGATGACGGCGAGCCGGTTACTTACAGTATAGGTAGTTCAAATGACGGCAGTGCCGACGTGATCTTTATTAGAAACGCCGCTAATTTCATTGCGAACCTGGCTGCTAGTGAGTCAATTAAAGTTGAGGCCCCTTTCTACCAAGAAGGAAGACAGGTGGTTTATTTCGACACTGCTGGTTTTGCTGGGTTAGAATAAATAAATCAGAAGCTGTTACGCAAAAGAGTCCCCTCGGGGGCTCTTTTGTTTTAATGTGCTAACGCTACACAAGTGATGGAGGAGGGGTGAAGCGGCCAAAGCGCAGCTTTGGCCGCTTCTAAGGTTGCTCCTGTGGTAGTGACATCATCTAATAAAATTATATCTTTGTCGATCATAAAGTTTTGCATGTTGGTGAAGTTTCTAACTGCAAAAGCAACTTTCATATTTTTAATTCGGGCAGATTTATTTAAACTAGTTTGAGATGTTGTGTGGCGGGTGCGAATTAATATTTTTTCTGAATAATCAATCCTTCTATTTTTAGAGGCTACTTTAAGTACTTCGGTAACTTGGTTATAGCCACGTTTTTGCAAACGCTGTCGGCTCAACGGTATTGGTATTATTAATACGTCTTTATCTTGATGGGATAGAAATTGTTTTAAAATTTCAGCTAATAACATTTTGGCTTTGCGATGATTATGAAACTTTGCCAAATGAATAGCTGAACGAACAGCGTCATTTTTATAGTTAGAGAGAGCGCAAATGTCTTGGTTAACCATTGTGGGGGAATAATTAAGGTCAGATACCTCTCTTACGATCAATTCGTCATCTGAGGGTGGAAATATAAAATCTAAAATTACAAACAAATCCATAGGTGTACTCTTAATTATATATCCTCCAGGTGTTAATATTAGGGTTAGTAATTTATGGCATTTGGTCTAAAGAAATTCTTTCCCCAGATTACAAAAACTGTTAGTGTCGGACCCAAGAAAGTGGTCGGTATAGATTTTGGTGCTTCCTCTATTAAGGTGGTAGAACTTGAAAAGCGAGACGAAGTTGTGGTCTTAAGTTCATACGGTGAACTACAGTTGGGTCCCTATGGAGAGTCTGACATGGGAAAGCCAACTGCCTTAGAGCAGCCTAAAAAAGTTGAAGCTTTGGTGGACATTATGCGGGAAGCGAACATTCAGGCGAAAAATGGCGTATTGGCCTTACCATTATCTTCCAGCTTTGTAACAGTCATGGATTTAACGGCTGAGCCAGAGGAAGATATTTCTTCTAGAGTGAGAGTAGAAGCTCGCAAATATATTCCAGTACCGATTAGTGATGTGACATTAGACTGGTCAGAATTGACTAACATAGAGGCTGAAGCCGGTATTTCTAACATTACAGTCCAAAGAGAGATTTTAGTGGCTGCCATCCAAAATGAATCATTGGCTCAGATGAATGAATTGATGCAGTCGATTAGCATGGTGTCTCAACCATCAGAGATCGAACTTTTTAGCACTATCCGAGCCATCAATAAAGAGACTGATGAAACTGTGGCGATCATAGATTTAGGAGCACGTACTAGCAAAATGTATATTGCTGATAAGGGTCTCCTTAAGCATATTCACCGAGCTCATGCTGGTGGAACACATGCAACAGAAAAAATAGCTAAAACTTTGAACGTGCCATTTACAGAAGCTGAAAATATAAAACGTAATTACCGAGAAGGTGAAGAGGGAAGTAAAGAAATTAAGAAAGTGTTTGTGTCTAACTTTGAGCGGCCAATGCAGGAGTTTCGTCGTGTGTTAGAGCAATATGAAAAAAACCATAGCAAAAAAGTCACTCGTGTAGTGCTTAGTGGCGGATCGGCAGCTTTTCCTGCTATGCCAAATTTTGCTAGTTATATGTTCGATCGTGATGTGTCTCGAGCAAATCCTTTTAATAAAGTGGCTTACCCAGCATTTATGGAAGACGTTCTAACAGAGATAGCTCCCACTTTCACCGTGGCCTTAGGTTCAGCGATGCGACCTTTTGAGGTAACTGAGTAATGTCCACATTGGTCTGACTCTTATTTACTATTTTCAGTATAATATATAAGTATGGTCAATACTTCTGGTCCTTCTTTTATTCCAAAGCAACCTGCTTCTGGCAAGTTAAAGCAACGCAAGACGCGACAGATTTACGTTTTGTCTTACGTTAGCTTCGTGGTATTTTTCGGGACTTTGATTGCAGCCGGTGGTACTTTTTTTCTCAATTACTCTACTGAAAAACAGCTGGAAGCTGAAAAGCAAACTTTGGCAGATTTGCGTAATGGCTTCAATCAAGCTGACTTTGAACGGATTAAAGCCTTGGATCAGCAACTTATGTTGGCGGAGAGCTTATTGGCTCGTCAGGTTTCAGTGCTTAGTATTTTAGATGCTCTTAAAGATAATACGCTTAAGACTGTAAAAGTTTCAGGCTTCACTGTTTCCCAAACCAATCCAGGTGAGTTGATGGTTAATTTTGCCGGTGAGACAGATAACTTTAACTCAGTCTTATTCCAGAGAGAAGAATTTGAAAATGATCACGTATTCTCAAATGTAAGGATGACAGAGTTTATTTCTGAGCCAGATGAGACAGATTTCTTAAGTGGTTCTGACGAAGACGAAAGAATCGTTCGTTTTGCTGTAACAGCTGATATGACTGTCGAAAACATTCCGTTCGTTGCCAGACAGTTTAGTGCAGTGCGAAATTCGCTCAATGATTTCGGAGATGATGCTATACCAGATTTGCAATTCAGCACTTCGGATGAGGGGGAGAGTGGTGATGATCAGTCTAACGTTATAGAAGAATAGTGCTTATGGGATATAAGATGATGGTACAAATTGCATTGATTGTTCTCGCTTTGGTTCTGATCTTCATGTATATCAGACCCACTTTTGCCAATATTGGTGTAGTACAAGATGAGCTATATAGATATCAGGAGGCAGTTGATAATGCCGAGGAGTTTAATCACCGTTTGGCTGAGTTAGTCTTAGTAGAGAATTCATTCTCAGACAGTGATATGGAGGCATTGGCGTTATTCTTGCCTGACAAGCTGGATGCAGCTCAAATTATGCGAGACTTGGAGGTGATTGCTGAACTTTATAATGTAGAAATTAACAAGATGATTGCTGGCACCCCTGAAACTTTCAATCCAAATATTGCTTTTGAGAATCGAGGCGAGGTATCAGTTAATTCACTAGTGTCACAAGATTTCTCGATTGATGTCACAGGTCCAAATATCGTAATAAAGAAAACTCTAGCTCTGATTGAAGCCAACGCCTATCCGTTGGAGGTGGTTGAGATGTCGGTGGTAAATGTGCCTGATGAAGATAGTGACGCAGAGAGTGATGAGTCACTGTTGGCGATTGAAGACAACTTTAACTTGAAACTTATTTTACGAGCTTACGCCATGGATTACTAAAATAAATATTATGTCTTCAACTTTGCAAAATTTAATAGTGGTAGTAGGTCTTCTGGTTATTGCAGCTTTAGGCTATTACCTTTATGTGCAAAATCGTGACGGCGTACTTTCTACTAGTAGCGAGCAGTTAAATACCCAGGTGGCCTTAGAGAGTGCTGATTTCTTGCGACGTTTGAATGAATTGAAAGAAATTGACTTATCAGGTGATAGGTTATTTTCTGACCATCGCTTCCAATCTCTAATTAGTGGTCGGGTGCCGATTGAGCCAGAAGAGATTGGAAGAGAAATTCCGTTTTTAGAAATTGGTTTTGATGATTAAAATATGAACGTTGTTGCTCGTTTACTACAAAGCGGTGCAGTAACCTCAGACTTAGCTGCGGCAATTGAGAGTGCAGTTAGTCAAGGTGGGGCATCTTATGAAAAGGCTCTATTAGAGCACGGTGTGCCAAAGGAGGTTGTTCGAGAAGCTTTGGCTCAAGAGTTTGGTGTGCCAGCTCACGAGTTGGGGGAATATGATGAAGTCGAGCAGTCATTGCTGTCTTATCTGGCAGAGGATTCAGCTCGTCATTATCGCATTATGCCGATAAAGTTAGAAGATGATGTTCTTTTGGTTGGCGCTAATAATCCTGATGATCTTAGTATTCACGATGTTTTGAACTTTATTAGTTCCAAGCATAACATTGCCTATAAGTTTGTCTTCATGCTCGATGAAGATTTGGAACGAGCAATGAAAGCTTACGAGTCTTTATCTGGCGAGGTGGGAGAAGCGCTGTATTCATTGGATGATAAAGAAGGGGCAAAAAAAATAAAGAAAACTGATGGCGGTAAAAAAGAAACGGCTAAAGTTGATGCATCACACCTTAAAGAGGACGCCCCGGTAACAAAGATTGTGGCTACAATCTTACGTTATGCGGTAGATGGTAGCGCATCAGACATTCATATAGAACCAATTGAAGAAAAAGTCACTGTTCGTTTCCGAGTTGATGGTGAGTTGCAGAAAAGCTTGGAGTTACCAAAAAACGTTCATTCGGCGGTGGTGGCGCGTGTGAAGATTTTGTCTAACATGCGTTTAGATGAAAAGCNNTTTCTCAGCTAACTTTGATGGTAACAAGATTGACTTTCGTGTTTCTGTTTTGCCGACTAACCATGGTGAGAAGGTGGTAATGCGTATTTTAGATAATGAACGAGGGGTAACCAGTTTAAATGATACAGGTATTTCACCGTACCATCTTGATACAATTAGGCGTATGCTTAAGGAGCCGTTCGGTATCATTCTGATTTCTGGACCAACTGGTTCTGGTAAGTCGACTACTCTTTATTCAATGTTGGGAGAGGTAGACACTCAAACTAAAAATGTTATGTCGCTTGAAGATCCGGTTGAGTACAACATTGCTGGAGTGAGTCAGTCACAGGTGAGACCGGAGATCGGTTACACTTTTGCTTCTGGTTTGCGTAGTGCCTTGCGACAGGACCCTGACATTATCATGGTAGGGGAGATTCGCGATAAGGAAACTGCTCAGCTAGCTATTCAGGCGGCACTTACTGGTCACTTAGTATTTTCAACCATTCATACCAATAACTCTATTGGGGTGATCCCGCGTTTGATTGATATGGGTGTCGATCCTTACTTAATCGCTCCTACGCTTAAGTTAGCAATCGCCCAACGTTTGGCTCGCCGTTTGTGTCCTGGTACCGGTAAAGAGGTTTCGACCGACGGGGCGGTGCAGATGATGATTGATAAAGAGTTTGAAAATATGTCTGAAGACTACCGACATCGAATTCCACAAAGTCGTACTATTAAACATGCTGAGTCTACTCCAGGTTGTACTTCAGGTACACGAGGTCGAGTAGCCGTGATGGAGGTGTTTGAAGTTAATGATGAGGTCCAGGAATTAATTCTAAAAGGCGGATCAGAGGAAGAGATGTTCGATGTCGGTCGTCGTAATGGATTTATGTCAATGAAGGAGGACGCGTTGATTAAAGCACTTGAACACACTATTCCATATGAAGAAGTTAATGCTTTTGGTACCAAGGTAACTGATGACGATTATGCAGACGATAGTGTAGTAGGGAACAACATAGCTGAAGACTTTGATGAAACTGTCGATAACCAGGCCTCAATAAAAACGATTGACGTATAATAGAATTATATCTAGCCAAGCATTAGAGATGCTCGGGATGATGTTCTTAAATATGGGTCGCTTGATTAAAAACCAAATTAGCACGCTTTCTTTACAGGGTAAATTTTTAATATGAAAATACTACTAGTAGACGACGATGATTTCTTGCGTGATATGTATGTCACTAAATTTAAAGCTGAAGGTGACGATGTTATGAGTGTGGGGGAGATGTCAGATGCGCTTAATGAATTGTCAAAAGGTGGTTACGATGCAGTCTTGATGGATATGGTGATGCCAGAAATGACAGGAATAGACTTAATTAAGAAAGTAAGAAAACTGGAAGCACCGGCTAACCAGGTGAAGTGTATTGTGTTGTCTAACCAGAGCGATCAAGATGAAATTGCCGCTGCTAAGGATGCGGGAGCGGATGGATATATTATTAAAGCGGAACTTATACCAAGCGAAGTGGTGGAAAAAGTTCATAAAATGATTAAATAACATGGCATCAGTTGACTATAAAAAAGAGCTTAAAAAAATCATCGATCTAGTAGTATCAGAAAATGGTTCTGACATTCACTTTTCAGTTGGTTCACATCCAATGATTCGTGTAACTGGATCGGTTATCCCTCTTATGAAAGAGCCAATTTTGACTGATCAGGATGTTGATGGTTTTGCCCGGGTTTTAATGACGCAGACAAAATACGAAGAATTCACTTCTACTTTTGAAGCTGACTTCTCTTATGGTAATAGTGAAGGTGTACGTTTTCGTGGCAATGGTTATTTCGAAAAAGGTTGTAAAGCGATTGCTTTGCGTTTAATCCCCAATGCTATTAGGACAGTTGAAGATCTTAACTTACCGCCAATCTTAAAAACCTTTGTTGAACGTCCGCAGGGTTTCTTCTTGTGTGTAGATCTGGTTGGTCAAGGTAAGTCAACTACCCTGGCTGCTCTGGTGGATCACATTAACCAGAACCGAGCTGATCGTATCCTTACCATTGAAGATCCGGTTGAATATATTTACGAAGAGAAGAAGGCTACAATCAGCCAGCGAGAAGTTGGAGTGGATACTGAGAGTTTTGAAACTGCCCTTAACTCCGCTTTTCGACAAGACGTTGATGTGATTCTAGTGGGTGAAATGCGTAACCATACTACTATCGGAACGGCGGTAACAGCAGCGGAAACTGGTCACTTGGTACTTTCAACCTTACACACCAACAACGCAGCTCAGACGGTGGATCGTATTATCGACTCATTTCCTGCCGGTCAGCAAGATCAGATTCGCGTACAGCTAGCTAGTTCTCTGGCCGGTATCTTCTCACAGCGTTTGGTGCCAAGAATTTCTGGCGGCTTGATTCCGACTTATGAGTTGTTGATTAATAATAGTGCGGTTTCCAACTTGATTCGTGAAAATCGTACACACGAAATTCAGACTGTGATTGAGACTGGTTTGGAGCAGGGTATGATCGACATGAACCGTTCGTTGGCACAGCTTGTGAAACAGGGTGACATTACAGTTGAGAATGCTTTTGCTTATTCCATTAATCCTAAAGGCCTAGAGCGCCTAATGTAATCATGTTATTTGAGTACAAAGCCATTGACCAACACAATGCTTCGCGGGAGGGAACCGTTGAGGCAACTAATGTGGACGCGGCTATTACCACGGTACAAAAACGTGGTTACACGGTTATCTCTATTAACCCGGTAGAGCAGAAGAAAGATTTGCTTCATCTAGAGATCACTTGGTTTCAGCATGTCAGTCGTAAAGAGGTAGTGATTCTTTCGCGACAGATGGCTACTTTGTTTGAAGCGCAAGTTTCAGCTTTACGCATCTTCCGCCTGTTGGCGGAAGAGGCAGCCAATCCACAACTAGGTCGCGTACTCAATCATATCGCCGACGAGATTCAAGCTGGTAGTTCTATCTCTCGAGCTTTGGCTAACTATCCTGATCTGTTTTCTACTTTCTATATCAACATGATTAGAGCTGGTGAAGAGGCCGGTTCGTTGTCTCGCTCCTTTACTTACTTGGCGGACTACATGGACCGTTCTTATCAGCTGATTTCCAAAGCTAAGAACGCCATGATTTACCCAGCGTTTGTGATTGGAGTTTTTGTATTGGTGATGAGCATTATGCTTACCTTGGTTATTCCTAAGATTGCTCAAATCTTAATTGAGTCAGGACAAGAATTGCCAATTTATACTAAGTTAGTGATTGGACTGTCTTCATTTGTTACTAATAACATCGCCTTTATCTTATTTGCCGTAGCTGGCTTAGGGTTTGCTTATTGGCGTTTTGCGCAAACTGAAGTGGGACGTCGTACGATTGATGAGTTGCTAATTACTCTGCCTTACATTGGTGACTTGAACCGCAAGCTTTATTTGACTCGTATTTGTGACAACATGTCGACCATGGTTAGTAGTGGTATTAGTATGGTACAAGCTTTAGAGGTGACGGCTGACGTGGTAGATAATGCGGTTTATAAGGAAATCATGGAGTACACGCTGCTGGAAGTAAAAGGTGGACGTTCATTTTCTGATACCATTTCTGAATATCCGGAAATTCCCGGTATTCTTTCACAGATGTCTAAAGTGGGTGAGGAAAGCGGGCAGCTTTCAGAGATTTTGACCACTTTAGCTAATTTCTATCGTCGGGAAGTAAATTCAGCAGTAGATATTCTCATTGGTTTAATTGAGCCAATTATGATCGTGATGCTTGGTCTGGGAGTGGGGGTGCTTCTGGCAGCGGTGTTACTACCGATCTATAACCTGTCGAACGCTTTCTAATTTTAGAGGTAACTTTTCCACAACTGCTAAAATTAATTTAGTTTAAAACCCTATAATTAAGATATTCCACTATATTTTGTTTTATCAAAATAAAGCGTCAGCTACGGCTGACAGGACAACGTGGAGTCACTTCGTTTATTGAGTCATTCAGCTGGTGATTTAATGGGCAAGTAAATTATTAATTTATTTAACCAAATTATGCTTAAACAAAGTCTAAAACGAGGTTTTACTCTAATCGAGCTATTGGTGGTAATCGCTATCATCGGTATCTTGGCTACAGTAGTGATCGTTTCACTAAACAACGCTCGTGATAAAGCTAACGATGTTAGCGCATCAGGAAGTCTTAGTAGTATCAAAAACGCTGCTGAGCTTTACTACGATGATAACAATGGTAGTTACGCTAGTGTGTGTGATGATGCTGAAGTTAATACACTTGAGTCAGCGGCCGATGATCGAAACGGATCAAATGCACCCCCAACTTGTGTAGATGATGCGTCAGAATATGCTGTAGAAGTGCAGCTTTCAGGAGGTGATTTCTTCTGTGTTGACTCAACTGGCTTCGCTGGTAAGTCAGCTACGACTACATCTTTGGCTGACACAACCGGTAACCGTGTCTGTGACTAGTCTTAACTAGAAAAGATACAAACAAAAAAGCCCCGTTGGGGCTTTTTTGTTTGTTATACTTTACTAAATGATTGAGACAGGGAAAGAAGGAGGGTTTACTCTAGTAGAACTTCTGATAGTGATTGCAATTATTGGTATTTTGGCGACGGTGGTTTTGCCACGGTTTGATACTGCTAGAGATAAAGCGACCGATGCGTACATTAAAGGCAGTATGAGCCTCTTAACGGAACTGGGAGAGGTTTACTACGATGACAATGACTCTTATGCCAATCTATGTGATGATGATCGTTTGATCACAGCTATGAGTAATTCAGCTTTACGGAGCACTGCGTCATCAACTGGGTATCGTTGCTACGATAGTGCTTCTGGTTGGGCAGCTTCAGTTGCCCTTAAAGTGCAAAATCTAGTTAGCACCAGCTCAGTCACTGATTATTGGTGTGTAGAAGCTAGAACTAACCCAGCTTTATTTGATACCGATCTAGCTGTTGCTTCAACTACTTGTAGTTAATTTTATGTCGTCTCATTTTTTAGAATTAGGCATACCTCTATGGCAGCAATTAACTCTAGTTTTTATTTTGGGTGCCATCATCGGTAGTTTTCTTGACGTGATCATAACTCGCTTTAACACCGGAGAATCCATTAACGGTCGTTCACGCTGTCTTTCTTGTGGTAAGAAGTTGGTTTGGTATGAGTTGGTGCCACTTCTGTCATACTTAGCTTTGCGAGGAAGGTGTGGGGTGTGTCACTCGCGGATTCCGATGCGCTTGCTCGTATCTGAAATTTTGCTGGGGTTATTGTTTGTGTTGGCTTTTCTCCATGCTTTTTCCTTGCCAGTACTGATTTTTAATTGGCTGTTAATCTCAGTCTTAGTAGTGGTGACTTTTTACGATATTGAACATATGATAATCCCTAATTCATTGGTTTTAGTCACGACAGCATTAGTTGGGTTTCTGTGGTGGTTTATGTATGGCCCAGTCTTTTCTTGGGGTTTGTTAGTCAGTGCATTGTTAGCAGCTGTGGGATCTTTTTCTTTTTATGCCAGTTTGTGGGGAGTTTCCAAGGGGAGATGGATTGGTTTTGGTGACGCTAAGCTGGCTGTACCGTTAGGGTTTATTTTGGGCCCTGCAGGAGCCTTTTCGTTTGTTATTTATTCATTTTGGGTCGGAGCCGCTATCAGTGTCTGTTTGATCGGTATACAGAAGTTGTTAAAAAGGGGACAAACTCGCTTACCTTTTTTAAGGACACCCGTTAAAATGAAAAGTGAGGTACCGTTTGCTCCGTTTATGGTAATTGCCTTTTTGCTAGTTTATCTCTGTGAGGCTAATGTTATTCGTTTCATGGAAAAGTTAATGTATGCACCATTTTAAAAAAACTCTTTCTAAGTTGATAACGATGAGAAGTGGTTTTACTCTGGTTGAGTTGATGGTGACGATTGTGATCGTGAGTATTACTACCGGTGTGTTGCTGTTTAATTTTGGTGACTTTAATGGTTCAACCTTGTTAAACAGCCAAGCGTACGAAGTAGCTCTAGATTTTCGTCAAGCTCAAGTGTCTGGGATTAGTGTGAGAGGTGATGGGAATGTCTTCAATGAGGAGTACGGGCTTCATTTTGATATGGCTGATCCTGATAATTACGTCTTCTTTCGTGATAATGGTGCTGTTAGTCCTCCCAGCTATGATGTGGGTGTAGATATGGATATTGAAAGAGTGAATTTGGACACACGTTATCACATTGACAGACTTTGTGTTAATTCAGCCAATTTGGACTGTAGTGGTGGGGAAGAGGTGAGTAACTTAGATATTACTTTTGGACGACCAAACTTTGACGCTAATTTCTATAGCTCCGATACGTCCAACATTCAATCAATTGGAGTAGTGATGACACCAGTTTCAAACGCTGAGTCAGTGCGAGTGGTGAGTATATCTGCGGCGGGGCAGATTGGCGTTTCTAACGGTGGGCAGGCTGTAAATGAAGATGTGGACACTGGCGGCTACACTGGCGGCTACACAGGAGGCTACACAGGAAGTTATGGTGGTTGGTTTAAGTAGTTTAGACTACTAATGGACAATAAGAATGCATATTTTTTTTAAAAAAAGTTTGAATAAAAAAGGTTTCACTTTAGTGGAAGTGATGGTGTCACTATCCATTTTTGCCATGGTGATTGTGGTGGCTGTGTCGGTTTTGTTGAGTATGATGGATGCAAACCATAAAGCGCAGAACATCCAGTCAGTTATGACCAATCTATCGTTTGCGCTTGATAGTATGACGCGTGAAATTCGCATGGGTTCAAATTACTACTGTAAACAATCAGGTGTGGAGACAATACCTGGCTTGAGTGATGGCTTACCGGTTTTGACTAGTGGTACTCAAGACTGTACAGACAGTCAGAACAATCTCAGTTTTTCTTTTCTGGAAGGAGGTACTAGCTTAACCAGTGATCCTTCGCGGTGTCCTAATGGATCGAATCGTATTGCTTACCGCTTCAAC